>JABUBP010000539.1_pt1 | contig 10750 bp, 9 predicted proteins | sample 7240331 | NCBI WGS metagenome assembly JABUBP01 (sample SAMN07256347, study PRJNA390944) | subsurface metagenome | isolation source: Methane hydrate marine sediment | place: Pacific Ocean: Eastern North Pacific, ODP site 1244 | collected 2002 | reverse complement strand
CCGAAACAAACCCCAAGTTCTTCGTAAAAACAGAGCATTTCAACTTCGACGTGTCTCTGCATAATAGCTTTTTTAGTCTCCATGTAGCGGATCTCGCCGTGGTATATACCGCTGATCGTTACTCCGGAAATACCATTCAAAAGAGCGGATACGGCGCCCGCGCCGGCTTCCTTGCCGAAGTTGACATCAAAGGCTGATGAGCGCCCGGAGCGGACTAAATGACCGGGCACCACTTCTCTCGCCTCAGGCGCTTCATAGAGACCGGGCACAAACATGCCCATAGACTTCATGAAGTTTTTTATTTCCGGATCTTTTTGCAGGCGCTCTTCCAGCTGTTTTCTCACGTATTTACCTGCACCGGCCAGCTTCTTGTGGCCAAAGGTATCCATGCCGGCACTGGAATCGGTTATAAAATCCCCGGCTGCATCGCGGATTCCCTCTGCTGCCACGATTATATAGGTTCCGGCGCGCACATCGCTCTCCCTGACCCTTCTAATATAGAGATTCTTCATGTGCTCATATAGAACATCAAAATCCACCGGAATCTCCGGTATAAGAATACTATCAGCATCCGCACCCAGGCCGCCGCGGAAAGCGGTGTGACCGGCGTATCTGCCAAAGACTTCAATAATCATAATACGATTGTGGGTCTGGCCGGTGGTTTTCAGATCCTCGGTGAATTGAGCTATGCGGTTAATGGCCGAATCAGCACCGACCGAATAGGTTTGCAGGTCAAGATCCATGGTCTTGGGGGCATGGATGCATCTAATGCCGTTTTCGGCAAGATCTACTACTACGCTGCCTGTATCGTCACCGCCGGAAATAACCAGACCGCCGATATCGAATTTCTTAAGTCCCGCTTTGATGCGCTCATATTTTTCGGGATTATCAATTTTCGAGATCTTGACCCGTGAGTGACCGGCTTCAGAGCCGGCAACGCTTGAATGCACATGATCGATCCTTGAAGAATCCAGCTTAACCAGTTTTTCCATATCAAGAAGATTGTAAAGACCGGCATAACCGTTGGGGATTATATAAGCCGCGATATTGCGGGAAACCGCCATTTGCGCAGCACCCCGAACAACGGCATTAAGGCCGCCGCAGTCCCCGCCGCTCGTTATCAGGCCGATATTCTTGATAGAAGACATTTATATTTCTCCTTAATCAGGTCGGTATTTAATTAATTGTATTTGTCGGCATTTTAATTCCAAAAGGGGTGGTTGTCAAGGCGACCGTAGGAAGTCCTTTAGGGCGACCGTAGGAAGGGTTGACCCTACGGCACTGCAAACCGGCGAGCCTTGACAGGTGACCGGCTTTGCTTCAAAAATAATAGATTGCAGTCTACTTTCAGTTATGATCGCAGATTTCGATATACAATCAGGAGAAACGAATGATAACCGGTAATGGAGTAATCGGGCAATCCGGCGGACCGACATCGGTAATAAACAGCAGTCTGGCCGGAGTGGTGGAAGCGTCTATCAACTCAGCACAAATAAAAGATATCTACGGCATGCAGTACGGTATCGAAGGGCTCATGGAAGATCTTCTGATTAATCTAGGCGCTCAACCGGAAGGTATACTTAGAGGGTTGAGAAGGACACCCTCGTCAGTGCTGGGGTCCTGTAGGTATAAGCTGAAAGAGGCTGATTTACCGAAAGTGCTGGAGGTTTTAAGGAGAAACAATATCAGATATTTTTTTCTAATCGGCGGCAACGATACCATGGACACTATTAACCGGGTCGAACAGTATTGCAGGGAGGAAAAGTATGACCTGGTAGGCGTAGGTATTCCGAAAACCGTGGATAACGATCTATTCGGAACGGACCACACCCCTGGATTCGCTTCTGCGGCCAGGAGCAATATACTGAATGTAATGCAGGCCGGCGTTTTAGCGAGAGATATGAAGCGGGTGGACAGCTACGTGATCTACCAGACTATCGGGCGGGATTCGGGCTGGCTTGCCGCGGCTACCGCGCTGGCCGGAGTAAGAGAGGAAGAAGCTCCCCACCTCATCTACATGCCTGAAAGGGTATTTGATACTGATAATTTCCTTGCTGATGTTGAGCACTGCCTGGAGAAATACGGCTGGGTTTCTGTAGTGTGCGGCGAAGGGATCAAGTTTTCCGACGGTACGCCGGTGAGCGCTGCTTTGTCAGAAGACAAATTCGGGAATTTCGAGTTCGGGGCCATGGGAGGCGCCAGTGCGGGTATGAACCTGCACAGGATGATCAGCGATAAACTACACTTAAGAGGCGAATTCCAGATCACTGAATCCCTGATAATGTGCGCCATGGATAGGGCCGAAGCGAATGACCTGAAAGAAGCCTATGAGTGTGGTTTGAAGGCGGTTGAAATGGCTGAGGCAGGGGAATCAGGTTTCATGGTCTCGATTGAAAGAGTCGCAAATTCGCCGTACAGGGTTAGATATGGAAAAGCCGCCTTAAAAGAGGTGGCAGTCAGAGCCAGGCCCATGCCCGATGAATATATCAATCGGCAGGGCAACTTTGTTAGCGACGGCTTTTATAAATACCTGCGCCCGCTGATTTCGGAACTGCCGGATTATATTGAGCTGGAAAAAAGAGATGCATAATAGAACTGCGGTAGTTATTCACGCCCATCCTGATGATACCGAAATCTTTTGCGCAGGGACCTTGAGATTATTAAAAGACACAGGGTATCGGCTGGTTATTGTCACGTTGACTGCGGGCGGCATGGGCGGCATCGATATGAGTGAAGTTGATACAATTGCACTCAGGAAATCCGAGGCTGAAGAAGCTGCGGCTCTTTTAGAGGCAAAATATTATTGCCTGGAGGGAAGAGACGGCTACCTCTTTGACTCAGAAGAGCTTAGAATTGAAACAACCGCTCTTATACGCAGAGAAAAGGCGGGAATGGTTTTTACTCATCTGCCGTTAGATTACCACAGTGATCATCGCACAACTGCCAATATTGTAGAGTCAGCCGCTATGCTGGCTACATTGCCGAATGTACCCTGTAAAGAGTCGCCATTACCCATTACGCCTTTGCTCTACCATACGGCGCCGCTGGGATTCACCGATCCACTTGGCTCTAATATATCCCCACCTCATTTCTTTATTGACATTTCATCAACAATCGATGCCAAGATGGAAATGTTGTCATACCACAAAACCCAGGTAGAACTGATGCGGGTAATGCACAGGATGGATAGTCTATTCGATTATATGAAGAGATATAGTTCTGAACTTGGGGATATGGTCAATGTCGAGTATGCAGAAGCCTTCTGGCAGCACCTTGGCGGCGGATTTCAAAAAACAACTCAGCTCCAGGAAGATCTAAAGGATTACGTAAAATACCGGTAGAATGGGGTGCTGGATAAGACTAAAATCAAATGCTCGGGAAATATATTCCTTATGGTCCGGTTACCACGGTCTCCACCATAAAGCGGATATTGGGCCCGGCTGAATCCACCTCTTCCTTCTGGATCATGAAGATCAGAGATTTTTCATCAGGCGCCAGGATGATTCGCTTTATGCGGTAGGCTCTGACACCGCTTCGCCAGTAATTGGGCAGGCCCGCAACCAGTTTGCGGCTTTTCCCGGATTTATCTTCAATCGTAAGCGCAATATGGAAGGCAGCTTCTATATTTTTTCCCTCACCCCTGGATTTCTGGCTGAGTGTAATATTATATTGCTGTCCGCTTTCAAAATCCCTGAAATTAAGTTCTTCTTTGGGTTCTTCGCCGTCCAGGAGTATATATAAAAATCTTCCGGTGGCGATATGGTTGATATTGTACTTCTTAGTCAGATTGTAGGATTCTTCCAAAAGGCTGAATAAAGAGCCCCTGCCATCGTTACCGGGTTTCACCGGCTCCGGGAATTGAACATGTTTTACACCCTGGGGCAGAAAAGTGTTGCTTTTAACATCAACAAAAAAAATATCAGCATAGGGCGAAGAGGTTCTTTCATTTATACCATATTGCCCGAACATAAAATACCGGGAATCGGGAGAAAAACCCAGGTTCTGGAAGTTGGCAATATCACCGGCAAAGAGACAGGCGGTGGAAAGAAAAATTATCAAAAAGATCAGATATTTTGTTCTCATATCGACTCCTATAGAGAGTATCGTAAATTATTGAGTAGCGGTTAAGAGAGAAAATTTATTATTGCACCCTTATTGAAAGGCTGTTCGCGACAATTTTCAGCTTATCAAGCAGAAGTTCGAAGTTCGCAAAGTTGAGGCTTTGTTTGCCGTCTGATTTAGCCGAACCCGGGTCGGGGTGAATCTCCAATAATAACCCGTTAGCCCCGGCGGCCAGGGCAGCCAGACTTGCTGCTCCAACATAGTGCCAGTCCCCCATGGAATGGCTGGGGTCCATAAACATAGGCAGATGGCTCAAACGCTTTATCACGGGAACAGCACCGATATCAAGGGTATTGCGGGTAGCAGTCTCAAAAGTGCGAATGCCGCGTTCACATAGAAGCACCATGGAATTGCCGCCCTTCATAATGTACTCTGCCGAGAGAAGGAGTTCCTCAATGGTACCCATGGGAGAACGCTTCAGCAGAACCGGTTTTTGGGTTTCCCCCAGAGCCTTCAAAAGGGCGTAATTCTGCATGTTTCGCGCGCCGACCTGAAAAACATCCGTATATTTACCCACCATCTCCACGTTGTATTCGGAGAGTACTTCGGTGACAACACCAAGCCCGTACCTGTGGGCCGCGGATTTCAGGATTTTTAATCCTTCTTCTCCCAACCCCTGAAAAGAGTAGGGGGACGATCTGGGTTTGAAAGCGCCGCCGCGAATAAACTTCAGCCCGACTTTCCCTAAGAGCGCAGCTATACTTTCAATCTGCTCTTCATTTTCAACTGAGCAGGGGCCGGCAATAATTGTAAAAGTATTGTTGTCAATTATAGTGTTGTTTACTTCTATTTCAGTATTTTGCGGGTGAAACTCCCGGGAAGAGAGTTTGTATGGTTTAAGAACATGGATAACCTTTTCTATACCGGGCAGCAGGTTGAATTCGTCTTCGGAAATAGAGCGATCATCTCCGGTTACCCCGATGACGGTTTTCAGTACACCGCGGCTTAAATGGGGTTGATAGTTCAGGGACTCTATCTTGACGATTACGTTTTGAATTTGCTTTTCTGTTGCATCTTTCTCGAATACCAGTATCATGCAAAGATGATACTAGAAAAAAATAGATTTTGTAAATAGCTATGATCAGCAGTCGTCTAAAAGCACAGCGACACATGCTTTTAGCAGGTTTTATTTTTAACCTGCTTCTGATTGTAATATTTTTAATTGCCAAATATCTTCTGCTGCATGGAGGCCTGCTTTTTGAGCAGCTGCACCCTGGGCTGCTGATTCTGCTTCTATTCTCCCTCTTTGCCAATATGGCCTTAAGAAATTTATATATTAAAACCAGCTCACTTGAAGTGTTTTTTCTCTTTCTTTTCCTTCTTTCACTGACTCTTGAAAGCTTAAGGGGACTTGCTGTTCTTCCGCATTCTTTAAATGCTCCGCTTTATATCCGAAATATCTTGAGCCGGTCTGTATACTGGGGGCGTGTCTTTGGATTGCTTTGCCTTTTTACTTCAAGCCTCTATGGCGTGGGATTTAAGTACAGCAACCACAGTGCTTTAGTTATTGCTCTTCTATTAATTTCTCTTGTTCTCGGCAGTATTCTGCCGCTGGACATCACGGCTACCCGGGGTGAGCTTCTATATAAATTGGGAGACAGTAAGGGCTATATGTTTTTAAGCTATACCCTGGGCCTGTTATTGATAATAAATTTTCTGGCAGCAGCTTTTATCCGTTTAAGCAAGCGCTTTCTGATTATAGCCCTGGCTGGTTTGCTGCTCCTGGTTGGCAGGGAGCTGGTTTTTTCAACTTTGGAGCCCCTGTTTTTTCTTCCTGGTCTTGTTCTGCTGGTACTTGGCACCTTTATCTTTTCAAGACAAATAGGGGTATTCTACCTCTGGGTTTAATTGAGGCTGTGACCAAACATTTAGAAGAGGTTGAACGGGGTAGTGAAAGAGCCTCAATTAATTATCAGAAGATATGTAGCTACCATTCCAGTACCCACGGGCAGGAACAAATTATCGAGGTCACCGGAGGGTAAAGCTTCCAATAAGGTGGCTGTTATGGCAATAATTAATGATATCTCCGCACTGCCGGTTACCCTGAAGGTAACCCATAATACGGCCAGGAAGCAGGAAAGGCTTCCCGCTGCTGTTTTTCCACTGGTAAAGGGAATCCTTAATCCGCCAATAAGCTTGCCCATAAGGCTGGCCACGCTATCGCCAAAGGCCAGGGCATAAATAGCAATCGCTGCGGCCGCTGCGGGATAAAGAAGCAGGGCCAGCATGGCGCCAATACCAAGGGTTACGGGGCCGAGCACAAAGTGTGCCCGGTCTCTATAACGGGAGGCGCTGACGGTTAAGCTGGAGATGATAAAAACCGGACTGCCCGTTAAACGTAATTGTTCTGCAAAGGCATAGAACAGGGTGCCCGCCGCTAACAGCAGCATGGTAAGCTCTTTATCCATTGCCGCTAAGAGGGGCACCAGGGAGATAAGCAGATGAAGACTTTTTCTTATTAATTCAATTTGGACCTGTTCGCTAATTACCTGGCCCTGTCTGATACTAGTAATAATTCGTTCCATAGTTCTGTATAATTAATATATGCAAGTAACGGGCCAAGCTGCTGAATAAGACAATTTAAATTAATCTTTACTCCGCAAGCAATTAAAGTACTATTTTCTTTCGATTTCGTTATTCGTTGGATTTTGTGCAATAAATAATACTAGTTTTTCAAAAAAAAGCATATATCTATATGATATTTAGCCATTTGGATTGCTAGCGAATTTTTTTTCGCAGTTTACGCAGATCCGGTTTGGATTTCACTGTCTGCTTCTTTTTTCGGGCCAATTCGCGAAAAACAAAAATCCCGGCAACCCCGCAGATAATCATCAGGAAACAAAGTATCTGGCCGGTGGTAAAATTAAAGAGACTGAATTGATAATTGGGATTATCAATTTTCACCAGCTGTATGGGATAGCCTATCTCTTTATCAGGCTCACGAAAATATTCAATAATAAAGCGGATCAAACCATAACCCATAAAGTAAATGCTTAAAAGAAAGCCTTTAAAGGGTTTGCGTTTTCTGAAGACAAACCAGAGTACAGCCCAGAGGAAGACCCCCTCAAAAAAAGCTTCGTATAGCTGGGATGGGTGGCGCGGCAGGTTTACCCAGGGCTCTCCATTTATAGCCATGCCTACCCGTACTGCGATATCCTTCACCCAGGCTTGCGCAGCTGGAAATTTTTCAGCCGTGGGAAAGACCATTCCCCAGGGTACAGTGGTTACTCTGCCATATAATTCAGCATTGATAAAATTACCCAGCCTGCCAAAGGTATAGCCTAAAGGGGCGGCGGTAACCAGCATGTCCATCCATTGCCAGATATCCATTTTTTTAAGCTTCAGGTAGATAATACATGCAATAAAAGTACCGACAAGGCCTCCGTGATAGGACATGCCCTGGAGACCGGTAAAAACGATCCTGCCCTTTAGAACGGCAAAGGGGAGGATCGTCTGTAGCGGATGCTTCAGATAGTAGCCCTCTGTATCATAGATAGTAACGGCGAATAACCTGGCGCCTGCAAGAAGGCCGATTATGGCCCAGAAAAAGAGATTTAAGGCTTCATCTTTGTCAACTTTCAGTGATTTTTCTTTTATCTGAATTCTGAGCAGGGTAAAGGCAATAAAAAAAGCTACCAAATACATTAAACCATACCACCGCAGGGGCAGGCCTGGTATTATTTCCGGGTGCAGCCAGCCGGGAAAAGAAAGGTACAAGATATCCTCCTATTGCTCGCCCTTTAAGGGCTTCTCCTCAATCTTACCTGTTTTAGGGTTGAAAAAAAAGACAACCGCTTTCTGGGGATTGAGTATTTCATGGTTTCGACCATGGCTCTCTAATACAGTCCCGGGAAATATGGTTCCCTTGACTTTTATCTCAGATGGGAAGTGCTGTTCAAATCTTTCCCTTAAATTAAAAAGACGGAGACTGCTTTTTTCCATAACCTGCAGGTAATGCAATTTCTCTTTACGCAGCTTTTCCAGCCCGCTTTTATCTGCGAGCATGGAACGCTCTAATTGCTTCATGTCACTGTCTGTCCTGGAAATCGCGTTTTTTAGTTTTTCGGTTGCCTTTTCTTCCAGCTCAATCTGGTCTCTGACCAGGTAATCCTGGCCGAAGAATATTTGGGTTGGTATTTCCATGGCTGAACCTATGTTCCTGGCTTCTAAACCCTTCCTGACCCGCACAGAACCGCCGATAATATGACCTTTATCCGATTCCATTGTCAGTCTGCCGTTGCATTTTATCTTGCAGCGCAGGGAAGAATTCTGGATCTGAATGTCTCCGGAACATAGAAGATTCGCCTGCTCGGCAAAATTAACTCTAATATTCTTTTTAGCCCTGAGAATTGCCTTATCGTCGCCCTTAATTCCCTGGAGTACGGTAATATCAGCCGCCGCTGAAAGCAGAGAACTCTGCACGGTTTCCTGGACTATTATGCTTTCCCCTGAGATAACGGTAAAACCACTTAAGACCGAACCCTTGATCAGCACCGAACCGGAGAACTTAACATTTCCGGTCTTAAGGTTAACACTCCCTTCAATTATGTGCACATTTAATACTTCCAGGACATTACCGTTCTGGATAAGCTCTCCTGACTGCTCTGCAATAAACTTAACCGACCCGTCGTCTGCCTCCTCTTTTTTCACATTTCTTCCCGCTTCCAGACTGGCTGGTATGCTCTCCCCGGCTGTTATCTCTTTGCCGCTAACATCCCAACCATCCTTAGTGGCAGCAGGGGGTAATATTTCAGCCAGAAGAGTCCCTGCCTGCACAGAGGTTATCCGATCCTGCTTTTTATAATTTGCTTTACCGTCCTGGTTAATGGTAACACGGCTGTCTGAGGCGCGTTCGATATGAAAGATTAATTTTCCACCCTCACCATGCTCTGCTTCCATCGTCAAGGGTAACCCGGATTTCACTATCCTGATGAAGACGGGCTCGCAAAAGAACCGTATTTCCTTGCAGACCGCGTTCCAGAATACCGCGCACACTGCATAATATCTCATTCTTAACGCGGTGAACATTTTCAAAATATTTAATTTCCGGCTCTTTTCCTTTGAGGCCGGGTATTAAAGTGCCAAAGACATCGACCCCGGATTCCCCGGTGGTCGCGGCTTGAATCTCTGCAACTTTAGCCCGCTCTGTCACCGGGGCCATTTCCGTCACTGAAGCAAGGGAAAATTCGGTTAATGAGTTAATTTCAGCCATTTTATCCTGGCTGGCCTGGAATACTTCTTTCAGCTCATCGATTTTTTTCTTTTCGAAAAAGGGTATCTGCCATTTTACAGCGCCGTCTTTTCCTGGCAACGGCTTTTTACCCGCAACAATGAGGAAGTTTTCCAGAAGCAGATCTTCACCATGGTAAAACTTGAGCAGGACCTCTTTTACCTGGGCAATATCCATCCCTTTGAATTCCTTTTGGCGGATGACATCACTGATTTCCTTTAGAGAGAGGGCTTTGCCTTCCCCCCTTCCCTTTTTCAAGGTTAACTCGGCTTTCATTTTGTCGGGCGGAATATCTATGCGGATCATTGCATCCAAAGTGGAGCTGACCGATTTTTGCTTTAGCGGCGAATTACCGGCAACAGCTTCTTCAAGAATGTTTTTCAGTTCACCGGCGGTAAGCAGCGCATCATGTTGGAAACCGAGCTCTTCACATTCCTTAAAGATAAGTTCGGCAGCGGGTAGTGATGCGTTGGCGGTTCCGGGATCGAAATCAATAAAACAGGTGATCCCGTCTTCAGATGCTGAGACTGTGAAGGTATGCTTTTTATAGGGAATAAGCTCGGTCCAGTTATCGCCGCCGCGGAAAAAACCGGATACCTCTGAATGAATATCAGTTGCGCTATCCAGTATATTATCGCTGAAAAAAAGATCTTGGGAAATTTCCTTAGCCGCGGAAATTTCCTTGCCGAAGATATTCTTACCGCTGATTCCCTTTTGTGCAGGGAATATAGTGGCAATTTTTCCCCCTGATTCAACATAACCTTTTATCTTTATTGATGGCTCCAGTTCCATCTTTTCTTTCTCTGCAGTATTGCTGTAAACAACCGGCGGGCCGTCGGAAAATACCTTTTTTAACTCCCCTGCTAGCTCTTCAGGGATTTCCAGCGGCTCATAATGCAGGTTCATCGGTTTGGGGAACTGCGGCGGGGTGCCGCGGGCCGCTACAAAGGAATAGGGTTTGCCCTGCTGCCCAATTTCAGAAAGCGCAGCCTCAATGGCTTGCTGATCTATGCCGGTTGCAATCCCTTTCTGCTTCAGCAGTTTGAGTACTTTTCCCTTCTGCCACTCTTTCCCCTCATCTACGGAAGGAGTAAAGGAAAGGCTGGCCTCCAGTCCTGACTCATCAATTTCCAGTTCTATTATACCCTTTATTGCTTTTGCCATTGTTTAACTTTTAAGCTGAGACACCCGGAAGTGCAGGGATTTTATGGTCTCAACCGGATCCCCGGGTTTGTATTCAATTACGGGCAGGCGGGTGTTAGGGATGATACTCTGAAGATCATAGAGGTAGATTGCCGGTTCCATCTGCTTCAACCGCTCGAGAATATTTGGAATATAGATTTTCCGATACCGCCCTTACCACTGTCTATTGTAAGGATCTGCATGACACGCTCCTGT
>JABUBP010000538.1_pt1 | contig 10764 bp, 9 predicted proteins | sample 7240331 | NCBI WGS metagenome assembly JABUBP01 (sample SAMN07256347, study PRJNA390944) | subsurface metagenome | isolation source: Methane hydrate marine sediment | place: Pacific Ocean: Eastern North Pacific, ODP site 1244 | collected 2002 | reverse complement strand
GAGGAGGACTGTGAGACCATGCTCGCCTGCGTGGTGGATAGTGAGGGCAGGCTCAAAGGCATTATTACCCCCAAAGAATTGTTGAAGGCGGTAGAGGTATGCGAGTATGGAGTTACTAGGCGACCCTTCTTTTCGGGGCGTGAGGTGCTTCACCTGCTGACCTCAAAGTATGCGCGTGACATTATGAGTGCTCCTATCAGCGTTAAACCTAGTGATGAGGTGCAAAAGGCAATAGATCTCATGCTCTATAAGGGATTCTATGAGGTTCCGGTAGTCGATAAAGATGATAAGGTTGTTGGTGAGATAAATTACTTCGGCGTAATCACCGGCTCCATTGAGCATTGCAAGAGAGAATAGGGAATGGAACTTGAGATATATTTCAAGTTCATATTGAGCTTCGCTTTGATTCTGATCGCCGCCAGGCTTGGCGGCGAATTTGCGGAACGCTACCTCAAGCAGCCAGCAGTTCTCGGGGAACTGGTGGCTGGTATTGCTATCTCCCCCTTCGCCTTGGGTGGGCTTATCTTCGGGGATGATCCCATAATCCTGAACTTCGCTACTATCAGCGGTCAGTTTGTTGGGACCGGAGAGACCTTCTCTAACTTTCATGTCATGGAGATCATTTCTCAGATAGCCGTGATCGCTCTATTATTCGTGGCCGGCGTGGAGACCAATGTCAGGGATTTTATCAGGCAAGGGAAAACCGGGACCCTGGTAGCGGTGGGTGGGGTGATTCTGCCCTTTGCCTTCGGCTATCTCATCACCATGCTGTTTTATCCCGATGGCCCTTCAACAGCGTGGCTATTTATGGGAGCGGTGCTGGTGGCCACCAGCATTGGGATAACAGTGCGGATATTAATGGACATGGGGAGACTTAATACCCGGGCGGGGACAATCATACTGGTGGCTGCCGTTATCGATGACATCATTGGCATTATCGTTCTCTCTGTCATCGCTTCGATAGCGGACACCGGCTCAGTTGAAGCCTTGCATATTGTTCGCATTACCATGATCGGCTTTGGCGTCTGGTTTGCCTTGCTTATAATTGGCATCAAGTTCCATAAACAGATATCGAAGGTATTCCTGAGTCCGTTCAAAAGGTCGGGAACCATGCCCATCGTGGCCATTCTCATGGGCTTTCTCATTGCTTATCTGGTTACGCTGGTCGACTTACACCCCGTGGTGGGAGCATACGTGGCCGGGCTGATGTTCGCCGCCTGTGGGGAAAAAGAGGAGATAATAGAGAAAACGAGGCCAATCATGCTATTCCTGGCTCCCTTCTTCTTCTGCTACTTAGGGATGCAGGTTGATATGCCTCTTCTGGTCTCGGCAGCCTTGATCGCCTTTATCCTGATCGTATTAGCTACAGTGGGGAAGGTGGTCGGTTGCTATCTGCCGGCCAAGTTTATGGGGAGGCTCTCTCACAGCGAGGCGATGATCGTGGGTGTGGGGATGGTGCCCCGTGGCGAAGTGGGATTGATCATTGCTGGTGTGGCCCTGTTGATCCCCGGAGCACTGGGAACCGGGGATATGGTAAGCCAGCTGTTTGGCGCTGCGGTGGCGGTGAGCATTATTACCACGCTGATCACCCCGGCGATGCTGAAACCTTTCTTTAGGAGAGCGTCGGCGAAAACCTGACCCCGCCTTGCCACAGGCGCTGTAAAACGGTAAGATATAAATGGCCCCTGTAGCTCAGAGGATAGAGCACCAGCCTCCGGAGCTGGGGGCGAGCGTTCGAGTCGCTCCAGGGGCGCTGAGTTTAAAGAGGGGTGCTATGGCAGCACAGGATTGTGAGTGGCAAGGCACCCCCAGGGTTTGGAGGATTAAATAGCCTGGACCCCAAAGATGTCAAGCGGTGTTGGTTGTAGGGCTTGCTATGATAGACGTTAGCGTAATGCTGTTGCTGCCCCTGTTAATGGTCTTAGCGGTAGTTGTAGCACTCTTCATATGTGGAGGGGGCACGGCAGCAGTAGCCTTGTGAGGAGCGAAGAGCTGGCTACTCCATTTAAATCGAAAAAGGAGCCAGATGCTATTCGAGTGGTCGCTCAGCCGAGTGAGATCACCATAACTCTCGACAGTGGCTTGACCCCTACCGTTTCGCCTAGTGTGAGAGGATGAAATGGGGGATTCTGGATTGCTAAAATTGGCACGCTGATCATAGTTGTCGGCGTCTTTTTGCTTTCCAAATAGTATGGGCTATATAAGCATTAACGTTGCTGCTGTCACTGCTAGCATTGCAGGCTTTTAAGTAATCCTTCTGTTGGTCATAAGGGATATTGAATGGGTGATGTTATCGAGGTTCGCTGGCATGGCCGCGGAGGGCAGGGGGCGGTTACCGCCAGTGAAATCCTTGCCGAGGCTGCACTTGAAGAGGGTAAATATTTTCAGGCCTTCCCTGATTATGGCCCCGAGCGCATGGGGGCACCGATCAGGGCCTATACCAGGATAAGCTCCTCACCAATCAGGCAACACTGCCAGGTTACCGATCCGGATGCTGTGGTGGTGCTTGACCCCACATTAGTCGGGGTCGTCGATTTCACCGATGGGGTCAAGGAGGGAGGGGTGCTTGTGGTCAACACCATTGCTTCACCGGCGGAGCTTAAGACTCAATTGGGGTTTGACCGGGGGAAGGTGTTTACCGTCGATGCTACCCGTATTGCCCTGGATACGATAGGGCGTAACATCCCCAACACACCCATGATCGGCGCCCTGCTCAGGGCTCTGGAGATGGTGAGCAAGGAAGCCGTCTGCGAGGAGATTGGGAAGCGCCTGGGAGCAAGGGGGGGCAAAGAGATGGCCAAGGCCAATATTGAGGCCTTCGAGCGAGCCTATAATGAGGTAACAGAGGCGTAGCAATGGCGCGTGATCCTGCTAACACAATCTCCATTTCCAGCCTTTTGAAAGTCAAGGGCTGGCGAGAGATCCCAATCGGTGGGATAATCATTGATGCCGGAAACTCCGAGGAATATCAGACCGGGGGCTGGCGTTCTTTCCGTCCGATATGGGATGAGAGTAAGTGTAATAACTGCAAGGTCTGCTGGATTTACTGCCCTGATGGCTCGATTCGGGTACGGGATGGGGTCGTCGCAGGCATCGATCTTAACCATTGCAAGGGGTGTGGTATCTGTGCCAAGGAGTGCCCGCAGGGGGCAATCGAGATAGTTGAGGAGTCTAGGGCAGAGGAGAAGGTGAGGCAATGACATTGCAACAGGTGAAGGGCACCCCCGTTGCCCTCGAGGGCGATCGGGCGGTGGCGGAGGCCATGCGGCAGGTGAACCCCGATGTGGTGGCAGCTTACCCGATTACTCCCCAGACAGAGATCGTTATGCGCTTTAGCGATTTTGTGGCCAGCGGCGAGGTGGAAACCGAGTTTATCCCTGTGGAGAGCGAGCATGCGTCGATGAGCGCGTGCATTGGTGCCTGTGCTGCCGGAGGGCGCGTCCAGACGGCAAGCGCGGGTGCGGGGATAGCCCTCATGTGGGAGGTGCTCTGGGTGGCTTCCGGGTCACGTCTACCCATCGTGATGCACGTGGTTAACCGATCTCTGTCGGCTCCGCTGAATATTCACTGTGACCATTCCGATTCCATGGGCATGCGCGATGCCGGGTGGATCCAGCTTTACGATGAGGATGTGCAGGAGGTATATGATAACGCAATTCAGGTAGTGCGCATCGCCGAGCACCCCGATGTTCTGCTCCCCGCGCTCCACGCGCTCGACGGCTTTATCCTGGGACACAGCGTAGAGAGACTGGAGCTACTGCCCGATGAGGCGGTACAGGAGTTTATCGGCACCTACAAACCGGCTTATCCCCTTCTAGATGTGGATCATCCTGTCACCTATGGCCCCATGGACCTCCAGGATTATTTCTTTGAGCACAAGCGCCAGCAGGCGGAGGCTATGGTGCATGCGCTCGATGTTGTGGCGCAGGTCGGCGATGAGTACGGCCAGCTTACCGGGCGTTACCATGGTCTGATCGAGAGGTACCGCCTGGAGGATGCCGATTACGTTACCGTGGCGCTTGGCTCCACTGTGGGAACTGCTAAGACCGCCGTTGACCAGATGCGAGACGAGGGGATCAAGGTAGGCCTGCTCAAGGTACGCTGCTTCCGGCCATTCCCAGCGACAGCGGTGGCCCGGGCACTGGGTGATAAAAAGGCGATAGCGGTGCTCGATCGCTCCCTCTCTTTCGGCGCTCAGGTCAACCCGCTTTGCCTCGAGGTCATTGCCGCCCTTTCCACCCATGGCTTCGCCCCCAAGCTGGTCAATTATGTCTATGGTCTGGGGGGACGGGACACGGTTCCTGCCCAGATCTGCGATATATATCAGGAGCTGATCAGGATAGATAGTGAAGGGGTCACTGGACCAATCTTGCGATATGTAGCGGTGCGTGATTAGGAGTTTGGGATGGTGCTTAGCTTAGAGCCTATTTCTATAGAGCGAGACTTACTGGCCCCTGGCCACCGGCTGTGTGCCGGTTGTGCTGAGACCATTGTGGTGCGCCAGATCCTGCATGCTGTAGGCGAGCCAGTAATCGTCGCCTCCTCTACCGGGTGTCTGGAGGTAGCCACATCGCCCTACCCATATACCTCGTGGCGCGTTCCCTGGATACACAGTGCTTTCGAGAACGCTGCTTCCACCATCTCCGGCGTGGAGACGATGTACCGCGCCATGGTGAAGCGGGGCAAGATCGAGGATAAGGGTCTCAAGTTTGTTGTCTTCGCCGGGGATGGTGCCACATATGATATCGGCCTTCAGTTCATCAGTGGCGCATTTGAGCGGGGACACAGATTCCTGTACGTGTGCCTTAACAACGAGGCCTATATGAACACCGGCATCCAGCGCTCCAGCGCCACCCCTTTCGGTGCGTGGACCACCACTTCACCGGTAGGGCCTGTGATCCCTGGCAAGCAACAAAACCGCAAGGATATTGCGGCGATATTCGCCGCTCATAATATCCCCTTTGTGGCCCAGGCGGCACCCCATGCCTGGCGAGACCTGATGTCCAAGGCCAAGAGGGCTATTGACGCCGATGGCCCCTCCTTTATCGATGTGCTCATCCCCTGCCAGAGGGGGTGGCGCTTCCCTACCGATGAGACCATTGCTCTCTCCAGGCTCGCTGTCGATACCTGCGTCTGGCCTCTGTACGAGGTGGTCGATGGCGAGTGGCGGCTGAACTACCGTCCTGACCCCAAGAGGCCGGTTGCCGACTGGCTCAAGTCCCAGGGCAGGTTCCAGCACCTGCTCAAGCCGGAAAACAAGCACCTTGCCGATGTCCTGCAGAGGGAGGTTGATCGGCAGTGGGCCAGGCTGCTGGAGCGGTGCAAGGCTTCCTAGGAGCCTTCCTCATAGCCTTCAGATAGATATTTAACACTTGGTATCATGGATTTCGCTTCACTTATTATTGCGAGACGCTTTACGATAAATCAACCGCGGGGGGAGTGGAATAGAACACATCTGTGCTATACCATAGGTTCTACTGAGCAGGAGCTATAAAGGGGAGTCTCCCCGACTTGGGCCGAAGTGCAGGCCGACCTATTGGCCTCGGGGCGCGGCAATCTCAGTGTTTCGCCGCTAACCCCGGGATTGCTTCGTCTCCAGGCTCCTCGCAATGACGGGTAAAAAGCCGGCGAACGGTGATGTGTCACTCATCACCTTGACGAGCGCACTTCCTTGACCTTTCCCTGACCATTTGCTATATTTCACGTGCGGGGTGTGGCGCAGTGGATAGCGCGCATGGTTTGGGACCATGAGGTCGGCGGTTCAAGTCCGCCCACCCCGACCAGAAGTAGGAAATCGAGGGACAACGCACACCGTTCCCAATTGCCAGGGACATTCCTTAAGCTCCCTGGTCAAAGGGTATCTTCTGACCCTCCGTACGGAGGGTAACAGCACCCACACGGTAGCTTGCTTCAAAGGCATCCTCAGCCGCTTTCTCTGGCACATGGAACAGGTGGCATGTTGCTTTCTGGAAAGGGTCCTGCGCTATGTGTTCTCAACCAGATTGGGCTGCGTTGCGGGAGCTAAAGAAGCTTCAGACTGAAACCATCTCATATTTCAATGTGCCAACTCCCAGTTTCTCTGCTGTTGTCAGCTGGACCGAGCTATCTGTCCGGTGTATCTTTCCCAGCAGATCGGGAGGCATTGCTGAGGTGGAACCGGGGATGATGGGAGCCCGGTCAATCAGATCGAGAGATGCCTTATCAGCAGCTACAGGGTCAAATGAAAACACGATACCTATATCCTGGACAATAGGCTCTCCTGATGGTGCGGCGCAATCGCAATGGGGGACAACATCTTGGATAAAGTTTACAAAACCAATCCTTCCCTTGTATCCCGCCAATACAGCACTGGCTGCGTGAGCCATGTAAACTTGCAGCTTTTCCTTTGACCCAGGGGGCCATACCCAACACCGTAAAGGGCACTTAAACAGGCATGTACCGCAAGAGGTGCATTTGCTTATATCTCTCTCTGGTCTCTCATTCACCAGTTTTATGGCGCCCGTGGGACATTCGTCGACACACACACCACAGCCATCGCAGTCGCTTTGGTCGAATTGCGGCATGTTTACCAAATGCTGGGCTCTCTTGGTCTCGGTCGCTACACAGCCCATCCCCAGATTCTTCAGGGCACCGCCAAAACCAGTAAGCTCATGGCCTTTTACGTGGGATAGAACTATTATACAAGCTGGGTTCCGCAGCAAGGAGGGGACCTTTGCTTGCCTGAGTTGACAGTCGCTGATTCGATTTCTGATGGGTATTACCTCTTGCTTATCCTCGTCATCTGTTATTACTACAGGGGCATCCACGGTAGCTTCTACAAACCCGTTCTTAGCGGCTGTATTCAGATATTTTTGCTTGGTATCCCTTTCACCTGGGTAAGAGGCCACAGTATCGAAAAGGAAGGGTTTGCCGCCCCTGTTCCGGACGATATCAACTATCTTCCTCGCGAAAACCGGCCTGATGTATCTTATGTTGCCCAGCTCTCCCATATGTAATTTAATAGCGACAGTTCCACCGTTGGGTATCATCTCTTCGAATCCTGACCTGACGAGAAGAGCGTGGACGCCAGCTAAAGGATTTTTACCTTTAGAATAGTCGAAAAACAACACCTGTGTCATAAATTCGCTCAGTCTAAGGGTGTAGCAAGCTGACCGCCAAAAAGCTACCATGCTATTATAGCAACATTGGTGGAGGCTTGTCTCCTAAGGTACACAAAACATTAAGTTGTGCAGTAGGAGCTAGTTTAGGTACAATTGGTAAAGGAGGAAGGTGGGATGAAATACGGGAGAAGCCGAGTTGAGGGAGGTTGAGCGGGAAATCGAGGAACTGAAGGGGGAGGCTGGCCACCCCCTTGTCTATAAGGTGGAACCAGAATGGGGATAGTTCATTGGCAACCGAGTGCTGACGCTGTCACTACATGCCAACACTGTGGCAGGGAGTCATTCCTCATTTCTCAAGCCCTGGAACTTTGCCTGGATTGTATTCGCAAAGATTTTGATGCGGTTATGCCCATCATAGAGAAAGCACATACCGAGGCTAGGAAGCCATTTGACCTTCCCGTCCAGCCTCCTAGGAATGAGATAGGTCTACCGTGCCGTATTTGTGCTAACGAGTGCCGTATCCCACCAAAGGGCAGGGGCTATTGCGGACTGCGCATCAACACAGAAAATAGGCTCAAAGGTGCCAATGCCAGGAAAGGAAGGGTCATTTGGTATTATGATGCACTGCCCACCAACTGTGTCGCTGATTGGGTCTGTCCCGGTGGAACCGGGGCCGGTTATCCTCGGTTTGCTTATTCTCAGGGAGCTGAATATGGATATAAGAACCTGGCTGTCTTTTATCAGGCCTGCTCCTTTGATTGCCTTTTCTGCCAGAACTGGGATTATCGTTACTTGGCAACTCAGCCGAGCAGGGTTGATGCTCTGGATCTGGCGCAAGCAGTCGATGATCGCACCGCCTGCATCTGCTACTTTGGTGGCGACCCATCACCTCAACTGCCCCATGCTATTCGCGCCTCCCGACTAGCTTTAGAAAGGAACAATGGCAGGATTCTGCGTATCTGCTGGGAGACCAATGGCTCGATGCATCCGGCATTATTAAGACAGGCGGCTGAGCTTTCTTTCAACTCAGGAGGTTGTATTAAGTTTGACCTCAAGGCCTGGAGTGAGGAACTGCACATTGCCCTCTGCGGTGTGAGCAATAAGAGGACGCTGGAAAACTTCACGCTACTGGCTGATTATGTCAAGAAAAGGCTCTCACCTCCCTTTTTAGTAGCCAGCACTCTACTCATCCCGGGGTATATAGATAAGGAGGAAGTATCCAGAATCGCCGCCTTTATTTCCTCCCTTAGCACTGACATTCCTTATGCTCTCCTTGCCTTCCACCCCCGATTTATTATGAACGATCTACCACCTACTTCTAAAAGACATGCCCAGGAATGCCTGGCAGAACGCCAGGCGCAGGGATTAACAAATGTGAGGTTGGGCAATATTAACCTGCTCGGTGATTACTACTGAACGAAAGTGGTCTGCGCGTGGTTATCCCCGCAGGATCAGATTAGTTATTCGCTTATGCCATCCAACATCAGCCCACATTCCTTCAAAGTGGGGCTGGCAGAAGTTGCTGGTGCAGATCCCCTTCCATCCCCTCTCAGATGCCATGCGAACTCCCTGTTCGGCGATATCTTTTACCCAATCCCACTCCCCACCGGTGCCACCTGGCGTGACGTCATCATAGTTGATTGGCCCCCAAGCTTCGGTGGTGAAGAGAGGGAGATTGTTCTTCCTGCCCCATTCTGCCCAGAAGTCAATGCGTGATTCAAGCATCCTGATGTATTCCTCGCGGTGTTTCGGATATAGCTTGGCCATGCGCCTGGCGTGAATCTTTACGTTTTTCGGATACTTGGGAAATCCGATGTGCGTTAGAAACTGCCCGGATACGACCATCCATTTCATGTAGTCAGATACCCAGATATGCACTTCGGCAACATCGAATGCCCTCACGTCAATCTCTTGCATCTGACGCGAGCCCAGACCCTGGAACGAAAACGCGTATTTTAGATCAGGGTATTTCTCGCGCAACGGTGTAATCGCACCATCGAAATAGTTTTTCATTCGTTGCTTCACTCTATCATCCCACTTTTTATACATATTGCGCATCATCCACAGATCTCCGAGTCGCTTAGACTGGAATATATCGGCGTAGGGACCTGGCGCCCACCTGCTCACCGGAAACTCATTACAAACATCAACCCATATCATGCGGTCATGCAGTCCTGCTTCGTTTAGTAGATCAAGCGTCTCCAGCCATATGCGGGCATAGTCTTTCGGTGATTGAATCATGTGAACGCGACCTAGAGTATCGCGGTTGTACCACGATGATAGCCCTACATAGATACTTCGCTCAGCAGCTTTACCGATAAACTCGACCAGCGCTGAGCGCGGCTCGACCTGGACAGGTTCGTGATTTCCCCACATGAAACCATCTGCCTGTGGCAGTATGGTGAACTGCTCAACGAGCTTGCCATCCGACCCTTTGGCTACCAAGTGTGGGAAGGCATCTATGCGGACACAGTTATAGCCACGTTCCGCCAGCTCATCGAGCACCTTGTCCCAACCAGCATATTCTGCTTCGTTGCCCGTCCGGCGGACAAGCCAGGAGAAATCCCACATGGCGACAGCATACTTTGCTTCAGGATTGAATCCGGTCGTCTTTGACATTATGAGCATCCTTCTGCATCGGGTATTCAGTTACCAGCCAAGCCCATTCTGTATAGAGGTTATTAGCCTTTGACCGCTTGGTATAACTCAGCCTTTCTATATGCAAGGTATTACCTTTATATGCGAGAGTCAACATCCATCGGGGGAACAGTCACAGGGCTATTGCGGATGATATGGGACATGCTCTATAGAATCTAAACAAGTGTTGCCAGATCCATCTGGTTTTCCTTAGGGGCAACAAGACGTTTGCTACTAAGGGTACTTTCTAACACGCTAACAATTTATCTCTAGGCAAAGTGAGCTGGAACGGTTCACTGAAGGTCAGCAAAGATTCCTGCTAACCGGCAGATCATTTCTCCAGAATTTACCTCTTTACTCGCCATGTGGGTGCTTATTACCTTGACGCTGGCGGTCACACGTTGACCATGTGCTTGAAGTTGGGTTCTGGGAAATCGGTGGCGTTGGGTCTGTGCCGATTCCGTTTCCTCCCTAGGCAGACTAGGACCTCAAACGGTTCAATTATAACGTAACCGCATCTGTGACTGAAGCAGAATGGTCATGCTGGGGTGACAAGGCATCGGATTGTGTATTGGCTTCTAGGCTCTGTCCCTTTGCCTGAGTGGCGAATTGCTCTTCTACAGCAGGTCTATGGATGGTGTTCATGGTGCACCAGGGGATTAACCTGGCTTTCGATTGGTTATCAATAACACCATAGTGGAGACCGCAGCCTTGAACCCTGTCTAGATCAAAATTATAAGCGTCCATAAAATGCATAACCGATACAACAAACCAGTTTTTCCAAAGCCGATTTTCTGTAAACGGCCGCATCATGCTCCAACTCAAAGCGACCACAACAGGTGCTACCTTGAGCCAGAGCTTGGGATGGACATACTTTATAACGCTGGTCACAACCGTCCACGCCAATTTTACTCTGGACTGGTTAAGATCAAAGACCCTGCGTGTGTGGTCGTATAATTCCTCGTTTCTGATAAGGCGGGTCTCAGGAAATAGTTTATCTTTTCTCTTGTTGATAACGGTTATGCAT
>JABUBP010000537.1_pt1 | contig 10774 bp, 6 predicted proteins | sample 7240331 | NCBI WGS metagenome assembly JABUBP01 (sample SAMN07256347, study PRJNA390944) | subsurface metagenome | isolation source: Methane hydrate marine sediment | place: Pacific Ocean: Eastern North Pacific, ODP site 1244 | collected 2002 | reverse complement strand
AAGATGGCCTACCTCTGCATAGAGGAACCAGGCGCGCTCCCAGCGATAGGGCTCAGGCCGTAGTACGCGCAGAAACGCGAATGTCGCAGTGATTTTCGGCAGTCCCATCATGGTGACTGCGCCCATCCCGCGGAAGCCGCGAGCACGCCATCCGGGCTCGATCTCTTCCCCGTCAAGGAAGTCGATCATTCCCTCAAGCTCAAATTCTTCACCCACGCGCAGCTTCAGTCCGAGATTGCGGCATCGAAGGCGCGGGAAGAATCCGCCGGGCTCCGGCAGCGCGACAATCATATTGTGAAAGTCAAAGCGCCCGTCGACGACATCTCCGCCGTCTACTGCCAACTTCATCTGCCCGCAAAGCTGCATCGCGGCCGGACGGTCATCCCAGTATTCCGATCCAGGGTCAAAGCCCAGACCACGCAACTCGAATTCGAAGCAGCCGAGGAACGCGAACTTTGCCTTCTTCGGCATCTCAACGTGGAACTTGATGTGGTTACGCAGCACGCGGGCATCCCCCGCGAGCGGGCAATCGACGAACTGCATCTCGATCTTGGGCAGCCACGCGAGCGGGCCTTCGGCGTCGTCACCTTCCAACAGCACGAATCGCGCGATGCCTGTAAGCGTGAAGTAAAGATGATAGTCGCCGTGATCGTTGACGAAGCGCAGGCCGATGCCGTCGATCGTGAATTCGAAGCGAGTTCCTTGGCAGCGCAGCAGATTCTTACCCGTTAACTGGGCCGCGGCTGAGATCAGCTCAAGGTTTCCGCTGGCGCCCTGGCCGAACTGGAGAGCAATGTTTGCGGTCGCCTCGCCTACGAGGTCAGGCGGTAACTGGCCCGAACCTGTCACCGTGAAGCCGGTGATGCGATTGTCGCGCACTTGAAAGGACGCGCCGCTGAATTCAAAGCGCGTCGCGACGCCGTTCAATAGCGCGCTGCACTTCTTCATTGAAGCGTCCAGGCTGATGCCGCTCGGGCCAATGGCAAAGCCCTTGACCTCAAATATCAACGGCTCCGAGGGCGATGTAAGCCGCGTGAAGCGTGCTTCGATCAGCGAACCGTCGGCCTGTTTCAGCAAAAAGTTGTCGCCGGCGAGAACGAGGTCGAACAGTTTGTTGTCGGCGTTGCCGGCGAAGCGCCAGTTGAGTCCGAGGAAGTCGATCTCATGCGGCTCGGGTAGTTTCAGGCTGATCACGTTCAGCCCGTCGGCGGAGAATGCAAAACGCTCCCAGTTGAAATCAAGCCTGCCGTCGGCCTCAAGATCGAACTTTTCAGCCCCGGTCATGGCGCCGAGATGGAGCATCAGCTTGAGTGGGACCTTGAAGCCCGGCAGGGCCCAATCGATCTCCGCCGGCTCGGCGTCGATCTCAAGATACTGTTTCCATGACTCAAATCCGTCTCGCTTGAAAAACGGCAGCTTCGAAGGGTTTATCTTGATGGCGGCGGAGATGTCCTTTTCGGTGATACGCTCAAGCTCTGAAATCGGAGCGGACAAGGTGGCGTTATCACTGAAATCGAGTGGCGGGAGCGGGTATTTGGTCTTCCGGAAGAAATGCGGCTTGCCGTCCTCCAATCCCATCGTCGTCAGGGCGAGTGTTGTCCAACCCTGGTCGTCCCGTGCATCGGTCGGCCCGTCCTCATCATCGTCGGAGGTGAGAACCGGCTCGAAGGGGGCGGGGGCCGGTTCATCCGGCGGCAAGATCGTGGCCGTGAGTTCGAGCAAACGAGACGATTCTGCATCGTCGTCGCCATGCAGCCGTCGCGGATCGTCAGCCTTTGATAGTGCGAACGTGGTGTACGCAGTCGCGACCTCATTGCCCGCGAATGTGGAGAAGAGGCCCGTGTTCCACTGCTCTTCCGCTCTCCAGACCACCATCGACCAGTGCCGCGGTCGCGGTACATCCACGGCGAAGCCGGGCAGCGTGACGGTCCACGCGCCGGCTGCTCCCGAGGGCTGGTAATCAAGACGCACCTCGGTCAGCCCGCCATTGTCACGCAGCAGCCGGACAGCGATCTCCGCGTCGTTCTCAAGGTCGGGCACGAGCGCTTCGGGTAAGATCAGCGTGAGCCACTGCTCCAGCTGTTTCCCGGTCCACGCGACAGCGACGCACTCGTCCGATCGGTACCAGTGTTTGACCTGAAGTTTCGTCGAGGGCTGCCCCTGCAGCTCAATGTAGCTCCCGGTGGCGATTTCGCCGTTGTCCCATTCCAAATGCAACGTCGCCTCGATCGCGCGGCCGGTCGGCCCTTCGATGCGCAACCCGACGATTTCGAGCACTAGGGTATGATCATTGTTGGCCGGATCCTTCTCGAACAGGGCAACGCGCTGCCAACTGAGTTTCAGGAACAGGGACGGAAACTCGAGCGCCGGCCAGCCCATGCTCCACGGGAAGGATGGCAACGATGGCAGGCCCGTGCTGCCGAGCGGCCAGGGCCAATCGAAATCAGGCCATTCGAACGCGACATCCGGCATCCGCAGCCTCAGCCGAGGCAGCTTCACCGAGGGTAGCACCGGCAGCTCGTCGAAGGTCAGCTCAAAGCAGACCGCCGCGCTCGCGGCGATGGAAGCGCCGCCACCGACGGCCAATTCAATTTGACCGCAGACGTGCAACGTGAGCTCGGTGTCGAAGTGCGCCGCGTCGTATCCGACGATCGTCAGCTCAAGCTCGGCGCTGTAGCCGGCAATATTGCTGAACTTGTGTCCGAGGAAATCGAGGGGATCATCGGAGGCGTCCCGAAACGCTGCCGAGACAAAGAGCGTCAGACCGGGCGGGACAGTGAGGCGCCAATCGCCGCCCGACGGAGCGAGCGCTGTTATCGGGATCTGCAGCTGGGGCGTCAGGGGATAGCTGGTTGACGCCCCGCCGCGTTCAATCAGCAGCGCCGTGGCCAACCATTGGGCGTCGGCCGTCGCACCGTCGAGTGACACCGTTGCGTCTGCGTTTTGATAGAGGATGAGCTTGGCCACGAGACCTCACGGTACTTGCGGATCGAACGGCGTGTCCCAACTGGTGTACCAGGTATTTAGAATGAAGTTGCGCCGACGCTCGTCGGCCTCGCTGTTCTGCTTCTCGACCTGCTTCTGCTTTTCGGACTTTTTGTTCTCGGCCGGCTTCTTCTTGATCCAGAACTTCTTTGCGCGCTCCTTGAATTTCTCAAGCAGCTGCTGTTCGGAAATGGCGGGCTCGTCCTTGGTGATCTCGGCGTACCAGTCCTTGGGCTTACCCCCGTGCTGATTGATGAGGTCGAGAGTGAAGATCACGCCTTTCTCCGACGTGATCTTATCTCCGCCCCACTGCAGCAAACCTTGGCCTGGGATCTTTGGAAATCCGGCCGGATAATCGGGAGAGTTTTCGTCATACATCCGCCGGATAGTCGCTAACGCAAAGTCAAACATCAGTTGCTGAAATAGCCGGTTTTTCAGCATGTTCTGGAAGCACTGGTACCAGTTGGTCTTGCCGAGATCGGGGCGCGCGAATTCCAGATCCCGATTGATACTGTCGCCTTTCTTCCGCCCTGGCGGAGGCGGGGTCTTGTCGGAGTAGAGGGCCGCGCCTGCCAGATCGAGTTGGGTGATGACCTTTTTTATGTTTACGTGCTTGGCGCCGGGCTTGTCGCCAAATAGTTTCGCGAGCGCCTCAGGCTCCCGCTGATAGAAGTATTTGATCGGCTCTGCGAGCCTTCCGGGCTTCTGCGCCCAGTGAATGATGCCGAGCGAGAGCCCGGCAAAATCCTGATTTCTGTTGGTCGTCTCGAACTTGCAGGCGCACTCCTGCGAAGCGATCAGAACCAGCGCTTTCAAGAGGTGCGTAAGTTGCTTCTCTGCGGCGAACAGAAAATAGCCCGGCGTGACGAAGGGGCTCAGCCGCGCCGGAAACAGAAGCATCGACTGGAGGGTTAGTTTATCGACGGTCCCGTCGGCGTTTAGCGTCCATGGTGGATCTTCGCGCGTATTCCACTTTTGCTGAAATCCACGCACGAGCCCGGCCGTGCGGTCGGTATATTCGCCATAGATGCCTTGTCCCTTTTGCGAGCCCCGAAGAAACAGCGGGGCGGGTTCTCGCAAGCCTCGACCTTTGGGCAGATATTCCTTGATCGGCTCGACGGTCGGGTACCAACAATGCAACAGGTCTTGGATGGCGCCGATCGCGAATTGGTCCGTTTCACCGGGCCCGATGGGATCGGATGTACCCGATAGAAGCCGATCAATTCGCTCGATTCCCGTCGGGCGCATCTGGACATCCGTTTCGCCGATAATGGCGTGGACGAGAGTGTCGTGGAAGTTGCCTGCAAAAGTTGTATCATGTCCATCCACAGTCTTTTGTGCGACGACTGGTCGCGGGAGGGAAATTGGCAGCAATCATCTTGGATGACTGCTCAATGGTTTCGGTGTGCAATGGCGGACGACACGGTGCTTGAACGAGCCGATCGTCAGCCTGAGGAGATGGCACGTTCATAAACGCGCTTGCGCCAGGCGATGGTCAGCGAGACTGAGGCCAGAAAGGCCAAGCCCGCCCGCTGTCGCTGTACAAGCTTCGGTGCTCGACATTCAGGTCGCAGATGTTGTCATAACACAGTGCTCGTGCAGAGGACGAAGCCGACTGCGCGAGGTCAGGGAAGGCCGGCCAAGACAAAGCGCAGAGGCCGCGCAGAGGCCCCTCAAAGCCAACCTAGCTGCGATTCACACCCGGGATGACAGCCCGGATTCGGTTGGGCTTATGCTCATGGTTGTCGGGCCTGTCAAAGACTGAAATTGGAAAGCTGCGCGCTCGCTCGCACTTGCTACAGGTTCAGGCCGTCTGATTGCAGATAGTTTACGCGGCCGCCTCGCTTCAGGCGGCGGCTCAGCCATCCCTGCGGGTCGGAATGGATGAGATCCTTGAAGTCTTCCTTGATCTTGGGCACCCAGAGCGCGCCAACGTAGAGCTGCTTGGAGAGCAGAGGATTTTTTGGCTCGTCGCAGGCCTTGTGGGAAGCGGCGGACGCCGCGCGCGCAATCGCCGAGAATGCAGCATCCTCCCGCCGGACCGTGCCAGTGCCGGACTCATCAGGTTCACTTTCAGCCATAATGATGGGCGGTTCGAGCAGTCGATCGCCAAAGTGCATCTTGCGAGGCGGCCTACCCAGGATGCTGCGCGTCGCCTCATCGTGAGAAGTGCCATAGCGAGTTGCAACACGTTCGAATATCATCCTGCGGCCGCCTGCAAAGCGGACGTCGTAGCCGCCAGCGCGTGGCGTGACGCTCTTGAGCTGACCTTGTACGAAGCGGATGTCCTCGACGCACTGGCAAAGTCTCAGAAAGATGAGGTTCGCGGGCGAGAGAGCGTCGGTGTACATCGTTGGCGTCACATCGTTCATCCAGATCTCAAAGCGGTCGAGGCGGCGCTCCCTGTAGGCCTTCAGGTCAAAGAAGTGACTTGGGTCGACCTCGCGCATGTTTAGATCGAGTTCGGCGCTGGCGAGTCTTGAAATATCGAACTTCAGCTCGTTCCTGATGAACAATTGCGCGTCGGGCGGAACTTGTCGAAGAAGGTCTTCCAAGCACGCGACATCATCGCCCGAACGATAGGGGAGAATGCGCCTCTTGAGTTGCTGGCCCAAGAGCGCGGCGGCACGCGCGTAAATCTGCCGGTATAGGAGTTCGACCGTTCGTTTCTGGCCACGAAGCCCTCTCATGACGTCGTCTTCGAAAGAGGGATTGTAGTCGACGAGATATTTGCGCGTGAAGAACCAGGCAAGCTCTGATATCACGGCTCCGTCGAATTGCGCAATTTCGTGACTATAGCGGATACTCCAAAAATTGCTCTGCTCCAGCATCGGCTGGACGAAGCTCTCGATCCCGCAACCGGTCGGGTAGAAATTGCTGATGTGCTCGTGCCGGAAGTCGCGAAACACGTAATGCATCAACTCGACGACGCCGCTGTCGCCGCAGCCGGAAATCAGCACACGTTCCTTTCGTGCGGTGCGCAGTCCGGGACGATACTGAAGCGCCGAGCCGGAATTCCAATAGCTCCAGTCCTCGATGGAAAGCCGGTTTTGTTCGTTACCGAAGCCCACGGCGAAGACGACGACATCGGCCGCGTGCTCGACCTTCGAACCGCGCTTTCCCCTGATGGTAAGCTCGATCTTGTCATCCGAAGGCCGGCGGCACCCGACCACCTCAGCCCCGGTCACAAGGAAGATGGGTAGATGGGCGTAGTAGGTCTGGAATTCGCGCAGCCAACGATGCGCAACTTCGCTTGCCGTACCCTCGGACCATGCGAAGATCGGCGGCTTGTAGATGGCGGGCGAGTAGCTCGGATCGAAGCGGGGCGGCAGATCGCGTGAGTTCAGGTTGACGCTGATGAAGCGACTGTGCGAATTCCGGAAGCGATCCAGCAGTCGGTCGGCCTTCTCATAAATATGCACGATACATCGTCGCTGTACGGCGAGGCTGACGGCGATCATGAGCCCGGAGAAGCTGCCGCCCACGATCGCGACCACGCTGCCGTGCTTGACCGTGTTGAGCCTGGCCAGAGCCCAGGAGAGATTTGCAGCTCGCACCTGTTGGTGCAGGATCGAGATGTTGTCGCTGCTATAGCCTGTTGCGACGTAGGCCCCGGGGCAGCGGCGCAGCGTCGCTTCCTCGAGAATTGCTGTTGCTAGTCTGTTCGCAGAGGGTTTGTTCATCGGGGCTTGCTAGAGGATTGCGTTGGCACGGCGTCGCGTTGCCGTTAGATTGTCCTAGACCGTGTGCCCATAAATCCTGCGACGCGATGCGACGCACGCAATGTCCGCTTTGCCTTATAGCGACCGAGTTGGTGCGGCGGCGCAATATGTCGCGATGGGCCAAACAGGACATCAAAACGACGATGCCGAAGTCGTGGCAGCTTGTCGGCGGTTCCAGCGCCGAGAAGGGGCCACATCGCTGCACGCCGCTGTTGACGGTCGAGCCGTCCCTGATGGTTTCATGGTAGAGATCCAGCTCGACGGTCCGCCACCACGGCCGCTCAAGACGACCACGAACAGACAGGCAGTGAGGAAGTACATGGCCATAATCCTTTGCGCCCTAGTACGGGCTAGTTCCTAGAGAAGGGCTTGCCGAGCAGATCGAAGTTTATCGATTGTGATTTCGATTCCCTAACTGGACGCAATGCGCACGGAGCTTGCCAAGCGTCGACAAGCGGCGAACTCAGACTGGGCAAACGCTCTGCTCCATTTCGGACGTCAATGAGGGGTAACATCACTTCTCTGATGAGCCAATTCCCCAAGCTTCTCGTCAATGCAGGTCGGTGTAAAACTCAGAAGCGATGCGCCGACGCATAGGCCGATGTCGACGACAAAGCGGTGGTGCTGGCGTAGGCGGGGACCTTAGTCGCTTTTTGTGATTGTCGTGGGCGGGCTTAGTGCGCTGACAGCCATCGAAATCCTGTCCCGCTGCGCATCGACCTCTCTCGCTCCAATTGCGCGCAATTGCTCTAGGTGGGACGGCGAGACGTTATCCATTCCAACTAAATCAGGGTGAATAGTAATTTGAAATCGGTAGTACCGGTCTCCTCCAAGTAATGCCTTCGCCACGTAGTTGATCGAGTCACTGCTGCCGTCAAACATGACATCTATCAGTGGCAGGACCCAGTGCAGCGTACCCCAATCGTTCACTTCATCGGGCAGACGACCAAGCTGAGCGCCTATTCCTGTGCCCAATGACACGAGAAGGACGTCGTCACCTGGCCACATCAATCTCGCCTCCGCAAGCGCAATCACAGACGGATTGTTCGCGAAGACTCCGCCGTCGATTAGCGTCCGCTCTCCAATTCTGACAGCTGGAAAGTAAGTGGGGGCAGCGGATGTTGCCAGTGCGGCTTCCCACAGATAGCAATCACGACGTGCGTCCTTCGCCGCGTTCCACGACTTAAGAACACGCGGCCGACGCTCCACGATGTCATATGCGGTAACGGCAGTTGGTATCTTGGCCTGGGAGAGACGCCCTTCGCCAAGAAGCAGCGCCGTGAGTTCGCGCAGACCTTTGTTATTGTACTTAGGCCCAGACAGCACAGCGGCTAACGCCCATCGTGGTGAGCCGAATATCTTGTTCGCGTGAGACAAATACACATCGACCATCTCGCGAGCCGTGAGAGCTCTCCGAGAATGTGTCAGTGCAAGTGCTACCAGCCCGCCTGTGCTCGTTCCGATTACGAGATCGAATAAGTCGCTAGTATTCTTTCCTGTGTATTCTTCGAACGCACGCAGGAAAAGCGCTGGCAAAATGCCGCGCACTCCTCCGCCATCGATCGAAAGGATCCGCCTTACACGTCTCTCCATCTGAGCTTCCCCGCAATGGAGTGGCGTCACGAGAAATGGTGTCAAATCCTGACCAAGATATTACACGCGTTCGTCACATCGTGCCATGGCCAAAGGTCTGGAGTGGGTCATTTTCGCCGGTTTCGCTAAGGGTCGTCGGCGGGTTGATGTCCGCTCCTGCCCCTGAGCGCCGTACAAGGACCGGGCCAAGGACGTTGCTTTCGGCCGGACCCACTCCCGAACCGGGGCTCGAATCATGCGGTACGAACTCGCGGACTATGAATGGACTCAAGCCGATGCTGCCGAACAAGCCGCGTGGCATTCCCGGGGTAACCGACCGTCGTGTCCTCAATGTTGTTTCTGGGTCTTGCGATCCGGGGCTCCCTCCCGTGATCTGCCCGAGGCGTTTGGTCCGGGCACCACTTGCTGCAACCGCTTCGTTAGGTGGTGGCGAGCCGGTGTCTGGCGCCGCATCATAGACGCGCTTGCCGCTGCCAACGATGCCGCTGTCCAGATGATCGACACGTCGATTGTCCGCGTGCATCAGCATGGAGCCTGCTCACCAGGAACCAGCGCCAATCGATGGGAAGTCGCGCGGCGGCTTGACGAGCAAAATCCATGCGGTCGTCGATAGCAATGGTCTGCCGGTGCGGCTGGCGTTGAGCCCCGGGCGAGGCCCACGACGTTCGACTTCCGGAAAACTGCTGTCGCGTCTGACTTCAGGGTCAATGCTGCTTGCCGACCGTCGCTATGACGCTGACTGAATCGGAGAGCTTGCCATGAAGAAGGGCGCATTTGCCAACATCCCGCCAAGAGCAATCGCAACGATCCAATCTGCTTCAGCTCGTATCTCTACCGTGCTCGCAACCAGGTCGAGCGGTTCTTCAACAGGATCAAGCAACGTCGTCGTGTGGCGACACGCGACGACAGATTGGCCGCCAACTACCTTGCCTTCGTTCAACTCGATCCTTAGTGACTCCGCGTCCTAGGCGTCGGGCGAGGCGACGGCCTCGAGCCTCAGGCCCTCGGTGTTGAGGGCCTCGATGACCGCTCGATTGAGACCGCGCATATATTTGAGCGTTTCGACGGCCTCTTTTGCATAGGCCATGAAATCGGCCCACATGAAGCCCATGACTCCGGAGCTCTCCCAGGAGTCGAAGATTTTGGCCTTTTGCTTATTGCTGTGGGCAAGCCCGCCATAGATGATGACGTCGACCAGGGTGCGAACGAGCATATAGCCATCGGGAAAGGTCACGGTCGCAGGACTGTCGAGGTGCTCGGCCAGCTGGTTGCGGGCATCCTCAAAGCATTCGCGCGCGGACGGCGGCATCCACACCTTGTCATAGATGCTGGCGAGCGAGGCGATTGAGAGCCTGTCATTGCGCTGGCTGAAGATGCGATAGCTCAGGATGAAGGCGTCGATCTCGTCCTGGCTGAAGTCCTCGATCCACGAGTGAACCTGCGCGACGAAAGAAAGACGTGGACCGTCGCCGCCTTCAAAAGAGACGTTCTCCATCCTGGCAATCACGTTGGGGATGTCAGCCTCGTAGCGTTTGCTGAAACCGGAGCGCTCGAGGCGGTCGACGCGACGATTGAAGTCTTCGAGCAGTTCGAGGTCTTCGTCGATCGCCTGGGCGATCCGATTGAGCTGTCTGGGCGTCAGTCCCGCAACGTCGCCGCCTTCGATCTTGACCATCTCGATTTAAGTCCACGTGGCAGGGCCTCGGCCGAGGCGCGAGCAACCATTCCGAGGTTCCCGGGCATGGTTGGTAGCGTCGTCCTCGGACGGCGCGTTATATTGGAGCAGACCGACCTTGCAAACGCAGGATGTCGATCCGACGAATGATCAGCCCTTTCCGCGCGTGGTTCGGCAGGCGGGGCGGCGTCGCAGCCTTGCCACGGCGCGCCGGCTTTGATGTCCGCTCTTTGTAGACTTGGTATTTGCGGAATGCGCGGCCGGCGACGTAACGCGCTTGCGTCAGTCCAGTCGGCTTTGACGACGGGAACCCGCCTTCGCCGGGCGCGCGGTCTATGAACTCGGTCCTGAACTGCCCTTGACGGTCCGCCTGAGTGAAGTTGGCAGGAATGCGTCGATCTCGGCATCCGAAAAAGTCAGATCTTCCTTGTTCTGCAGCGCATCCTGCGCTCGCCCGTACGCAGTGCTGCTCGTGTGGGGTGCAATGCGATAGATCTTGTGGAGCTGGGTCTGCAGATCGTCGCGGCGTTGTCGTAGGTCGGAAAGAGCAATTGTCGGATCGCGGCTGTCGGCCAACAGACTGAGATGCGCTTCCCTTATATTCCAGATGTCCGAGGCGGCTTCCCGGTGTTTCTGCGCGGCTTCTCCGGGATCGATGTCCTTGACGTAACTGTTGAGGACGAGCAGCGAAACCGCGAGCACGGCCGTCGCGTAGGGGTAGACGACCGAATTCCGGTCGAAGACGACGCCGACCGCGCCGCCCGTCGTCAGCGCGGACAGCACGATTTGTCCGAGCTTG
>JABUBP010000536.1_pt1 | contig 10788 bp, 11 predicted proteins | sample 7240331 | NCBI WGS metagenome assembly JABUBP01 (sample SAMN07256347, study PRJNA390944) | subsurface metagenome | isolation source: Methane hydrate marine sediment | place: Pacific Ocean: Eastern North Pacific, ODP site 1244 | collected 2002 | reverse complement strand
CTGTGAGATCAGCGGGCGGGCAGTCCCGCGACCGCCGCCGCCCCGCGTTTCTTCACGGCACGGTCGTACATGAGCCAGTTCTCCTCCCACTCCGGGTTCCGGTCGCGGAGTTGCTCAAGCACCCGCCGCCGGATCTCGTCGGAGGGCATCCCATCGTAGGCGACCCGTTCGACGGCTTCCCCGATCGCCCTGGCCTCTTCCGGCGGCGCTCCCGCTTTAAGCGCACTCACGGTCACCTTCTCCATCACGAACGGTTCTCTCCTGCCATCAAGTTTGACAATATCAACCAATTCACACACCTCCTGGAGACAGGGGTTCGATTCGCCCGGGGGGTATTAATACTTCTGGTCCGGTGCTGGTGCAGCCCATGCCCGCTGCCCGGCGGTGGATCGACCGTTCCCCGATACTCGAATGCCGCCGGGATCCGGGGCCTATCCGGGTTTCCGCACACCACCATAGACGATAACGTTCCTGATGCCGCGGCTCCCGAGCATGCCCATTGCCTGCTCAAGCAGGAAATCGGACCCCAGAACCCGGTCGGCCATCCTCTTCATTCTCGCGGCGGCAAGAAGTTCCCGGCCTACCGCTGAGCGCCACTCTCGCTCGTAGGTCCCGAGGGGCTCGCCGTGCAGCAGGTGACTCGCCGCCGCAAGCCCGGCGAGCCTCCCGCAGATCATCGCGGTCGCAATACCCCCTCCATTGGAGGCGACGACGTGCCCCGCGGCATCGCCGACGGCGAGGACGTTCTCCCTGACAGTCTCCCGGATGGGACCGGAGACGGGCACGAACCCCGCCTGGATATCCCGGGCGGCAAAGCCGTTCCGCGAGAGGAACGCCCGGAGAAGGACGGGGACGGGTGTCGCCGGCCTCTGCACGCCAAGCCCGACGTTTGCGCATCCCCGCTTCGGGAAGACCCATGCATACCCTCCCGGAGCAACGCTGCTCCCGAAGAAGAGCCTCAGGCAGTCGCCGAACTCCCCATCAACCCGGCAGGTGATGGCGGGGGCGAGCACGGCGCTGTGCTCCATCCCGACCGAGCGGCAGACCGGGGAGAGCGGGCCGTCCGCGGCAACCACGATACCGGTCTCGATATCGCCCCGGCTGGTTCTGACCCGGCGGCCTTCCCGGCCGAGGAACGTTGTATCCGGTGAGAGCACGGCGCCCTCACGAACAGCCGCATCCGCGAAGTGCCGGTCGAACGCATCCCGGTTGACGGTGTAACCGGAAAGATCGAACTCGTACTCCCGGCCCTTCGGAGAGGTGACGACAAAGCCCCGGATCGCCCGCTGGATAAGCCCGGGATCGAGGGGAAAGAGTTCGTCGATCCCCGGAGCGTTGGGGAGCGCTTCCGCAAGCACCGCGGGAGATGCGTTGAACTCCCCGCAGCAGACGGGCAGACCGATCTCCCTCTTTTTGTCGATGAGGAGGACATCGAGCCCCGCCTCTGCCGCATACCGTGCGGCGGTGCTGCCGGCGGGGCCTGCACCGACGACGATCACGTCACACCGGTTCTTCATCGACGCTTTGGTAGGAGGGCGGGATATAAAAGAGTGGGGTGGCGACGGCAGGGAGCGTTACTCCTTCCCTCGTCCCCGCAGCCGCTCGATCCTCTCCGCCACCCGCCGCCGTGCCTCCGCCGTCGCCGCGACGTCCCGGCGGATCGCGATCTCCAGGATATCGCCCTCCCGGGCATCGGGGGGGAGGAGGGAGCGGGGGAGCGCAAAGTGGATCGACTCGTCCTCGCGGAGGAGGAGGACAGCGAGACCCTCTTCAACCCGGTCGAGGCTGGCGAGGAACGTTGATCCGTCCTGCATCATCACCGCTCCAGGGTGCTGACGACCGCGCCGTCCGGGTCGGCGAGCGTGGCGAGGTCGCCGTCGTTGTTCCAGACGGGAGTCTCCCGACCCCAGTAGAGGTCGGTCGCGGTGTTGTTTCCCGCGCCGGAGTGAACGGTGACGTCAGCGCCCGGATCAAGGGTGAAGAGCGGGAAAGTGTAGGTGTTCCGCGTCCCCTCGTCGGTGACCGTCCAGCCGGTGAGATTGACCGCTGCCGCCTCTGTATTCGCGATCGTGATCTCCTCGTCCTGGAGGTCAAGGCCGGTGATGGAGACGCCGGAGGAGGGGGCGGTCGTGGTCGGGATTGTTGTCGGGGTCGGTGCCCGGGTCGTCACGGTGGCGGATGGCGTCCCGCCGGCCGTAACGGCAAGCGCCTGGCCGTCAGTGGCGATGATGACCGTCCCATCGCGGTCGGTCCGGTAGATGCGCGAGCCGGTCGCCTCGAGGCGTTCGAGCGCCTCCTCGTGGGGGTGGCCGTAGTCGTTCCCGTCGCCGACCGGAATGACGCTGATCGCAGGGCTGACCGCAGCCAGGAATTCGGCCGAGGATGCGTACCGGCTCGCGTGGTGGCCGACCTTCAGGACGTCGGCATCGAGGTCGAGCCCGGCCTCTGCCATACTCTCCTCTGCCAGACCCCCGGCATCGCCCATGAGGAGGTATGAGATGCCCCCGTACGTCACCTTCAGGACGACGGAGTCCTCGTTTATGTCGCCAAGCGGCTGTGGGGTCGGGTTCAGGACCAGTATCTCAAGGTCGGGATCGAGGGCAACTCAAGGTCGGGATCGAGGGCAACTCAAGGTCGGGATCGAGGGCAACCGTCTGCCCGCGCTCCGCCGCCGTATACGGTATCCCCCGCTCCTCGACCAGGGCGAGCAGGTTCTCGTAGGTCGCCGTGGTGTGCGCCTGCCCGGCATCGACGAACCGGCCGACCGGGTAGGCGGAGACGACGTCTGCAAGGCCGCCGATATGATCGGAGTGCGCGTGGGTTGCCACAACCACGTCGAGTCTCTCGACGTTCCGGTCCTCGAGGTACGCGATGACACGCTCCCCCATCCCACGTTCACCGGCGTCGATGAGCATGGTCCTGTCGCGGAACTCGATCAGTACCGAGTCGCCCTGCCCGACGTCGATGAAGTGGACGACAAGGTCTCCACCTCCGGGAAGGCCGGAGGCGATCTCCGGCTGCCCGGTGGGGGCAGAACAGCCTGCGGTGATGAAGCAGGCGATGATGCACGCACAGAGTGCGATGCAGATCAGGTATCGTGTAGGTGTGGACGACATGCTGCCTCTACAGGTATCGGGCGCCCGGCTATAAGTGTGCTGAGGTCGGGCAGGGCAACTGAACGCGAGCGCCGGAGCCCGGGAAACCAGTGGGCCCTGGCGGATAAAAAGACCCTGTTCCGGGCACGCGGCCGACCGCAGGTGGAGGGAACATGCAGGCGCAGGAATGAAAAGGGTGATATGTGTCGACCGGCACCTCTTAACTGTAAGAACGATGAAAGGAATACCCCCTCTGGAGATCTATAACGAGTTCCATGACGACGTTCAGGCGATCTTCCGGTCGAGACTGTTGACGCAGATACTGGTTGCCCTCGGAAGCGGGAGCAAACCTCTCTCAACCCTCCGGGATATCACGGGGAGTTCGTCGCAGGCGCTTATCCCGAAGATCCGGCAGCTCGAGGCCCTGCATTACGTCGAATCGGTACAGGGCGACTATGCGCTCACCCCTATGGGCAGGCTCGTCGAACCGCGGATTGAGCGGGTGATAGCGCTCATGGGGGTGCTCCAGCGCCACCGGGACTTCTGGATCGAACGCGAGATCGAGGGCATACCCCCCGAACTATTGAACGAGATAGATTGCCTGTACCATACGGAAGTGGTAAGAAACATCGAAGAGGATGTCTTCGCCATGTACGCAACATTTCAGGCCATACTCAGGAAAGCATCGTGGATCCACGGCGTTTCGTCGATTATGAGCCCTCTCCTGGCAGATGTGATTAAAGAGGCGGTTATGGAGGGGAAATCCACAGAACTCGTCGTCTCCCCGGAACTCGCCCAGAGGCTGGCCGACGAACCGTATAGCACCATGCTGGAATCCCTGAAAGGGCATGCAAATTTCAAGATATTCGTCTCCCCCTCGCCGGTTCACCTGGGAATGACGGTGACTGACGGATACCTGTCGTTAGGCCTGTACAGACGCGATACGGACAAGTACGACGCCGCTACGGATCTCGTCGGCACCGACGCGGCGGCGGTCTCCTGGGGCGAACGGCTGTTCCAGCACTATAAAGCGGACTCCAGATTACTGAAGATACCCCAATAATCTCTTTTTCCCGGGTTCCAATCGTCCGGCGCCCGACGGAGATCCATGGCATAATGGTCGCTCCACGTCCGGCCGGGAATGGAAGATCCTCAGGGACCCTGCGATTTCCATTCAAGTAATCGTTGATACCAATCACACGCGGGGCCGAACGGGGCATGGTCACGTCGGTAGCGGCGGGTGCACCTCGCATGCTCGCTCAGTCCTGCCGGAACACCGCGTCCGAACGCCGGGATACATCGGAGTGATGAATCTTCATCGGCGCAATAAATATTCACCGGTTCTCTGAAAACCACTCCATGTTCGGATTTGCAAATCGCACCAACCTTGTTCAACCAGCCTGTCAGATCGTCGTCCACCTCGTCGTGTACAGTTCCCTGTATACCTCTGCCATGATGGCGGCGATGGTGTACATCTCGTGCCTCATGCAGGGTCTCCCCTTCGACCCGGTTGCCACGGCAATAATGACGCTCGTCGTGTTTGCCGTCTACAACCTCAACCGCAAGACCGACGAAGACGAGGACGCCATAAATCACACAGAACGGTATGCTTTCACGAAGAAATACGAGCCCATCCTTTTCCGTTCTGCAATCGGCTCCTACATCGTCGCCTTCTGCCTTTCCGCTCTCCAGGGGTTCGGCAGCCTGCTCATCACGACCATTCCCCTGGTCGCCGGGATCGTCTATAGCGTACCGCTTCTCCCTGCCCGGTTCGGGTTTCGGCGATTGAAAGAGGTACCTTTCATGAAAAGCCTTATCGTGGCGTTCTCCTGGACCATCCCCGCGACTCTACTGCCGATCTGCCACGCCGGCCTTCCCGCAGGTGCCGCCACCGGCATCGTCGGCGTCTTCTTCTTTCTGCAGACCTTCACGAACACGGTGGTCTATGATATGCGTGATGTGGAGGGGGATGCAGCGTCCGGCGTCAGGACGATCCCGACGATCCTCGGCATCCGAAGGACACTCCTTCTCCTCACGGGGATGAACATAGGCATCGGAGCCGCGCTGGTGCTCGCCGGCGGGTCCCTGCCGGGTTGCTGTTCGGTACTGTTGCTTGCTGCGGGCATGGTCTACGCCCAGGGATACCTCCTGTGCTTCCAGCGGTTTGGGACGGAAAAACTCTTCTTCGAACTGTTCACGGACGGAGAGTTCATCGTGTTGGCCGTTACTCTTTACCTGCTCACCCTCGCAGTGCCGTATCCCCCGATCTGATCCGGGAGGGCATCCCGGACCCGGATTCCTGCCTGCACCTCCCTGGTGCTTCTAACTCCGTTCTTTTCGAGTTCCTGCCGGGCAGGGGGTACTGCAGGATGCCCCCTATCTCATACGTGCAGGATACAACCCCCCAGGCTCCCGAGGTTTCATCAGCCTGATGAAGATTCATCGACGCAATAAATTTCCGGCAGCCCGTGAGCATCTAACTGTACGACATGAGTCTGCACAACAACATCGATCCGCTGAAGAGGAATACCGGCGCTCAATATCTCCAAGCACCTGAACGGGACAGGGATACTGTAAGCGATGCCGCGGCGGCCGGGTTGACACTGGAAAGAAAGAGAAAACCGCAGCGATCCGAATGCGCTTCATGTATGTATTATGACCCCGAGCGCGCCTACTGCACCTACATCCATGCCCCCGTGGATATCCTGTTCGTCTGTCCGCAGGTCCTCAATAATCGCAGGTGACCCCGGGGCCTGCGCTTAAAAGAAGATAAATTTTCCAGAATATGCTCTCTGTGGCGCCCCGGAGAAGTGCCGGGAGGAGGGGATCGGAGATCCCCAATGTTTTTGTACCACCCGTGCCATGGCGTAACCTGATTGTCATGTCCGGTGCAGACTACATCTACCCAAACGTCACGGAAATAGCCCGGCGGGGCGGGCTCCTCGAACGCTGGCACCTCGCTGAGCCGCTCGGGTGCTCGTACATCGAGATCCCCGCCGATTTCGTCAAGAACAGAACAGAGGTGGAGCGGACCGGGCAGGAGATCGGGTCCATGCTCAAGCGGTCGTCAATCGAGCACCTTTACGAGCAGGATGCACCCCTCCCGGGCTCCCTCAGGTATCTCCTGCACACCGAGCCGGCCATCCCCCGGAGGGACCCGCACGGCCGGCAGGTGAAGGCGGAGCTGCGGTGGCGCGACCCGGACTGGGTGGTCGCTTTCGGGGATATGCTCCTTGAGATCGAAGACTTCCTGGGCATTCCTCCAGATATCATCGAGATTCACCCCGGCGACCGGAGAAACGCCCACGCCGATATCGTCACGGCGATGCATACCCTGATCGCCGCCCACTGGAACGCCTTCGGGGTGGAACCCCTGGTGCTGCTCGAGCACCATAAGGACCAGAGCATCTCCACAGGGAGCCAGATGCAGGCGTTCTGGACGATGCTCAAGAAGATCCATTCCGAGATCGCCGGACTGGCCGGGATAGCACTCGACCCCTGGCACCTCCACGCCGCCACGAAAGAGGACTTCCCCGGATCGCTCCGGCAGGTCCCGCTCGATGCCCTGCGGGCCTTTCACATCCACAACAACCTCAGCCCGCCTTCGGTCACCGACGAGGTGCCCTGGCGGCAGGTATTCTCAGTGATCGGCAGCCTTCCCGGGACACCCCGCATCAAACCCGTGGTCTACCAGAAGAGCAGGGTTCGCGGGGCGATCGCCTTCTGCGAAGAGATGCTCGCCGCGTCGCGGGTGGAGTACGCAGGGCCGCCGGCATGACGAGACCGGCAGGGTCGCCATGTGGCGATAGTTTAACCGGGCACACCCATGAGCACCCCGAGCCGGATCCTCGCCAACATTCATAACCCTGAAACGCCAGAGGGTGGCGCATGAAACCGATGGCTGCGCCTGATTTCCCCGCAGGTCTCGAGTGGCTCAACATCGACCGCCCCCTCTCCGTCCGCGACCTCTCCGGCAGGATAGTGCTGCTCTCTTTCGGGACGTTCGCCTGTTCAAACTGCATGCGGCTGGTGCCGGAGATCCGGCAACTCGAGGAGAAGTATCCGGACCTGGTGATCATCGAGGTCCATTCACCCGGGTTCGAATCCGGGGCAGTCACCGGGAACCTCCGGGAGGCGGTCCGCCGTGCCGGAGTGGATCACCCCGTCGCCATCGACAACGACCACCTGCTCTGGCCGGCCTTCGGAGTCCGGGACTGGCCGACGTTCGTCCTCATCGACCCGGAGGGGAATGTGGTCGGGAAGACCACCGGGGAGGGCCTCTACGGGCGGCTCAACCTGAAGATCGACGAGATCGCAAGGGAGTTCGAGCAGCGCGGTCAACTGGAGAAAGGACGGCTGCCGTCCGGGACCGCCCCGGTGACGGCACGGGAAGGGGCCCTGTATCAACCCGGCAAGATCACAGCAGACAACGCGGAGATGCGGCTTTTTATAAGCGATTCCAGCCACCACCGGATCATCGTCGCCGACGGCGACGGAAAGATCCTGGAGACGATCGGCTCCGGGGCTGCCGGAAACACCGACGGGTCGTTCGATGAGGCAGCGTTCTACCTGCCGGAGGGCCTCGTCTTCGACGAAGAGGCAGGCATCCTCTACGTCGCAGATAGCGGGAACCACACGATCCGGCAGGTCTCCTGGCCCGAACGGAGGGTTGAGACGGTCGCCGGGACGGGCCTCTCGGCACCCTCACCCGGCGAAAGCGGACCGGGCACCGGTGTGGCGCTGAACGCGCCGTGGGACCTCGCGCTGCTGGGCAGCTACCTCTATGTCGTGATGGCCGGGTTTAACCAGGTCTGGCGAATGGACCTCGCCACCCATGAGATAGAGTCTTACGCCGGGTCGGGCCGGGAGGCCCTGGTCGACGGCCCGCTTGAAGAGGCCGCCTTCGCCGGGCCCGCCGGGATCGTCACCGACGGCGAGGTGCTCTACGTGGCCGACAGCGGGGCTTCGGCGATCCGCCGCATAAAGCGGGGAATGGTCGAGACATTCATCGGGCACTCCCCGGAAGACTTCGGCGACCTCGACACCATCGCCCGGATGGCACGTATCCACCACCCGATGGGCATCGCCTACCGGGAGGGGTCGCTCTACATCGCCGACACCTACAACCATAAGATCAAACAGTTCGACCCGAGCACCGGCTGGGTCCTCACCAGGGTCGGGAACGGCGGTCGTGGCTACCGGGATGGGTTATCGGGGGACGCGAAATTGAATGAGCCGAATGGCCTGGTAGACTTCAGGGGGCTCTGGTATATCGCCGATACCGGCAACCATACCGTCAGGGTCTATGATCCGGTCCGCCATGTGGTCTCGACCCTGACGCTCTGGAAGTAGGGGTGCCCGGAACCCGATCGTCAGGCCCCCTGCCGGGCGCCGGAGACCGATACTTTATGTAGAGGCGGGGAGAGAGGAGGAGCGGAGTATACAGTCTCCAGGAGGGACCATGCAGACGAATTACGCACTACTCATAACCGCTCTGGTTATCGGGGCGGCGGTTCTCATCTGCGGTTGCACAGGCCTGTCAGGAGATGATGCCCGGAACCAGACGAACGGAACGCCGGTCGGCGAGAGCCTGGCAATCGATGAGGTATTGGCCCGGGACGGCAACTTCTCAACGCTTATCCACGCGATCGATGCGGCCGGGCTCGAAGGGACACTCGCCGGGCCGGGGCCCTACACGGTCTTCGCACCCACCGATGAGGCTTTTAGCCGGCTTCCGGATGCCGTAATAGAAGAACTCTTCAGTGACCCGAAGGGCAACCTCGCCGAGATCCTGCTCTATCACATGGCCCCGGGTAACTACATGGCATCCGGGATAGCCACGAACAATACCATTGCGACCGTACAGGGCAACCCGGTGGAATCGACAGCCACCAGCGACGGCGTGACGGTGAACGGTGCAGAGGTGGTCCGGGCCGATATTCCGGCAGCGAACGGCGTCATTCACGCCATTGATGCGGTCATGCTCCCGCCGGACATTACCCTGCCGGGAATGAACGAGACCGCCGCAAACGTGACGACAACGGAAACCGGCGGCACGGCAAACACCACCGGCTGAGGCCTCTCCCCGGCTACTCTTCTCCTGCCGGTGCGCCGTAGTGTATACAATATACACAATACGTATTCGTGCTCGAGGGCTCATTCCCTCAAAGAAGCGGGTGATACCTCAAAATCACCTTGAGTGACTTCGGTCCGGATAACCGATCGATCCTTATCCTTGGACCCGTTTCTGTTGCAGATCGCGGAAGAAACTCCCAATAACAACTGTTTTCCCACGACCACACAAACAAATGAATCATAACAGGGAGGGCTCCCTGCTCTCCCGAATTACCGTGACCTTTCATGGCCCGCTTCAACCTCAGTCCGTCGCTCATCGGCTGGTTCTTCTACCACGACTGCGAACGCTACCTCCGCTACCATGCGACCCCGGAACAGGAGCGCGAGAAAGCCGGCATCCCGGCGGTCACGATGGACCAGAGCCCGGTGACGCGAGCCCTCCTGGATGCAGGCATCCGATGGGAGGAGGAGGTGATCCGCACGAAACTGGGGGGACGGGTGCAAATCCCGGACGGAACAGGGCCCCTCTCCGGGCGGTCGTTCTCCATCGAGGAGAGTTTCAACCTCCTCCCCCGATTGTCCCCGGGCGAGGCGATCTACCAGTCGACCATCCCGGTCTCGGTCCACTTCCTGCACAACTACGGCCTCGACCCGGGAGTGCACCGGTTCTCCCCCTGCCGCCCCGATCTCGTCAGGCTCGGTCGTGGGAGCGACGGGGAGCCGCTTCTGCAGGTCATCGATATCAAGGCGAGCGAAGACCTCAGCGTCAGCCACCGGATCCAGGCAACGCTGTACGCCCTGATCCTCGATCACGCCTTAAGCCTGCTCGGGATCGATCTCCCGGTCGACCTGGACCGGGCGGGAATCTGGCTCTACGGAGAGGACGAACCGGAACCTTTCAGCCTGCACCTCAACATACGGGTGATCGAGGACTTCTTCCGCCATCGCCTCCCGGGTATCCTTGCCGGCCCGCCGGAGGACGTGCCCTGGCACCTCACCTCGCGGTGCGAGTCCTGTGAGTTCTACCCGCACTGCCGCGAGGAGGCGGAAGCCTCTGCCTCGGTCTCGCAGATCCCGGGCCTCTCGTCCGTCGGGCGGCGTTACCTCCGCGAAGCACCGTGGAGCATCGATCTCTCCATCAACACGCTCTCCGACCTGGAAAAGTTTCTTGAGAACCCGGAGAGCGACCGGCACCTGGACAACTGCGGGTCGCTCGCCAACCAGGGTGACCGCCTGCGGGCGACCGTCCGGGCGCTCTGCACGGGAGAGGTCGTCCCGCTGGCCTCGACCTCGCTTGCCCTCCCCGTCTACGAAGATATCGGCATCCTTCTGACGCTCCAGAAGGACCCCGTCTCCGGCCGGATATACGCCCTGGGGTTCCGGCGGTTCAAGGGCGAAGCGGTCTATGGGACGCCCTCGAACGAAGCCGTCTTCGTTGCCTCGCACCCTGATGACTGCACCCGGGCAAGGCAGGAGTTTGTCCGGGCACTCACCGCAGAACTTGCGGCCGTCCACGACTATAACCAGGGCCGGGACTGGGCGGGCCAGAAGTCGGTGCAGACCTACGTCTACGACACCTACGAAGCGGAACTCTTCACCCGGCTGCTCGGAGAGGCGA
>JABUBP010000535.1_pt1 | contig 10791 bp, 13 predicted proteins | sample 7240331 | NCBI WGS metagenome assembly JABUBP01 (sample SAMN07256347, study PRJNA390944) | subsurface metagenome | isolation source: Methane hydrate marine sediment | place: Pacific Ocean: Eastern North Pacific, ODP site 1244 | collected 2002 | reverse complement strand
AGCCAGCTTCTGAATATCACCGGGCTTAACATCAAAGTGTGCCGGGCATTGCGCCGGCGGAAGGATGTTGACTACATCAACCCTCTCACCCCCCACTTGCTCCACTATTTGAGCTATTAAAGAGGTGCTGGTAACCACCTTGAGTTTGGCCAGGTTTGCTGGCGAGCAGCCACCCAGCAACAAAGCGGCAACAAGTCCCATAGTTAAAACAGTCGTAAACAGAACACCAGACTTTTTCAAGAATATATCCCCTTTCCCGTGCCTTCAACTTATTGCATCCGCACAATATGCAATAGCATATTAAAAATTTTTGCTTTTTCGGCCCAGGCTATCCATTCTCCGGCAACATGTCTCCTTCCTCCAGACTCTCCAGGAGCATGTTATGGCTGAGGAAGTCAATCTCTTTAATTCTTGCCCTGATTTCCTTATGTTCCCCAAAAAGTGTTCTTAACTGAAGCTTGCCATCCTCTGCCTTTACCGAAGCAACCTCTTTCAGTAAAAGCTCTCTCTTATCCTGCCTGTCAAAATACACTGTAGATAAACACATTTCACCGCTCCTTTGCTTCCAATTTCCCTAGCGCCTGTGACAGAAATCCGCTGGCTTTATCCATCGCCCGGGCGGCTTGCAATACCTGTTCACAGAGCTCAGCTTCTCCAAAACTCCTGGCTTTCTCGGCCCATTCCCTGAATTCCAGGCTATGCTCCTTATTATGGTCCATCCAGTAATTTAGCAGGGTCTTGAGTTTGCCTTTTTCCTCAATATTCATAATATCCCCCCGGGTTGATACGATTTATCCTACTTGCAATAATATGCAATTACTTTTAGCAAAAAATTATTTCTGGCAATTCTCGCAGAGGCCGTGAATAGTCACATGCCTCAATTCAGATTTGAATTTAAACGCCTGAAGTAAGGTGGCCTGAAGTGGAAACAGCACCGGTTCGCTAACATCAATTACGGCACCGCACTTCCGACAGACCAGGTGATGGTGATGCCCCTTCTCCATCGAATGATACCTGATTCCCCCTCCCCCAAGGTCTGTCTCAGCTACCAGACCAAGCTGTTTTAACAGCTCCAGAGTGCGATACACCGTTGAGATGTTGACACGAGGGTATTTAGCCACTACCTGGGCATAGATTTCCTCAACACTAATATGGTCATCGCTATTTTCAATAGCCGACAGCACCATCAACCGCTGTGGCGTCAGCCGATAGCCCAGTTTTCTTAACTTCCCCGCTGTATTCCCAAACGGATTCATCTATCCTTCGCCTAATTCCATAAGCTATAGAATATTTTACAAAAAATGGGGGGGTAATTGCAACTTTTTGTAATTAGCTCCAATTATTATACCTTCCCCTTACTATCCAGCAGTATTGTTACCGGGCCATCGTTATGGATTTCTACCTGCATATATTGTTGAAAACGCCCGGTTTCCACCTTCAATCCGCTAGCCTGAACCTCACTCACAAAATCCTCAAGTAATTTTTCCGCCTGCTCTGGCGGTGCTGCTTCAATAAAATTGGGACGCCGCCCCTTCCTGGTATCAGCCATTAGCGTAAACTGGCTTACCACCAGCAGCTCACCGTTAATATCCAGGGCAGAAAGGTTAAACTTGCCTGAATCATCGGCAAAAATGCGCAGGTTAACCGTTTTCTGCGCCAGATACTGTGCATCGGCTTCGGTATCCCCACTGGCTACCCCAACAAAAACCACCAGCCCCTGCCCTATCCTGCCCACCACCTCTCCACCAACGCTAACTGAAGCTCCGGTTACCCGCTGCAACAGTGCCTTCATCCTCCCTCCTCACCTCGCATAGTTTATCCCGCATATCTTACTGCAATAACCCTGCCAAGACAAAGTGTTGATTTAACCCCACCGATGAAATATGATTATTCCGAAGTTTGGAGGTAAAATGTGAAAAATTTCTATGTATATCTGGCTGACATTCACGGAGACAATATAGAGATTGAGAAGAGCATCTTAAAAGACATCGCTGAAGTGAAGCACAGTAAAAGAGAAGAGGACGAAGAAAAGGAAAGGGAGAGGGTTATTAAAGAGGCAAAAAATGCCGATGCCATCGGGGCTAGACATACCAGAATACCTGAAGAGGTCATTGATAAGCTGGAGCATTGCCGAATAATTGCCCGTTTCGGTGGTGGCTTTGATAACATTGCTGTCACCGCGGCTACCGCGAAGGGTATAATAGTCACTTTTGTCCCCGATTACTGCACTGAGGCAGTTGCCGAGCATGCGTTGACTCTTGCTTTAGTAAAGATAAGGGGGCTGAAGCAATTTGAGGAGAGGGTTAAAAAGGGGTTCTGGAGTGCCCAGGGGGTACCCGCTGAGATGGCTCAGGATGTTACCCTCGGCATTATCGGACTGGGGAGGATTGGGGGCACCTTAAGTAGAAAGGCATCCAGCATCGGGTTTAATGTCATTGCTTACGACCCCTTTATCCCAGATGAGGACTTCAAAGTCAAACAGGCAAAGAAGATAACCGAACTCGGTGACCTGTTACAGTCGGCTGACATCATTTCCTTACACGTGCCTCTCACCAAGAAAGAGAGAGCAAAATATCCGACATTCAGAATGCTTGGGGAAAAAGAATTTGGAAAAATGAAGGAAGGTGCTTATATCATCGATACCTGTCGGGAAGAAGTTATGGATACCAAGGCTCTAATTTCGGCGCTGAAATCGGGAAAGATAAGCGGTCTTGCTACCGATGTCATTGAAGGCGAACCGGTACAGAATTCTTACCTCAAAAAAGGAGACAATCCCGCCTTTGACCAGCTGAGAGAAATACCCAATGTTACCATAACCCCTCATTGTGCCTTCGCCTCCACAAGGTCAGAGAAAACAGTAAAAGAGAAGGGAGCCTTAGAAATCAAGGGAGTCCTTGAAGGAGGCTTCCCCCGAGATATCGCCTGGGTCAATCCCGAGGTTAAATCAAAATACCTGAAGAGGTTTGGTTGACGAAGAGAAACACGAGAGGCGTTGTGGTCTGCCCGCAATCGCGTGCCGCTGAGGTTGGCGCTCAGGTTTTGGAAGCTGGCGGTAATGCCTTTGATGCCGCCATAGCTACCGCCTTTGTTCAAATGATTGTGGACCCCTTTATGTGTGGCGTGGCCGGGTTTGCCTCAGCTCACCTCTGGGCTCCAGCGTTAGGCAGACACCAGATTATTGACGGCAACCTGCGTGTCGGCTCCAAGGCTCATCCTGATATGTGGAGCCAGGATTATCAGGGTAGAGCCCCTCTCTCTGGCGCCAGCATATTTGCCGGCTATCGCAGTGAGATTGGCTACTCTTCTATTTGTGTCCCTGGTACTGTTGCTGCTTTTGGCGAGCTTCATTGCCAATATTGCACCTTGCCGTGGGCAGACCTCTTGCAGCCAGCCATACATATTGCCCGCGAAGGTTTTCAGGCAACACCATATATGCGCACCTTCCTTTTCGGAAGACCCCATCCCGGTACCCCTGACGGGCTGACCCGCCTCCGCGCCAGTGAGCCTTGCACTCGACTCTACCTTCGCCCTGATGGCTCACTCTTCGAGGTAGGAGATGTAATACATAATCCCGATTACGCTGGCGTTCTGGAAACACTGGCAGCGAGAGGCTGGGAGGAGTTTTACCGGGGAGAACTGGCCCAGGCTATCGGGAAAGACCTGGAAAGAAACGGCGCCTGGGTGACCACACAGGACTTAGAACAGTACCATCCTCTGGTGCAGACCCCTAATACTACGACCTACCGAGGCTACAAGGTGTTCTCCAATCGTTCCCCACTAGGTGGACCGCTATTGCTGGAAGCCCTCAACATATTGGAGGGATTTGACCTCTCTCGCCTTGACCACAATAGTCCGGAGCATCTGACACTTGTCGCCGACATCTTGCGGCTTGTTTTCGAAGACCGCCTGCACTACCTCGGAGACCCGGAGACAACACGACCGACCCCAGAAGAGCTTTCCCTCTCCAAGCAGCACGCCCGGCAACTCGGCAAAAACCGCAGAAATATCAGCGTTACACCTGCGACTGGAAGAGGCAACGAGCACACCACCCACCTAGTAGTGGTGGACCATAACGGAAACATCGCTACCATTACCCACAGTCTGGGTTATATTTCAGGGATAATCACGCCGGGTATGGGCTTCCTCTATAACAATGGAATGAACAACTTCGACCCTATCCCGGGTCGCCCTAACTCCATCGCCCCGGGCAAACTACGCATCGGCACGATAATGCCCACCATCGTGTTTCAAGACTCGGAACCACGGCTGGCGCTGGGCGCTCCCGGCGGTAATGCTATTCTCAGCGGCTGCTTCCAGGCTATATCCAACGTCCTGGATTTCGGCATGACAGCCGTGGAAGCAGTTTCGGCTCCGCGCATCCATGCTGAGGAATCAACCGTATGGTGCGAGGCTCGCACCCGCGCCGATACCTGCGCCGCCTTAGAAAAAGAGGGCTATACGGTGAAACACCAGCTCTGGAGCTACTCCCCGCAGCTAGCGCTGGTTCAGCTGGCCCATCTGCTACCCGACGGTCAGCTTCAGGGAGCCTCAGACCCTCGGTGTGGGGGAGACGTTTGTTATACCAGGTCCACTCAGCAATAGGCTCTCGCCGGAGGCAGCAACTATTACGAAAGAAGTAACTTTATGCTAAAGCGAAGGAAAATATTCTACGGCTGGTGGGTGGTTATCGCCCTATTTGTGGTGGGAACGCTCGGCCCGCTGGCCAGAAACTGTATGGCTGCTTTCTTTCCCTTTATCGCCTCAGAACTGGAATGGTCTCGTTCCACTATAGGCTTAGCCCAGAGCCTCACGATGTGGATGTACGCCTTCTTCGTCCTTCTATCCGGCCGGATGACAGACCGGATTGGCAGCCAGAAGACCATCCTTATTGGCAGTCTATTTTGTCTCGGCGGCTGGTTATTACTCTCCACAGTAAGTTCACTATGGCAGCTATATTTCTACTACGGGACAATCATGGCACTGGCGGTGAGCATGACCCATTTCGTCCCGCTGCAGGCCACTGCCCGCAAGTGGTTTATTAAACGGGCGGGGCTGGCCACAGGAATCATCGTGTCGGCCCACAGCGTCGGCGTGAGCATATTCATCCCTTTACTCACTACAATGTCCAGCACCCTTGGCTGGCGCAACACCTCTATGATTTGTGCCTTTGCCTTTAGCATAGCCATTATGCTGGTTGCCCTTCTTATTATTCGCAACACCCCGGAATCTGTGGGGCTGCACCCTGATAATGAACAGCCAGCATCAACCTCCAATAACAGTCAGGGGGTTATTGAAGAGTGCTGGACGGTGAGAGAAGCAATTAAAACGCCTCAACTCTGGTTGTTATTAACCGTGTATGGGATATCCGGTATCCCCTGGCAGGGACTGCTTTCACATCTGGTTATGTGGGGAGTGGACCTGGGCAGCACCATGGCAGCGGCAGGCGTCTTTCTCACGGCAATGATGATACCTTCCATAATCTCCGGAGTCGGCGGCGGCTGGCTGGGCGATAGATACAACAAACAGCGAATTATAGCTATAGGATATCTATCCTGCGTGCTGATAATGCTATGGGGATGGCAGGGAATACATACTGGGCAACACCTGATAATCTTCGCCCTGTTTATGGGCATAGGAAGCGGTCTTCCCATCGGTCTCTATACCCCTATTCTGGGTGACCTGTTTGGCAGAGCCAATGTAGGCTCACTGTTCGGCATCCTCACTATGGGACACTCATTAATTGGTGGTTTTGGCCCCTTACTCTGGGGTAAGCTCTTTGAGATAAGTGGTAGTTACAATCCAGTATGTGTTGTTTCCGCTGGGTGTTATGCTATCGCCGTCCTGGCTGCTTGTCTGATAAGACCTATTGCCAAGACCAGCTAATAAGTTGATTTTTGCTAGACTTATCAGTAAAAAGGGAGTAAAATTTAATCAGGGTAGATAATATGCGCTTAGTAGTAGCAGTTTTACTATTGTCAGGAGAAGGAAGCACTGAGCTTGAACAGCCAGTGCTTTTTTAGTTAAGGAGGCGGGAATATGCAGTCCAGTCTAATTGGGAAAATTGAAAAGGCAAAGCTCTATGCTCAAGAGACGGAGAGAATCTGTTTCTCTGAGTTTTCGGCGAAATTCCGGGGAGAGCATGACACCTATATCACCGGGTATAAAGAAGGTAAGTGGCACTGCTCCTGTCATTTTTTCTCAAAATGGGGGCTTTGTAGCCATACTATGGCTCTACAGAAAATCCTGGGCAATATGCTGCCCAAGGAAGCTCTAACCACGCCGCATAATATCACCGTGTAACCTGCTCAATTACCTCGGCGACAACAAACAGAGAGCCGGCAGCACAGACTAGGTCCTTAGTTCCAGCTCTGCTTAGAGCCAGGGATAGTGCCTTGGAAACATCCTCCACTACCTGTGTTTTTACCCCGCATTTGGCAAATTCAGCGGCAACTAACTCTGGCGCCATCGCTCTAGGGTGGCGAGACCGGGTTACCATCACTTCATCAAAAAGGGGCGCCAGCTCGGAAACTATCCCGGCTATATCTTTATCCACCGATACCCCTATAACCAGGACAGCCCGGTCAAAGTTAAAGTATTGAAGCAGAGACTGCTTCAACTTGCAGGCTGAGTCGGGATTATGAGCACCGTCAACCACCAGAAGGGGTTCACGTCTTAGAACCTGAAACCGTCCCGGCCAACTTACTCGTGCCAGACCATCAACGATGTCATCCCGGGAAATATTAAACCCCTTTTCGGCTAAAACTTCCAGAGCCGCCACCGCCGTAATCGCATTCTCCTGCTGGTAATCCCCCAGAAGGGGCAGAGATAATTTATAGCTACCCAGCCTCCCCTCCACCTGAAGCGACTGCCGGTTAGAATCAAAACCAAGACTCCGCCAGATGATATCTCTGCCTACCTTGATGAGCCTGGCGCCACGCTTAAGACAGGTCTCCTCTATTACCTGAGTCACCTCATCCCGTTGAGGAGCAACTACCACGGTGTTACCGGACTTGATAATACCTGCCTTTTCCCTGGCCAGCGCAGCTAACGAGTTGCCCAGAACTTCAGTATGGTCAAGACTAATAGAAGTAATAATACAGACTTCAGCCTGTATTACATTGGTGGCATCAAGTCTGCCGCCTAACCCCACCTCTATTACCTGGAAGTCCACTCCCTTTAGCTTGAAGTAAGCAAAGCCCAGAGCCGTCAATACCTCAAAGGTAGTTAATTGACCATAAGTGGCTTTCTGATTCACCACCTCAATCTCAGGCTTGAGTTTCTCTACCAGCACCACAAGTTCATCTTTGCCGATTAACTCATTGTTAACGCGGATACGCTCTCTGGGGTCGTTAAGATGGGGGGAGGTATAAAGTCCGGCACTGTAACCGGCATTCATCAGGGCTGAGGCAATCATAGCCGCCGTACTGCCCTTACCCTTGGTGCCGGCAACGTGAACCGACCTGGCAGCCAGATGAGGTTCACCCAGCCGGGCTAATAGCTCCTGCACGCGCCCCAGGTCATAATTAGCGGCGCTACGCAGACTCGGCATAGTTTCATAGTCAACGAAACTCCAGATGTAATCCAAAGCCTGCTGATAGGAATCACTCAACAATCCCGTCTCCTTGCTAAATATCTATAGCCGATTATATCACTGCCAATTAGCGGTCAACAATTAAAGCCATTTATTAATCCTATCCCCTTTATCCCCTTCCCCTTATTAAGGGGAAGGGGAAGATAAGTTTAAGAGGGGCTGACGCCCCTCTTAAACTCCACCTATATTAAGTTCAGCCTCTTAAAGCAGGAGAGCAAGTAAATGGACAGCGTAGCCTCTAAAACTCCTCGTACGAGGATGTAGAATTATTCCCTACTACAAAAAGGTCACTTATTCAGGATAGCTTGAAAGGGGTTAACCCTTCCTAAAATAATTATCCCCTCCTTTGATGACAGCAGCTTATTTAATCAGGGTGTCTAAGAGGGGTGCTAACCCCTCTTCTATATTTATTACCCCTTTCCCTAGTAAGGGAAGGGGGTCAGGGGGATAGGTTGCTAACAATATCAGAGCTGGTGACGAATAACACTTGACGTCACTCTTCAGCGACTGATAATATCAACATACCACAGGAGGATAAGGTGAATTTTCCGGAAAAGCTGTTAAATGCCACCCGAAAGAATAAGAGCTTGCTTTGCGTCGGGCTTGACCCTGACCTGAAGCGACTGCCCGATAATACAGGTGCCTTTGAATTCAATAGGGCAATCATTGATGCTACCTCCGATCTAGTATGTGCCTACAAACCAAACTTTGCCTTCTATGAAGCCCTGGGCAATGAGGGACTGGATGCCCTGAAACGAACCGTAGAACACATACCCGATGACATACCGGTAATCGGCGACGCCAAGCGGGGCGACATTGGAAATACGGCTAAAGCCTATGCCAGGACTATTTTTACCAACTTTAACTTTGATGCCACCACCGTGAACCCCTACCTCGGCTTTGACTCCATAGAGCCCTTCATTGAGTACCGTGAAAAAGGGGTATTTATCCTGTGCCGAACCTCAAACGCCGGTGCCGTTGATTTCCAGTCCCTGCGCTGCGAGGAATCGGAGTCAAGCCACCCCTTCCTGTTTGAGATAGTCGCCCGAAAAGCCAGCCAGTGGAATAAGTATGGCAATATTGGGCTGGTTATCGGGGCTACCTACCCCGAAGAACTAAAACTGATTCGAAACAGTCACCCCGACATGCCTATCTTGATACCGGGCGTTGGTACCCAGGGGGGAGACCTGGCATCAGCCGTCCGCTACGGGGTCGATGCCCGCGGTGAGAAGGCAATCATCAATTCATCACGGCAGATTATATATGCTTCACGGGAAAAGGATTTTGCCCAGGCAGCGCGCCAGGCAGCCTTAGCACTGAGAGATCAGATAAACTCCTACCTACCCTAGCTCTTTGAGGCAAGAAAATGGTTATGGAGATAAAACTGGGTGATGTGGTCCGCCTCAAGAAAAGGCATCCCTGTGGCAGTTATGAGTGGGAGGTGGTCCGGCTGGGGGCTGACATCGGGATTAAGTGCCTCAAATGCCAGCGCCGTGTTCTCCTTGAGCGCAGCGTCTTTGAGCGCCGGGTCAAAGCCTTCGTTTCCCGAGGTGAGTAAGTGAATATTGACAGAATAAAGGAACTTGAGGAAAAGCTGGCTGACCTCAAGGGACGCTGGCCGGCCCATTCTGTGCCCCCATCAATGTGGCAGGAACTGGAAGAGCTGGAGGAAGAACTGGAGAAAGCAAAAAGGGAAGCGCGGCTAAACACTGATGCCTAATAAGATAGCCCTAGTGGTCTATGACAAGTGTCACCCGGAAAAGTGTGATAAAGGAATCTGCCTTGCGGCGTTAGCATGTACCCATAAGCTGCTTAAGCAGGAAGCCCCCTATGAGATACCTATGCCAAATCCGTCCATCTGTCAGGGCTGTGGCGATTGTGCCCGAGCTTGTCCCTTAAAAGCAATCAAAATATCAAGGATGTAGAACATAATGACTCGCCGGATTATGCACATTGACCTCGATGCCTTCTTTGTTTCCGTGGAACAGGTAGAAAATCCCCAGCTTAAGGGCAAACCGGTAGTGGTTGGCGGCAGGCCTGACCGAAGGGGGGTAGTCGCTGCCGCCTCGTATGAAGCCCGAGCCTTTGGCTTACACGCTGGTATGCCCCTGGCTACTGCCAGCCGTCTCTGCCCCCAGGCTATCTTTATAGTGGGTAACTTTGCCAAATACCGGGATGCTTCGCAGAGATTTATGGCTATTCTGGCTGATTTTTCGCCCTACATTGAGCCAATGGGTCTTGATGAAGCCTATCTGGATGTCACCGGCTTTGAATCCATCCATGGCTCCACCCACCAGATGGCTCAAGCTATGAAGCAACGGATTAAGGATGAGCTGGGGCTTTGCGCCTCGGTGGGCATTGCCAGTTGCAAGGTGGTCGCCAAGGTTGCCTCGGAGCTATCCAAGCCAGACGGACTGATTGAAGTAGCCGGCGGGGAGGAACGCTCCTTCCTGACACCCTTACCCACTGCCAAACTGCCGGGGATAGGCAAAAAGGCAGAGCAGGCATTAAAGGGCTTGGGCATCGTCACTATAGGCAAACTATCCACTACGCCACTAAACATCCTTAAAAGCCATTTTGGTGTGTCTGGTGAGATTCTGTATCGCCTCGCCAACGGCATTGATGACAGAAAAGTAGAACCCTCCGGCGCCGCCAAGTCCATCAGTCGCGAGACCACCTTTGCCACCGACATTCAGCACCGCCCCCAGCTTGAGGCGACACTACGTTACCTGAGTGAGCGAGTTGGCGGTGAACTGCGCCAGCAGGACAAGCAAGCCCGATGCGTAACCCTGAAGCTCAGATACTCTGACTTCACCACCATTACCCGTCGCCACACCCTGGGGCAAACTGCCGACAGCGACCAGATTATCTTTGACACCGGACTCAAACTGCTGAAGTCAGCCCTGGTTCGGGAAAAGCGGTCGGTTCGTCTCATTGGCATCGGGGTATCCGGCCTGACCGAGGCAAGACAGCTGGATATGCTGGATTCATCCGCCCACAGGCGGGAACAACTAAACAAAGCCATCGACCGCATCCGCCAGAAATATGGCTTTACTGCTATCCAGACGGGCAGGACGTTACTGCTAAGAGACATTTTTCCCGAAGACGATGGTGACTATACCCTCCACACGCCAAGTCTGTCAAGGTAGGGGGGCCAAAAGATGCCTTTAATAAGATAGGCTCTCATAAGGTTTGGCCAC
>JABUBP010000534.1_pt1 | contig 10795 bp, 9 predicted proteins | sample 7240331 | NCBI WGS metagenome assembly JABUBP01 (sample SAMN07256347, study PRJNA390944) | subsurface metagenome | isolation source: Methane hydrate marine sediment | place: Pacific Ocean: Eastern North Pacific, ODP site 1244 | collected 2002 | reverse complement strand
TGTTTCTTCGTCGTGGGGCACAGCCACATCTTCTTGTCCTTGGATAGCGGCCGCATACACTCCCGCCACCAGTCGCCGTGGGCCATATCCGCCGAGGAGCTGCGCAAGAGGCCACTGTAGAAGTAGCCGTTGTTATCCTGTGTGTACATGGCAAATATAAGGCCCCATTGGTGCAGGTTCGACCTACAGCCAACGCCTGCTGCCTGCTGCTTTACCCGCTGCAGCGCGGGCATCAGTATCGCCATCAATAATGCGATGATGGCAATCACTACCAGAAGCTCAATTAACGTGAAGCCGTTTCGTTGTCGCATAATGCTGCGCCTTTCTTTTGCGATTGTTTTTAATAATCTTTAAATCTTCTCATCCATTCCGGCCAGTCAGATGACTGTACGAGGCCGGCTTGTGTCCAGGGGCCGGCCGTGTCGTACTGGCGATGCCACCTTAACGTCCAGAGTTCCTTAAGTCCAACCTTTCTGGAAGAGAAGTCCACAAAAACGCTATTCACAAATCCGTTGTGCCGGTTAATGCAGAGCATTTTCATAGCATTTGAAGTCCAGTCGTCTCTCTGCCCCTCAAATATCGGAGGTTCATCAGTGTGGTCCGGCCTGGTATCCCACCACAGGTCATCCAGGAACAGCGGTATATTGTTTGTGCCTCTGACATCGCGGCTCCTCCAGTAGCGTTCAGCCGGCTCGCCACCTTCCTGGCCCGGCGGTGGATTAGTAACCCATATATTAATTCCGTAGCTGCCGAACTCGCCGTAATAGTTCGTCCAGGCAGCAAACGGAACCTGCCAGCCTTGCCCGTAAGGTTTCGTGGCCGTCGGGCAGCAGCAGAGTTCCTGGTTGTGGAGGTAGTACGGCCGGAGCACAGTCATCCAACTGGCATCCTCATCCGAGCCGACGTTCCAGCCTCTGTGGAAGTAGCCGTCGTTTTCGTTTGTGTATATCGAAAAATAAATGCCCCACTGCTTGAGGTTCGACTGACAAGCGACCGCCTTTGCCTGTTTTTTAATCCGCTGCAATGCGGGCATCAATATCGCCATCAACAATGCGATAATGGCAATCACCACCAGAAGCTCTATTAACGTAAAGGCTTTTGTTCTGCGCATGGCAGTTCTCCTTCTCTTTCAAAGAAGGTTTTCCAAACCTACAATTTTCTTTTCGATATGATGGGTCTTGCTAATATGCTTATCTGCCATAATTATAATCCAATCCCTCACGTAATGCAACCGATTCGGGAAGATTTTGGAGGTTTGCCCGGACTAATATAATTCCGTACATAATTGCAAAAACGGCGAGCGGTTTTTTGCTTTTCTTGACGGCGGATGGCCAATAGCGTATATTTGTAGGCTTTAAAGGATTAGTTATAGTATTTTGTGTATTTGGAGTTTGTTGTAGTGGCTAAGAAAAGTCAATGTGAAAAGTGTATTGGGCTGTGCTGCCGGTATTTTGCGCTGCCGATTGATACGCCGGAAGATAAGGGAGACTACGATGACATAAAGTGGTTTCTATGCCATAAAGACATAACGGTCTTCGTAGAGAAAGGCGACTGGTATATTAACATAAACAATAAATGCAGACACCTCTCACAAAAAGACAATCGGTGCAGGATTTACAATAAAAGGCCGAGAATCTGCAGAGGATACCGTCACGCGGACTGCGATTTCGTTGAGGGCGAATACGACTACGAGCTGCACTTTACCAGCGATAAGCAAATGGAAGAGTATATAAAGATAAAATTCGACAATAACGTAACCGAAAAGCAAAAGGCAAAGAAAAAGAAGAAAAAGAGAAAAAAATGAAGATACCGCCGGTAAAAGGGACGAGGGATTTTTATCCGCAGGATATGGCCGTGAGAAACTGGATAATCGACGGCTGGAAGAAGGTGTCCGTCCGCAACGGCTTTGAAGAATATGATGGGCCGATTTTTGAGTATCTGAAGATGTTTCAGATAAAGAGCGGCGATGAGATTGTCGAGCAGCTTTTTTCAATGCAGGACAGAGGCGGCAGAGACCTGGCCTTAAGGCCGGAGATTACACCAACGCTGGCACGAATGGTCAACCAGCGGATTAATTCACTGCCTAAACCTATAAAGTGGTTTTCAGTGCCGAGATTGTTCCGGGCCGAACGTCCCCAGAAAGGCCGACTTCGTGAGTTCTTCCAGTGGAATATTGACATAATAGGTGTCGATGATGTGTTAGCTGATGCCGAGGTGATATTCTGTGCTGTGGATTACTTCCGGGATGTAGGATTGGGCACCGACGATATCGTAGTGAAAATATCCAGCAGAGAAATGCTTGCAGCACTGTTGCAGACGATAGGCATTGCGGAAAACGAACTGGAGCTCCTTTATGCAGTGCTCGACAAACGGAGCAGACTACCTGACGATACTTTTGAACAAATGCTTGTAGAAAGAATTGTTGATGAGAATAAACGTGAAAAAATAATCGAGTTAATGTGTGTTGACTCCATCGAGCAAATCGGTGATTGCCTGGAATTGAATAAAACAGCACAGGAATCAGTTGACGAATTGGGCCGACTGTTTGAGCTTCTTGGTGTTATGGGGGTTGGTGATTATTGCGTTTTCGATATTGGTATAGTGAGGGGTCTGGCTTATTACACCGGCATTGTATTTGAGATTTACGATAAGGCCAGCGAGCTTCGCGCCATTGGTGGAGGCGGCAGATATGACAATTTGTTAAAGCAGTTTGGGGGCCCGGCCATACCGGCTACCGGTTTCGGTATAGGCGATTGCGTGTTAGGCATATTGCTTGAAGAAAAAGGCCTGCTGCAAAAACAACTGCCGGAGCGGAATCTGGACTATTTCGTTGCCTGTGTGGATGAGAATTATAAAGACGCGGCTGTTAAAGTAACGATGAGATTACGTTCGGCGTGCTTTGCCGCGAATTTCAGTTACAAGGCCGCTAAATTAAACAAACAACTCAAGCAGGCCTCGGACCAAAACGCCAAAAAGTGCATAATTGTTGGTGATGAACTCAAAGAGGATAAACTCGTAATTAAAGATATGACAACTGGTGAGCAGGAACTGATTGATTTTGATAAATTTTTTGCAGAGCTTAAATCATAAATCCAGATGAAGGATTTTCCCCCTAATCATTACGAGCGGGCCTTTCAGAATTGGCTGATTGACAATCGAATTCAATACATTGCGGTAGATGAGCACAAGCGGGCGGCCTTTGCACGCTGCAAGGTCAAGAGCTTCGATTTTTTAGTATATCCGGCCAACGGACAGATAATAATTGCTGAGGTAAAGGGCAGAAAGTTCAAGGGTACAAACCTGGCCAAATTAACGGGCTTTGAATGCTGGGTTACAGCCGAGGACGTCGATGGCCTGGTAAAGTGGCAGCAGGTTTTCGGCCTGGCTTATCAAGCTGTCTTTGTTTTTGTCTATAAGATAGAGAACATCGACGTGGATTTTGACGGCAGGGACGTCTTCGATTTTGACGCAGACAGGTATATATTTTTTACCGTAAAATTAGACAAGTATCGTTCGTTTATGAAACGCCGCAGTCCGAAATGGCAGACTGTAACGTTACCCGCTGACAAGTTTCGACAGTGTGCCGTTCAAATCAGTGAGCTTTTACTTTGATGATTATAGGATGGACGACAGAAGGCTTTACTGATAAAATCCCTTGTCCCAAAGATTGATGGAAAAGAATTAGCAGTGAAATTATTGGAGGTAACTAAGTATGCTCAGGAATGTTTTGTATCTGGCTGTGGGGGCGGTTATTCTGGCTGGTTGTGTAAGTGTCCACACGACCGAATATATCACCGAGGGCAAACCATCCACGGTCTTGCGTCATGTCGTGTTGTTCAAGTTTAAGGACGGCACTTCCAGCCAACAGGTGAGGGAGATTGAGAATGCTTTCCGTGCACTGCCGGGCAAAGTCGATGCGATATGTGATTTCGAGTGGGGCACCGATGTAAGCGTGGAGAATCGTCAGCAGGGCTTTACTCACTGTTTTTTGGTGACGTTCCAGAGTGAGACTGATAGAGCTGAGTACATACCGCATCCGGCCCACAAAGAGTTCGGCACAATGTTAGGTCCACACTTAGACAAAGTCCTTGTGATTGACTACTGGACGAAAAGGTAATAGTAATAACAGTCCCGAAATGCGAATCATAGCAGGCTCAAAACGAGGGATGAAATTACTTAGTCCCAGGACGAAGGTGTCCCGGCCGATTACCGACAGAGTTAAGGAATCGCTTTTCAGCGTCCTTTATAAATATGACTTGCCGGGCGGTGCAATAGCAGCCGATTTATTCTGCGGCGTCGGCTCTCTGGGTCTTGAAGCATTGAGCAGGGGGGCGAAGTTTATTACTTTCGTTGAGCAGGACGCGAAGATTATTTCGGTTCTAAATAAGAACATAGAAAAAGCCGGCTTTGTTAAAGAGTCGAAAGTAATAAGGGCCAACGCCTTCAAAATCGGTGCTCCTCTTAACTCAGAGCGGCAGAAGTACGGCCTTGTCTTTGTTGACCCGCCCTATATCGCTACAAAGGATGTTCAGGACGGTTCGGCTTTGAGCGGTTTGATGGATTTGTTGGGTGAGCAAGTGGCCGGTGACGGAATTGTCGTTGTCAGGACAGGCCAAAAGGTATCTTTGTTAGAGCGATATGGAGAATTTCGAGTAATAGAGCGACGCCGGTGGGGAACTATGGCAGTAACCATACTGAGGAAAAGTGAATAGTCGTTATTATTTAGCCGGCGGTTTCACCGCCGGTTAGCGATATACGCAATACGATATACGCAATACGAGACAGATGACAAACAAACAGGCAGCTATAAAAATAATTAAGCGATTGAAGCGCAACGGCTATCAGGCGTTGTTGGCGGGCGGTTGTGTGCGCGATATGTTGTTGGGCCAACGCGCCAAAGACTATGATGTTGCTACGGATGCACAGCCAAAAGACGTAATAGGATTGTTCAGACGCACGTTGAAGGTCGGAGCAAAATTCGGGGTAATCATTGTTTTAGTCGAAGACCGCCAGGTGGAAGTTGCCACGTTCAGAACCGAGACCGACTACGCTGACGGCAGACATCCCGGCGCAGTTAAGTTTGCCAATGCTGCTGAAGATGCCAGCCGAAGAGATTTTACCATAAACGGGATGTTTTACGACCCTCTGCAAAAAGAGGTAATCGATTATGTCGATGGCCAGGCTGACCTTAGAGCAAAGATAGTGCGAACTATAGGCAGGCCCGCCGAGCGATTTAGCGAAGATTATCTGCGAATGCTGCGGGCTGTGCGGTTTTCAACTCAATTAGGCTTTGCGATTGAGCCGTTGACGTGGTCGGCGATTTACAGCAATGCAGCAAAAATAGCTAAAATAAGCGGCGAACGCACATCAATGGAATTGGAGGGCATACTCGTCAATCCGAACCGCTCTGTGGGGGCGTCGATGCTGTTTGACAGCGGATTGGCTGAAGCGGTCTTTCCCGGATTGTCTTGCGAACAAAGAAAAACAGCAATTGATGTATTAGGTCAACTTAGAAAGAAAGTTGATTTTGCATTGGCATTGGCCTGTTTTTTTGCCGGCTGCGAGACGGAATTCGCAATTGAGAAGTGCCGGGTTCTGAAGCTGAGCAGAAGTCAAAACAAACATATAAAATTCTTATTGGCCAACAGAGGCAAACTGCTTGATGAGCGGATGTCTTTAGCCGGTTTGAAGAAGATTCTTGCCGAGCCGTATTTCCGGGACCTGTACGAGTTCCAGAGAGCGATTCAAAAGGCCGAACAGAGCCCCGACCGTGAGGGAGTGGTCGCCTTAAGTAAGCTGCGCAAAAGGATAAAGGCATTAGGTGACGTTGAGCTACGGCCCAAACCGCTGCTCAACGGCCACGATTTAATCCGATTAGGTGCCGTGCCGGGACCCGGCCTGGGGCAGTTGAAAGAAGAGCTGTACATCGCCCAATTGGAGGGAAAATTGCAGAGGCCACAACAGGCTGAGCAGTGGGCGCAAAAGTGGTTACAAAAACACAAAGTGATTGAAAAATAATGATTATAACTCCTCTAATCCAATAACAGTAATGCCGCCATTTACTCTTTTAATCAAGCCGTCCGGTTCAGATTGCAATATTGATTGCAAATACTGTTTCTATAAGGACCGTGCGTCGGAGTTTGGCCGGGGCAAGCAGCGAATGAGCGATGAGGTGTTCGCCAAGCTCGTCAAAGATTATATGCAGTTGGGCTTTCCAGTGGTCGGCTTTGCCTGGCAAGGGGGTGAGCCAACGTTGATGGGAGTGGATTTTTTTAGAAGGGCGGTGGAATTACAAAAAAAGTACGGCAGCAACGGCCAGGAGGTAAGCAATACCCTGCAAACCAACGGCGTCTTACTCGATGATAACTGGTGCCGGTTCCTGCACGAAAATAAATTTCTTCTCGGTATAAGCATCGACGGGCCGAAAGAATTTCACGACCAGTATCGCCTTGACCATTCCGGCTCAGGTACTTTTGACAGGGTAATCAGAGGCATCGAAAACTGCAAAAAACATAAGGTTGAATTTAGTGCCCTTGTTTTGCTGAATGATAAAAACGTGGAGCATCCGGAGGCGCTGTTTGATTTCTTAATTGAAAATGAGCTGACTTATTTGCAGTTTATCCCCTGTGTTGAGACTGACCCAGGGACTGGCAACATCGCGAACTTTTCAATTACGCCGAAGCAGTATGGCGATTTTTTATGCAGGCTGTTTGACCTCTGGTACGAGTACGGCCCGGAAAAGATAAACATTCGTGAGTTTGACTCGTTAGTAACCTATTTCGTTTTAGGTAAACACACGATTTGCGCATACAGTAAGCAGTGCGCGGGTTTTGTTGTTATCGAGCACAGCGGCGATGTCTTTTGCTGTGAGTTTTTTGTCGAGCCGGAATGGCGGTTGGGCAACATTCTTGAGACGCCGCTGAAAAAGCTCGCCGCCAGCAGTATTAAACGTGCATTTGCCCGGGAGAAGCAAAATCTCTGTAACCGGTGCCTACTCTGCAGCCACCTTGATATATGTCGCGGCGGATGTATGAAAGACAGAGTTCGCCTGAATGCTGAGGACAGCAGCACTCAAAGTTATTTCTGTGAGAGTTATAAGCAGTTCTTCGATTACACAATTCCGAGGTTTATGCAGATAGCAGCGGCCATCGAAGATGGTTCGGCTGTTAGACACACCCGTTCGGCGGATAGAATAAGACTGCACATCGAAAAGTAGCTGCATTGTTTATGTTGTATGGATAGATTTGATAGCTTAAGATATCAAAACACAAGCAGTGCAGAGAAAACGCAGAATTGGTAGTATATGAATTCAGGAGGCGATTAGAATGAAACCGATAGAACTTTTGTGTTTGGTTTTGGTGCTAATGTTTGCTGCTGTCGGGTGTGAGAACAAATTAAATAACCTGCATGAAGTAACCAAGCCATCAGAACCAACTAAGTCACTCCATGAGGCCGATGGTGACGGTGATATTGAGCAAGTTAAATTGCTCATTTCAAAGGGAGCCGATGTCAATGCTCAAGATGAAAAGGAAAATGCCCCCTTACGCTATGCAGTCAAGTCAGGCACAAAGCACGGCGCTGAAAGTAAACTGGTCAAACCGCCTGAGCCAGCTCTTCATGACGTAGAGGCTACAAATATCTCGGCTCCTGCCTCGTGTATGCAAGGGGATATTGTCCCCATCACAGTCACTGTAAGGAATCAAGGTAATCGCAGTGAATCCGTGGCAGTCAAGTTGATGAGCTTGTCGGATGGTATGGGTATAGGCAATCGAACGATTACCGTAGGTGATTTTAAGGAAACATTTGATGTGACATTGACCGATGAGATTGATTTAACGACTATTGGTGTTGAGTCGGTTACCCTTTCCGCCGCAGGTGAAGGGATGGATAACGTTGTTGATTTGACGTTCGATGGTGAATCCCAAGGCATTTGTCACTTTGGTAACTGGCTTGCTGAAGGTGATGTAAACGGTGACGGGATTAAAGACTTGCTGGTGAGCGCCAATCGTTGGCCTGACGAAACTTACCAGGGCAGGGTCTACCTTTATTATGGCGGAGCAAATATGGATGCTACTGCCGACAAGACGTTTACCGGTGAGAATGCTTTTGATAGGTTTGGCGATAATTCCGGGTTTATTGCCGATCTGAATAACGATAATTTTGGTGATGTGATTATCAGCGCCCCTGATTATAACGGTGAGGGTCCTGAGTTTAACGGTGACGGCCGGGTGTATATCTATTACGGTGGTACTGATATGAATGACACAGTCGCCGATCTTATCCTTGATCCTCCTGTGGGAGGGGGAGGATTTTTTGGTTACAGGATTACCGCAGGAGACCTTAATAATGATGGTTGGCTTGACCTGGTTGTTCCTGCTGTTATATGGAACAACTACACAGGCCGGGTCTATCTGTATTACGGTCCCATTGCTGCTGATGCTACGGTAGATAAGACATTTACCGGTGAGGGCCCTGGCAATGTTTTCGGCGCTTATCCTAACGTAGGCGATATTGATAACGATAATTATGATGATTTGTTACTGACGAACCGTTATTATCCTGATCTTAAAAGCGACACACGCGGTCGGGGATACCTTTATTGGGGTGCGAGCGGCACTTCTATGAGCGAGACTCCCGCTTTGATATTTGATCCACCTGGTGGAGGAACTCAGGAATTTGGCGCTAGCAACGATGTAAAGGATATCGATAATGATAACTTTGCCGATGTGATTATTGGCGCCCGCCATTGGAATTCTTACGACGGCAGGGCTTATCTCTACTGGGGAAAGAGCAGGGCAAGTTTTACCGCAACTCCTGATATGACCTTTACTGCCGACGGAAACGCCCAGCTTGGTGGTTCGGTACGCATCGCGCATGTTGATGGTGACCAGTACAGAGATATTGTCCTTGGCGGGTGGAATTATAACAGCCAACAGGGCCGTTTCTATCTCTATTACGGAAGCACCCAGGGCGGTATGGATGTGGTATGCGACAATACTTTTGACGGGCCGGAAACAGACTTCGACGCTTTTCAGCATATAGTGGCTGATTTCAATAATGACGGGTATGGGGATCTTGCTATCGGCGGCACTGGTTACAACAACGAAGCAGGCAGGGTACTATTGTGGTATGGAGCACCTGGGGATTCGACCCAAGTTACTTTTAATTGGGATACGAGCGGTGCTTTTGCCGGCAAACACACCCTCAAGGTAGAAATCCCCCCAGTCCCAGGAGAGCAGAATACGGAGGATAACATCAAGACTGTTACCATCAACATCCAAGCCAGAGAAGAGCGACACGAGTAAAACGCCACTGGAGATAGCTAGCGAGATGACCTACGAGAAAATTGTTGAACTGCTGCGAAAGCACGGAGCCAAAGAATGATGTAGGCACGAGAAGAGCAAATCGCGTGAAAAGCCTGGTATAATCGGTGCGTTCCTGTTATCATTTCACCTTAAAATCGAGGAGAATCTTATGCTTAATAAATCCAGTGTTATCAAATCTCTGGCTGTTGTGTTTTTAATCTTCTGGGTGGGATTGACAAAGACGGCAGTTGCGAAAAGGCAATTCTCGACGGGGAATACAGCGAAAGGTTTTTATGTAGGGGTTTGTACGCACTTTAGTCAGGACAAAGGTATAGTGGAAATGAACATCCAGAGTATGAAAAATGCCGGCATCGGTGCAATCCGTGATGAGGCGACCTGGTCGAGCTTAGAACGGGAAAAAGGCAGGCTTGTTATGCCGGAGCGATATACTCACTATGTTCGCCGTGTCAGTGCAGCCGGATTAGATGTTATGCTCATACTTGATTACGCCAATCGCTTTTATGATGACGGCGACCGTCCACGCTCGGCTGAGGCGATTGACGGGTTCTGTCGTTATGCTGAGTTTGTGGTGCGCCATTTTGGAAAAGACGTTCGTCTCTATGAGATATGGAATGAATGGGACATTGGAATTGGCCTGAGAAAACCGTACAACGTGGGAGGTTCACCTGAGGATTATATCAAGCTGCTCAAGGCTGTTTATCCCCGCATCAAGGCTATTGAGCCGGGTGCAACTGTCATAGCCGGCGGATGCACCAGCGGCGGAGTTAAAAAAGGATGGTTTGAAAAGATTATTCAGCTCGGCGCCCTCGATTATTGTGACGCCGTGTCAATTCACAGCTATAACTACGGCAGCAGATTCCCCGAGCGCTCTCCGGAGGCGTGTTCGGCGTGGATGGATGGTGTGCAGAAGATGCTGCGAAAATATAATAAGAACAAAGATGTTCCTTTTTATGTTACCGAGATGGGCTGGCCCACGCATATTGGTAAAAGGAGCACTGAGCCGGAATTGTCCGCTTCGTATTTAGCTCGGCTGTATCTTCTTGCACGTATGTCACCATCTTTCCGAGGTCTGTGGTGGTATGATTTCCAGGACGACGGCTGGAGACGAGAGTACAACGAAAACAACTTCGGCATTGTTCGGCCTGATTTAACTCCCAAGCCTGCATATTATGTTCTGGCGGATATTTCCGACCTGATCGCGCGAGGTGAATATATCGACCGACTGAAAACAAAAGATGATAACCTTTGGGTCCTTCGATTCAGGCATAAAGAGCGTGATGTCTGGGCTTTGTGGTCATCTGATGACAAAGACCGACAGGTAATATTGCAAACGAAATTTCCGCCAAAGCGTCTGATGATTCATCAGCTCGGACACAGGCCTTACGAGAGCGCCTGGGGATTTCGTGATTGGGTTGGCAGAAAAAATGAATTTGTTTCGGACAGGCTCTCGATTGTTGTGGGTCCCCGGC
>JABUBP010000533.1_pt1 | contig 10797 bp, 11 predicted proteins | sample 7240331 | NCBI WGS metagenome assembly JABUBP01 (sample SAMN07256347, study PRJNA390944) | subsurface metagenome | isolation source: Methane hydrate marine sediment | place: Pacific Ocean: Eastern North Pacific, ODP site 1244 | collected 2002 | reverse complement strand
GGTGGTGGAGACCCGCATCAAGCGCTTCGGCCTGTCGATCAAGGCGGGGCGTGATTTCGATCTGGTCAATCCCGAGGACGATCCGCGCTATCGTTCCTATGTGCAGTCCTACATCCAGGTCGCCGGCCGCCGTGGCGTGACCCCGGAGGCGGCGCGCACGGTGGTGCGCACCAACAACACGGTCATCGCGGCGCTGGCGGTGGCGCGGGGCGAAGCCGATGCCATGCTGTGCGGCGTCGAAGGCCGCTACATGCATCATCTTCGCCATGTGCGCGAGATCGTCGGCTTCCTGCCGGGGATCAGCGAATATGCCGCGCTGTCATTGTTGATCAGCACCAAGGGCGCGCATTTCATCGCCGACACCCAGGTGCGGCCCAATCCGAGCGCCGAGGAACTGGCGGAAGTAGCCTCGCTTGCGGCGCTGCATGTGCAGCGCTTCGCCATCAAGCCGCGGATCGCGTTCGTGTCGCATTCCGATTTCGGCAGCTACGATACCGACTCCTCACGCAAGATGCGCCGCGCCACGCAGCTGTTGAAGGACAAGCATCCGGAGATCGAGGCTGACGGCGAGATGCAGGGCGATACCGCGCTGTCGGCAACGGCGCGCAAGCTGGTGCTGCCGCATTCTGATCTGGAGGGCGACGCCAACATCCTGATCATGCCGAACCTCGATACGGCCAACGTTGCCTATCAGATGATCAAGTCGCTCGCCGACGCATTGCCGGTGGGGCCGATCCTGATCGGCCCGGCGCGGCCGGCGCATATCCTTACCCCCTCGGTGACGGCGCGCGGCATCCTCAACATGACGGCGGTAGCTGCCGTCGAGGCCCAGGAACGGGCTGGGCGGCAGCAGCCCAGCCTGTTTGGCTAAAGAAGGCCGGGCGTGGGGGCGATTTATTGATGATTTGAAAAGCGGCGGCGGAACGACCATAATCGTCGCCGCTTCGTCCGCTTTTGGATTTTGAGGGTTCCTGTCATGCCAGCGTTGATTACTTTCGGGCGGATATTGTTCGCCGTCCTGTTTGTCTACACCGGCGCCACAAAGCTCTTCGCCATCCAGCAGACGTCCGAATTCATCGCGGCCAAGGTAACCATCCCGGCGCTGGTCGCGCCCTATATGGGGCAGATCGAGAGCATGACGGGCATGACGACGCCGCAAATGCTGGCGATCGGCGTCGGCGCCTTCGAGGTCATCGCGGGCCTGATGATCGCGCTGAATGTGCTGGCGCGGTTCTTTGCGATTCTGATGATTCTCTTCGTGCTGCTGGCGACGTTCTACTTCCATGATTTCTGGAACCAGTCGCCGCCCGACAACGCCAAGACGCTAATCGATGCGCTGAAGAACCTCTCGCTGATCGGCGCGCTGTTCATCATTGCCGGATACGGCAAGGGGCCGCGCTCGGTCGAGCCGGCCTACGGGGACGTCTAGAGCACGATCCTGACCCGCAGCGCCGCGTTAGCGCAAAGTGGTAACCGGTTTTCGGACGAGATCATGCTCCCACTAAAAAGAGCTAACTGCGCCGCCACGGCGTGACGCTGACGCCGTCGGCGGGATCGAGCATCTCGGCTTCGCCTGCCTTCAATCCATGCGCCGCCAGGATCTGCTGAGGGGTGCGCGGACCGACGCCCGGGAAGCACGGCTCGCCGCCGGGCAGCTTCACCTTGGGGGCCTCCGACAGCCAGAACGTGTCGTAGCGGTCCATGAACATCTCGAACACGGCGGGGCCGCCGATGATCGCGACCGTCCCGGCATCGACGCCCGCGCTTTGGCAGGCATGCTCAAAGGGCGCGCCCATCGGATTCCAGAACAGGGCATTCGGATTTGACGGATCGGACTCAACGGCTGCGACCTTGCGGGTCACGACGATCCGCTTGCGCCGGGGCGAGTTGGGTTGATCCTCGTGGGAATGCCGGCCGTGTACGATCAGCGCAGCGCGGTCGAGGGCGGCGGTGAAGAAGCGCTTGTCGCCCTCGAACCTCAGCTCGTCCGGCATCACGTTCTGCGCATTCGCCAGCATGCCATCGCCGGAGACGATGACATAGCCTTCGAAACGCAACGCCGGCATTGCCGTGTGTCGTGCTAGTTCGAAACGTCCGTCACCACGCTGCTGAGCGGGCGGGAGCTCATGGTCGGCAGCTTGAGCTCCTTGATGACGGCCTCGTCATACTGCGGCAGCGACTGCACCGGCGCTTTCGCACGCATCGCGACCACCTTGTAGCCGCCGGCTTTCAGTTTCTTCAGCAACTCCGGCAGGAATTCCGCAGTGTGCTTCTGATAGTCGTGCATGAGGAGGATGCCTTTGCCCTTCTTCTCGAGCCCATGCATGATGAGATCCATCGGCTTGGTTCCGCGGTACTTGAAGTCGAAGGAGTCGATGTCGCAGGAGAAGCTCGCGATATTGCGCTCGCCGAGATAGGTGAGCATTTCCGGCGGATGCTGCAGCGCCGGGAAACGGAAGAACGGTGCCGGCGAGACGCCACCCAACGCCCACTTCACGGCGCTGATGCCCTTCTCGATCTCTTCCTTGCGCTGATCCTCGCTGAGCTTCTTGTTGACCAGCGCGACATGCGACCAGGTGTGGGTGCCGACGGTGTGGCCGGCGGCGTAAACCTGCTTGATGATCTCGGGGTAATAGGTTGCGTGCTTGCCGATGGTGAAGAAGATGCCTGTCGTGCATTCCTCAGCAAGCGCCTTCAGCACCGCGGGCGTGTTGTTGAGCCACGGACCGTCGTCGAAGGTCAGCACCACTTCCTTCTCCTTGAGGAAGTCGAGCTCCTTGAAGTGCTCGAAGCCGAAGCCGGGACCGCCGGTCGTATCGATCTCGACGGTGCGGGCGACACCCAGCGCGTTCGGATTGGTGCAGGCGGCGCGGGCCGGCTGCGGCGGCTGGGCGGCTGCTGCCGGGGCAGGGGCCGCAGCGGCGGCCGGTGCTGCAGCGGCCGACTTGGCCGGCGGGGTCTGCGACCACGCAGCGCTGGACATGAACAGCGAGAGCGTGCCCGCAACAATGATACCTGCCGCAATACGCATGTTGTTTTCCCTGAAGTTTACCCTTGTACCCGGGTCAGCCCGAGGCCTGGCCCGGTTCAATTCCTGCCCCTGCCGAACAATACCCTAGTTGCAGCGGCCCCGGCAACGCAACCACGCCGAAGACACACCGGTGGATTTGTCGCCGGACCGGTTAATTGCGGGGCCTTACGAGGCCGCCAGCGCCCGCGCTATTGCGGTCTTCACCCGCGTGTCGGTCGGCTCGACACTTTCGGCAAAGACTTCCGAAATATATCCCTCACGGCCAACCAGGTATTTGTGGAAGTTCCAGCGAGGAACCTCCTTGGGCCGCGCCCCGGCCGCCCATTTGTAGAAGGGATGCGCATTCGGTCCCTTCACGACCACCTTGCCGGCGATCGGGAACGTGACGCCGTAGTGATGCTGAGTCTCGGCGATTTCCTTGGCCCCGCCGGGCTCCTGGCCGCCGAAGTCATTCGAGGGCACGCCGATGATGACAAGCCCGCGTTCGCGAAACTCGCTCCACAATTCCTGCAAGCCCGCATATTGCGGGGTGTAGCCGCACTGCGAGGCCGTGTTGACGATGAGCAGCGGCTGGCCGGTGAATTCGGCAAGGCGGATGTCATCGCCTGACAGCGCCGGGAACGAGAATGCGTAGGCCGAGATCTTGCTCATGGCACCCTGCGCCAGCGCGGTGCGGGAGCAGGATGGCTGGCCGGCAGCCACGACGAAGGCTCCCGCGACAAATATCCTGCGGTCGATCATGGCCGTTCCCCCTGACGATGCGATCGGTCCAAGCATAGCGCAGCGGCGCGACTTCCGGCTTTCAACAAGCCGTTATGATTGTGGCGGGCACCAGGGCAGCGGGAGCAGGGGCATGTAGTGCTTGTTCCATTCGCAGATCGACTCCGGCCCCGTCTCCTTGAAGGCGTATTTCACCGGCTCGGCCTGCCCAACCACGAGGTAGCCGAGCAAAAGGGTCACCGCGGCCGGATAGGTCCATTGGGCTAAGCTCAGGTCCGGCGCAAAGCGATCGAGCAGGAGCGCGCCTGCCAGGATGATCAGGGGATCGGTGAAGATGAAATATTCCGTCTTCAGGCCGCGCCGCACGCCCAGCGTATCGATCCCGGCCGCGGCCAGCAGCAGCATCAGCGCCTGCAGCGCCAGAAGACGCTCGCCGCGCCGGTAGGCCACGACGATACCGGGCACGATCAGCCAGATCATGAAGACAGTCGGGCGCGCCGAAGGTTGCAGCACGAACGTGTAGCGCGCGAGCAGGGAGCCGACATCGCCGAGCAGCAGCGCAATCAGCCGCGATATCCCGCCGCCATTGGCAACGTCGGTTGTCGCCGCGTCGGCGAAGACCAGCATTTTTTCGATCGGGTTGGCGATCACGACCATGTTGCGCTCGTCGTAGGCGACATACAGCACCAGCAGCGCGAGCGAGGCGCCCAGGATGACCGCAAACATCGACGTCAGCGTCTCAACCGTGCTGACGCGCCAAAGCACAGCATAGGCGATCATGCAGGCGCCGATCAGCATCATCAGCGCCAGCTGATAGAGGCCAAAGCGTCCCATCAGGAAAGGCCGCAACTCCGCGGCATTGATCAGGGTGCGGTCGAAGCCATCGAGCAGCAGCGGCCAGCCGATCCCCAGGGCTGCTCCGGAGGCAATCGCCATCACGGCGGTGATGGGCCACGCAGCCGTCCTGTCGCGCCAGAATGCGACGCTGGCGCTTTGCGCGCTGCCGAACGGAAGGATAACGAGGGGCAGCACCGCGATCAGCAGGATCGCCTGCACCTTGTTCTCCAGGCCCAGGAGGCACAACGCCGCCGCCAGCGCCAGCACGGCCGGGCGGAGCAGGCTGGCGCGCCGTCCGGCGATGATGAGGGTCATGAGCGCAAAGATCACGGGCATCGCGGCAACAAGCTCGCTGCGCAGGATGCGGGAATGCACGGCGACGCCGCCGGAGAAGGCAAATGCCTGCGCCGCAAGCAGTGCGACGCGCCAGTCGGACACGATGGCGCGCATCAGGCCGGCGAAGACGAGCACGCTTGCCGCCGCGATCAGAAACACCAGCACACGGCCGGCGCGCACGGCGTGCGTCATCGCCGCATCGAACGCTGCAACATCGGACGCCGGCGGCATCGACGACAGTGACCACGCATCGAGCAGGCTGAGTTCGTGCAGCAGCTTGAACCAGTATTTGACCGAGAGGATTGTGAGATACGCGGTGTGATCGAAGAATACCTGCTGCTTGCCGTCGTTCATGGCGAGCGCGCTGTAGATCACCATGAAGTCCATATCGGCGTTGCGCCAATAGATCAGGGCGTAGCCGAATACGAAGAACGAGAACGCCATGCCGGCGATGAGGGAGGCAACGCCCCACGGCCATCCGGTGACGCTCAGCCGGTCGAACGCATCCTGGCGCGGCGCGGAATGCACGGCTGAAGCGGGAGAGCTATCGTTCATGGCGGCGGTCTAGCATACCGCCGGGCCGCCTAGCGCAGCCTGACGATGAAGTCGGTGCCTTCGCCGGTTTCGCCCTGATTGATGCCCTGGTCGGACACCACGATCGAGCCGCCCGACGTCAACGCCTCCGCGATCTTCGCCATCACCTCCGGCGGGACGGTGATGCGATCGAGCGCCTCGGCCGGCGTGTTCGGCGCGGGTGCGGTCTTGGTTTCGGCGGGGACGGCGCCGGTAACCTTGCCACGGCGCGTTGCCCGGCCGGTATCGTCGTTCCGTTGCGCGTTGCGCGCGGTGACCGGCAGCGACACCACCGACCAGCGCAGCAGGTTGGTATCGGTCTTGTCGACTTCGGCCGTGAAGACATGCGTCCCCATCATCTGATCGCCAGAGATGGTCACGGGCACGTCGAACACCGGCTTGAAGTTCTGCCTCACGTAGAGCTTGCCGTCCTTGCGGCTGATGAAGACCGCGACCTGGCCTTCGCGCTTCAGGTCGGGCTTTGCCTTCTCGGCGACGCCGGGCAGGCGCGAGGGATCCTTCTTCGCCGGTGCTTCCGTGACCGCCTTCGCGGGCTCGGCCGGTGTTTCGGCGGGTTTCTCGGTCGCCTTCTCGACCGGCTTTTCAGCGGACTTGGGTCCTTCGGCCTTTACCGGCTCGGTCTTGGCAGACTCGGTCTTGGTCGCCTCGACCTTGGCGTCGGCCTTCGCGTCTGCCTTCGGCTCGACCGTCTTTTCTTCGGCCTTCACGGCTGCTTCGGCTGTAGCTTCCGGCTTGGCCTCGGAGGGCTCGGTCTTGATGGTGCCGGTAGCGATCTCCGCGGGCTTGTCTTCGACTGCCTTGTTGTCTGGAGTAGCCGTCTCTGCCATCGCCTTGGCAGCTTCGGTCTTGGCGGTCTCCGCCTTGATAGTCTCAGGGTTTTCCTGGGTGCTATCGGCGGCCTTCACCGGTGCAGCCTCGCCGGAAGCAGCGGCAGGCGATGCATCGGACATGGTGACAGCAGCGTTCGCCGGCAGCACACCACTGGCGTCGGCCGTGTGCAGCCGCGCGTGACCGACGGTCGAGCGAAGATCGAGCTTTACGTCTGCGGTATCGATCGCCTTGCCGACTTCATGCGTTGCGTCGGCGCCCTTGTCGGACTTGACGCCAAGCGGCGCGTCGACCTGCGGCGCTTCCTCGGCGAGCGGCTGCGGCACGACCTTCTGCGTGACGAGGAAGGGATGAGAGAATTTCGCCGGCGACATCTCGCCTGGCGTCACCAGGACGCGCGCGCCCATCTTGGTCCAGTTCCACATCTTGACGGCGAACGCCATCGGCATGCGGATGCAGCCATGCGAGGCCGGATAGCCCGGCAGCACGCCCTGGTGCATCGCGACACCTGACCAGGTGATCCGCTGCATGTAGGGCATCGGCGCGCCGCTATAGATGTTGGAGTGGTGCATCTTGTGCTTCTGGATGATGCTGAATACACCCATCGGCGTCGGATGGCCCTTCATGCCGGTGGAGACTTTGTCTTCAGCAAACAATCCGTTGGAATCGTAGACGCGGACCTTCTGCTGATCGATCGAGATCGAGATGATCAGCGGTCCTTGCGGCTTGGCGCCGGTGTCTTTCTCGGCAGCCTGGCTCTTCTTGTCGATCTTGTTGCTGCGGACTTTTTGTCGGCGCTGCTGCGGATGCGCGGGGCGGTAGTAGCCGGGGTCGTAATCGTTCCAGTAGTAGAGCGCGGCCTCTGCCTGGGAGGCGCCGCCAATTGCGCCGGCGGCGGTCAAGATCACGGCAGCGCCGGCAGTGGAAATCCGATGTCCGCTCACGCGAGTTATTCCCTAGAATCCAAATTCCCAGCTTTGAAGTTTGTTGTCGCAGACGCCGGAAACGTTCACCAGCGTAAGGCTTCAAATCGCTGCGGTTTTCGTTCCAAGCGTAGCAAAAAAGCCTCACATTCGGTTAAACAGGCCCCGGTCGCGGGTTACCTTTGCTCTTCCGATGCGGCAGCGCAGCACTACATAGGCCGCGAGCCTCACCATCGGAGCATTTCATGCCAGCCCACGCCGCCCAAAATTATGACCATCCGCCGAAGTCGCGACGCGCATTCGCCGCCGCCTTTGGGCTGGCTCTGGCGGCCCTTTCGGCGCTCGGCCTGGCGGTTCCGGCCCAAGCCGCGGATGAGCCGGACCTGATCTTCCGCCGCTCCACCGTCTTCAAGCTGTTGAGCCCGAACGACAAGCTCGCCACCTATGGCGTCGACGACCCCGAGGTCGACGGCGTCGCCTGCCATTTCACTGTGCCGGAGAAGGGCGGTTTCAAGGGCTGGCTGGGGCTTGCCGAGGAGGTGTCCGACATCTCGCTGGCCTGCCGCCAGATCGGCCCGATCCGCTTCAAGGGCAAGCTGGAGCAGGGCGACGACATGTTCCGCAAGCGCCGCTCGCTGTTCTTCAAGAAGATGCAGATCGTCAGGGGCTGCGACCCCAAGCGCAATGTGCTCGTCTACATGGTCTATTCGGACAGGCTGATCGAGGGCTCGCCGAAGAACTCAACGTCCTCGGTGCCGATCATGCCTTGGGGCGCCGCTGACGCTGCGGTGCAAAAATGCGGCGAGTTCGTTCAGTAGCTTAGCGGTGGACCTGCAGATTCCGCTTTAGCGGCGCTGCGGTCCGGGACGGGCCTTGCCGTCGCGGCATCCCACGAGGTGGACGAGCTGCTGCGGCGAGGAGACATTGCCGTGGTAGCTGAAGCTGCCCTGCTGCGACATGGCCCCGCAATTGGGTTGCCCTGCCTGCATTTGCTTTCCCGCGCTGGAAGAGTCGCTGCCCTTCATTTGCTCAACAATCGGCTTGCCAGTTTTGCGGGTCGAGCCATTGCCAACATCGATGTTGCCATTGCCCACGACGGCGATCCTTGTGCTGATGGACGGGTTCAACGCGCCTACTGCCCAAAAGTTGCGCGCTACCGGCTAAGTCGTCCTGGAATCGCTTTGGGTTCACGGCCGTCCACCGGAAAAACCCGGTCGCGCTCGGCCAATGACCGAGCGTTACTCCGCCAGTGGCAGACAAGCAGATGCAGCAAAATCTGTACTGAAATCATGGCACTTTCCGACTCAATGTTTCGTCGCGAACGTGGCGACGAAACAAATCTCCCCATCACGAAACCATTTTCCGCTTTCCGTGCAGATGTCCGGAAACAGCCCTTGGTTATCAAACTGCCCAACCAAACGGCGGCCACGTCCGACCCGGAGACATACGCATGCGGACCTTGAGCTTCATCCTCGCCTTCGCCCTTGCGGTGGCCGTGCCCTCGATCGCCGGATCTGCGGATGGTTTGCCGGCTGCGGGTGCGTTCGCCTATAACGGTGCGCCCGCCCTGAACGCTGCGCCTCTCGTGCTTGCTGCACGTTAGTTTTAGTCGAGTGGATCAAGCAAAGTCCAAGGCCATCATGTTCCTTCGTCTCTGCACAGCTGCGGTCGGCATCTCCCTCCTTCTCATCGGTTCGGCGCAAGCTCAGATGCGCTCGCAGCCGAAGCTTCCCGATCCGCGTGCTGAATTCGTTCGTCAGTGCGCACCGCACATGGTGGGCCGCTGGGCGCATCCGGAATCCGTATGCGGCTGTCTCCACGACTATGCGGCGGCGACGGTAGAAGACAGCGACCTGCGCGAAGCGTTGCTGCGCGGCATCAGCGAAACCGGCGTGCCGACCATCGAAACCCATTGGATACCGCCGGCCAAGCAGTCGCAGATCGCAGCGACCTTCACCAAGATCGCAAAGCCCACGCTGCAGTGCATGTTCGAGCCGGCACAGCCGCAAAAGCAGGCCAGCTCCGGCGGCTAGTCCTCGACACCTCTATCAAGCCTGTTGTAACGGTTGACCCGACGCCGCGTGAACGCGGCCGCAAGGGGAAACGCGCATGCGGCGGATGATGATCCCAGCGTCATTGCTCGCGTTGCTCATTCATCCATTTGCCGCCAGCGCCGCTCCCGACGAGGAATTGCTGGGAAAATCCGCGGGCTATCCGATCGGCACGCGCACCAACTGGTTCTTTGAAGAGCGGGTCCGCGTCGGCTCGTTCAGCCATCTCGACGAAATCCTCGCGCATCACACGCTGCAACGATCTTCCACCCCGCTGCCGTTGCCGAAGGCGGCGAATCCGCCTGACATCAGCTATCGTTTCGAGGAAAAGGACAATTCACTCGACGATTTCCTTAGCCATCAGCGCGTCACCGGATTCCTTCTGATCAGGGACGGCCAGATACTTGCTGAGCGCTATCAGTACGACCGCACCGCGCAAAACCGCTTCGTGTCGCATTCGATGGCCAAGTCCATCGTCAGCATTGCCGTCGGCATGGCGCTGGCCGAGAAGAAAATCGCTTCGCTCGACGACATCGTCGCCAAATATGTGCCGAAACTGGCCGGCAATGCCTATGGCGACACGACGATCCGCAACATTCTGCGTATGTCTTCCGGCGTTGCCTTCAGCGAGATCTATGACGGCAAGGACGACCTCATGCGCTTCGTTCGCCTCCGGATAACGCAGGACTCCGTCACCGCGCTGCGCGATTTCAATACAAGGGAGGCTGAGCAAGGCACGAGGTTTCACTATGCTTCCAGCGAGACCGTGGTGCTGACGCTGCTGCTGCGCGAAGTGACCGGAATGACACTGAGCGATTATCTGACGCCGCGGCTGTGGCAGCCGATGGGCGCGGAAGCCGACGCGACCTGGGTCAAGTATCCTGACGGCACCGAGGAAGGGATGGGAGCTTTCAACGCGACCTTGCGCGACTACGGCCGGCTGGGCGTCCTCCTTGCCAATGACGGCGCCGTGGGCGGCAAGCAGGTCCTACCGAAGGATTATCTACTTGAGGCGACCGACTGGCATCTTCAGCCGGAAGCGTTCAGGCCGCAGCGCGCGACGCCATTCTTCGGTTACGGCTATCAGTTCTGGCTGTTCCCCGGCGAGAAGCGGCGCTTTGCGCTGCTCGGCGTCCACGGGCAGGCGATCTTCGTCGATCCCGAGCTGAAGCTTGTGATGGTGACCACCGCCGTGACAAAGACAGCCGATATCACCAACGAGTCCTACCCCCGGGAGCGCGGCGCGTTGTTCCGCAGCATGATCGAGAAATACAACAGCAGCCGGTAGCAGGCAGCGCTGACGGCGGCATCAGCGCGACTTCGGGCCGAGCCGCGGCACGCATTTGCGCGTGCGCGTGACGCCCGCCGCCGTCATCTGGGCACCCTGGACTTCCTTGATCTGGCCAGCAGGGCAGGAGCCGTCGTCGACCATCACTTTCTGGCCGAGCCGCAAATCCGCGATGTCCTGCTCGCGCGA
>JABUBP010000532.1_pt1 | contig 10801 bp, 10 predicted proteins | sample 7240331 | NCBI WGS metagenome assembly JABUBP01 (sample SAMN07256347, study PRJNA390944) | subsurface metagenome | isolation source: Methane hydrate marine sediment | place: Pacific Ocean: Eastern North Pacific, ODP site 1244 | collected 2002 | reverse complement strand
AAAGAGCCGTTCTTTAGAGCAACAGCCTGAGTAAACCGGTGGGGAAGTTTTAGGCGGCTACTTATGAAGATAGCATTAGTTTCGCCTTATGATTTTGTTTACCCCGGTGGTGTTAACATTCATGTTTCTTCTCTAGAGCGTCGCTTTACCAGGATGGGGCATGATGTTAAGATTATTGCTCCCTCATCTGGTAATGTCTCAGGTTTTGGCGACAAGTTCATACGCATAGGAACACCTATCCCCATACCCGTTGGCGGCACTATTTGCCGTATTACCATATCACTAAGGTTAGGCCCTACTATAAAATCTGTTCTTAGCCAAGAGAACTTTGATATTATCCACCTCCATGAGCCCTTTATGCCTATGCTTTGTAGTGCTGTGCTCCGTTTTTCAAATACAGCTAATGTAGCTACTTTTCATGCCTTCGGCGGTACGCCGGGTTACAAGTTCGGTAGACCTATAAGTACTATAATGCTAAGAAGACGCCTGCATAAGCTTGACGGTAAAATTGCTGTATCAAAGGCAGCTATGGAGTTTGCCAGTAAACATGTCCCTGGATATTATAATATTATTCCCAATGGTATTGATTTGGAGCTCTTCTCCCCTGATGTATCTCCGATTAGTGAATTTTGCGATGGGAAACTGAATATTGTGTTTGTTGGGCGTTTGGAAAAACAAAAAGGTGTTGATTATCTCATAAGAGCCTACAGGCGAGTAAGGCAAGAAGTGCCCAATTCACGGCTTATCATAGTCGGTCCCGGGACAAGGCTGCGTGGCAAGTATGAAAAGGAGGTTCTGCGGAGTGGGTTAAAGGACGTCATATTTGTTGGTGGTAAGCCTCAGAGTGAGTTGCCCCAGTATTATAAAACAGCCGACGTCTTCTGTGCACCGGCCACAGGGCTGGAAAGCTTTGGGATTGTTTTACTCGAGGCCATGGCTATGGGCAAGCCAATCGTGGCTACTAATATAGAAGGCTACAATAGCGTGCTAACCCATGGCGTTGAGGGGCTGCTGGTGCCGCCCAGGAATGAGGAAATGTTAGCCCAGGCTCTAGTTTCTCTCTTGACTAATGAATCGCTTCGGCAGGAGATGGGGGCGAGGGCAAGGCTCAAAGCAATGGAGTATAGCTGGGAGCACATTGCCCAGAGGGTGCTGAATTACTATACCAGAATACTTAGTGAGCCCCCGTGGCAGAAACACCTTCCAGAAGTTGAAGCTTTACCGGTTTAAGCAAGGTATAGAGACAGTTTAGGATAGGATTATTTCAGAAAAGCGATGGTCAATGGCAAAGTTATCTGAAGTTCGCAAGGCCTTAGCCTATCGTTTTACTGAACCGGTAGTGCGGCTTTTATCCAAGACACCTATAACCCCCAGTGCTATAACCTGGTTTGGTTTTTCACTAACTGTCGGCGCTGCAGCCCTTATTATTACCGGGCATCTTCTTGCTGCCGGTCTTGTAGTGCTTATCGCCGGTTTTTTTGATATGCTTGATGGAGCACTGGCTCGCCGCACTAATCAGGCTACCCGTTTTGGTGCTATCCTTGACTCTACGCTTGACCGTTTATCAGAGGCAGTGCTGCTAATTGGCATTTTGGTCCTCTATGCCGGAGAACAATCAACCACCGGAATTTTACTGGCTGGTGTTGCCTTAATTGGCTCACTGCTGGTGAGCTATATCAGGGCTAGAGCGGAAGCATTGGGTCTGGAGTGTCAGGTAGGGTTATTTACCCGAGCCGAGAGGGTCGTTGTGCTGGCACTGGGGCTCTTATTCAACCAGATTGATAATGCCCTAATTATTGCCTTAGCTGTTATAGTAGCCTTTAGCTTTTTTACTGCCGGCCAGAGGTTGCTTTACGTATGGAAACAAACAAAAACCAGGTAGCTTTCAGGCGATTGTGTATTTATCGGGCTGTTTATGCTATAAGTAAATAAATGCTTATTCTGGACAGGAGGAAATAATGCCAGTCATTGCTGTTATTGGTGCCCAGTGGGGAGATGAAGGGAAGGGCAAGGTGGTTGACCTGCTTGCTGAAAAAGCAAAGGTAGTAGTCCGTTTCTCCGGTGGCGATAATGCCGGGCATACTATAGTTAATCCCTTTGGTAGATTTGGGCTGCGGCTTGTTCCTTCCGGTATTTTCTATCCTGAGGCTACCTGCATCATCGGTAATGGGGTGGTGATTAATCCAGCCGTGCTAATTGAAGAAATAGAATCGCTTAACCAGCGTGGTGTAGATACCAGCCGGCTATTTATCAGTGACCGGGCTCACTTGATTATGCCCTATCATATCCTCCTTGATGGGCTGGAGGAAGAATGGCGTGGTGGCAAAGCAATAGGGACAACCCGTAAGGGTATAGGTCCTGCCTTTGCCGATAAGGTAGCCAGGTATGGCATCAGAGCTGGTGACCTTTTAGATAAAGAGGCGCTGCTGGAGCGACTTCGTTCTACACTTGACTACAAAAACACTATTTTAACCAAAGTTTATGGGGTTAGCCCTCTATCGTTGGATGAAATATATAGTCAGTATTGCCAGTATGGGGAGCGTTTGGCTCCTCATATTAAGGATACAACCATAATCTTGGAGGAGGCGCTGAGCCGGGAGGAGCTGGTCCTGTTAGAAGGAGCCCAGGGGACTCTACTTGACCCTGACTTCGGCACCTATCCCTATACTACCTCTTCTTCGCCACTGGCCGGGGAAGGCTGTCTGGGTACCGGGATAGGCCCTACCAAGCTTAGCCGCATTCTAGGTGTGTTCAAGGCTTACTGCAGCCGAGTTGGTACTGGTCCAATGCCTACCGAGCTGAAGAATGAAACTGGTGACCTGATTAGGGAACGGGGTCACGAGTATGGCACCGTTACCGGCCGACCGCGGCGCTGTGGCTGGTTTGATGCTATTGCCGCTCGCTTCAGCACCCGAATTAATGGCTTTACCGGGGCAGCAATTACCCGCCTTGACATTCTTGATACCTTTCCTCGCCTGAAGATATGCGTGGGCTATAAACTGGATGGAAATACTATTGATTATTTCTCGGGTAATATAGCTACTTTAGAAAAGTGTCAGCCTATCTATGAGGAGCTACCCGGGTGGCAAGCTCCTATCAGCCATATTCGAGAGTATGAGCAGTTGCCTGTTAAGGCTCGCCAATATGTAACCAGACTGGAAGAACTTATTTCCTGCCCGGTCAACCTCATCTGTGTAGGACCCGAGCGCGAGCAAACCATCCTGAAGATGCCTATCTTATAATCAGGTAACCTTTATAGGGGCAGGTCAATACGAATATAAGTATTACAACCTATGTGGTATAATGGCTAATCATGTTGACACCAGAAAAACTAAGCATTAGACTGTATAATTGAATTCCGTAAAGGATAAAAAAATGATTGATTGGCAAGTAGAATCGCTTCGTCTTGTGTTGTTCAGAGCCAAACCCATCGAAACTGTAATACCTCTTTGGGGAACTCTTACTGGAGAAAAGCCAGAGAAAGTTAATTCTCAACCTAGAGCAAACATAATTATTGAGGAGGGTACTGTTGTTCTTGGGTCTCTCGCCCACTTCTCCGACCCTTTAAGGATTAATTGGACTTTATCACCCTCAAAAGAACAACAACAGAAAACTGCCTCATTTCCTACTCTTGGTTCTTTATTCGAAACCAAAGACCAGTTTATTAAGATGATGAACGATTGGTTATCCTCAGATGCTGCACCAGAAACTAATAGGATAGCTCTAGGTTCAGTTTCCTTAATTGTCAATGACAATAAGGCATCAGCCTACAAGCAATTATCTACTCTTTTACATCATGTAACAATAGATATTGAAAATTCAACCGATTTCTTTTATCAAATCAACCGCCCGATACAATCAACTGTTGAACCAGACCTTATTATTAACAGGCTTTCCAAATGGAACGCAATACGCGCTATGGGACTTGGATTGTTGGTTGGAGAGAAGTCGGAAGTAATTCAAGAAAGCATAGGTTATTCTGCCAGTCGTTTGGAACTTGATATTAATACTCATCAGTCTAACAAGAAAATATTCTCAAAAGAGAAACTGATTCCATTACTTCAAGAGTTAAGTAAATTCGGAGACCAAATATCGACTGAGGGAGATAAATAGTATGGTCATTGCTAAACATGGAGCTTCTACTATTGATGAATATCAAGTAGCTAGTTTGCCCCAAATTGAGCATCGTGGGTATTACTATTTTCCGTTTCAAGAGAATCCCCAAATAGTAACGCAATCTGGTGGCATATTTTTATCGAATGAAATCCGTGGAAATTATTTGTGTTCTTTCAATAGGGACGCAGAGAGCGCGACAGTATTTTTCGCCTCTGGTTTTGGTCAAAAAGCGGTATCATTTCTACCTGATGAATTAATCTGTGAACAGATTATATTACTTGCCGGTAGATTCTATACAATACAAAATCGCATACAAACGCATTCCTATCACGAAGTCTTCGATACAGATTCTACCTATACCCCTCAAATATCAGCTAGTGACCTCCAAATAGAACAAAGCACTATCAACATCTTTGACGCTTATCAACACGAAGATTTTGATACGGATATCGCACATGAGTTCACGAATGCTCTTGATAGACTGATTCGAGCTAACGGGAAATCTGCTGTCCGCATTATTAATAACCTAATCAGGAAACAAATCCTTGATGATGATATAATATCCGAAACACTAAAAGCATTAGGTAGAATAGAAGACCAAAATACTAAATATGAACGCTATGAGCTTCTCATAGGCTCAATTAAAAATGAATCTGCAATTATTCGTGACGGAGCGGTTAGTGGGCTTTCATTCTTAGATGACAATAGGGCTTTACCTCAACTCCGTATGCTTTTTGAAACAGATACTGTTCCAATTTTGAAGAATAATATTAAAGTCGCAATTAAAGGGCTTGAAACATATTAATGAAATGCCTTACTTTCTACGCGCAATATATAGCAACATTAATTGGGAGAGAACACAATTTCCTTCGTGGCTTAAAGAAGGTGAGTTGCCTTCGTGTATTATCAAGGATTTAAGAGCGGATGACAATGCTCTCTCTTTGTGGGAGATTTCTGACGATAAGTCTAATTTGCTCGATATTGTCGCTGCCTTCGTTTCTTTACGTAAGGGCATAAAATATGATTTTGATTATGCCCTGCTAAGTACAAACTATCTTGATGAACTTAGCTTCACACACTCAAAAAAGCCTGCCAAAACAGCCTATCGTGATATGAATCATTATCATCGCGATGTTTCCAATCTGTCAATAAACAATGTTGTCTATTTTGCCTATTTACTCAGCAGACATGGTAAATTTGGCCGAATGGGTTGGAAAGATATAGAAGCACGACTTAAGGAGGCCTACACAAGGGGGCAACTGGATTTAAAAAAGATGAAAACAGAATTAAAGCAACAGCTGGGAATATCTGAATAACAAAATCATACATCTAATATTGCTAACATTTTTGCTAACGAACTTTTCACCACCATGTAAAACCAAGAGTGACCTAGCAGTACAAATCAAAGCTAAATTCCAGATAAAAAGTGACTTAGTCTTACTATGATTCACTAGGTGGGACAATACGCCTGTATCTTTTAATCAGGGTGCCACAGGACAGTAGTTCCCGCCTATACCGGCAGGTCAATCTGGTAATTTTTCAGGGTGGCTTTGATGAAGGCGGCTGTTTTCTCATCAGGCTCAGTGAGGGGCAAGCGTGGCTTCCCCACATTAAAGCCTACATAATTAACCGCATATTTAACCGGAATAGGGTTGGAGACAATAAATAAAGCATTAATTAGGGGTAAAAGATGGCGGTGTATCTCAGCAGCTTTATCCGTTTTACCACTAATAAAACTATCAATCATTTCCCTTATTTGGCTACCAACCAGCTGTGAGGCAACGCTAATAACCCCGTAACCACCTAAGGCAAGTATGGGCAGGGTATCGCCATCGTTGCCACTCCAGACGAGGAAATCTTCCCCTGTGTTACTGATTATCTGGGAGATTTGATCCAGATTGCCGCTGGCTTCTTTGACCCCGATAATGTTGTCAATCTGACTCAGTTTGATAACCGTCTCTGCCGATAGGTTGGTAACGGTGCGTGACGGCACATTATAAAGGATACAGGGCAAATCAGTGCTCTGAGCAATGGCCTTAAAGTGCTGGTATAAGCCGTCTTGAGTAGGCTTATTATAGTAGGGGACGACTAATAGGCAGGCATCAACCCCGATTCGCTCTGCCTCCCTGGTTGCCTCTATGGCCTCCGCAGTGCTGTTACTACCAGTGCCAGCTATTACTGCCCCTCGTTCGCCTACGGCTGATTTCACCTCGCTGAACAGGCGCAGTTCCTCCTGTCGGATAAGGGTGGGGGACTCCCCGGTCGTGCCCACGACAAGTACTCCGTCGCTTCCTGAGTTGAGTAGAGCCAGGGCTAACCTCCTGGCCTGTTCGTAATCAACCATCCCCTCCTCATTGAAGGGGGTCACCATTGCTGTCAGCAATCGTCCTAGTTTTTTCATTTTTTTTCACTTCCTTGGATGGAGCCATCCTCTTTTAATCATCTCTTCAGCAATCTGGATGGTATTTAGAGCAGCTCCCTTACGCAGGTTGTCGGCTACGACCCACATAATTAAGCCATTGGGGTGAGAAGCATCTCGACGAATGCGTCCCACAAAAACCTCATCAGTGCCGGCGGCTGACCACGGCTGAGGATAAAGACTAACAGTTGGGTCATCTAATACCTTGACCCCTGGGGCCTGGGCAAAAATACGCCGTGCCTCGTCAGGAGACATAGGCTGGGAGAACTCTACATTGACCGCCTCACTATGTCCGGTAAATACCGGGACTCGTGCACAAGTCGCCGAGATAGCTATACTATCAGCATGCATTATCTTCCTTGTTTCTTCCACCAGCTTCCACTCTTCTTTAGTATAGGCATTGTCCAGAAAAACATCTATCTCTGGCAGCACATTAAAGGCTATTTGGTGAGGGTAAACATGGGGGACAGTAGCTTGCCCATCCAGTACCTGCTTGGCTTGTGTGGTTAGTTCGTCTACTGCTGCTGAACCGGTGCCTGACACCGCCTGGTAGGTATCAACAATAAGGCGTTTGATGGGATTAACCTTATGCAGCGGGTATAGAGCCACTACCGTTTGAATAGTGGAGCAATTTGGATTAGCTATAATCCCCTTATGCCATTTAATGTCTTCAGGATTGACCTCAGGTACTACCAGGGGAACTGTAGGCACCATTCGGAAGGCAGAGCTATTATCAATAACTACTGCCCCTGATTGGGCAGCTATGGGTGAGAAGTGGCGACTAATCTCAGCGCCCGCAGAGAAGAGGGCAATATCTATTTCTTTGAAGGACTCGGGAACAGTCTCTTTGACTTCAATCTCTCGGTGACTGACAAACAACTTCCTGCCAGCTGAACGGTCTGAGGCTAAAAGCTGAATTGAGTCCATAGGGAAGTTACGTTGCTCTAGAATTTTGATAAACTCTTGTCCTACCAGTCCGGTGGCACCAACAATGGCTACTCTATACCCCTTCATTACCCCTCCGATAAACCAAGCAGAGTATCTAGACCGTAGACTAGCCCTTGCTGTTTAACTACTTCCTTAATGGCTAGTATAACACCTGGTATATAACATTCTCGATTAATAGTATCATGTCTTATGCTTAATGTTTGCCCTGGTCCTCCCAGGAGCACCTCCTGGTGTGCCATAAGACCAGGTAGACGTACGCTATGAATGGTAACGCCCTCAACTTGCTCTCCCCGACTAGCCGGGGTTTCTTTTTGTTCTGAGGGAGGGCGTTTGAACGGTTTACCTCTGGCGGCTGCCATTGCTTTGGCTGTAGATAGGGCGGTTCCCGAAGGAGAGTCAGCCTTCAGGTTATGGTGTAGCTCTATAATCTCAGCATAGTCAAGGTATTTGGCGGCTACCTTGGCGAGGTGTATCATTAGCACTGCTCCCAGAGCAAAGTTGGGAGCTACCACTGCCCCAACCTTATGAGCTAGTGCTAATCGGGCAATCTCGCTAAGCTCGTCATCTGTCAACCCAGTAGTTCCTATTACCAGGTTAACCCCTTGTTTAGTGGCAATACGGGCGGCTGGCATGGTAGCCTGAGCAATAGTGAAATCTACCAGCACATCAGGTCGGCAACTAGTGAGGATATACTCCAGGTTGGAAGAAAAGGGTACCGAACCAGAGTTGTCAGGCAGTGATAGGTAATCCTGGGAAACATGTAGCTCTACGGCGCCTACTACCTGAATTTCAGATTCACGACATAGGGCATTAATAACCACTCGGCCTACTCTACCTAATGCACCTTGAACTACTACCCTTATCGGCTTCATGACTTAACTCCGCCATCCTAGTAACGCTGTTTATTCCTAGAGGGACGGGGGTGCCGTGAGGAATGAACCTCACGCTGTTTTCTAAATGGGTAGTCCTCAGATAGCGAATCCTTTACCCCAGCTCCAGGTATTTGAGAAAGCTTGTTGAGCACAGCTCGCCGCGACAGGTTTACCCTACCCATATTATCAATCTCAGTTACCTGAACCGTAATCTCATCACCCACTTTGACTACATCCTCGACCTTATCCACACGATAGTCAGCCAGTTCACTGATGTGAACTAAGCCTTCCTTACCAGGAAGAATTTCTACAAAAGCACCAAAGCTCATCAACCGCATTACTTTCCCGGTATAGATACCGCCAACCTCTACATCCTTGGTTAGTTCTTCAATAATTTTAACGGCTTTACGGGCCGCTTCCTCATCAGGTGAGCCGATAAGTACAGTGCCATCATTGTCAATATCAATGGTTGTTTTAGTTTCATCAATAATTGACCTGATTGTTTTACCTCCGGTGCCGATTACGCTACCGATTTTATCAGGGTCAATTGTTATTTTATACATTCGTGGTGCGTAACGGCTGACTTCGGGTCGGCTGGAGCTGATAGTTTGATTCATTGTATCCAGAATGAACAGGCGAGCCTCCCGGGCTTGATTTAACGCCTTTTCTACGATTTCTAAACTTATGCCTTTGAGCTTAGTGTCCATTTGTAGTGCTGTGATACCCTCAGTAGTGCCAGCTATCTTAAAGTCCATATCACCATGATTATCCTCAATGCCCTCAATGTCGGTCAAAATAACATTGTTACCTTTCTCATCAGAGACTAAGCCCATGGCTACCCCGGCTACTGCTGTCTTTATCGGTATTCCGGCATCCATTAGGGATAGGCTTGAGGCACAAACACTGGCCATAGATGTGCTGCCGCTGGAACTGAGAACCTCGGAGACGAGGCGAATAGTGTAAGGGAAGTCTTCATCTTTAGGTAGCACTGGCAGGATAGCCCGCTCCGCCAAAGCGCCATGCCCAATTTCACGGCGACCAGGCGAACCTACGCGTTTAACTTCACCGGTAGAGAAAGGAGGAAAATTATAGTGGTGGATAAAGCGTTTAGTCTCCTCTATGCCTAGTCCATCAAGTTGCTGCTCCTTCTTGATAGGACCCAAGGTAGTAATTGTCAGCACCTGCGTCCGACCCCGAGTGAATAGAGCTGAGCCATGGGTGCGAGGCAAAAGTCCTACTTCACAACTGAGGGGGCGGACTTCGGTTAGGCCACGACCATTAACACGCTGTCCTTTCTCAAGAATACTGATTCTTATTTCAGCCCTAACCTTGGTTTCAAAAGCGGAAAGTATATCTTCTTCAGTGAATGACTCACCTAGGCTTTCCACCAGTTCCTTCTTTAGAGCAGAGAGTGCTTGTTCACGCTGTGGTTTCTCCGGTTGGTTTAGGGCTTGGGTAAGTTTCTTATTAACCACTGATGAAACGGCTGAAACTACCTCAGGGTTAATCTCACTAGTTGGAACTTCTATCTTGGGTTTACCACAAGCCTGCTGAAGCTGCTCCTGGAGCTTAATAATATCCTGGTTCGCCTCATGACCAAATTTAATTGCCTGGGTAACAATATCTTCTGACGCCTCTTGGGCTCCGGCTTCTACCATTACTATTGCTTCTTTAGTGCTGGCAACAACAAGGTCAAGTAGGCTGTCTTCAAGTTGGGCTAATGTTGGATTTAATACTAGATTGTCGTTAATATAGCCAATATGAACAGTGCTTACCGGACCAGCGAAAGGCACCTCTGATATTGATAGCACCACCGAGCTACCAATAACTGCCAGGATGTCAGGGTCGTTTTCCTGGTCGGCAGAAAGGACAGTAACTATGAGCTGGATATCATTGCGCCATGCCTTGGGTAAAAGCGGGCGCAGCGGGCGGTCAGTAAGTCGACAGGCTAAGGTTGCCTCCTGGCTGGGACGCCCTTCCCTTCTAATAAAGCCACCTGGGATTTTGCCAGCAGCATATAGTCTTTCCTCATAGTCAACAGTTAGTGGTAGAAAATCTACTCCCTCCCGTGGTTCTTTACCGATGCAGGCGGTAACCAGAACCACCGTGTCTCCATAGCGAACTGTTGCTGCTCCGCTTGCCTGTGTGGCAAGCTTCCCCGTGTCTATAATCAGGGTTCTACCCCCAACCTCGCACTTAAAAGATTGAGCTTTTATCAATAACCTCTCCTTATTGACGACTTTACTTGCGTAGACCAAGCCTGGTAATTAGGCTGTGATATCGACCTACATCCTGTTTACTTAGATAAGCTAACAGTCTTCTTCTTTGTCCTACAAGCTTAAGTAAACCGCGTTGTGAGTTATAGTCATGGCGATTAGCCGCCATATGCCCGGTTAATTGGTTTATCCTTTCAGTAAGCAGGGCTACCTGAACCTCGGTTGAGCCT
>JABUBP010000531.1_pt1 | contig 10809 bp, 16 predicted proteins | sample 7240331 | NCBI WGS metagenome assembly JABUBP01 (sample SAMN07256347, study PRJNA390944) | subsurface metagenome | isolation source: Methane hydrate marine sediment | place: Pacific Ocean: Eastern North Pacific, ODP site 1244 | collected 2002 | reverse complement strand
GTAGCCCCATCTGTAAAAGCCAGGATAATTGTAGAAGGCGCAAATGGACCGACTACACCTGAAGCAGACAGGATTCTTTATGACAACGGACAGTTGGTTGTTCCCGACATACTGGCTAACGCCGGTGGGGTGGTAGTGTCATACTTTGAGTGGGTACAGGGCCTGCAATACTTCTTCTGGAGTGAAGATGAGGTAAACCGCCAACTGCGAGTGGTGATGGAAAATGCCTTCCACGAAGTACTAGAAATCAGTCAGCACGAGAAGGTGGATATGAGAAACGCCGCCTACATGCTGGCCATAAAGCGGCTGGTATATGCCATGCAATCCAGAGGAGTATTCCCGTAATTCGTCAGGCGGTTACAGGCAAAACACGACTCCATGTGCTGAATCAGATTCAGTTGCCCACCATCCGGTTATGCTCATTTCCTTAACTCAACTGACAGCTCACAACAGGCTCAAATCCACCCGTACATAGCTAACCAGACCCACCCATTGATGAGCGGGCTCCCTTGGCAAAGCTGGAAAGGGGAGGATACACTTTCACTTCGGTATCTGCGATATTGGTTCGAATATTTCCGGCGAACATCTTAACAGAGTAATCAGAAAAGCATCCGGTTATCTATAGAATGCACAATATGGCTTCGTGAAATGAAAAAATGGCTGATTTCCTTATTGAGCAGTCCAACCGACTGTAAGCATCAAAATATAGCCGGACTTCCGCCGGAGTTACACCAAACTAAAGGTTAAACTAAAAGATAAAGGAGGTCTTATATGGCAGAGGATAAATCTGATGAAGAAATCGTAAAGGTAATTGAGGAAAATGCACGCCATTATCAGTTCAAATATCACGGTTGCTCCCAAACTTGCTTGCTAGCCCTGCAGGAAGGCCTGGGCATTGGTGATTTAGCCAGCTTCAAGGCAGCCAGCGGCATGGCTGCAGGGTTTGGCGGTAAGGGTGTCGGCCTGTGTGGTGCCCTGGTAGGTGCTGCGATGGCGATAGGTATTGAGTTTGGTCGGGCAGCACTGGAGGAGATTGGACTACCGCAACAGACTGGAAGCAGCAATTATAGTCGGTCATATGCGTTGTGTGGCGAACTTTTTGAAGAGTTTAAAAAAGCAATGGGAGACCAGGTTACCTGCTGGGGTGTCCAAGAATTCATCTTCGGAAGACACTATGACTCTAGCGACCCAGATGTCCAGAAAGAGAAGGAAACCGGGGATTATTTCAGGAGAATGTCATTAGAAACCCAGAACGTGGTAGCAGTAGCGGCGAGGCTTGCGGCAGAAATAATCTTGAGGGAGAGAAGGGTTGACGCCGAAAGGGGTAAGCATTACTTCGCGATTAACCAACCACCGACTCGAGAAGAGTGCCTCCGCCTGCTGGGGAGAACGACATCGGCGGTAACCGGGAAAGAGATCAGTTAATTCAGCACTGTTGTCAGTGTCACCGTTGATGTTGAAACCCTGCAGGTTTGACGAATGTTACCAGATGTAATAAACTTATGTTTAAAATCCAGTCTGGCCAAACCTATCCTTCAAAACTACCAGCACTTTATTTAATTATCAATGGCTGAGGAGAGTAACTATGAAGATAAGCAATTATCATGAAAGCGAGCCGATTAAGGAAGTAGACGGCGTACTTAAGCGTGATGTTATCTCGGAGGAAGACGGAGCACCAAACTACTGCATGCGTGTTTTTGAAGTTGAAACCGGTAGCTCCACCGCTTCTCACTCACACCAGTGGGAGCACGAGATATTCATTCTAAACGGCAAGGGTGTAATCGCCGGGGAACAGGGCTCAATACCGATAACCAAAGGCAGCGTGGCCTTCATTGGCCCTAATGAGCCACACTGCATTGTTAATACCGGTAACGAACACCTTGAGTTTATCTGCGTCATTCCCCTGCAGAAACAAAAGAAGTGATAGCAGTCTAACGTCGTATAACCACATTTTACTTATTAATAAAAATTACCTGGTAGCTCTGGAGGGCTTGCCCGCTCGCCTACCTAGACAATCCCCCAATCTTTGTAGCCCTGCTGGATAACCGCCACATATTCCTTGGCAGGCGACGTTTCCTCCAACTGCCCCGATTTAATATAGGTTAAGACTTCAACCGGATTACCATCTTCATCAAATACCCTAGCCTTCAGCCGGTCGTAATTACCGGGACAGCCCTCATACTTGTCCAATCGCCTTAAGTCTCTTTCCGAAACTTCATAGACCCCGCCGATAACCTTATCACCCTGGGACCGCCTGATGCTGGCGGTTCCCCCTCGCCACTGTCTTGACCAGCCGACAAACACCAGCTTGTAGTTAGGCAGGGTAGCCACAGACAGGGGTTTGCTGTCCGGGCACCGTTCCTGCATCTGCTTGCGATTAAGGCTAGAGGCATAGGCAAAGTAATACATTAATTATCCTTAGAAACCCTTAAAGCCCTAACCCAGAGAAATGTGGTACCGACTAAGACTAACAAGGCAAAGCCAGCGGCAGTGGTAAAGACCCAGTTAATACCCAACCGGTCGGCGATATACCCCATTAGGCTCGCTGATAAAGAACCAAGACCAAAAACACAAAAATAGGAAATCCCGTAAGCACGACCCCGCCAATCAGCTGGACTATAATCAGCGACCAGGCAGTTATAAACTGGTTGCGCCATAAAATGGAAGAAGGCGAAAGCACTGGTAGCCACCATCAAAATCACCCCCTCACTATTTCCCATCAATACGAGTGGGGGTACGCCCATTAAGGCAAGGAAGCATACTATGCCCTCACGGCGTCTCCGCTCGGCGATATAGCCACCAAAAAATTGGCCACAGACCCCAAAGACAAGAGCGATGGTAGTAAAGGAGCCGGCGATTAGCACCGGGTCTATATTCAAGAAAGCAAACTGGATTCGCTGGCTAAGGTACAAAGGCAAAAAAGTAATTGTGCCCCGATAAATAAAGCCGTTCAGGACCTGGACAGCAAAGATAAGCAGCAAAGGCACAATATACGGTCGCAACGATAGCTTTTCCATACTCTTCTCAGTGGTGGACGGTTGGGTAAGGTGAATTTCATCACGGATGAAAAAGAAGAACATGACAGCCAAGAACAGAGCCGGTACGGCAAAGATAAGGTAGGCTGCCCGCCATCCCAGAAAGGCGGCGATAACCCCCGCCAGTACCGGGCCTAAGGCCTGCCCGAGATTACCGCCCATACCCTGATAACCGAAGGCTAGGCCTCGCTGGCTAGCCACCCTGGCAATAAAAGCGGCACCGGTAGGATGGTAGATACCTAACGCCATCCCCAAAACCGCCAAAGCGGTGCCTAATAAATAGATGTCGGGCGATAAGCCAACGGCAATAGATGCTCCTCCCATACCCAGGCAGCAGAGGATTAACAAACGTCGTTCACTGATACGGTCAGCAAGAAACCCGGCCGGTAAAGCGGTCAACCCAAAGGTAAAGCCCAGGATATTAGCCAGGATACCCAACACCAGAAGGCTGGCACCAAACTCCTGAGCAATACTAATCAAAACAACCCCATAGGTCAGCTCAAGAATATGAACCATCCCATGGCAGGCTGAAGCGTAGGCTATTACCCGCTTTTCAAACTTCTCCATGCTTTATCTAAATCCTGGCGGTACTGGTCTTCAAATTCCCCGTCAAATTTCCCAAATCAAGGAATTACCGCGTAATATCGAATATTACCACAAGACGCTTCTCACCTGCTAGGTTCAGAGACAAACATCAAGTTTATCTATACAGCGACTAGGAAGTTGTGATTGAGGGAAAGATTTCGCTCACAATTGATGAGCAAACCAAATACGCAGCATAGAGCCCGAAGACTCTATTCCTGAACTAACTTCCTGCCCAGCTCAAACGCCTCCGCTAATGCCGTCGGGTGCTCCTTAATCTCTCCCCTCTTATCCACGCCCCGGACAAGAAGCTCATCGGCATAGCTGACACCAATGGCCTGAAAGAAGTATTTCACTGTTAATCTCGACCCGTCAAACAATTGCTTGCCCTGGGTAGCCCCCACCGCAATAAAGGCGCCCTTTCTCTTCGCATCAGGCAGTTCCTGCTTAAGAATGTACTTTCGCGCCCACAGCGCCTGGCAACGGTCGATGAGTGCCTTAATCTGGCTGGTGAGCCCGTAGAAAAATATCGGTGAGGCGACTATTACCCGGTCTACATCAAGGAGCAAGGGGTATATGTCATCCATATCGTCTTTGATGACGCAATTGCCGTCCTTCAGGCAGCCGTAGTACTCTCGGCAAGGGGATATCCTGAGTTTATCAACCACTATCTTGCCAATCTCCACCCCCTGACTTTGGGCTCCCCGCAACGCCTCATCCAGCAACAGGTCAGTATTACCCTTTATCCTCGGACTGCCCATAATCCCTAAAACTCTCAATCATGCCTCCCCGGAAAGAATGCCAGGCTTCTTACTATAAGCCTAGCCATCAGTAGACCATTTGTCAATTTCTCCTCGTGGCTATATTGACAAGATGCTTGCTTGAGAGTAGTATTTCACAACCAAAAAAGAAGGAGGCTCAATCGTGGCTGTGGAACAGGTTGGGGAAAAGTATAGGTGCAATGTCTGTGGCAATGAAGTAATCGTCACCAAGGTTGGCGGTGGCACCCTGGTGTGCTGCGGGCAGGACATGGAGAAAATCGAATAACCGGATGATGCATTGAACCGTAAGTGCTTGCAAGAGGGAGGTTACTCAGCAACCCTCTCATAAAATAGAATGTGACGGTGCGCTTACTCTAATGCCGCATTGAAGACTGCAGCGGCCGGTTAGTCCAATCAACGCACCAATTTCTCGGCCAAATTACCCGCCCAGGGCAGCTTATACGTTATTCCCTGATAAGCCTTAATAATCAAGACTATCCAAAGCGCAAATCCAAACAGCGAGACAAGCCAGGCAAGAACAGTCCCCGCAAGGGGTATCGCACCGAGAATAACCCCGACAATCGTGATGGCACCGAAGACAATAATCGACTGCATGGCGTGGAAGCGGACAAACTTATTTTCCTGCTCAATTAAGATGAACACAAGACCGCTTACCCAGCCCAAGACATAACTTAGGAGCCCGGCAATATTTTCATTAAGCCTAATAGAAGTTTTCTCCATCTGACTACGCCTCCTAAATTATTTGTTATTAGGCAGAAGCATATACCTCTTGGCGGCAACTGTCAATAGCAACTTCCTCTATTTTGGGGGCTTGACAATAATGTAAATAGGATTAAAATTGAAGTCCCAGTCACCGAGGCAAGGTTACGGAAGCAATAAGAGACTGACATTATCGTGAAAAATCTGAACAAGAGGAGGAAAACGATGCCGTTCTATGTTATGCTCACCACGCTCACTGATGAAGGCAGGAAAACCATTAGAGAAAAGCCAGAGAGGATTAAGGAGGTTAATAAAGAGGTAGAGGGTATGGGCGTCAAAATACTGGCTCAGTATGCCCTGCTGGGTCCGTATGATTTTGTCAATATTCTCGACGCGCCGAGTAATGAAACCATAGCTAAACTGGGCACACTATTAGGCGCCAGAGGCACCCTGCAAACCATGACCATGGCCGCCATGACTCTCGACGATTTTATTACTGTCTTGAGAAAGTAGCTCGTCCCATTTCAGTTAACCGGTGTCTCGTGCTCGCCAGCTCAATATTGCCCTAGTTGCACAATCCCACTGCCAACTACCGATGTTAACCAGGCTACAAAGCCTCTGAAGTCATTACCATAATGACAGGCTTGATAGTGGGCTTTAGGTTATTTTCTCTTTACCAGGTCAATAAACAAATTACCAAGTACGAGCATAAGTTAGGGGGATAAGGAGATGAGAAAGGTATACCTTGACAATGCCGCCGCCACTCCCCTTCTCCCTGAGGTACGTGAGGCGATGATGCCTTACCTGGGAGAGGCTTTTGGCAATCCCGCCTCACTTCACAACTGGGGTGATGCGGCTCGGGAAGCTATGGAAACCGCCCGAGGCGAGGTAGCTCAGCTTATCGGAGCCAATGCCGAGGAGATAATATTTACTGGCAGTGGCACGGAAAGCAACAACTTCGCCGTTAAGGGGCTGGCGTTAGCTCAACAGTCCAGGGGCAAGCATGTGGTAGTCTCAGCTATTGAGCATTTCTCGGTACTGCACTCAGCAAGAACCCTGGAGAAATGGGGCTTTGAACTAACCCTGATCCCGGTCGATAAATATGGCGTAGTTGACCCCGAAGATGTGCGGCGAAGCATCAGGAAAGATACCGTGCTGGTATCGGTTATGCATGCCAATGGTGAGGTGGGCACTATAGAGCCGGTACAGGAGATTGCTAAAATAGCCAGGGAGAGCAACGTAGTCTTCCACACTGATGCCATGGCTACGGCGGGGACTACCCCTGTTAACGTCAAGGAACTGGGAGTAGACGCTTTGAGCTTGGCGGGAAACCAGTTCTATGGTCCAAAAGGAGTAGGCGCCCTCTGGGTGCGGAAGGGGGTGCGCATTATACCTCTCCTTGACGGCGGGATACAGGAAGGCGGACGACGTGCCGGTACCGAGGACGTGCCTGCCATTGTTGGTCTGGGTAAGGCAGCCCAATTAGCCATTACCAACATGGCAGCTCGAATAGAGCATCTTACCCGCCTCCGTGACCGCTTGCTAACAGAATTGCCAGCCAAGATTGACCGCGTAGTGGTGACCGGTCATCCCCAGCATCGCCTTCCGGGACACGCCAGCTTCTGTGTGGAGTTCATTGAGGGTGAAGCCATGCTTTTGTTGTTAAACAGCCAGGGAGTCGCTGTTGCTAGCGGCTCCGCCTGTACCTCAAGGGCACTCAAAGCCTCTCATGTGCTTATCGCCACGGGCATACCTCATGAACTGGCTCAGGGTTCCCTTCTCTTCACCCCTGGTATGGAGAATACCCCTGAGGATATAGACTATGTCCTGGATACACTACCCCCCATCGTGGATAAGCTAAGGCAGATGTCCCCACTTTACGCCAAATTCGTTAAAGAAAGCCAAGGAGGCCAGTAATATGCCAGTTTATAGTGACAAGGTAATGGAACACTTTATGAATCCCCGTAATGTTGGGGAGATTGAAAATCCCGACGGTATTGGTGAAGTGGGTAATCCGGTATGCGGGGATATGATGACCTTCTACATAAAGGTCAAAGACAATCGCCTGGAGGATGTCAAGTTCAAGACCTTTGGTTGCGGGGCAGCCATTGCTGTTTCCAGCATGGTTAGCGAAATGGCTAAGGGCAAGACGCTGGAGGAAGCCAGGAAAATCACCCCTCGGGCAGTAGCCAATGAGCTGGAGGGGTTACCCAAAAACAAGTTCCACTGCTCCAACCTGGGTGCCCAAGCCCTGAACAAAGCTATTCAAGATTACCTCAGCAAAAAGAAAAAACAAGGAGAGGAAAGGCGATGACAGAGCAAAAAGAAAAAACGGGGCATCTTTTCTGTCCCTACTGCGAGAAAGAGATAATGGCGGCAAATTTCCCTTACTGCCAGGCTTGCGGCGTAACCATGTTCTGCTGTCCCAAGTGCCGAAAGCCACTACCCCGAGATAACAAGGTATGCCCTCACTGTGGAGCTGAGATCAAGGGCTGAGTTTACCCGAGGAGACGAACAAATGGCAGAGAAGGAGAAATTAACTATCGTTGTCTTCAGCGGAGACCTGGACCGAGCACTGGCGGCTTTTATGCTCGCCACTACCGGGGCCAGTATGGGGATGGAGGTCAGCATGTTCTTCACCTTCTGGGGACTGAATATCATTAAAAAAAATGAAGGTGGCATCAGTAGTAAAGGGCTGATGCGGAAGATGTTCAACTTCATAAACCGGGGCGGCTCTAGGCGATTAAAGCTTTCCCAGTTCAATATGCTTGGCCTGGGTACCTGGATGATGAAAAGGCTGATGAAGGATATTAATATGCCGTCCATAGACGAGTTTATCACCATGGCTCACGAAATGGGCGTAAAACTCATCGCCTGTACCGCCTCATGCGGAATTATGGGCTTGCCTGAGGATGCCTTCCGTAGTGAAGTCGAAAGCCTCGCCGGTGCCGCCTATTTTCTGGGCGAGGCACGCAAATCAAAGGTAGCCCTTTTCATCTAGCCCAATTTAGCCACAGATAAATCGAGGAGGCGGAAATGAAGGCAGACCATAGGCTGGACTGTGTTGGGTTGTATTGCCCTATGCCTATTTATGAAACTGGAAAGAAGATTGAGCAGCTAAAGCCGGGAGAGGTCCTGGAGGTGGTGGCTGATGATAAGGGTATAAAACTGGACATGCCGGAATGGTGTGATTCTACCGGACACGAGTTCTTGGGAGCGGAGGAGGCGGGTGGCGAAATCAGAGTCTACGTGAGAAAGCGTGAACAACCTCAGAGTTCATGAGTTTGGTCTCTCCACTATTATCCTTCTATCCAGACCCCTGTCCAAGGATACCGGCATCTATGAGATACGGCTCGGCAAATATGAAACAAATCATTTCACTTTACCAGCAGCGCTCCCGAGAAACCATAGAATGCGCTCAGCTGGCCTTTAAAAATGGCGATTATACCGGTGTCTTCCTGAGAGCCTCGTGGGCGATAAGGCTTTTGGGAGACGCTCTGCTTATCTCCAAGAACTACTATGCCCCGTCATCCAGACACATCATGAAGATACTTCATCTGGAGAATATTCAGAAGAGGCACGACCAATATCTGGCTAATCCTGACGAGGACGAAATCAGCCAGGAAGATGCCGAGGTTGCCTTGCAGGAAGCCAAGCGACTTCTGCGGCAAGCGCAAGACATTCCTTAACGGTTAAGTATCAAACCAGTAAGATTGGCTGGAATCTACGGCAAAGCCGTCGTCCACTATTTGTATTAATAAGCGAGTATGCTTATCCGGGGGGATTTGCAGCGTTACCCTAACCGTTGCGGAACTGCCTGAAGGAAGGTCAAAGTAGCGGCTTGTCTCTGAATTCAACCATTGCCCCTCACCAACCTCAAAGCCGGCCAACACGCAAATGCCATCGGCCGTAATAGCCCCTGAATTTTCTACAGTAACATCTAATATAATTAAACTATCCTGTATTTTTGTTGCCCAATGATGCGTCAGGATAGGAATTGGCTCAATGCCATAGACATGCGCCGGAGCAAATCTATAAGTCTGGGGGAGCTCGCCAATACTCCATCCCGGGTTAGTTGTCTCCAGATAATAATAGCTACCCTCTTTATACGGATAATAACGCCCGGGCATACCCTCCACACACAATACTCCTACCGCCAGATGGTGAAGGGGATTCGCCAAGACAACGCCGTAGCCCATACTATCAAGAATTGACGCCAGTAATATTGAGGTATCCTCGCAGTCACCCCCGTTATCAACCAGAGTTTCAACGGGATATCTGGGGTATTCATCGTAAGGAGTCGTTTCTGAGTCAGCATTGTAGGGAAGATTTTGGACAAAGGCTGCCGCCAATTCTATGGTTTCATAATCACTATACTCCTTCTCCTCCGCCGCACTTCTAATCGCTTCGGTCAAACCCCCTATATATTCATCATCCCAGGGGTGAGTAACATAGACAGAGTAATTGTTAGTTAAAGACCGGGGTATCTCTTTATAATAATGATAAAGCCCTCCCGGTATTTGCAGCTCCCAGTCCCATGCTCTACCATCATACTCCCACGTATAGCTACGCGTGATAACCACACCCATATCGCCAGCTGTAGAATCCACAGTTAATCCAGCAGCACCTTTACCCGGTCCTTCTCGAGATGAGGCTGGAGAAGAGAAGTTACAACCCACACCAGGCATAACCAAACACAAAGTTATCCCTAAAACTAACCACCCGGAAACAACGCTAATAACTCTAACCTTCATCATCCTGGTAACACCACAGCGGATATGTTAGCGGCAGCCAGTCACATCAAGTTGCCCGACAACATTGGATGGCATCTTGAAAAACCCGAGACCGCTGACCCGGTTTACCATTAGGGAAAAACCTTAATAAGGCCTTGGCAGCAAGGAGGATAAGCTACCCCTACTGAACCTCAATCTTGGTTTTCTTTCTTTTCCTGGCTTCTCTGGACTTCTCTGTTCTCTCAATCGCCCCATCAAGCATGCTGCGCAGGGCTAATAAAATTTCCTCCTGGGCTGCCCGCAGATGCTGCTTGGTAGAATCAGGTAGTCCCCGAAACTCCGGTGTTTTGAAGCGCAACACCACTTCCTCTCCAGGACGATGCTCCACCTCAAAAATGGTGTCACTCATAGTCTTGCCTCCCAGTTTCCCTAAAATTTCATCTATTCTGATTCGTCGGCGCCTGCCTCGTGAAACTTAATCTTCAGCTTACCCTCCTCCAGCCTGGCTTCACTCACCGCCAGACCAATAAGGACCTGAGGAAGGACCACATTCCGCCTGAAATTCGCCACCTGAATGGTAAGCTCATCTCCGTTCTGCATTAAAGAGATTTTATCCTTAGTAGCGAAGGGCAGGGGAAGGGTGAGGACATAGTGCTTGTTCTCTTTATAGACATCCTGAACTTTGCCCTTAAAGAAGATTGCCGCCGGGTCATGCTCATGGTAGAGTGCCTCAGCCATAACCTTCAACATGGGTAGGCCCACTATTTCTGTCTCCATAAGCGGAACATCAAAAATGGGCAACGGGGAAAAACCCTCCTCAATTAACCGGTGATATTTCTTCTGGCTGTCCTTCCAGGCTTGGAAATACTGCTCCTCAACCCGTTCCGGGATGAGACGATTACAGATGACGAGGTCGGTGAAATAGCCGTAAAGATTGAGCCAGGTAAGAGTGCGCTGGGCTTCCTTAATCACCATCTT
>JABUBP010000530.1_pt1 | contig 10813 bp, 8 predicted proteins | sample 7240331 | NCBI WGS metagenome assembly JABUBP01 (sample SAMN07256347, study PRJNA390944) | subsurface metagenome | isolation source: Methane hydrate marine sediment | place: Pacific Ocean: Eastern North Pacific, ODP site 1244 | collected 2002 | reverse complement strand
CTCATCATTCGACATCGGTATTGCAAAACAACTGTTTAGTGATAATCTTCTTATCCTTGCAGATTGTGTTGATTTCTTTGATAATAACAAAGAAAACTTTTTCAGAAAACTACATTTTGGCGCCCAGCTTAAGATGGATTTTTTCTACCTGAGGGCAGGCTTGAATTCTGGCTATCCAACTGCGGGAGGCGGTCTTAACTTCAAAATATTCGATATCGATTTTGCCTATTTCACTGAAGAACTCTCAAACGCCCCCGGAGTGGATGATGATGAGCGCTATACACTTCAATTAAAATTAGGGTGGTAAACACAATACAAATTTTCCTACACCTCTTTTATTCGGGCACACAGCCGTGTGCCCTTTTTTTTAGAAATTATTCTTGCTGAAATTGTTAATTTTCTTACATTAATACTGTACACAAAGCAATACAGTCTCCAACAAAGAGGAAAATCATCTTTAAAAGCCGACGGCTTTTCAGGAGGACGGCAAATGTCGAACCGTACGAAATTATCGAGACGTGAATTCATTAAAGGGATAACCGGTGCTGCGGCAGGCGCCTGCATCGGAGGTACTCTCGAAACCGGGAAAGCTTCCGCAGGCAAGAGAAAGTCAAAGATTTTACGTATTGATAAATGCCCGGTTCACGACAGTAAACTCCGTCACATCGGACTTGACAGTATGTTGAGCCTGATGTCCGGGAACGAATTAAAGTTCTATCGTACAGGCAAATCACATCCATGGGGAGGCCCTGACGGAATTATAGAGCCGCATGATGTGGTACTTATTAAAGTCAACTCCCAGTGGAAATTCCGTGGAACGACAAATACTGATGTTGTGAGGGGAGTAATCCATCGAATCTTAGAGCATCCCGATGGTTTTTCCGGCGAAGTGGTGATTTTCGAGAATGGCCAGATGCAGGGAAGCTTTGATGGCGATCCTCTAGCCTGGGGCAGGTACAAAAAAGAACCTGAGTGCGCGGGAGTTCATGTCAATGCCGAGGATGATACGCTGACTGTTGACAGGCTGGTGAACGAGGTTTTTGCTGGTGCGTCTGTAAGCTCTTTCCTTCTCGACCCCGTATGCAGCAATTTTATTGCAAATGATGATCACACTGCCAGCGGATACCGGAAAATTACCGATGCGATGATTTCATATCCATGTTTCACCACGACAGGCAAGCACCGTGTTGAATTGCGCGAAGGGATATGGAACGGCAAGGGATATGATAATAATTTGAAGCTTATAAACATTCCGGTCCTCAAAACTCATCCGGGCACCGGTATAACTTGCGCGCTGAAAAATTCTTACGGCATACTGTCCATGAAAGATGATGATAACTGGAGAAAGATACGTCACTACGAAGAATCAGGTTCACAGTGCGGAAAGATGTACAGCCTTGTAAGAATGCCGGATTTAAACATAATTGATGCCGTATGGGTAACCCACCAGACCCACCATCGGGGTTATCCCCCATCAACTACTCACCGCGCCGACATTTTGCTCGCAGGCACCGATCCTGTGGCGCTCGACTACTACGGCAGCAAGCACATCCTTTTACCGCTGGGGGGCGATCGTGCGGAAGAACACGATCCCGATTCTTTTCCGGGATTGATAAACCATCTCACCGGTGCACAGAAGTTTCTGAATAAAAACGGCGGAATCAAAGGAAAGCAGTCACAGCAGGGTGATGACAATATTAAAGTGATTTCACGCCGGGCTGAAACATAATGACAATATAAAAGGGAGTGTGTCAAATGAAAACTTACTTTAAAACAAAGAGTTTACGTAAGTTTTTTTATGAAGCATTAATCTGTCTTTTTGCATATATTATTCTATTCAGCCCGTGTGTGATTGAAGCCTCTGAATGGAAGGCAGGAATTGCCTCAATTGTAATCACTCCCGAAGAACCGGTATGGATGGCCGGGTACAGTGGACGCAAGGAGCCCTCACAGGGCAAAATACATGACCTGTATGTCAAGGCACTTGCGCTTGAGGACTCCGAAGGGAATCGGGTTGTTATTACTACAGCGGATCTTATCGGGGTTTCAAGAGATTTTTCAAACAGCGTTTCTCAAGAGATATTTAAACGTTTCGGTCTTCCGCGGGAGGTATTGCTTTTCAATACATCACATACTCACTGCGGCCCCGAGGTTCGTTTCTACAAAAAATCATTTTATGATATACCTGAAAAATATTTAAAAAAAATTGACTCCTATACGAAATGGCTGGAGAAGAAATATATTGAGGTAATCAGCAAAGCAATCTCCGACATGAAACCTGCAGGTTTAAGTTTCTCCAGCGCAAATCCAACGCCGTTTGCTGTCAGCCGACGACTCCCGTCGCCAGAAGGAATCATATACAGATCAGGCCCCTCGTCGTATTACACGGGCGGTTCGAGGGATGATGTTGTACCGGTTCTGAAAGTTACGGATACTGCCGGTAACATAAAAGGCATTCTTTTCGGGTATGCATGCCATCCAATAACCCTCAGAAGGAATCAACTTTGCGGCGATTACCCGGGTTTTGCACAATGTTATATAGAGGAACTCTACCCCGGCGCAACTGCATTTTTCGTCCAGGGATGCTCCGGAGAACTCGTCCCTAATGCCCGTTATCAGGTAGAATATGCAATGGGCCACGGTAAATCTCTGGCGGAAGCGGTTAAAAAAGCACTTGACGGGGAACAGATTTCAATCAATGGACAACTCAAATGTGCTTATGATGAAGTAACCCTGGATTTTCAGCCGGTTCCCGAAAGAAAAATTCTGGAGGAAAATCTGAATTCAAATAATACGGCCATTCGTCATAAATCTGCATTTCTTCTGGAAAAATTAGATAAAAACGTAACCATAGAAACAACTCTGCCCTGTCCGCTTCAGGTAATCCGGTTTGGGAAAGAACTTCTGTTGATTGGACTCTGCGGAGAACCTGTTGCCGACTATGCTGTCAAACTGAAATCCGAATTTCTGACTCATAAATTTGTCTGGGTTGCCGGATACTGCAATTATGAGTTTGGCTATCTGCCCACATGGAAGGTACTGATGGAAGGAGGCTATGAGGGAGGCGGCGCCATGGTCCATATGCCATTCCCCGGCCCCTTTACCGAGACTGTTGAAAAACGTGTTCTTGAGGGAGTACACCGCCTGGTAAAAAGTGTTTCTGACTGAATTTAAAAAGGCGGGTTAAACGATGCATGAACTGTCAATTGCAACTCAAATGATTGAGGTAATTTCAGAACACCTGTCCGAATACCCCGATTCTCGGGTAGATTCCGTTCTAATGGCGGTGGGCGAATATTCAGGCGTAGATCCCGAATCACTCAGGATGGTTTTCCCCCTTGCCGCAGAGGGCACATTGGTCGAGGGTTCTGAACTGATTATAAAAACCGTACCTTCATCAATCAAATGCTCCGATTGCGGTGCGGGCGCAGAAGAGATCGGAATCCTGCAGTGTCCACAGTGCGGTTCGATTAATCTCGAACTTGCGACAGGAAATGAGCTTGAAATCATTTCTTTTGACATCATCCAGAAAGAATGAGTGCTGATTATGACGGAAATAAAGCTTAAAAGCAAGGTAATGGCGAAAAATGATCAGATTGCTGAAGAAATACGGTCTCAGCTTCATAGCCATGACATACAGTGCATAAATCTTATCGGTTCTCCCGGCAGCGGAAAAACTACACTGCTGGAAAAGACCATTCCGCTCCTCAAAGAAAAATGGATGTGCGGTGTTATTGAGGGCGATGTAAAAACAGACTGTGACATGAAGCGTATTACCGCTCTCGATGTGCCTTCTGTTCAGATCCAGACTCAGGGAAGCTGCCATCTCTCTGCGGAAATGATCAAAAATGTCCTTTCGGTTTTTTCTCTCGAACAATTAGACTTCCTCGTTATCGAGAACGTGGGGAACCTGATATGCCCGGTTGCCTATGATCTCGGCGAGGATCACCGCCTGATAATTGTCAGCATCACCGAGGGTGCCGAAAACCGCTCAAGTATCCAGCGGCATTTGTATCTGCCGATACACTCGTGATAACAAAAGTTGATCTCGAACCGCATGTCGATGCCAATGTCGGCAGAATGGAAGAAAACGCCAGGTCATTAAATCCCCGCATAAAAGTATTTCAGACATCCGCCAGAACCGGAAAAGGAATCGACCGCTTTGCCGATTTCCTTTTAACAGCATCTCCGAAAAAAGGGTAAAAAGAGCATGGATGAGAACAGCTGCAGGGTGGAATGTATCGAGGTGACAGGCATGGTACAGGGAGTGGGTTTTCGTCCCTTTGTCCATTCACTCGCAAAAAAATTCTCCCTCGGGGGATATGTTCTGAACACTCCGGATGGCGTTATTATCGAGGTCGAGGGTAGCAAAAATGCTCTCGACTCATTTGTCAGCGACCTCGAACATCACGCTCCACCACTGTCAATGATTGTTTCAATTAACCGTAAAGCAATTTCCCATCCCAGCAAAAATAAAACCGGCCGTATTTATAAGAGCTTCGAAATCCGTGAAAGCACACGTGACGGACAACCGGTTACATTGATTCCTCCTGATGTGTGCATCTGTGAGGAGTGTCTTGCGGAACTTTTCGATACTGAAAACAGGCGGCACCTGTATCCGTTTATCAACTGCACTAACTGCGGCCCGCGGTTTACCATAATACGTGAATTACCATACGATCGCCCCTCTACAACAATGGCAGGCTTTACAATGTGCCCGGAATGCTGTGATGAGTATGCCGACCCTGAAAACAGACGGTTCCATGCACAGCCCAATGCCTGTCATGTCTGTGGACCGCAGGTAAAGCTTCTCGACAGCACCGGGCACCCACTTTCCGGTGAACCTATCGTGACAGCAATCAACTTATTGCAGGAAGGGAAGATTATAGCAGTAAAAGGGCTTGGCGGATTCCATCTCACGGTTGATGGCACTGGCAATGATGCTGTAAAACGTCTTCGACTTTACAAAAACCGTGAGGAAAAACCGCTCGCTTTAATGGTTGGTTCAATCACTGCTGCACGTCTGCTGATTGCAGTGGAATCTTTCGAGGAACAGATTCTAATGAGCCGTGAGAGGCCCATACTTCTCGCTCCACGGCGCGACTATGAGAGCGGCGGCATTCCCGTTGCAGAGGCAATAGCGCCCGGCAACCCTTATCTCGGGATCATGCTGCCGTACACACCGCTGCATTATCTGCTGTTTTTCCATCCGGAAGCGGGGGGAGACTTCAGAAACAATAAGCCTATCTTTTCCGCCCTGGTAATGACCAGCGGCAATCTGAGCGAGGAACCTGTCTGCAAAGATAATGATGAGGCTCTGAAACGTCTTGAATGTGTTGCCGATGCCTTTCTTGTGCATGATCGAGATATTTATGTCCGCTGCGATGATTCTGTGGTGAGCAGTACGGACAGGGAAGTACTGTTCATAAGACGATCACGGGGCTTTGTTCCTGCGCCTGTTTTTCTGCCGGAAAGAACATCGCCGATATTAGCTCTCGGTGGAGAGTTAAAGAATACACTCTGCATTGTCGAGGGATGCCGTGCTTTCATGAGTCAGCATATCGGGGATCTGGAGAATATTCCCACACTCGATTTTTTCCATGAAGCGGTTATCCACTTTAAAAATATTCTCGGCATTGAACCCGAAATGTACGCATATGATCTTCACCCTGACTATCTTTCAACAAAATATATGATAAATCTGCGGGACAGCCTGGATGAGGAACTGTACGGCACAGTCGGAGTGCAGCACCATCATGCACATATTGCCAGCGTCCTGGCAGAGCACGGCTGCAGTGAACCTGTTATTGGCTTCTCGATGGATGGTACCGGATATGGTCCGGACAGTGCAGTATGGGGCGGCGAGATTCTGCTCTGTACGCCCTGTTCATATTCACGAGCGGCGCACCTTGATTACATACCGATGCCGGGAGGAACATCCGCTGTCCGCGAACCATGGCGGATGGCATTTTCATACCTTAAAGAAACATACGGCAAGGAATGGTCATCCCTGAATCTGCCATGTTTGAAGCAGGTAGAGTACGACAATCTCGAGGTACTTGCCCGTGCATGCGAAACCGGACTGAACTGTCCCCGCACCAGTTCTCTCGGACGGCTATTTGATGCAGTTGCAAGCATACTCGATATCCGTCACAAGTCCGCCTTTGAGGGTCAGGCTGCAATGATGCTCGAAATGCTTGCAACTAATGAATCCGCATCTCAGATTTTCCCCTTTAAAATCATCGAGGACAACACCGGTTCATATAAGGGATATCCTGAGCTGTGGGGTTCTGTTAACGGTATTGACCTCTCGGAGGAACCCGACTCTTCGGAAAGTCTTCTAATAGATTACAAGCCCCTGATAAATGCGATTGTGGAAGAAATTAAAAAAGGACGAGCCCGAACAGAACTGGCGTTATCATTTCACATGACAGTACTCTCGTCTTTTCAGGAAGCCGCGGAGAAAATTCGGGAATTTACTGGAATAAACACTGCTGCATTATCAGGCGGGTGCTGGCAAAACCGGATTTTGAAAGAACGGTTTCATTCCATGCTCGAAGAGCAAGGATTTAAAGTATTGACAAACAGACAGGTGCCGCCCAATGACGGGGGTCTTGCCCTGGGACAGGCTTATGTCGCATCATGTATCAGCACGTTAAAAAAGAAAAGGAAGAAAACATGTGCCTTGCAGTACCGATGAAGGTGATTGAGTTTGTACCCCCTGAAAGCGCCATAGTCGAGGTGGACGGGGTTTCAATGGAAATATCCCTCAAACTGGTTGAGAATGTCGAAATCGGAGATTATGTGATAGTACATACAGGGTATGCGCTTGAGGTGCTCGACCTCGATGAGGCAAAAAAAACGCTCGATGTGCTTCGTGATATTGCCGGTGCAGAATGAGCCAGAGAAGGGTATATGAACGAAAACGTCTTTAAAAAGCTCCGTGAGCCGGGACTTATCCGTGAACTGACAGACCGTCTTAAAAAATATGAGGCTGCTAAGAAACTGAGGATCATGGAAGTGTGCGGCACTCACACGATGGCAATTCACAGAATGGGTCTGCCGGCGCTTCTTTTGCCGGATATCATTCTGCTTTCAGGGCCCGGCTGTCCTGTATGTGTTACACCCGGCTCCTACCTCGATACCGCATTCGGCATGGCACGCGAGCATGGGGTAACGCTTGCAACCTTTGGAGATATGATGAGGGTACCGGGTTCTCAGGGTACGTTAACCGCTCTTCGAAGCGAAGGGTATGCTGTGGAAGTTGTATATTCACCATTGGCCGCTCTTGAACTGGCACAAAAAATGCCCGGGCAAAACATCGTGTTTCTTGCAATCGGTTTTGAAACAACAGCACCGGCAGTCGCAGCCACACTGCTGCAAGCCCGCGAAAAAAACGTAAGGAATTTCAGCATCCTGTGTTCGCATAAACTTGTCATACCTGCTCTTAAAGTCCTGGTTAATGATCCGAATGTTGCTGTGGACGGTTTTATGCTGCCGGGACATGTTTCAGTCGTTATCGGCTCTGAACCGTATAAATTTATTACCGAAACATATCATCACGCATGTGTCATTACAGGATTCGAGCCATATGACATCATCTACGGTCTTTTCATGCTCTTGGCACAGATCGAGAAGAAAGAGTTTTCGGTGGAGATTCAGTATAAAAGGGGAGTCAGGCAGAACGGTAATGAACGAGCGCGGGAATATATGTTCATTGTTTTTACAACTATCGATGCTGTCTGGCGGGGATTCGGTACGATACCCCAGAGCGGTCTCAGCGTCCGTGATAATCTTGCGGATTTTGATGCGAACCTGCGCTTCCCGGTGGAAACAGAACATGTCCCGGAACCTGAGGGGTGCCGCTGCGGAGAAGTGTTGCGTGGTCTAATCCACTCTCATGATTGCCCGCTATTCGGCTCAGTATGTATTCCGGATAATCCGGTCGGGCCGTGCATGGTTTCAAGCGAGGGCACATGTGCTGCTTTTTACCGGTATTCACGCACATTTGATACTTTTAGAGGATAAATAAATTGTTAAGAAACCCGCACAGCGGCAGTTCCGATCGCATACTCCTTGCCCATGGGTCAGGCGGCGAGATGATGCACAGGCTGATTTCCGATACGATTCTGTGTTATACGGACTCTTCCGGGCACACTCCTCTCGATGATGCGGCCGAACTGGTAATGGAAGGGAACAACATAGCCTTTTCCACTGATACGTTCGTGGTAAAACCGGTCTTTTTCCCCGGCGGTGATATAGGCAGCCTCGCAGTCAGCGGAACTGTAAACGATTTACTCATGAAAGGAGCCCGCCCTGCTTTTCTATCCCTGAGTTTCGTACTGGAAGAGGGGTTTCTTTTCGAAGACCTGGAACGCATCCTCGAAAGCATCCGGCGCACGAGTCAGCAGGCGAATGTAAGAATTGTAACGGGAGACACAAAAGTAGTAGGCCGCGGCGAAGCTGACAGTATATTCATAAATACCGCGGGAGTCGGGAACATTCTGCCCGGAGTAAACATAAGCGGTGAAAACGCCAAACCGGGCGATGCAGTTATTGTTTCCGGAACTATCGGCAGGCATGGCATTGCAGTACTGGCAGAACGTAACGGTTTGAATCTGAAAGGCAACATCATTTCGGATGCATCGCCTTTGAACGATGTTGTACTTCCCCTGTTAGGCCGTTTCAAAGAAGCGGTACACACGTTGAGAGATCCCACCCGCGGCGGTGTCGCAACAACGCTCAATGAGATTGCCCGTTCAAGCAACATCGGAATAATCCTTGATGAATCATCAATTCCGGTTGATGAAACGGTGAATGCGGTTTGTGATCTTCTCGGATTTGAGCCGTTATATCTGCCGTGCGAAGGAAGGTTCTTTGCGCTTGTTGAGCGGTCATCAGCAGGTGAAGTTCTCGCATTTCTTACCTCGGACACAGGTTGTTCCGAAGCAGCGATAATCGGTGAGGTTACTCATTCCACACCGGGAGTAGTGCAGTTACGCACTACATCCGGGGGCTTAAGGATTCTTGATATGCCATCGGGCGAAATGCTGCCGAGAATCTGCTGACCAGAACTGTTAAAAATTTGGAATATGGAAAAATGAACATTTTGAATAGCATTTTGAACAACATCCGGGAAAAAATAAATTCTGCTCGAACCGGCGGCACCCAAATATCACGGTTTGGTACTTTCGGAGGGGTTTTTACACCTGATGTTTTGACAATCCTCGGCGTAATCATGTACTTGCGCCTCGGGTGGGTAGTTGGCAATGCGGGATTTCTCGGTGCGGTGCTGATTATTCTCATGGCCAAAACGGTTACACTCTGCACCGGTCTTTCAATGGCATCCATAACGACCAACATAAAAATCGGTGCCGGAGGAGCGTATTCGATCATTTCCAAATCTCTCGGACTTGAAGCCGGAGGAAGTATCGGGATTCCGTTTTATATTTCTCAAACACTCTCGGCTGCGCTCTATATCATCGGATTTACCAAAGGCTGGACTTATATCTTCCCGTCTCATTCGCCGATTGTCATTTCAACGATTGCATGGATAAGCCTGCTCGCCATTTCGTATACAAGCGCCAGGTTTGCCATAAGAATACAGTATATCATCATGGTCATTATCGGGCTGTCAATTCTTTCGGTCACACTGACAAAATCCGAACCGAACAGCGAGCTTATCCTCCTTGGAAATTTTGAAAAAGCTGATTTCTGGGGTGTATTTGCAATATTTTTCCCGGCTGCAACCGGAATCATGGCCGGGGCAAACATGTCCGGGGACCTGAAAAATCCCAAAAGAGCCATTCCGGTAGGCACCCTGAGTGCTATCGGTGTCACAATGTTTATTTATATCGGACTTGCATATTTTGCGGCAAAATTCATCTCCCCGGCAGAACTTCGTGGAAACTACATGGCGCTTATCGACAATTCCCTCTGGAGTCCGATTGTCATTGCCGGCGTTCTTGCAGCAACTTTTTCTTCCGCACTGGGAAGCATGGTCGGCGCACCAAGAATTTTACAGGCGCTCGCGGAACAGAAAACGGTTCCCTACCACAGGGTATTTTCCGTAAAAGCCGCAGACAACGAACCACGGAACGCTATTATTTTCACCGGGATAGTAATTGAGGTTGCAATTATAATTATTGCTGGAAACCTGAATGTGCTGGCTTCACTTATAACAATGTTCTTTCTTATCACATACGGCACATTGAATTTCATCGTTTTCATCCAGCAAAGCATGAAAATGATCAGCTTCCGCCCAACATTTAAAGTGCCGCGTTTTGTCCCATTTATCGGGACGGTGAGCTGCATTCTGATCATGTTTCTAATTAATCCGGTTTTCAGCCTTATAGCATTTGTAACTATCATTATCCTTTACGTCTGGCTGACTCGCAAGGGACTCGAATCGGACCGTGGCGACATACGCGGCGGGATGCTGCTGGTATTGGCCGAACGTGCCTCACGGCTTGCGGCAAAATTCCCCCGTCACCAGGTTTCGTGGAAACCCGATCTGCTCATCCCGATTGATGATCCGAAAATATGGGCGGGTTCTCTGCTTCTGATTCAAAGCATTACCTATCCCTCCGGAAGCATCTTCGCATTTACAGTAAAAGACAGAGATGTTGATAAGACCGAAAAAGATCTTAATGAACTTCTTTCACCTATCAGGGAACAGAACATTCTTGTTAATTCGACAGTAATCGAGGACAGAGAGTTTCTGCACGGAGCAAGGCTGGTTATTCAAACCCTGAAAGGCGGAATATTTCGTCCCAACACACTGTTTCTCACAGTCGGCGAGGATGAACGTAAT
>JABUBP010000529.1_pt1 | contig 10814 bp, 8 predicted proteins | sample 7240331 | NCBI WGS metagenome assembly JABUBP01 (sample SAMN07256347, study PRJNA390944) | subsurface metagenome | isolation source: Methane hydrate marine sediment | place: Pacific Ocean: Eastern North Pacific, ODP site 1244 | collected 2002 | reverse complement strand
CAATCTGAGAGAATAGTTTCGATATTAGCCAATCCTTTGCTAGCCGCAGTTTTCTGAACCTGCTTTACGGCCAGAGGATGGATATCCAGGGCATAAACCATTCCCGTCTCCCCGACCAGTTTCGCTGCCGCCACGGCATAACTGCCCGGGCCACAACCATAATCAAGAATGTTGAAACCTGGTTCTATATTCACTTCTGCCAGCACTTTTTTCCGTGGCTGGAAAAAATCGCGAAATCTGAAGAAAAAGGACATAGCCTTAAAGCCAAATTCAGTCATTGGTTTATCCATGGCCACTCCTCACTTCTTTTCCAGTTTCAGGCCTTCCTCCCCCACTACCTCCACCAGACGCGCGTGAAGTTCGGGGCAGTAATCAGCGAAAATATCGAAAAAGCGCATGCGCGTTGTCTTATTTCCGTTGGTCACCCTCAGGTTCACTTCGTCATGTCCGGGAAAGCTCTGCAGTATCTCTTTTATTCTGTACAGACTGGCTTTATCTTTCTCGGCATCACTGGTCTGGCTGAGGTTGATGACCAGCCGGCGGTTTTCCACTGGTATCTCCTCTGGTTTCGTCTCTGGAACAGCCTGTTCCACTTCGGCGGGTGGTGGGGCAACTTTCTCTTCCGCCACCGCCGCTACCTCTACTTTCTCTTCCTTCTCTTCCGAAGGCTGATAACTGCGTACCTCTTCACAACTCAACTGCACCCTGTCCTCCCTCATCCTCACCTTGCCGTTCACTTCAAGGATGTTCCCTTCCTGCCACAGCTCAGTTGTCTCCGCAAAAACCTTTGGCCAGACCATGATTTCAACCTGTCCGCTGAGGTCCTCGAGTGCCACGCTGGCAAATGGTTTCCCCTCTCTGGTGAAAAGCTGACGTACGGACCCCACCATGCCCACAATGTCCACCGTCTTCCCGACCAGTTCAACATCAATCTGCCCCACCATTGTTGTCTCGGCGCTCAATTCGCCGGCTACGGCGCTGAAGGGATGCTCAGAAAGATATACTCCGGTCAATTCCTTCTCCCAGGCCAGCTTTTCTTTCATGGGGACGTCGTCCGTTGTGCCAAGGTCAAGGCTCGACATTGGTACTGATGTTTTTTCTCCCCACAGGTCAAACATGGTCGACTGTCCTGACTCACGCAGTCGCTGCTCCCGTTGGGCCAGAGCGATAATGCGATTAACATTGCTCAGCAGTGCCGCCCGACTGCCCAGAGAATCGAAGGCACCGGCTTTAATCAGGCTCTCAACGACCCGTCGATTGATGCCGCGCAGGTCGCAGCGACGGCACAGATCCTCAATGGACTGGAACTCTCCGTTTTTACTTCTTTCCGCCACCATTGGCTCGACAGCACCCGGCCCCACATTCTTTATGGCTGACAATCCAAAGCGAATGGCGGGTGCCGCGCCATCCTTCTCAATAGAGAAGTTAACCTGACTTCGATTGATATCCGGCGGCAGTATGCTTATACCCAAACGACGGCACTCGGTAACCGCACTGGCTACTTTCTCCGGCTGGTCGGCGTGAATGATAAGGAACGCAGTTATGTACTCAGCCGGGTAATTCGCCTTTAGATACGCTGTCTGGTAGGCGATAAGGGCATAGCTCACGCTGTGTGCCTTGTTGAAGGCATAGCCGGCGAATGGTTCGATTAAATTGAAGACCTGGGTGGCGATATCAGTCGAGAACCCTTTTTTCCTGGCGCCTTCAATAAAGCGGCGCCTCTCTTTCTTCATCACCTCGGCGATTTTCTTGCCCATCGCCTTACGGAAAATGTCCGCCTGCCCCAAGCTGTAGCCGGCAAATTCCCTCACGATGAACAGCACCTGGTCCTGATAGACGATGACGCCGTATGTTTCCTCCAGGATTTTCTCCAGGGCAGGGTGGGGATAGCGGATAGGCTCAAGGCCGTGCTTGGCTTTGATGAAGGTGGGGATGTGCTCCATCGGCCCGGGACGGTAGAGCGCCACCATGGCCGAGATGTCGCTGAAAATAGTCGGCTTCAGCTCCTTGATATAACGGCGCATGCCCGCCCCTTCCAGCTGGAAGACCCCGGTCGTTTCTCCGGAGGAGAGCAGGGCAAACGTTCTCGCATCATCCATCGGGATATGGTGCAGGTCAATTTCGACGCCGTGGTTCTCGGCGATGATTTCCTTTGCCTTACCCAGTATGGTGAGGTTGGCCAGACCGAGGATGTCCATTTTGAGGAGACCGATCTCGGCGATATCTCCCATGGAGAACTGCGTCATTACCGATTCCTGGCCAGTGCCCTTGCTGCCCCATTGCAGCGGGACATATCTGGTAAGAGGCTCCCGGGAAATGACCACCCCAGCGGCGTGGGTGCTGGCATGGCGGGCTATCCCTTCCACCTCCCGCGCGGAGTCGACCAGATTGCGGATTATCTGGTCATCCTGGTGTATTCTCCTGAACTCGTTGTTCTCATTCAGGGCCCTGGTCAGCGTCATGGTCGGTGAGTACGGCACAAGCCGGGCCACACGATCAACATCGCTGTAAGGCATGCCCAGTGCCCGACCCACGTCCCGGATGGCCGCCTTGGCGCCCAGCGTGCCGAAGGTGATAATCTGCGCCACGTGGTCCTGCCCGTACTTCTGAGAAACGTAGGCGATAACCTCGTCACGCCGGTCATCCTGGAAATCAAGGTCGATGTCCGGCATCTCCTTGCGCTCTAAATTCAGGAATCGCTCGAAGACCAGCTCGTGCTCAATTGGATCAACCTCAGTGATACCGAGGCAGTGAAGAACGATGCTGGCGGCAGCACTACCTCTCACCCCGAACAGAATATCGCGTTCTCTGGTGAAGGAAATGATGTCCCAGACCACAAGGAAGTAGTTGGCAAACTGGGTCTTTTTGATAACCTCTAGCTCATAGCCGAGCCGCTGTTTTATCTCTTCAGTGGGTTGGGGATAGTAGCGGGGTAAATTTTCATAGCACAGGGCAGCGAGAAACTCGTCGGCCGTTTTCCCCGGCGGCAGTTCAATCTCAGGCAGATGCAGTCGCCCAAACTCCAGAGTGAGGTCGCACATTTCGGCAATCCGCTCCGCATTATCCAGGGCCTGCGGGATATCCCGAAAAAGCTCAGCCATTTCCTCCGGGCTCCTGAGGTACAGGGTATCCGAAGCCATTTTCAGCCGTTTCTCATCGTGAATAGAGGAGTTGGTGCCGATACACAGGAGCAGGTCATGAGCCGGAGCATCCTCCCGCCTGATGTAATGGATGTCATTGGTGGCGACGAGCGGGATGCCAAGCTCATCGCTCATGGCGATGATGGCCTGGTTCACCTGTTCAAGCTCGGAGATGGGCTGCCGCTGTACCTCAAGATAAAAATCGCCAAATACCTGCCGGTACCACTGTGCCGCCTGTTTGGCATCCTGAAGTCGTCCCTCCAGAATCAGCCTGGGAATCTCGCCCGCCAGGCAGCTGGAAAGAGCAATCAAACCATCGTGGTGCTGCTCCAGAAGTTCTTTATCCACCCGTGGCCGGTAGTAAAAGCCTTCAAGATGCGCCTTGGTTACGAGCTGGATAAGGTTCTGGTAGCCAGTGTAATTTTTAGCGAGGAGAATGAGATGATAATGGTTTCTGTCAGCTACATCGCGGCCAGAGCGACTTCTTGGCGCAAGGTAAACCTCACAGCCGATGATGGGCTTGATACCCGCCTCCCTGGCGGAACGGTAGAATTCAATGACGCCATACATGGCGCCGTGGTCGGTTATCGCCAGACTGTCCATACCGAGCTCTTTGGCCCGTGAAACCAGCTGCGAAATGCGGCACATGCCGTCGAGCAGACTGTATTCGGTATGGACATGAAGATGAGTAAACATGGCTCCTTCAGCGAAAAATATACCTCATTATAACACAGGGGCCCGCGGGTGCAGTATCATTTTTAGCCTTAAAAGTGTAAAATCTTGGTATCTGGTGAAGTGAAAAATGAGAGTTTTCCATAAGGTCACGAAATGGCTCTTTATCCTCTGCCTGCCCCTGATTTTACTTTCGGCAAGCATTGGCGGAGCTGCCAACAGCCTCGCCCTCTATCGTTATGGCTTTGATAAATATGATGTGAGCCGGACAACGGGCCTGTCTGAACTCGAGCTGGATAGAGCCGCCAGAGGACTGGTCTATTACTTTAATTCCAGCGATGAATACATCAACCTGACCGTAGTCAAGGACAATCAGGCGTTCACCCTTTTCAACCAGCGGGAGGCCATCCACCTGAAGGACGTGAGAGGATTATTTCGGCTGGACTACTGGATACTTCTCGGCACGCTGATTTACGCACTTATTTACGTCGGTTTCCTTATCTGGCTGAAGGAGTGGCATCAGCTGGCGCGGGGGCTTCTATGGGGCAGTGGCCTCACCATCGGCCTGATAGTCGTACTGGGGCTGAGCGCAATGCTCAACTTCGACCAGTTTTTTCTCCAGTTTCACCGGCTGAGCTTCACCAACGAGCTCTGGCAGCTTGACCCGAGCCAGGACTATTTAATAATGCTCTTCCCGCGCGGCTTCTGGTACGACGCCACGCTCTTCATTGCCATCGCCACGGCGGTGGGGGCGGTGATTCTGGGAGGGGTGGGTATCTATATCTTCTCCTCCGCCGGCCGCAACCGCGGGTAAACAATGGAGACGATAATCAGCGCCGCCCCAGCGGCCATCAGACCAATGCCCAGGACCTGCATCGGGGCAATAAGGTCGGCAATAAAACCATTAAGCCAGGTCTGCATCGAGGGTGGTATATCCGGCAACGGGATGCTGGGGAGATAACGCTGCGTCGCCCAGACACCGGCATACTCAATGATGCCGTAAATGAGGAAGGTGATGCCCAGCTCACGGGCGGCACCTTTAACGCTGCGATGCAGCAGAATAATGCCAGCCACCAGCACCACCATCAGCGCTATCAGTCCGTAGTAAGCTGTCTGGATATAACGGGCGTTCTCCCGCAAAATATCGACCAGAGTCATCATATCCGGCGGGATGGAGCTTTCATCGATGACGAATTCCGATGGAATCCCAGCCTCAAATTGCCGGTAAAATTCCTCGAAATACTGCTCCAGCATTTCCGGTGGCAGGGCGGCAACTTCCGGCGGCAGGCTCTCTTTATTCTGCTCGAAAGACTGCCACAGCCTGTCTTTCAGGTCTTTCTTTATCGGCGCAAGAGAAACAGATATATTCAGTCTGTCGCTCTTACCGAGTAGATAATCGTAGCCGTCGTAGATGGCGGCGCTCACCTGCTCTTTCAGCTGTGGTTCATTTTCGGCAATGGCGCTGTAAAGCGCCTCTTCCAGAAAGGACGCTTCCGGCGGAACCTGTCCGCCGGACTGAAAATCAATCACTTCCTCTGCCAACGCCGCCACGTCCAGTTTCTCTACCTGCGCCACGACGAAGTCCGGGTCGAGCAGCGTGCTGCGCAGCGCAAACAGCGAGCCAAAAGCAGCCAGCGATAAAAATAGTAGAAATGTAAGCAGCGTCGCCAGCAGGCCTTTCAGAAATTTCATGACGAACCTCCGTTTCGGTTAAATTTGGCTGGTATTTCTTGCATACCGAAGGTCAAATTACACCAGCCCTCCCTAAAAATAGCGCATAAGCATTTGCAACGCAGTATAACAAATATAGTTGACGAAAGACAGAGCGTTTTGTAGAATTATGGTGCAATGGGCGGTTAGCTCAGTTGGTTAGAGCGCTGCGTTGACATCGCAGAGGTCAGAGGTTCAAGTCCTCTACTGCCCACCACATCAGTGGTTTGAACTCGATTTTCCTGTTACTTGAGATAATGTCAGCGGTTCTGGGCCCCCAGGAGAGGAGGCGGCTGGAGTTGAGGCAGATGGGCAACGACGAACTTTTCAAGCTATATGACAACGAGAGCGTACTTAGACTGCACAATCCCAAGAACCTGCGCGATACCCGGAAGAGGCTCGCCGAGTTCAAGGAATACCTCGGCGGTCGTCCCCCGTCGCCAGAGCTGGCCAAGGCTTTTCTCACACGGTGGGCAGATAAGAAATCGTATACCCGCTACCGCTACACCCACATGATCAAATCGTTCATGCGGTGGTACGGTCAGCCCATCGACGAGGTCAAGGTGAGGTTACCCAAGTCGCTGCCACCGTATACAGAGGATATAGTGGTCGAGAAACTGCTCGATGCTATCGATGACCACAAGACTCACAAAGGTTACATACCCCGCGACAGGCTCCTGGTCGAGTTCGCTGTCAGGACGGGCATGAGGAGAGCCGAGCTTGCTAAACTGGAGGCAAGGGACGTGCACGAAGACTTCCTAGTGGTGAGAAACAGCAAATATGACAAGGACCGCGTCATCCCCCTGGCGCCACCACTTGCCCGGAAGCTCAACGATTTCGTCAGGGGCATGAAGCCCCGCGATAAAGTCTTCAAATTAAAAGGACCGTGCATAAGTATGAAGATAAAGTACTTCGCCAGGAAAGCGGGGCTTGACGAGAGCTTTCATCTCCACTGCCTGAGGCACAAATTTGCCACCACCTTCTTGTGGTAGGCACCACCTAGCAGTTGGTATATTGGTTGCTTGTAGTATTTTCCAGCGATATCCCACAGGGCAATATCAATGCCTCCGATGGTATGAACAACGACCCCACGCCGACCGTAGTAGAAGCTGGACTGATATAGCCTATCGTTGATTATCCTGATATCCAGAGGGTTCACACCGACGAGGAGTTGCCTAAAGCCTTGTACCATAACCATACTGGCTGGTGCTTCAATAACAGCTTTTGCAACGCCCGCACTCGATTCCACCTCCCCTATGCCAACAATACCCTCGTCCGTATGGATCTTTACAATTAATGTGTTTCCAGCCGGTGAGGCACGATGGGGATAGCCTGTCATTTCTGTCTCAGGTAATCGCAATTCAATGGCTTCTACATTGGTTATCTTCATAGTCCTTCCCTCCTTAGATTAAATCGACGCGGCTAGAGAGTGTCTATCTGGAGAACTTATGTCCGGGTTCTTGAAATTGTTATCTAGTTTCCGCCTGAAAAATCGTGTACGTATTATACCACATTCAATGCCTGTAGTTACCTCGAGTTTTGCCTGTAACCTTGCTTGACAACCCTGCTGACATAATATAGTATTTGCAGTATGGAATTTTGAAGGGGGAGGTGGTTAAATTCGCAGAGAAAACAATGAACCGGGTCATTATATGCAATCACAATTAGGAGGGATTTAAATGGCTAAACGACGGATAGTGTTTGTAGTGTCCGCATTAATATTGGTGGTTGGTTTACTAAGTGCCTGCGCCGCCCCAGCTCCCGCCCCGGCCCCAGCTCCCGCCCCGGCACCTGCTCCTGCGCCGGCAGAACCTGCGGAGGTAATTACCTGGACATTTCAGCATGGTTACTCTTCTGGATCTCCCCCTGACATATATAATAAAAAGGTAATTGACAGGATTAACAAGGCGGCAGGTGGACGGCTAAAAATTGAGTTCTTTGCTGGTGGTGCTGTGGTGCCAGCCGCCGAGGAGGCTGACGGGCTGCGTACTGGTACACTAGATTTTGCTAATATTTATGGCGGCTATAACATGCACCTTAACCCCGCTACTTCTTTTGCAGATGGAATGGCTGGCGGACTATCAATTGTGCAGCTCAAGTTCTGGATGGAAACGGGAGGGGGTAACGAGCTATTTACTGAGTTGTACGAGCCTTTCGGGATGACTTGGATAGGTGACCACTTATGGTCTCCAGAGGACTTTGCCTACACCTCTTTCCCTCTGAACACCGTAGAGGACATCAAGAAATTGAAGATGCGTACTGCGGGTCCAGGTGGGGAAATTTTGGCCCGGATGGGTGCGTCAACAGTCTTCCTCCCAGGTGGAGAACTGTATGAATCTATGCAGAGGGGGGTCATTAATGCTTTTGAATATGGAGGAGCCGCCGAAGCCTGGGAGATGGGGTTCCAAGAAGTGATGGACTACCTTTACATTTCACTAACCCGCGCTCCCTCGGACGCAGGTGGTTTCATGGCACGAACAGAGTCCTGGGAAGCGCTTCCCGATGACCTCAAAACAATAGTAATGTATATTTCACGGGGAGCGGTAGATGAGCTTTGGGGATACTATATGGTTACGAATGCTGAGGCAATAGTGAAGATAGGAGAGTACGGTGTAACAGTTGAAAAGCTCCCGAAAGAGATAGAAGAAGCATTCGTGTCCGAAGCTGAGAAGTTCTTTGATGAGAAGGCGGCCAAGGAGGGAGGCATCTACGCGAGGATAGTAGAGTCCGTGAGGGTGTTTAAGAAAATAGCTGAGTTGCAAGGCGTATATTAAGCTATAGGGCACCACACATTAAGACAATAGTTTTGCCCCCGCTTCGAGATTGCTCTCGAAGCGGGGGCAGATAAATTAGGCGGCGAGAATTGAGTGCTGGTAAAGAGTAAGCGAAGACAACTGGGGATTGCGAGCCATGAGAAAAACAGTGCAAGTTTGTGAAGCTATTAGCGAATGGTCGGGGAAAGCAGTAATGTGGTTCTGCCTTGCGTTGGTACTTCTGCTTACGTTTGAAGTGTTTATGCGATATGTATTAAGTCGACCGACAATATATTCCTATGAGGTGTCGACGATGATCGGCGTCACCATTGCTGCCGGAGGGTTGGCGTTTACCCATAAGTATCATGGGCATGTGAGAGTAGATGTTTTCTGGAGGTTACTGTCGGACAAAGGGAAGGCAATCGCCGATGTTATTGGTGCCTTAATATTCTTTTTCCCGCTGGTCATTGTACTGGTATATATCTCAACGTGGTGGACGTACTCGTCTATTTCAATAGGCGAGATAATGATAAAGACTTATTTATATCCCCCAGCCTGGCCGGTCAGAGCAGTAATGGCTCTGGGTTTTTTCCTGTTTGTCGCCCAGGGTGTGGCTAAATTGATTCGTGATTTCTACTTTATTAGAACGAATGAGACGTTATGATTGACCTAAGTCCAGAGATGGTTTGCATACTAATGCTGGGCGGGCTCATAGTGACCGTTTTGTCGGGTTTTCCTTTAGCTCTACCGATCGGTACTGTAGCTTTAGTAGTCGGCTGGTTAGCATTTGGACCCTCGGTATTTGCCCTAATCTACCAGCAAATATTTTCTATCTTGCACAGCTATGTCCTTTTGGCGCTTCCACTCTTTATTTTTATGGGTGTAACACTGGAATATTCTGGAATAGCCGAGAGGATGTATGATGCCTTGTACCTTATTCTCAGCAGGCTAAGGGGCGGGCTGGCAATAACCACCGTGTTGCTCGGCACTGTCCTGGCCGCATGTGTTGGAGTAATTACCGCTTCGGTCACCATGCTTACCACTATTTCGCTCTCCCCCATGGTGAAGCGCGATTATGACCATAGTCTAGCTGCTGGCGCAATTTGTGCGGGCGGCAGCCTGGGTATTCTTATTCCGCCCAGTATTATGCTGGTCGTTTACGGACCGATGGCCAGAATTTCGGTGGGAAAACTATTTATGGCTGCTATGTTCCCTGGCCTTCTTCTCTGTTCTCTATACTGCGGTTACATTTTTATTCGCTGCTTATTTCAACCAAAGCTGGCACCGACGGCGCATCTTGAAGAAAAGACGGTGCCCGTTCTTTACAAGATAAAACTCCTCTTCAGTTCACTAGTTCCGCCCGCAATTATTATTCTCTCAGTACTGGGTGTTATCTTCTTGGGGATAGCACCTCCTACTGAAGCGGCCGCCGTAGGTTGTTTTGCTGCGTTGCTTTTGACTGCCGCTTACCGCAGGCTCAACTGGCCAACATTGATAAGTATATTGCGCCGGTCGCTGATCATCGCCAGTATGGTGATGTTCATCGGAGCCTGTTCTGTCGCCTTCACCGGTGTATTCCTCAAGGGCGGGGCGGGAAAGGTGGTGGAGGCCCTTGTTTTGGGTAGCCCAGGCGGGCGTTGGGGCGCCTTCGGCATGGTCATGTTCATCTATTTTATCCTGGGCTTTTTCATCGAGTGGATAGGCATCTTTTTCATTATGGTTCCAATATTAGCGCCTCTTGCTCCAATACTTGGCTTTGACCCGATATGGTTTGGGATGATGATTTGCATTAATCTCCAGATGTCCTTCTTGACGCCCCCCTACGCTTTCGCTATCTTTGTTCTCCGAGGAGTTGCTCCGGCAGATTTGGGAGTGACTACGGCTGAGATAATCCGGGGGATAATCCCTTATGTTGGGCTGATAGTTGTGGCGCTTTTACTATGCATAGCCTTTCCGCAAATAATACTCTGGCTGCCCGCACAGATGATAAAGTAATGCAGAAGGCTGATATTACCTCAGTATTTTTCCTAACATAATATGATATGCACAATCATTAAGTAGAGCATCTTCAGTCTGGCAGGGTTATCCCTTCGTAGCTTCATAGCCACACTATGTCGTTCAGACTGAGGCTGCACGAGGGATACAAGGATGCAATTGCTTCCCCTAATTTTACAAAATGGGCTTTTGTTAAGGTCACATGTTTTCTGTGCCATTTGGCCGCCCACTTGACCGTTTTGAGGAAATAACGTGCCTCTTTGTCACGGTTCGATTTTTTGGTGTTTGTGCCTGTGGTTTTTTCTTGATATATCGGGAAACAATGCAACAATGGGGTTTACCGTTAACGAGATAGGAAGCCCGTCATTCGTTATTCTGTGGCTTCTCACTGGTGCTCGGGCAGTTAACCGACAGGCCGCGGCGACGCTGCTGAAGTGCGAAACGTCACATACTGATTGAGAACGATTTAGAGGCGAGGGCAGAGCAGGGGATACAGAGCAATTAAGTGGCAAATCGGTGGTAGCGTTGACTCGCTACTCTTCTG
>JABUBP010000528.1_pt1 | contig 10840 bp, 6 predicted proteins | sample 7240331 | NCBI WGS metagenome assembly JABUBP01 (sample SAMN07256347, study PRJNA390944) | subsurface metagenome | isolation source: Methane hydrate marine sediment | place: Pacific Ocean: Eastern North Pacific, ODP site 1244 | collected 2002 | reverse complement strand
CAGAATTAGAAAAAAGAAGTAGGGTCATATTTTTATACGTCAATAAGAAATCAGCAAAACATAGGGTATGTAAAGATTTAGGGTAGGGGCTTGATTTATCAAGCCCGCCCTGTGTAGTAATTTTTGCTACTACACTGGGACCGCAAAACTCGGGTCGGATAAATCCGATCTCTACTCCCAATAATACAATAATACATGTTTTACGAAAAAGTTTTGAATTATGGTTTTTCGATTTTAGCTTTAACTTTTTAATTTGATTAGGAATTAGGGTTAGCATCTTATTAATCCAAAACTATACGTTAAACGCTACCCGCTATACGCTAATTCTATACTAACGACTATTCACTAACGACTAATTTGGCTATTTAAACATCTGCTTAATTTTCTTTATTTCTTTTAGTCTGCCGACAGCTACTACATCTATCCTCTCTATGTGAATATTTTTTGAAGACTTGATATAGATAGCTTTTCTTCCTTTTTTCTCTAATTGTTTAATCAACAGCATCTTTGCCCCGGATAAATTTTCTTCTACTTTAGGATGCACTCCTAATAAGACAGCTTCTGCTCTTGAAGTATTGCACAACTCTTCTAACTTACGTAGAACCATATTGCTTACGGTTTCGGCGGATAAAACTCTGCCCGTTCCGGAACAATAAGGGCAAGAGGTTCTTAGCATGTTTTCCAAATCTCTCCTGGATCTCTTTCGGGTAAGTTCAACCAGACCCAATTCAGTATTCTGGATAATATTGGATTTGGTTTTATCTTTTTTTAAGCTTTCCTCTAATTTCTTTACTACCTTTTCTATATCTTCCTGGTTATCCATGTCGATAAAATCGATTATGATAATTCCTCCAATATCCCGCAACCTTAACTGAAGTCCTATCTCCCCAGCCGCCTGCAAATTGGTCTTCAAAATGGTTTTCCTCATATCTTTTTTACCAACAAATTTACCGGTATTTACATCGATCACCGTTAAGGCCTCCGCCTGGTCAAAAACCAAATATCCTCCGCACCTAAGCCATATCTTTTTTTGTAGGCCCTTGTTGATTTCTTTTTCAATATTATATTCCTCAAATATGGGCTTTTCTCCTTTATAAAGAGATACCCTGGGCTCTAATTCTGATAAAGATAAAGTCTTTAAAAACTTCAGCATATTTTTATGTTCATTTTTAGAATTTATTAAAATTTCTTTTACTTCTTCGGTAAGCAGATCTCGAATAATCCGATAAGTCAGAGTCAGGTCTTCATGTAATAACATGGGAGCCTTGGCTTTCCTTCCTCTGTTTTTAATCTTACTCCATAATCTGGTTAAAAAATCCAGATCGGGCAAAAAATCCTCCAACTCTTTCCCCCAGCCAGCAGTTCGAATAATTAATCCTGTATTTTTGGGTTTTATCTGTTGAACGATTTTTTTCAACCTTTCTCTTTCTTTTTCTTCTTCGATCCGATGAGAAATGCCAAGATTTGTGCTATTGGGCATTAAAACTAAATACCTGCCTGGAAGACTAATATTAGTGGTTACTCGTGCTCCTTTAGGGGTTATAGCCTCTTTTATTACTTGTACCATTATCTCCCGGCCAACTTTAATTTCATCCAAAATAGTTTTGGAAGCAGAATCAGAATCCGCTTCTGTAACCGCTTCTATATCTTTATCCTGACTATCTGCAGTTTTATCGATATGTAAAAAAGCGTTTTTCTCAATTCCAATATCTACAAATGCTGCCTCTATTCCTGGTAGAACATTGGTTACTCTACCTTTATATATATTTCCTACAATCTTATCATCTTCAATTCTCTCAATGTGGATTTCTACCAACCGGCCAGCCTCGATTACAGCCACCCTCTCTTCGGTTAGACCCACATCAATAATTACTCTTTTATTCATTAAAAACTCCTGTTTTAAATTTATATGGTTAACTACAGTTAACCATATAAATTAGTCGTTAGTGAACAGTGAATAGTCGTTAGTATTAAATACAAGTTTTCAGTTTATTATGTTTTATGTCATTGCGAGCTCCGATTTATCGGAGCGTGGCAATCTCGTCTTTGGGATTGCTTCCCCTGCCCTCGCGGGGGTGGGCAGGCTTGCATTCGCAATGACAATATGAAAATAACTTAAAACCTGTAAATTGTAACTAATTCCTCATCGCTTATCACTGTATTTCTATACGCTCTACGCTAAACGCTAATTTACCCGATACTCGATACTATCTTATCTTCTGACTCCTTCTTCTTTCTTAACGAGATACGAGATACGAATTTTGTCCTTATACATTTTACTCTAAATAATCTTATTAGTAAAGATAACAAAATTTAAAATAGTATTTCAGAAATTTAATAAAAATATTTTTTATTTATCTTTTTGTTTGGTACTTAAAGAACCTCTTTACATTTTATATACAATCCATCCCGACAGATTTGTTGGATATCAAAGTTATTATCAGAATTAGAAATCCATGCCCTGGCCGCATAGCGGGGATTTAAATTTCCCTGCTGCCCTATCTTAAGCTCCAAGCCAAGCTCTAAAATCTGCTTTTTAAATTTTTTTACTGATATATCTAAAATCGAAGGTCTTATATCAACCATTTTAATCCCATTTTTAGTCTGCTTTTCTACGGTTATTTCATCCAAATTTAAAAATCTTTTATTATTTTTCTCTATTTCCTGCTTCAACTCTTTTAATTCATTTCCTTGATTTTTTGCTGCTGAATCTGATAGCTTTTCCTTTATCTTTAGGGTGATAACGTAAGAAGCTCTATCGATTATTTTTACTAAAGAATCGGCAGAGGAAGGGATTGTTTTGGCCTGTAATATCTTCAATCCTTGAGGTAAAACCAGATTTAACCTTTCTGTTAACTCCTCGACTTTTACCTCCTCTTTTAGTCGGATATCTAAATATTCAGAGGAGCTGCTGATTCCTAAAGGTAAAGGGGGACCGAAAGATATTCTAAACCGAGGATTAAAGCCGCCGGATATAACTACTGGAATATTTGCTCTCCTTAGAGCACGGGTAAAAACCTGGGCCAGGTTTAAGTGGGAAATATATTTAATTGGTCTGTCTTTACAATATTTTACTCTGACTAATTGTTCCAAACTATTTAATCCTTTTTTATTTAATTTAGCGATTTATCAATTTTGCAATCACTATAGTTACTCGATTTAAAAGTAAGTTATGTAATGTGTAAGTAGGTAATAAGTAACCTGTTTTTGTAAATTTATAACTATAATCTCATTACTCATTACTGTGTTCTATACGCTAAACGCTCTACGCTATAATATACGCGATACAATTTTCATTCTGGCTTCTGGATACTGGCTTCTGACTTCTATTTCTTTACTATATACTAACGGCTAAATACTAAATACATCTTGCATCTTTCCCGACTGGTAGACCGGCTGACCGGCAGACTGGCGGACTATTTTTTTCCGCGATTGTTCCCTCACACCTAAACGCTACCCGCTAAACGCTAATTCCATACTAACGATTATTCACTATTCACTAACGACTAATACATCCCACTCTCGCATCTATTCTCTGTATTTTCTTTACTATATACTAATACGATATACGATATACGAATTAGCATGCTCCGCACCCCGTACAATCCTCAAAACGACAATCAGGAGTTGTTTCTCCTCTTAAAGCCTTCTTCTTCTCCTCAAGCAGATATTCTTTTTTAACTCCACAGGAGATATGGTCCCAGGGTAAAATCTCATCCTCATCCCGCATTCTATTGGTATAAAATTCCATAGAAAGTCCACTTTCAGTAAAAGCCTGTTGCCAGGCTTCAAAATTAAAATGTTCTCTCCAGGCGTCAAATTTACACCCCAGAAAATGAGCCCTCTTTAATACTTCACCTAACCTTCTATCTCCTCGGGCAAAGACTGCCTCCAGATAAACTCGATTAATATCCGGGTAACTGAAAGAAATGTTCCTCCAATTTAATCTATTCTTTAAATATCTTATTTTTTTAGACAATATCTCCCTCTCTTGTTGGGCTTCCCATTGAAAAGGAGTATGAGGTTTTGGCACAAAAGCAGATACGCTAATATTTATATTTATCTTCCTTCCGGTTATTTCTCTCCCCATGTGATCAACTTTACTAACCAGCCTTATTATCCCCTCCACATCTTCTTCGGTTTCGGTGGGCAAACCGACCATAAAATAAAGTTTTATCTTCCTCCACCCTCCCTCAAAAGCTGCTTTTATTGAAGAATACAGGTCCTCTTCCTGAACATTTTTATTTATCACGTTCCTTAACCTTTGAGTTCCTACCTCCGGGGCAAGGGTAAGACCGGTCTTCCTTACTCTTTGAACCTGCTGGGCTAAAGCGATAGAAAAAGAATCTATCCTTAAAGAAGGCAGAGAAACCCCCACACCTTTTTCTTCAAATCGGTCTACTAATTTAGTAATCAAGCTCTCTATTTCACTATAATCACTCGAACTTAAAGAGGACAAGGATATCTCCTCGTATCCGGTATGGGCAAGAATTTCGTCAGCCAATCCAATTAAAGTATCGACTGATTTTTCCCTTACCGGGCGGTAAATCATTCCCGCCTGACAAAAGCGGCATCCCCGGGTACACCCCCGAAAAATTTCCAGGGTAATTCTATCATGAACTACATCGATATTGGGAACAATTGGAAAAAGAGGATATGCTACTTTATCAAAATCAGAAATAATCTGCTTTTTAATTACTGAATAACACGTTTCTTTTTTAGGAGTAACCGATTTAATCCTTCCGTCTTTAGAATAAGTTATTTCATAGAAGGACGGAACATAAATCCCTTCTATCCGGGTTAATTCTTCTAAAAGCTTTACTCGGCTCTGTTTTTTATCTTTCCATTTCTTATAAACTTCTATAATTTCACCGACAATCTCTTCCCCTTCTCCGATTACAAATAAATCGATAAAACGGGATAAAGGTTCCGGGTTAAAAGCACAGGGACCACCGGCAATAATCAGGGGGTCATCTTCCTTTCTCTCTTCCGACCTTAAAGGTATATGCCCAAGTTCGAAAAAATTTAGGATATTGGAATAACCTAATTCATGTTGGATAGTAAATCCAACTATATCAAAAGAATTTAAAGGTCTATAGGTCTCTAAAGAAAAAGCAGGTATCTGTCGTTCTCTCAGCAGTTCTTCCATGTCCACTGCCGGTGAAAAAACTCGCTCAGCCAGAGCATCATCTCTCTTGTTAATAATATCATACAGAATTTTAAATCCCAAATAACTCATCCCGATCTCGTATAAATCAGGAAAGGCTAAGGCTATTTTGACGGTGGATGCATCCTCTTTTTTTACTATCTCATTAAACTCTTTGCCGGTATACCTCCCCGGTTTTTCTACCTTACCCAATAACTCTTCAAATAATATTTTTTTAATATCCAAATTTTTCTTCTCCTTGATTAGTTATAAATAAATCCAGGATGTATTTTCCATATCTCGCATAAAATACAGTAACAAGTAATATGTAATGAGTAATTCGTAACAAGTTACAGTTACAAGTTGTTAGTTACGAGTAGAGCAACCGTATCTCGTATCTCGTGAATCGTATCTCGTGAGGATGGTTAGCCGGTTAGCCAGTTTACCAGTTATCCTATTATCCGTTAGCTATCTAATCGGTATAGTTATTCGCTTTTATCTTTAATAATGTAAGGGCTTGATTTATCAAGCCCTCGATATTCGGACCGGATAAATCCGACCTCTACACTAAAAATATACACTATATGAAAAAAGTTTTGAATTTTGAATTATGGTTTTTCGCTTTAAGTTTTTCGCTGGATTCTTATTCTGTTTCTTATCTAAAAACTATAAACCAAGAACTAAAAACTGTAAACTTGCATCTTGCAACCATAAACTGAAAACTGATGACTGGAAACTGGAAACCTGTGTTTTAATGCTAACGACTATTCACTATTCACTGACGACTAAAACAATTTGCCAATTGTTTTACCACTTTATCTTGTGCAATTCCACATTTAGCAATATCCCTATCACCATTAAGTTAGATATCATAAAGCTTCCCCCATAACTTAAAAAAGGCAGGGGTAGTCCGGTAGCCGGCAACATCCCCATAGCCATTCCAACATTCACTACTATATGAAAAAATAATAAAGACACCGCACCCGTAGCTAATAAAGTTCCTAATAAATCTCTGGCCTCTAAAGCAATCTTTATTCCCCGCCATAAAATAATGGCGTATAATCCTAATAATAAGATGGTTCCGACAAAGCCTAACTCTTCTCCTATTACAGAAAATATAAAATCAGTGTGTTGAGCAGGTAAAAAATTTAACTGACTTTGAATACCTCTAAAGATTCCATTCCCTAAAAAACCTCCTGAACCGATGGCAATCCTCGACTGTATAACATTATAGCCACCCCCCAAAGGATCCAGGTTAGGATTTAAAAATAAAATTAATCTATTTTTCTGGTAATCTTTTAAAAAAATCCACAAAACCGGAATAGAAGATAGGGCCGCTAAAAAAGTGAAAACTAAAAATTTTATCTTAACCCCTACTACAAACAACATTATTATAAGTATAGCTAAATATACTAACGAAGTTCCCAAATCTGGCTGCATAAACACCAATAAAATTAACAACCCGGTGTAAACGAAAGGCAGTAAATAATAGAAAAAATTATCCAATTTTGATTTGTTTTTGGCTAAAAAATCCGTTAAAAACGCTATTAAAGCGATTTTAGCAAACTCCGAGGGCTGAAAATCAAAAGGTCCTATAGCCAGCCAGCGCCTTGCCCCATAAGTTGATCTACCAGAGATTATAACCATTATCAGTAAAACAATCGTCCCAAAATAGATCACTTTAGAATATCTTTCCAAGTTATGGTAATCGAAAAAAATTATTATGGTTAAAAATAAGAATCCTAACAACATCCATAAGGATTGCCTTTTTACAAAAAAATAAGGATCGCTTTCCCCCATGGTCGCTAGGCGTGTTGAACTGTATAATACTAAAAGTCCGTAAAAACAGAGAAACACTACCGCAAAAAGAAGGGTAAAATCTAAATTTTCAGTTAACTTATCTAATTTTTCTTTCAACTTCCCTCCTCCAAAATTAGGATCCCGGCACAAAACTTGTCATTTATGACAAATCTGGTGCCTGGCACAAAACTTATTTTTGGATACTAAAATATTTTTCCAGCATAGCTCGGGCTACGGGGGCCGCTACTTCTCCCCCTTCTCCCCCATTTTCTAAAAAAACGGTGATGCAAATTTCCGGATCTTCGTAGGGGGCAAACCCAATAAACCAGGCATGAGTCTCCCCATGGGGATTTTGAGCTGTCCCGGTCTTCCCGGCTAGCGCTAATTCTTTAATATTTGCTCTCCAGCCCGTTCCTTTTAATATAGTCTGCCTTAATCCTTCTTTAATGATTTTAGATGTATCTGCAAAAAAGTTTACTTTTCTATAAATTTCCGGCTTAATTTCTTCTACTGTGTTACCATCGGCAGAAATTATCTTTTTTACTAAATGCAACTTGTAAACTTCCCCTTCTGTAGCGATAGTAGTAATAAGATTATGCACTTGTAAAGGGGTTAACAAAAGATATCCCTGACCAATTGAAAGATTTATAGTATCACCGGGGAACCAGATCTCTTTAACTTCTCTCTTTTTCCATTGGGCAGAAGGAATTGTTCCTATAGCTTCTGCTGGTATATCAATTCCCGTTTTTTCTCCTAATCCAAATTTCTGCATATATTTATTAAATCTTTCAATCCCCAGGTCTTTTCCTAAAGTATAAAAATGGATGTTACAGGAATAAGCAATTCCATCTACAATGCTCAAACTCCCGTGTCCGGTCTCCTTCCAGCAAGTAAAAACCTGGCCAGCTAATTCAAAACCACCCGAACAATAAATTTTTCTTTTTCTATCGGTAACTCCTTCTTCCAGAGCGGCTATAGCTGTAACCACTTTAAATATTGAACCAGGAGAATAAAGACCTTGAACACTTCGGTTAGTCAAAGGATAATCGGCATCAGAAGAAAGCCTTTGCCAGTCAGAATGGGAAATTCCGTCAGCAAATAAATTAGGATTAAAAGAAGGTCTGTTAACCAGAGCCAATATTTCGCCGCTGTTAGGATCACTTAATATAATGGAACCTTTCTTGCCAAAGAGTAAATTTTCTCCGTAGAGCTGCAAGTCTCTATCGATAGTTAAGACCAAATCTTTGCCCGGAACCGGTTTCTGATACAATAAAGTAGCTATCTCCTGACCCAAGGCATCAACTTCGACTTCCTTCCCTCCTTTTTCTCCTCTTAAAATATCATCATAATATTTTTCCAGTCCGGCTTTTCCTATGATGTCCCCTCCCTGGAATTTTGGATTGCCAAATTGCTGCAACTCTTCTTTATCTATTTCTCCCACATAACCCAAGCTATGAGCTGCAAACTCATGGTAAAGATAATCCCTCCGAGGTTTAACCTCTAAAACCACTCCCTTTAATTCATCTTTTCTCTCTTCAATCTCCACTATCTTATTTGTCTTACAATCATCCAGAATTTTCACCGGCCTAAAAGGGTTTTCCCGGTAATTTTTTACTATCTGCGAAATTTCTTCCGGAGAAATACCTATTATTCTACTTAGCCTTTCACTCAGTTTTTCTAAATCATCGACCTCTGCCGGGATTATAGAAACTACTACTGCCGGACGATTAGTAACCAACAACTTTTCCTGGCGGTCATAAATCCTGCCCCGCGGAGCATCTTCTACCAGGGCACGAATACAATTCTCTACCGCTCTTTCCTTAAATTCCTCTCCTTTAATCATCTGCAAATACCACAAACCGATAACTAATATTGAAAAGCAGATGACAATAAATATCAATAACCAATTTAGCCGTTGTTTCACATCTTCTGGAATTGTAGAAGATTCCCTCATAATTACTCCTCAATTTGATGGCAAAAGTTAACCAAAGGTGCCAGACACCTTTGGTTAACTTTTTAATTTTTGTTCTTTAATCATCTGAAAAAGTTTATTTATTACTAAAAAAATAAAAGGTGATAGCAGGCTGCTATATAAAGCCTCGGGAAGGGCTACCTGTTTTAGGCTCCAGGCTAAGTTATATTCGATTCCAAAAGCACGTAATAGCAAAAATATTAAAATACTTTGTATAAATGATGCAATAAAAGTTATTACCGGAATAAGAAATAATATATGTTCATAAAATATTTTTTCTTTTAAAATTCCGCAGGTAAAACCAATCACCGTCTTTGCCAAAGCATTTATTCCTAAGAGGCCGATAGAAAAGATATCCTGTAAAAGGCCGGAAGTAAATCCGGAGATAGTCCCTTCTTTTGCTCCCTTCAGCAAGGAAAAAATTACTATTACTATCAATATTAAATCAGGTTTTAATCCTAAAATGGTAACTGAATTAATAAGAGTAAGTTGAATTACTAAGGCAACTACAATTATTGCACCTTTAAGTAAAATCTTCATCTGATATCTCCTTATTTAATTGATTAATCAGAAAGACGGATCTTGATATAAAATAAAGGGTGATGCTTGTCTAAGATATATTGAAGGGCGGTCTAATTGTTTTAGCATTTAGGATTTTAAGACTATAAAAATAGGCAAATAGAGAGATTAGTTATATTATAATTCGATTATCTATCACCATTGAGATAATGCACTAATACTAAAATACTAAATTAATTAATATTTTATATTTTATTTTTATATTTATAATAGCCGTTTCAGTTAATTATCATTTACTTATTAAACATTATCTATTATCGATTATTTATCTACTTCTTTTAGAGAATAAACTATTTTCCCTAAAATCACCAGCCAGATAAAGTAAAAAAGAGCAAAAACTCGGAAAATCCTATTCGGCTGCTTAATCGATCTATAAATCCATTCCATCCCGTGTCTTTGCATCCATAATGGTGCCCGTGGTATCCTGCCGGAAAGGACATCAAAGCTTCCGCCTACCCCCATACAGACCGGAACATTTAATTTATCTAAATTTTTACTAATCCACATTTCTTGTTTGGGCACACCCATTCCCACCAGCAATATATCTGGCCTTTTTTCTTTAATCTCCTCAGTAATCTCTTCTTCCTCTTTATTCTTATCGTTATTACCACTTTTAACATTTTCGCAATTTTGAGAATCTTCACACCCAAAATAGCCATGATGAGTTCCTGCTATCTTTATCCCCGGATATTTCTTGGTTAAATTTAAGGCAGCCTCGCTGGCCACTCCAGGATAAGAGCCTAATAAATATAGGGAATACCCCTTCTTGGTAGCCAATCGGCATATGTTATGTATTATGTCTATGCCGGTTACCCTTTCAGGTAAGGGATAATTTAGAGTTGTGGCAGCCCATAAAATACCTGCCCCATCAGGGGTAACTAAATCTGCAGATTCTAATATAGCGTGATATTCAGGGTCTTTCTTTGCTAGCAATACAGCCAAAGTATCCGGAGTAACTATCTGATGAGCTTTTTTAGAAACTACAAATTCCTCTATTTTTTGAATAGTTTCCTGATTATCTACCTGGTCGATGCCCACCTTAAAGAGTTTTATGCGGCTGGTCAAAATATCCCTTCCGATAATCAATTCCTCTGACCGAACCTTATTCTTCAGTAATTCAAAAACCACCCAGCCAAAAGCAGTCAGGATTAACAGTAGATAGAAATTCTGGTATATAGAAATAATAAAAGCTGATAAACTTAAGTAGAGAGAGACTCCAATAATAGTTAAATTCGCTCCTTGAGCTGAAAATCCATAAGATTGCAGTTTTTGGCGTAACCTGCTCCTGCTCCCACTCTCCGAAAATAATGGAAATTTTCCTATACCCGGGCCCGGGCTTTCCT
>JABUBP010000527.1_pt1 | contig 10847 bp, 8 predicted proteins | sample 7240331 | NCBI WGS metagenome assembly JABUBP01 (sample SAMN07256347, study PRJNA390944) | subsurface metagenome | isolation source: Methane hydrate marine sediment | place: Pacific Ocean: Eastern North Pacific, ODP site 1244 | collected 2002 | reverse complement strand
CTTCAATAAGAAGACCACAGGTGGGCAGCCCCCTTTATTGCCATAAGCTTCTAAACTATTTTGAAAATATTTTCGCAAAAAATGAAGCTCATTATAATGGAGCTCAGGAGGCGGTTTTCTTAACCAGAGATCATCTGGTTCTGGAAGGTGCCACAAGTAATATTTTCTTTGTAAAGGGAAACATAGTTTATACTCCACCGCTTACTCAGAATATCTTACCAGGAATAACCAGAGAAGTGGTTATAAGGATATGTAGAGAAGATGGGATAAAAGTCAAGCAAAAAAAGGTTCACTACCGTGATATTATAAATGCAGATGAAATATTTAAAACCAGTTCAATTGCCGGGATAGTGCCGGTAAAGAAGATTGACAGGTTTGTGGTAGCTAGAAAGGTTCCAGGTAATATTACCTCAAAGCTTATGAAGTTATACAGAGATAAAATTGAGTATTCGAAATTGGACAGCATATCTTTATGAAGATATAAACCCGCTTTCAGCGCAGACTCTGCATCAATTATTTTAAAATCCATATTTTTTTGAGTTTAGGGATTACAACTTATGAGATCCGTCTAAGATCTTTAAAATTTGCATTAGGGGAATTTCTTGTTACAATAAATATGTTTTAATCCTGTTACCTGAAATAGAAATAATTTTACTTAAGAAAAACATAGTGCTAATATAAAAAAGCTTCTACTTAAATATTAAAAATTAGTATTGAGTTGCGTGAGTTATAAAAAAATAAATCTTTGAGGTTCAGATTCTAAGAGAAGGGGGTAATAAACAGTGAAACAATTCACAAGCCTTATGGATCTTATAGAAAAAAGAAAAAGTATCAGGTCTTATAAACCCCAGGATGTGGAAGAAGAAAAGTTAAATTATATTCTGCAAGCATTCAGAAAAGCTCCGTCAGCTAAAAACCTTCAGCCATGGAAATTGATTATAGTAAAAGATAAGAAAAAAATAAGTGACCTGTCTATAGCATGCAATAATCAAACTTTCCTGTCGGAGGCACCGATACTGATTGTGGCCTGTGCTAAAGAGGATGAGGCTTATGGAGTTATGGGGGGTTATATGAATAGTTATCCTATAGATATAGCACTGGCTCTGGAGCATTTAATCCTGGCTGCAACTGAAAAGGGATTGGGTACCTGCTGGATTGGAGCATTCAAGGAAAAATTGGTAAAGGATCTTCTTGATGTCCCGGATAATGTGAGAGTGGTGGCTATAACCCCGGTAGGATATCCGGCCGTGGAAGGTAGAACCAGAGGAAGAAAACCCATTTCTAAAATAGTCTGCTATGATAAGTATATAGACTGATAAAAAGCTTATACGTAAAAATTTTATGGAAATAATTATAACCCATCTAAGTTCTGACTTTGATTCTTTTGCCGGAATGGTAGCGGCGAAGAGAATATACCCGCAGGCTCAAATTGTATTACCTACTGCTATAAATCAAAATGTAAGAAAATTTATTACTCTTTATGAGGACGAACTTCCGCCACTTATGGATCCGAAGGGAATTGATTTTTCAAGAGTAAAAAGGGTTATTATAATAGATACTAAAATTGCCTCAAGGCTTGGCCCGGCAAAAGAAGCATTAAATAATAAAAATGTTGAAGTTATAGTCTATGATCATCATCATAGATCATCTGAAGATATGAAAGCAACTTATGATTATTCCCGGGAAGTTGGAGCTACTACAACCATTCTGGTAAATATCATAAAAAGAAAAAAAATTCCTATTTCTCCGCTTGATGCTACCCTGTTTACCCTTGGAATTTATGAGGACACAGGCTCATTTACTTATCCCGGTACCACCCCTAAGGATCTGGAGGCAGCCTCTTTTCTTATGAAGAAAGAATCCAACCTGTTTGTGGTATTAAAATTTTTAAATCTTTCTCTTTCGGAAGAACAGCACAAGCTTTTGGAAAATCTGATAATGAACTGCAAAAAGATAAAGATCAATGAAACAGAAATCTTGCTTTCCCAGGCAGAGATGCCAAACTTTATTGAGGGGCTCTCAGTACTGACCAGGAAGTTATCCCAGATTGAAGATGTAAGTATAGCAATATGCTGGGCTAAAATGAAGGAGAAAATATATCTGGTTGCCAGAAGTGATGATAAAGATGTGGATGTATCTGAAATACTTAAAATTGTCGGAGGCGGGGGTCATCCCCAGGCAGCTTCTGCTGTGATAAGTGATATGAGTTTCGAGGATATAGAAAGCAAGTTGCTCTGTTCTCTCAAGAAAAATATAAGAAAACCAATACTGGCAAAAGATATAATGTCTTACCCGGTAAAGGTGGTAAAGGAAAATGTGAGCATATCCGGGGTTGATGAAATTTTAAAAAAATATGGTCATTCAGGGATACCTATTGTAGATAAAGATAATAATCTTGTGGGAATAATAACCAGAAAAGATATAGATAAGGCCATAGGGCACGGCTTATCTCATGCTCCGGTAAAAGGTTTCCGCTCACACAGCATTGTTAGAGCCGGTCCTAATACCGGTATTGGCGAAATACAGGATCTAATGATAGAAAATGGTATTGGCAGGATACCTATTACAGACAAGAAAAAAATTATAGGTATAGTTACCCGAAAAGATATATTAAGATTTCTGCATGGCCGCAGTTATGAGAATTTATTAGAGCTTTTCCCGGGTAAAGTAAAAAAGATACTGGAGGTCATTTCCAGTATAGCGAGAGTTTTAAAATATAAAACCTATCTTGTAGGAGGAATAGTAAGGGATGCACTGCTCAGGATACCGAATTTTGATATAGATATTGTGGTGGAGGGTGATGGAATAAGATTTGGCAGAGAACTTTCCAAAAAATTTGATTGCAGACTTGAATCCCATCAAAAATTCGGAACTTCTATTCTTGTGCTTAAGGACGGACAGCATATAGATATAGCCACAGCAAGAGTAGAATATTACAAAAGTCCGGCAGCTCTTCCCACTGTGGAACTGGGAAATATAAAACAGGACCTTTCCAGAAGAGATTTTACCATAAATACTATGGCTATATCTTTGAATAGGAAAAATTTTGGTGAAATTCTTGATTTCTTTGGCGGCAGGGAAGATTTGAAGAATAAAAAAATAAAAGTTCTGCATAAAATGAGTTTTATAGAAGATCCTACCAGAATTTTCAGGGCGGTGAGGTTTGAGAAGAGACTCGGGTTTAAAATGGATAACCAGACTGAAAAATTAGCCAGAACCACTATAGATATGGATATAGTTTCAAAGCTGAATGGAGTCAGGATACGAGATGAGCTTATCTACATTTTTAATGAGAAAAACTCGCTGGAAGCAATCAGGAGGCTGGGTCAATTAGGCACATTAGAGAAAATAGGGATAAAAGTGAAAACAGATGCAGAATTTATAAAGCAGCTAAGGAAGATTTTAAAGTATTACGGGGAGCTAAAAGATTTTTATAAGAAAAATGGTGAAGAAATAAAAAAGGGGAGACTGCTTTTCGCTCTTTTGCTGCGGGGAATTAAACCCGGTGAAATCAAAAGATGGTGCTTTGAGATGAAGGTCAGAAAAAAGGATTTAAATGTTATACTGGAAATATATAATAAGTGGAACGAAGTCAAAAAAAATCTTAAAAACGCTGCCAAAAGGAATTCTACTCTTTATTATATGGTAAGCAGGATTCCTCCGGAACTTCAAGTTATTGCATGCAGCTGGGGTAGTGTGTATTATAAAAATATTAAAAAATACCTGGCCGATCTTTCCGGATTGCACCTGGAGATTAATGGTGAGACATTAAAAGATATGGGCTACCGGCCGTCGGAGAAGTTTAGAGATGTTCTGGGAAAGCTTTTTGAAATGAAGCTGGATGGCAAAATCTCAAGCAGGGAAGATGAAATTTATCACCTGAAAAAGTTAATGAAGGTTTTGAGCTAGATATGCCGCTCCCAGTGCCCTGGTTATTCTTTACTTACAGATTTTGTATAATACAGTCTTGGTACATCCCAGGCAATCCAGAAAAAGCTCTACCCATGCAATATAAAATTTTTTATGATTCTGTTTTATATTTTTATGGTTTTGTATTAGTTTTTTATATTCTTCAAAGTATACTCTTAAACTCATATTGATATGTATATTTCCTTTTATATAGAATTCTGCATAATAAGATATATAACCCATATTATTGAATAGGATTATTTCTAAAAAATTAAGAAAAATTTATTTTATAAAATAAATAATACGTGTATTATAGTATTCTATATAATAATATGTTAGCAATTTTAAAAAAAGGAGAAATACTATGGCATCTTTAGGAATGAAAGGACCTTTTAATCTCACCAATAATGAGATTGACAATAAAGTAACAACAACATCACCTGGAAACTATGCACTTGGTCATGTTTCCGATGGTACTTTCTATGTTTCATATGTCGGTCGCGCCGATACTGACCTTAATGACCGTTTGAAGGATTGGGTTGGAAAATACAAGAAGTTCAAATTTAGTTATGCGACCTCTCCAAAAGCTGCATTTGAAAAGGAATGCCACAATTATCATGACTTTGGGGAGGCCGAAAAACTTGGCAACAAGAGTCATCCCCAGAGACCTGATGGCACAAGCTGGAAGTGTCCTGTTTGTGATATATTCGATTAATAGCAAAGGAAGTAATCAGAAATGAAACCACTATTTGATAAAGATTGTGAACTTGTCGGATGGATTGATCCAATTAGGCATATCTTTGATGTGGATATGAATTGGGTAGCATACATATCTAATGGTCATGCATGGTCCTCTGAAACGGGCAATTGGCTTGGATCTGTCTTGGGTCTACTATGCTTGGATCAAACAGGTAGAGTTGTTTCTTGGAATCCAAAAGAAAACGTGAAAGGGACTGCTCGCCCTGCAAGACCTGCGCGTGCGGCAAGAGTCGCTCGTCCTGCACGGCCTGCCAGACCAGCACGACCAGCACGACCAGCTCGACCAGCAACTCCGGCTGGAGGATGGTCGCAGATGACTTTTTGGGCTTGGCTATCACAGTAAAATTGCTAACAAAAGTTTGCACCTGACCCGCCTCGCTTCGGCGAATTTTGGAAGTTATGATGGGTATTCATGTTTTGTGCTATTTATAACGTATTGATTTTTAGTGTCGGCGGGCAGGTGAAACTAGTCGTTAGGAATAAAAAAATATGCAAATATCAGATTATATATCAATAACAGCATTATTTATCTCTATAATAAGTTTGGCAATACTGTGGTATTTTAGCTTTAGAGATAAAGCTCGAATAAAAACTTTCGCTAAATTTTATCCACATAATCCCAAGTATGATCGTGCACATATAGCTATCAAAATTGTAAATTCTGGGAGGCGACCAACAATCTTGACAATGTTTGGAGGAGAATTGAAAGATGGTAGTTGGTGTGGAACGTATCTTGGCAAAGAAGGGAAAGGCTTAAGGTTAGGTGAACATGAGAAGTATGAAACTTCGGTTTATTTTGAAGATATATCTTTTATAGATCCAGAAGGAAATGAATCTGAGTATATTAATTTTTGGTTTGAAAATACACTGGGGCAAAGGTATAAAGTAAAGAACTCTGAAAAATTAATCGAAAAATTTAATGAATCAACTAATTCCTAACAATTTACTCCAGTGGACTGTTACCGTCGGCTTTTCAAGCCGTCGGCCCCAGCTGCTGAGTTCAATCGTTAGCTATTAAAAAAGGTTAAAAACTGAGTGGATAATCCTATAGAAATAATTCAAGAAATTCAGAAACTATTACAAATATATGAAGTCGAAGAAAATAGGTCTGCTTTGCTAAAAAAAATTTCACATGATGATATAGTCAATGCAACAAAACAATTCCTATTACATCATGGCCTAGCAATTGGCTTCTCTGGATGGGGAGATATTATGCAAGGTTTGCGAGACTCAGGTGTCGATAGTGTTTGGCATTGTCATGGATATAACATAAAACTTAAAATTGGCATACAGATCAAAAGCTCATTAGACTTTAATACTATTGATGGAGTAAGTTTCCGCAGAAACGTGTTGGCCCAAATAACAGAATCCAGACAAATGAATTTGAATCATCTTATGCTTGGGTTATGTGCAGATCTAACATCTCCCTCACAGCGCGAAAAGTGTCGTGGATTGCTAGCGGATATGGAAAAAATTCAAGATAATTATGTTTTATCTATTGCTCTAGGAAAGATGGTCGGAATTTGGGAATGGTTTCGTGGATTAAATATTAAGCCAATTGAATAAATGCGTGAAGCTGGATATCCTTGGTTGACTGCTATGTTTAATTCACTAGTAAATCTTAATCTTCACTTATGGGGTAAAGGAACTGGCGGTGATTGGTCAAATCCAAAAACAACAACAATAAGATCTGGACAAGAAGTCACATTCCAAGCAATAGCAATCTCACCAGGGAAGGAGCCCCCTTTAGAATTTCGGTATTGTGTGTAGCACTCAGGTAAGAGTTTTAAAATACGTAGAGATTGGTCTGAAAATCCAAGCTGGACTTGGCATGTTCAGGATAAGGATATTGGACGTTGTGTTTGTGTAATGATATCAATTCGACGTCAAAAATCCTATTTTCAATTTAATGATTCGGACGATTACACCTATGCAACTTACGATGTTCTTCCTTGTAAAATAAAATAGGAATATTTAAACTATATTCTTTGTCTAATGACTCATATAATGGAATAATCTTCATTTTGAAAAGGATTATTTATGAAAAGTTAAGAAAAATTTACTTTATATAATATACTTTTCCTATATTATAGAATTCTATATAATAATATGTTATGGTGATGTTTTATTAGTATAAATTGCGTATAGTACATAGTTGATGCCAATTCTCAAACCGCTCATTTTCTTTGAGGATAGGTGCACAAAGAAGAGAACATCAAAACAATATATGAAGATATTTGTGAATGGCAAAAGTGAGATAAAACTGGAACCCCAGAAAAGTCCACATCTCAGTATTTGAGTATAATTTAGGGAAGATTTAGGTTTCTTTTAGAGGAATAGAAATGTATATCACTCGAGTGGTTGTTAAGAACTTTCGGAATTTACGTGCAATCGATGTCAGCCTTGAATCAGGTTTAACATGTGTTGTGGGCGAGAACAATTCAGGAAAAACAAACCTGTTGACAGCGCTTCGACTAGTGCTTGATGCCAATCTCTCCAACTATTACCGCACGTTAACCAAGGAGGACTTCTCAAAAGGATTAGATGTCAGTACACCACAACAAATCTTGGTTGGTGTTGAAATTACCGACTTCTATGACGAGGAACAGGATGTGAAAGTCAAAGAACTAGCTCTAGCACAGGAATGGGCGATAGAGCAGAACATTGCCAGAGTGTGCTATCGCTTTAGGCCAAATGCAGCGGTAAGGCAGGCAATTGAGTCGGGTGAGCGAGATGGGACAGGGCTTTCAATAGAGGACTATGAGTATGAAATGGTCGGTGGCGCAGTTACAGATAATAAAGGAAACTTGAAGGACCTGAATAGAATTGAATGGGATGATGATTTTCAGGTGTTTGTGAAGATTGGAAGGCTATCCGCCTTCCGTGTTGTCTTCTTGCCAGCCATCAGGGATGTGGAAGAAGATCTACGCCGAAGTGCTACCTCGCCCCTAATCAAACTTCTTGATGCAGTCGAAATTCCCGAGAACAAGAAGGAAGAACTAGTCGACAAAGTCAAAAAGGCGAATGAAGAGTTGGCGGAACAGGACGAGATTAAGGAGCTGGCTTCTGATATCAATTCTTCTCTGGAGAACTCCGTGGGATCTACATTCAAGATGGATGTCGGGCTTGGGATGTCATCTCCTACCTTCGCCGCAATCGCGAGAGCACTGAGAGTTCTGTTGTCTGGCCAAGGGCTTAGAGAAGCCGATCCATCGCGCAACGGCCTAGGGCTTAATAATGTATTGTACATCAGCATGCTTATGGCATACTTCGAGAAGCGTACACAGCAGGACAGCACTGCAGGTCAGCTTCTGCTGATTGAGGAACCGGAAGCACATTTACACCCACAGCTTCAGAGGGTTCTGTTTGCCAGTTTACTGGCAAAGGAATGCCAAATTGTGGCGACGAGTCACAGTACACACATAAGTTCACGTGCTAAACTGGGCAATTTACTTATTTTGACTGCAGAGGACACGGGACTAACCACGGCCTGTAGGCCAGCCACTATTCCTGCGGTCGCAAAAGACGATATCAGTGACCTTGAACGATACCTGGATGCTACTAAATCGGTCCTTCTGTTCGCCCGGAGAGTAATCCTAGTGGAAGGAATGTCTGAAGTATTCCTTGTTCCGTGTTTGGTGAAGCAGGTCATGAATGTCGATCTTGAAGAGCACGGTGTGTCCTTTGTCCCCGTATACGGAGTACATTTCGATTCATATCTGAAACTCTTTGTTGATAAAGGCATCCGAAAGAAATGTGCTGTCATCACAGATGGAGACTTAAAACCAAGTGATGCAAGCGAAATAGATAAAGATGATTTTCCAAGAATAGATGACCTGAAGGAACATGAAAGCGACTTGATCAAAATATTTAACTGTAAGACTACCTTTGAACAAGCCATTGCCCTGCCTAAAAATTTGAAGGTTTTTTCCAAAGCAGCAAAGGAATTGGGTGCCACCAATGTATCTACGCAACTTAACGATTTCTATAACCGACGCATAGAGTTGACGGAAGATGAGAAAAATCAGGCAAGTAGCAAGGTGCTGAATACTGCCAAGAGATTTGGCAAAGCCCGGTTTGCTCAGATTGCCTCAAAGTATGCGGTTCATGCCGAAGTCTTGCCAAGTTACATTAGAAAAGCGATTGAGTGGATTATTGCATGAAACTAACATCCCAGCAGAAAGAAGCAATATTCCACGATGGAAATTTGTCACTGGTTTCCTGCCCTGGTAGTGGCAAGACACATACTATAGTAGCTCGACTTTTGCGATGTATGGATGAGGTTAAAGAAACAACCCGACGGATTGCGTGTATAACCTACACAAATGCTGCCGTAAATGAGATTCAATACAGGCTTTCTAGATATCTAGGACGTGATGAATTTGAGGATAAGTTTGATGTTGGAACTATACACTCATTCTGTCTTCACAACATTTTTCGTCCCAACCATTGGCGTCTATCAGAATTCAGGGAAGGCTTTTGTGTTCTCGCGCCAGACGATGAACACTATAAGGAAATCATCGAAAGTGTAATAATGGATAACGCCTTAGACAGATGCGCATTCGATCAGTTCGAACTTCTTTTCAGGGGTCGGAATCCCCCATACCACATTACTCGTGAGGCTGCTCAAGATTATTGGAATTATCTTGACGAAAACAACTACATTGATTTCAATGGAATCATATATTACGCAGCTCAACTGACGGCCGCACATTCGTTCATACCTGCAGGTTTGGGAGCCGCGTTCGCTTGGTTTCTAGTAGACGAATTTCAGGACACTTCCGAATATCAGGTACAGATCCTAAGTTCAATTGCATCCTTTAATCATACGAAATTCTTTATTGTTGGCGATCCCGGCCAGTCAATTATGAGTTTTGCCGGTGGTCGGCCCGACCTGATGGACGATTTTACCAGCGAGATATCAGCGAGAGATGATATCAGTCTATCTGGTAACTTCAGGTGCTCTGACTCAATTGTATCTCTAGCTGAGACGCTACAACCACGCAAACCAGAAATGAGTGCAGTTGGTGAGGACAAGGACTATGATTTCCAGCCGGTCTGGAGGCAGAGCGCCACACCGTTTTCTGGCTTGGAAGACTACTTCCTACCCGAAGTGGAAGCTCGTGGAATCGATTGGGGCGAATGTGCGATTCTTGCGCCGAACTTCTACATTCTCTGCGCTATTGCACCACGGTTGCGCGACATGGGGATTCCGCTTATAGGTCCTGGGGCAAGACCATATAAGAAGTCAAATCACCTAATCGCGCCATTGGCAGAGGAGATGTGCTCTTATATTGAATATAGCGATCCTAGAATGATTCAGACGATCCGAAGGCGAACGCGCGAAATTATCGAGAACTGCGAATCCCGTTGGAATCCGAAGTTATTCACTTTTAATGGCGATTTGGCAATCGCTAGAATTGCGGCTCTGGCTAGGAGGTTGCGAGACGATAATCCTTTGGTGAGGGTTTTCTTGGAGGAGTTTGCTTCTGAATGTGCGAGCATTATGATAGATCACGAATTGCTTGTGGAATCAAGTAGGAAATTGCTCGAAGATTCCAGTGCGTCAATGATTGAGGACATCGAAAACCACCGTAGGACAAGTGGTGTTGACGTTGACAATTTTTCAGTATTCGATATGGGATTATTCGCAAGGGGAGATAGAAGCATTAAGCTTCTCACACTGCATAAAGCCAAGGGTCGAGAATTTGATGCGGTTGCAGTAGTACGAGTTCAGGAATGGCTAGTACCGTACGGGAATCCATTGAGAGGTAGTGACGAGGAGAAGGAAGCCAGAAGACTTCTCTATGTCGCAATTACAAGGGCCAGAAAGGTTCTCATGATTTTTTCAGATAGTAGTGACGGCAAAGATCCCTCCCGATTCCTATATGAAATGTTTGTACGTAACTCTGTTTGAATCACTTGAAGAGATGTAATAGGGAAACATACGCCTTCTGACATTGGTAAGAAAGAGAAACGGTTTGAGAACAGCCTCCAACCAAGACTGTACTTATGCGCAACAAAAAAATATAACACCCTAATAACGGGCTGCATGCCGACCGAAACCGCTGACGCAGTTTCGGCAGGTTACGCCCGGTCCGTTAGACGAAATCAATAACAAAATGAAAGTGGGGACACGGCTAATGTGAAAGATATTTTTAAAAAAAGAAAAGCCACAG
>JABUBP010000526.1_pt1 | contig 10847 bp, 17 predicted proteins | sample 7240331 | NCBI WGS metagenome assembly JABUBP01 (sample SAMN07256347, study PRJNA390944) | subsurface metagenome | isolation source: Methane hydrate marine sediment | place: Pacific Ocean: Eastern North Pacific, ODP site 1244 | collected 2002 | reverse complement strand
CGGGAGGCGTCGGTGAACTCGAACCCCTCGGTTATCACGAGGTCGGGTTTCTCGGTGAAGTTCTTTGCAGAGAATACGGCGTCGAGGAGCCCGAGATCGTCGTACGTACACTCCCTTTTCGCGAAAGAGAACGACTCCTGCGCGCGGAAAAGACCCCGGTACGCGGAGTCTGCGAACGACCGGTCGCCTTTCACCTGCGGGTAGACCATCCAGATCACCGGTTTCTCCCCGGTACTGCCGCTGATCGGGTCGTACGAAAGGCCGGGAAGTGCCGGGTATACGTCCGCCGAGGGGACCGGGGTGCTCTCACAGAACGCCCCGCCTTCGACCGCCCAGCGGGTATAGTATCCGACGAGCGGTCCTGCGGAGGGCTGTTCGGCGAACCGGAGGGGGCCTGAGGCGCCGGTGATGGCCGGGTGCTCGCCCGCACGGATCATCGTCACGGCTTCGCTCGCTTCCTGGGGATCCCAGCCTTTGATGATGCCGTCGCCGGAGACGACCCACTGCAGAGAGGCGCCGAGCGATTCGGCCGGAGCCGCCTCCTGCCGTGCCGCAGTATAGACAGCGAGGAGAAGAGCATCGTAGGTCTGTGCGGCAAACGGCGGCGGTGTCTCGCCGAAGGCCTCCTCGTAGGCGATCGCATACCCGGTCGAGGGATCGGGGGAGAGCGACGTACCCTGAATGCCCTCCGCCCGCTCGCCCAGGCTCTCCAGCAGGTATGGCGAGCGGCCGGCATCGGTCAGGAAGAGACCGGTGGACGAGCCCGCCGCGTGCAGTGCATCCGCGATCCCGACCGCCTCTTGTGGGTACACGGCGGCAACGACTATTTCGGGCTCTTCCTCCCCGATCCGTGCAGCAATCTCCGCAAAGTCGTCGGACGCATCGACGGATACCGCTCCGGTGATCCGGATCCCGTTCATCGCGGCCGCTGCCGGGGCAAGCCGTGCAAACGTCTCTCCGTAGGTTGTGTTCGCGGTGACGAGAGAGACGCTTTGGACCCCGGCCTCCCGGAGGATCCGGAAGATTGCCTCCAGCTGCCGGCCGTCGGCGGGACAGGTCCTCCAGAGGCGGTCGTTCTCTCCATATTCGGCCGTGACGATCCCCGCCGTGACGCTCGGGGGGATGAGGAGTTTGCCCCTTTCCGTGACGAAAGGAGCAATCTGCATGAGTTCCGCGCTTGTCGCAGGGCCGATGATGATATCGATATCGTCGCGCCCGGCCAGTTCTTCCGCATATGCGAGAGTGTTGCCGGTGCTCGTGTCCCGGTATACAAGCTCGATCGTGCGGCCGCCGACACCGCCCTGCCGGTTCATCGCATCCACCGCCCAGGCGAGTCCGTCCGGCGAGTGCATGGCAAGCGGCCCGCTCCCGGGCAGCAGGACACCGATACGGACGGGGACGGGATCGGTCGCGGCGGTGCATCCTGCAGAAGAGATCCCTGCGGTGACGATACAGATGAGCGTGAGGACCCAGAGTAGGCCGGTTCTTGAGAACAGTCGTGCAGTCATGGTAATCTTCGTCCGGGCGCCTGTAGTTGAGATCGCGAACATAGTATTCAGCGGCGGTTCAAATATGCCTTTTTGTTGGCTTCCAGCGCCGGACAGAGCGGGATCGGGTGTGTGTGGCGGAACAACCTTCAACCGTGTATTGTATCCCGGTTATCTCCCCCTACACCTGGCGGACAGCGTCGCTCCCTGCTGCCGCAAAGGAGCCTTATCGGCATGACATTCGTCATCTGCCGGCTCTTCTCCTCCAAAAGGAAGTCGACGGGGTGGCCGGCCGCTTTCCTCCCATGCCGGGATTGTCGGTCCTTCATGGAGGTGGCTTTCCAATGCATGTTCAGGTCAAATTTATCGTCACATATACCCAATACGCCAATTAGCCGGAGATGCTTTGGGAATGCTGGTCGAATTTAAAGTATTCAATGACGATGGGTGCTGGTGTGCCTGTGGTATCGGGGTCGACATCTTCACGCAGGGCAGGACGCTGGATAAACTTGTCGAGAACATCCGCGAGGCGGTAGGTCTGCACTACGAAGAGTGCATCGATGCCGGAGAGCAGATAACGGTTCAGTTCCCGATCGAATTCCAAGTTGATTCTGCGGGCATTAACTCCTGTTGTCAGCGATCGTGACAGAGACGGAGCACAACTTTAGCAGGCGCAACACCGGGTGTCAGTAATAAAAGCGAAAATACGTTAGAACCACCCTTACCTCTTGTGCGCCTGCTCGGTCGACATCACGGCAAGAACGTGAACTTCCTTCTCCTGCTCATGGATGCGGTAGAATGCCGTGAATGTGCGGCCGATGTGGAGCCGGGGGGTGTCCTCCCGGCCGTGAACCTGCAGGCGCTCCTTGTCACTCCCGCTGCCGGGAAACGGGTCTTCCTGAAGGGTTTTGAGTTTTTCCATGACTATCCGCCGGCTCTTTTCGCGAAGGCTCCGGATACTCTCAAGGGCCTTGCGGTCAATCAGTATCCGGAACGTCAACGTCCAGCTCCACGAAATCCCCTTCGGCCTCGATGCTGTCCATATCCTCGATGAACCGGCGCTTCTTCTCCTGCTCCACCATATGCGAGAGGAGATCATCGAATGTCTGGCCAGGGCGCTTCAGTTCGGAGACCTCCGCCCATACCCCCTCCGAGACGGGAATCCTCTTCGTTGCGGCCATGGTAGTATTGTAAGTGTTTGTCATATTTACAATGTTGCACGTGAGTTGAATGGTGAATCGAGATACCTTCTGTCCGTATCCTCCTCATGCTCAATACATAACAATGAGAAAAAGTAATGCCGCTTCGTCTCCCAGTACCCCATTAGCGCCCTGCGGTGAGGCTGTCGGTCATGAAAAACCAGTACTTCGGCGATATTCGAGACCTGTTCAAATACGATCTGATCCTTAAGATCATGCAACAGTGCCCGAGCCTCAAGCAATTTACATTTATTCCCATGCTTACCGCAAACGATAACCGAACCGACGGTAACAGACGGGGTTTTGATGATAAGCGAATGCAAGGTCGTCCGGGGTCAGAGAATGCTGAACTGGTCAAGTATCTTCATAAATATCATTCGATTGCGCCGGGAGACAGAGATTTTACAGAGATTGGGTATTTTTCGAAAAGAAAGGAATCCAAACGAAGATTTATAACCCGTCTGATTACATTCTGGAAGAATGCTTTACACACAGAAAACGGCATGAATACTTCTTGAATATCCCCAACGACATTTTGGAATCAGCGCTTGTTTTCGTCGATCCTGACAACGGCCTGGAGGTGAAACGGTCGTCCCAAAAGCACATCCTGTATTCTGAAGTCGGGTCACTATTTGAGCGCATGAGTGATGATTCGCTCCTGATGATCTACCAGCACTTTCCCCGCGAGAAACATAAGAAATATATCAACCAGAGAGTGCAGGAATTACGCAACGAAACAAAGACGGACCCGTTGTGGATTACAGACGACGAAATCGTCTTCTTTTTTGTGGCAAAAAGCGACCGGGTTCATGCCAAGCTGAAAACGTTGTTGTCAGAGTATTCAACACAGTATGAGAAGTGCTCGACAATCGGTGATACAATACCATCTAAGCTTGGAGGATCTCAAAGGGCAGCATGGGTGAAATGACTATGAAGATTATCCGCTGCCCGATATGTCGGAGCACCGATATCTATTGGGACGCCCGTGGCCTCTATGCGACACTGTATTACTGTCGGCAGTGCGGCTATCAGGGAGTGTTCATCCTGGAATGTGAGAGGATAACAATATTGGTCCAGGCTGAATTGCACCTGTTACGGGTAGAGGCACACAAATACGGGTGTATCAGGCCGAGGAATGGTGCCGCATAGCGACGTCATCGGGTAATGTATTGTCACGAGCAGGGGTGCAGTGTGATGAGAAACCTGAATTACCGTATCCTCCTCCGGAAAGAGCCGGAAGGCGGGTATACCGTCACCGTGCCGACGCTTCCCGTGCTCGCGTTACCTTCGGGGAGACCGTCGATGAGGCGATAGCGATGGCACGGGAGGCAGTTGGGATCTACGTTGAGGATCTCCGGGAGAAGGGCGAGGAGGTTCCTACCGAGGAAGGGCTACTGGAATACATCCTCACCGTCGAAACCCATGCCTAAACTTCCGGCGCTCACGGCGCAGAAAGTCGTGAAAATTTGGAGAAGAAGAGATTTTGGTGATCGGGGGTGACTCACCCTCTACCGACTGCTACGTAAATTGCCGAAGATCGTGACGGTGGAACCGGGAGTCGATCCTCCCTGAGCCCCTCGATGTGGAGTTCGATCGCCTCGTGCATCCGCTCTTCCACTTCCTCACGGGTCGCTCCGGTCGCCACGCACCCCGGAAGGTCCGGGGAGTATGCCGAGTAGTTGCCGTCGGTCTGCTCGACGATGACAAGAAATCGATGCATTATTCATTCCTCCCTTTAAGCCCTGCCTGTTTGAGAACACTATTTAGCGTTCCCTGAGCAAGAACGTCCGCCAGCTATTCCAGCGACAACAGGTCCTTCAAAAGAACGCTTATCGCTTCCATATCCTCGACCGAACACCGCCCGATCTTTCGGACGAAACGGTCTTCCGAAAGCGCAACGATCTGGAAGACCAACGCCGCACTATTGGAGGAGAGCCCGTTCTGTGGACTCTTCTCGATGCCATGGGTGTGCGGGAACCCGAAGGCCGCTGGAGTCGTCGTCAGCGGGACCACGATTGTCATACCTCCATAAGCGACGGCGAGCACCACGGCAGGGCGCGAGCCCGCTCTGTTCATGCCCCCGTCCGTCGGTGAGGTCGACGAACCAGATATCGCCCCTGCTCCGTCGCATCCTAATGCCTCATCGACCGAATACCGGCCCGCTGCCACTCCTGCAGCTCGGCCTCAAGCGCCGCCTGCTCTTCTTTTGTGGGGGCGAAGAGGAACTGCTTTACCCGGTTGACGCCCCTGACGATCTGCTCGCTCGTGTAGAAGGACTTCATCCTCTTCACCGTCCGGTACGCCTGCTGCGGCGGCTGGTGCATCTCGTAGGCCAGATAGCCGTAGGTCGCCCCGATCTCAAGCAGGGATGGGCTTTTGTCGAAGAGGCCGATGAGCTCGGCAACAGAATCAGCTTCAGCAGGAGATAGAGCCAGATCCGTCTCGCACCGTGAAAACTCGTCGGCGTACTGGTAGTACTCCCGTGCGAGGGTTGGCGAGTAAGGTCCCCGGACGTAGAGGTGAAATGGGTACCCGAATCCGACGCCCTTCAGTTTCAGTAAATAGATGAGCTTCTGGGCGATGAGCCGGTGCTCGAACTGGTCTTTGTCCATCCGGAACCCTGCTTCCCGAAAGCAGGCAATGACTTTGCTTCTATCGTCCACAGATCTCACCTTCGCAGCCCAGGAGCTTGCAGAGCCAGCCCCGGACACGCCGCCACTCGGCAAGCCCTTCCGGGGTTATGGCATAGAGTTCGAGTTCCTTCCCCTCAAGCGTCACCTTCTCGGAGCGGAGGTATCCCATCTCAACGAGTTTCTTGAGGTTTGCGTAGAGCACGCCGTCGCTCAGGTTCAGCCCGGCCTTGAGCTGCCGAGCGGTGGCTCCGTCCTCCCCGAGCTCGGAGAGCGCCCACAGTATCTCCAGGCGCACCCGGGAGATGAGAGCGCTGTTCACGTCTTCGGATTCTTCCACGATTGCTATCAGATCGTCAGGCATAAGCGACTTTAAACTTTGAGTAGATGTTGGAGTTGGAGGGGATAAAGGATTCGGGTGCAGATGGAAATGTCAAGCACAGGAGGAGCTGGCGGTATGCGTGAAGAACCGCTGATACGCCCGTCGTGCGGAATGGGCGTCTCACTGGCGGAATCCGGGCGGGGGTATCGCGACAAAAAGTTAGAATCCCTTCAGTGCGGGTGCCGATTCGGAAGAGACAGAGAAAAGTCGGGGCGGCACGCACAAATCGAGCGTTATCAATCTAGACCGCCCCACCTGGTGCCCACCCCACCTTGCCGAGGGGCGGGACCATCATGGTCCACCGGGTGGATCATGGAGGGATAACCTGGAAATTATACCCCTTGCCGTATAAGGGAAACGATCTTTTGTTAGCAACCTTTTCGACGCCCCGCAATGTTCGTTCCGGTCGCGGGTCCGCTCCTACTCCTTGTCCGGTGCTCCCGTCTCCCTCTCCTCGCAACTTGGGGCTGCTCTATCCGGTTCACCCCAGATAGGCTGACGGCCATGCTCGCTCATGCATTCGCTTCGCATCGCCTGCCTTCTCCCGCTCCTCACAGACTGTTTCACAGACTGCTCGTCGCTGTGGCCCGGACCTTGATTTTATTCCAACAGAAGAGAGAAAAATGGAAGAGATTTTTGGCTAGCAATTTATTGAGTATCGTACGAGAGTCAGACAATGGATATCAAGTCGTTATCGAATCAAACGTCATTTCCCTCGCGGGTCTAGATTCAGGCCAGTTTAAGTGGATAGATTTGCAAATTGAAGCCTTGACCGGCCAGGTTTGAGGTTATTTAAAAATTCCATAAATATTTTGGTTCCATAACTCTTAAACAAGAGACAGGCACATGAGCACGTATGTCCTGATGAAAATTCTTGAATCTGCTCCAGACCGGTATGACAGAGGCATTCGCATTCTTACCCTTGGAAAACTGGACAAAATCTATGATAATTTGACCTCTCATCTAAAAACAGGACAGAGAGTGCTTGATATCGGGTGCGGTACAGGGATATTGACAGTAAAAGCTGCGAAAAAAGGTGCGCAGGTGCGAGGAATTGATGTTAATCCCCAAATGCTGGAAATTGCACAAAAACGGGTAAACGAAGAAGGCGTTTCTCAAAACGTAAAGTTATCTGAGATGGGGGTTGCCGAACTCGGAAACGAAAAAGATGAAAGTTATGATATTGTGATGAGCGGCCTTTGTTTTTCTGAATTGGCCGAAGATGAATTATGCTATACCCTGAAGGAAATAAATAGATTGTTAAAGCCTGGAGGGCTCCTGCTGGTCGCGGATGAAGTAAAACCTGTATCATTTTCAAAGAAGATTCTTAATGTTCTGGTAAGACTGCCCCTCAAGGCAATTACTTATCTTTTAACCCAGACAACGACAAATGCGGTGGATAATTTACCTGACAAGGTAAGAAAGGCAGGATTGCAGATAGTAACCGTCAGATTGAATGGAATGCAGAATTTTATTGAATTGGCCGCAGTGAAGGACGTCGTGTTAAAAGAATGAATATAATAAACTATATTATCGTAAATATTGCTGAAACTCTTCTGAGAGTGGTTCCTTTTCCCTGCAAAACCGGTTTGATCGTACTAGGGAAACCTGACAGGAATTCCCCTGTAATCCTAACGTGCAATTACCATTTAACGGTTGAAAGGGTAAAAAGAGCCTTGAGGGGTGTAGACTGCTATCTTCTGGTTGCCAATAGCAGAGGATACAATGCATGGTGTGGTTCTGCAGGAGGACATTTTACAAGCCATAGTGTAATCTCCGTGATAAAAACCAGTAAAGTTGAGGAATTCGTTGATCATAGAACAGTCATACTGCCCCAGCTTGCTGCCACCGGAATAGAACCAAAGATCGTAGAGGAAAAAACAGGATGGAAGGCAGTCTGGGGACCCGTTTATGCAAAAGATATTCCTGCTTTCATAGAAAACAGATTTCACAAAACTCCGGAAATGAGAGAGGTCAGTTTCCCACTGGGACAACGCATCGAAATGGCCGTTATGTGGGCATTTCCATTTTCAATAATTGCAGCCATTATCATGATTCCCTTTTGGCCTGAGATGCTTCTCCCTCTGACGATGTACTTCTGGCTCATCTCATTTTCAATTTTTGTAGGCTTCCCGTTATATTCTAAATGGCTTAATCCGGTAAATGAAGGATTTTCTTTCAGCAAATTCACCATCCTTTTCGATTTCGGTCGTATTCAATTGTTGCTATGGGGAGTTTTTATACTGTTTCTGCTTATTTTCGGCCTCGTGACAGGCGTACTTACCCTTGATTTCATCTCCCGTTGGGGTTTTATTTCATTCATCGTTATTCTGATTTTAAGCATGGATTTGAGGGGTAGTACACCGCTGTATAAAAGCGGGCTGCATGAAGACAGGTTTCTGAAAGTCTTTCTTGAATTGGAAAAATGCAAAGGAGCCGGTTTTTGTGAGCAGGTTTGTCCGAGGAGTTGCTTCGAAATGAATAGGGAACGGCATGTCGTTTCAATGCCCCGGGCGAACCGCTGTGTCCAGTGTGGTGCCTGCATCGTACAATGCCCCTTTGATGCGCTGTATTTTATAAGTCCTAGCGGAGAAATGATATCTCCCGAAGTAATCAGAAAATATAAATTAAACATGATAGGTAAACGTTTTCAAAAAATAGAAAAGAAATTATAGTGGGTTCCCTGGAATCCTAAAAGTCGAGGGGAGAAGAGGCGTGAAGCGATCTGCGAAGAGAGACGCTGTTATTGTATCCAGGCCACGATGTGACCGCCTGCGGGCGGCCGGGCAAATCCGGATGGATGATTATCTTGGATCCTGCCCCCGATTGGAAATTCCGTGCCAGTCCCCCGGCTTCACACTCTCGCAATAAAGCAACGCATATATGGAGCCTGTTGTTCCGTTCAGAGCCATTGGCTCACCGTTTTAGCCAACGGTTCCCGAAGATGAGGTATGCACCGGGACCTGCCCGGTGCAGGAGCTAAGACCATGCAACAGAAACCAGACGACAGAACCCGGGACGGGGGAGGAGTCGAACCGAAAACCAGCGGCGGCAGCCCGAACCGGAAGTGTGACCGCACCGTCAGCCAGGCCGCCACTGGTACATCTTCACCGGAAGAGATAAACGTCTCCCCGGTGCCGCTCTTCCTCGTCCCGCGAGCGGTCGCAGACGAGATCCGGCGGCACGGCCAGACGGTCCGGGAGATCAACGTCCGCCGGACCCGGAACCACCAGTATACAGTCAGCGTCGAGCGGGGGCGGCCATGATCCCGGAGCCGGGGGCCCTCGCCTGTACCGCAGCCGGCGGGCTCATCGTCGATGTGGAGGCGGAACGCTACCGGATCGCGCCCGAGGATGCGAGGGCGCTCATCTTTTCCGGCCGGCCGGCGCCGGTCATGCGGGAGCGGGTGCGACGGGAAGGTGGGATCGTTGTTACCGGGTTGACACTCGAGGGGCATGCGGCGGTGAACCCTGCCGGGAGAGCGGTGGTGATCCGGACCCGGGCGGGGGCCTGGATCGTCCCGTTCGCCTCGTTCCGGCGGGTGGCGTGTGGGGAGGAGGTGAGGGTTCCGGTTTTTGCTCTTCTGCCGGAGGTAGGGGGTTTAGACGGCGACCGGCCGCAGGGCGGGGGCGGTATTCAAGACCGAGCCAGGAGTTGAAATTCGACATGACTTGGAAAAATGAGGAGTCCCCTGCTATCCAATTGGACAAATAAGAAACACCTTATGCAGAAGTAGCATAATCCCACTCATGGGCCTCTTTGGGATGTCAGAAAGCGAAGCAATATCCTCGTTACAGGAGTTGTCTTTCTTTGCAGGAGGAGATCTGCCAGATCGACATAACATGCTTAAAAAGATCACAGAAATCGAAAAGCGAATTCCCAATACCAAGTCTTCTGAGCTCGAATACTGGCTTGCAATAGCTACACGGAATTACACCGCTTGGTATGTCCGCGGGGATGAAAGGAAGAGTTACTTGGAAACTGTGATCGCTCATTTTACCAATGCATACAACCTCTCAAAAGACAATTCAACATTTAAACTTCCTAGAGGGACTTATTTACAAAAGACCTGTCCTGATAAACTTGATGACCATGCTCTTATCGCTATGGAATTCGGTAAGTTGTTAATCGATGAGGCAATTATCCGTGATGTTCAAACAGGCATTGCGATATTAGAGCCAATATTCGAAAATACTGCGGATTATCACCCAGAATACTGTTCATATGCTGATGCATTTTTCAAATTGGGTGACTATGAACGATGTGCAGCTGTTGCGCTTGACCTTGAGCGGAGGGCGAAGAGGTCGACAGAATGGAATGAAGTACCCCCAGCGATCTATACGCTAATTGCCAAAGCATATCGGGCGCAAGCGAAGAAACACAAAAAGAATAAAGAATACAAGTTGGCCTTTGAATCGCTCAGATACCTAGTCGACAGGGGGCTTGCAACGGATAATGATAGGAAGATGTACGAGGATTTATTGAAACAGATTAGCGGCAATTAGAGAGCGAAATGCGAATGTTTTCCTTTAAAGAAAGTATTGCCAATCGGGTTCACGCTAAAACTCTATGCTGGAAACCCTTATCCGAAATTCTACTGTCATCAAAACAGCAAACATGGACCGAGTGGGAATTGAACTCGCGACCTCTACCATGCCAAGGCGCCCCCCCATACGGCCTCTGTTTGAATAAATTCGCGGAATCTATCGTTTGAATACAATCCTCAGAATATGCGCACGGCATGATGTCGCGGGAAGGTGTTTGGGAGAGGCGAGTTCAGACTCGTAAGACATTCACGAAGATCTGATAAATCATTGTTGTTCAATACATCTAAGTAACACTGTCTAGAGGATATTGTTGCATTCTGGCATTCAGATCATCTCTAAATAATCTCCATTAGCGAAACAATTAGGAAGATGATGACCAATAGCATTAACCCAGTGCAATATATTACTATCGAGTATTCAATTTTCTTTGGGAAATTGACATTTGCTGCAATACTATTACTAGTTATCCACAATTCGCGTCTATCCATGATTCTCTCAGTAGCTTGACGGTACACAGTACTAGCTGGAGCGGTCATCATCTTCCTAATTGTTTCGCTAATGGAGATTATTTAGAGATGATCTGAAAGCGAAGCAATATCCTC
>JABUBP010000524.1_pt1 | contig 10861 bp, 7 predicted proteins | sample 7240331 | NCBI WGS metagenome assembly JABUBP01 (sample SAMN07256347, study PRJNA390944) | subsurface metagenome | isolation source: Methane hydrate marine sediment | place: Pacific Ocean: Eastern North Pacific, ODP site 1244 | collected 2002 | reverse complement strand
TAAAGATATTGAGCTCCTGGTAACCAGTTTAATTGCCGGCGGCCATGTCCTGATAGAGGATCTGCCCGGGTTGGGCAAGACAACCCTGGCCAAGAGCGTTGCCCGCCTGATTTCCAATAGCCGGCGCGGCGGCCCGGTAACATTCAGGCGTGTTCAGTTTACTCCCGACCTGCTGCCCTATGATATCACCGGTGTTGATGTCTTTGATCCCAAGAGCAGAAAATTTATTTTTCTTCCCGGCCCGGTATTTACCAATGTTCTTCTGGCTGATGAGATAAACAGGACCACCCCTAAAGTGCAGTCAGCGCTGCTGGAGGTAATGGCAGAGAGCCAGGTAACCGTGGGTAATAAGACCTATCCCATGGAACCCCTGTTTTTTGTTATTGCAACCCAGAATCCCGTGGAAACTGAGGGGACTTACCCTCTGCCTCTGGCGCAGATTGATCGTTTTTTAATGAAGATCATTCTGGGTTATCCGGATAAGGAGACTGAGTTCACTATTGTACGGGATGATCCCGCGTCTAAAGTATTGCCCAATATTAAAAGTGTCTGCAGTAAGCGGGAGGTATTAAAGGCCAGGGAGGCGGCGGAAACAATTTTCTGCGATGAGCGCCTAATGCAGGCTGCTGTGGCCCTGTCAGCAGCCACCCGCCGCCACCGCGGAGTGGAGCTGGGCTGTTCCCCGCGGGCAAGTCTGATGCTAATAAAAAGCGCCCGGGCTTATGCGCTGGTAAAAGGCAGGAATTATTGTATTGACCAGGATCTCATTGATTTAGCTCCTGCGGTTATGGCTCACCGGCTTCGTTTAAAGGATGTACGTATTGATCCTGCTCTTTTAGTAAGGGAGATCGTGCTTGATGAGCTTTCCAGGATCAACTATTAAAAAACAGCTCAAAGATTTTCTGCCCCTTACCTGGCGGGGCACGCTTTTCTTATTTCTCTCATGCGGTTTTCTTATATCAGGGATATTTCGGATAGATCTGGCCCTGCTGCTCTGGGGCGGTGCTTTTCTGTTGATTTCAGTCTATACCTTAATTGGAAATCAGCTCACGCGCGTTATCGCCCGTAATAATTTCAAGAAGCGACTGGGAGCATATGATATTTTTCTGCCGGTTAAAGGTCTTTTCCCGGGCACTGTTGGCAGGGCTGACATAAAGATCGAGCTCCCGGCGTTCTTACTGCCGGGATTCGTAGTATATTTCAGCTATATTCTAACCTGGCGGAATCACCGCTCCATAAGGATCGAGTGCAGGCTGACCCGAAGGAAGAGCAGCCGGGTCATAGAGTTTCCTGCGGAAAAGAGAGGGGATTATCATAGTAATATTGCTCTGCTCATATATCGGGATGTACTGGGTTTTACCAGGGGCTCAATATCTTTAAATGTTGAGGAGCGGGTAAGGGTATTTCCCGATTCAGTTCCTGCTGCAGATAATATACGCCGCCTTGAGGAGGGGGGAGAGGCGACTGAGTTTGTAAAGCGCAGGCGGCTGAGTGAAGAGAGGCTGGAGGTGCGCAAATACTACCCCGGTGATGATCCCCGCCGGATCAACTGGAAGGTATATGCTCATCTTGGAGAATTGTTTTTGCGGGTCGGGGAGGAAACTCCACCGCCTGAATCCCGTATTCTCGTTATCCTGGATTCCAGCCGGCCCGGCCGGGTCACCCCTGAGTTTTTCGCCGATTATTTGGATTCAATAGTAGAAGCCAGTACAGCGTTGATACAGGTTCTGCTTTTACGGGGGATAAATATCATTTTTACCGCACCCGGCATGAGCAATCCTTTAGTTGTCTCCATGGAAAAATACCAAGAGCTTCTTTCCCTGCTTTCCGGGATCTGGTGGAATACCAAGCAGGAAAAGCTGCAGTACCCGGTGAATAGAAATATCCAGGCAATTATCTTTACCTCTCCAGGTTCCCCGGCCCTGCAATCAATCGTAGAATCTGTTAAAAGCCGGGGCTGGAATTTGAATCTCATGTTTAAAACCTTCAATCCGACCTCCGAAGAAAAAAAAGTATCCCGTCTTAAGAGAAGTTTATTCATACAGGAGAATAGCGGCAATAACCGGAAAAAGATCAGGGACTTCAGCAGTCAATTGGAAGAGGCAATAACTGCAGAAATTATCAGGTACCGTGGAGCTCCCTGGAGGCTGAAAAATGTTCACCGGCTTTAATCTGAAACGGACAGGGCTGCTCTTTATTCTGCGCAACCTGGTATTGTATCTGCTGCTGATTAATGCGTTCCTCCACTTCAAGGGTGAACTGAGGCTGCTCTTTTTAAGTGCAACCTTTATTCTGGCCCTGCTTTTAGCTCTCTGGCTGGAGATTGCCCGCTTGCGCTTTCTTCCCTCACTCCTGCTGGTGCTGCTGGTACCGGTACTGCTGAGGGTAATATTCTTTCTGGTCTTTGGGGCGCTGCAGGCTCTTTCAGCCGGCCTGGAGGCTGACCTTAATTTTTTTTACTTTGATAATGATTTTTTTGCCGCTCTTATTCCCTTCTTCATAGTCTGGTTCTTTAATTTTCTCTCGCTGCGCTATCACCTTTTTACCGTATTGGAAGTAGCGCTCAATGCGCTGCTGCTCATGGTTGTTTTCTGGAGTGAGGCCAATTACCGCATCAACCTTTATCCCCACCCATCATTTTTCGCCTATTTTCTGCTGCTCTTTGTATTTCTGGAGATCCTGGTTTTGGTGCTCTCTCAGAAAGGCGGAAAGCGAGCAATGACAGCGCAAATGGAGCAATCTTTAAGCACCGAGCTTAAATCATTTCTATCATTTGCCTGGCTGCTTATTCCCCTGCTGTTGATCCTCCTCTTTTTTATCCTGGGGAGATACAACGAAGGAGCTGTGCGCGCCGGGGGCGGCTTGATGAAGCCTACACTTTTCCGCTTTGATTTTTCACAGTTTATCAGGCTGGAAAGTGATATTAAGCTATCCGAGGACCTGGTGATGCTCTTCCGAAAAGAGGGACCGGCACAAAGGCTCTTGTTAAGACGCTTTATTCTATCCGGATATGACCCTGGCCGGGGTTTCTATCATCTCAGAAAAAGAGGAGTTGAGGATTTCCCGGTTACTGTTCCCGATTCAGTTGAAAGCTTTTCCGACCCGGGTTACCTGAGCCGGTCGGAAATCAAGCAGGAATACTACTTTATAAATTTTGACCCCACTTCCCTTATCTCCATAAACTATCCCGTCAAGGTAATACCACTACAAAACTGGGAATCCTCTTCCTTTTTAAGGATCTACCGCGTACTTTCCCGTTCAAGTGAGGCCCTGCCCTTTGAACTGGAAGAGGGGGACCGTGAAAAATTGCCTGACACGGTTCATAGATTCTATACTGAATATGGGGATGACGAAAAAATAGCCGGCCTGGCCAGGGAGATTACGGCCGGGGAAGATAACTATTACCGCCGGGTTATGTTGATCAGAGATTACCTGAAAAGCAACTATTTTTACTCATTAAAACCGGGTCTCTCGGAAGAGGGAAATCAGCTTCATCATTTTCTTTTTAACAGTCAAAAGGGTTATTGCTCTTATTTTGCCTTTGCCATGGCCCTGCTCTGCCGCAGCATTGGTATTCCGGCCCGCGTTGCGGTGGGCTTTTACGTGGACCCGGCCCAGGAGGTGCTGAATTTTTATGAAATACGCGCCTTCCAGGCCCACGCCTGGAGTGAGGTTTATTTTGGCGATTACGGCTGGATAGAGATTGACGCCACTTCAGAAGAGATCGCACCCGGAGAAGAGTTTTCCTTTTCTTTCGGCTTTGATATCAATAATTTTTCCCGTCTTATTGAAGAGATCCTCAATCATCAGGATGAGCTGAAGGAACAGGAGGCGGATGGACTGGAGTTGGGAGAAAATGTTTATGGAATCGGCCGGCAGATTGGAGCGGGCATCGTTTTTTTAGCGCGCCTCTGGTATATTACCCTTCCCCTGTTATATCTGCTGTTTATTTGCACTGTTAAACTGCGTCTCCTTGTTTTTTTTGCAGTAGCATCTAAAGAGAGGGATAAGATAAAGCATCTATTCCGTTTCAGTCTAATCCGGCCCTATGGACTGGGCTTGATCCGCTCTCCTGAGGAATCAAATCTTGAGTACGCCGAAAGGATGGAGCGGGAACATGGCCTGCAATTGACTGTCTGGTGCGCCTGCTACCTGAAAGCTGCTTTCGGCCTGGAGTTCAGCGGCAGCGATTTCAGTAATGGAATGGCAGCTTACCGCTCCTTTATAAGCAGCTATCGGAGCAGCTATGCCCTATACTTGCGGGTTCTCGGCTTCTTAAATCCTATTAACTCTCTACGGAGCAGGGGCTGAGCAGTATGTTTATCAAGGTGTATAAATCTATTTTTTTTCTCCTGCTGTTGATTGTTATCATACCTCTGGCTGTGAGCCAGGAAGAATCAACCCTGGAATGGTATTATGAGCAGGCCAGCGAGGCTATTGCCAATGAATATTATGAGCGTGCCACCAGGTATATCGAGGAGGGTAAAAAGAAGTTTCCCGACTCTTCCAGATTGAATTTGCTTCTGGGTGACCTTTACTATGACAAAGAGCTCTATAAACTGGCTTTAGAGGAGTATCTCGAAGCCGAGAAAAAGGGTGAGCAGGATTATTATGCGCTGAACCAGATATCACGTTCATATGGCAAATTGAACCTGGAGCAGGAGTCTATAGATTACTTAGAGCAGATACTATCAATCTATCCGGATAGTATAACCAGTATCGACGATCTGGCCTGGATGTATTTTAAAACACATCAGCTGGAAAAGGGTGAGGAGATCATCCTTCAGGCTCTGGAGGAACATGGAGAGGACCACGGGCTCTTCATGACCCTCGGCACCATCTACTCCGGTCTTTACAATTACGAACAGGCAAAACATTTTTATAAGAAGTCAATAGAGAGAGCAATGGCGGAGGGAGATGACTATTTTGCTTCAATTGCCTATTATAACCTCTCTCTGCTCGAACACAATTTCTATCAGTACAACTCTTCGCTGCGTTACACTGAGGAGTCCATAGCCATGGCAGACAGGGCGCCGGGTCATCTGGCCAGGGGTGAGCTCTATCAATCACGCATGAATTTCGATCTGGCCCAAGCTGAATACCAGAAAGCGCTGGCCAGAGACACAACGCCCCTGACCAAGGTGAATCTGGCAATTCTTTATCAGAAGTTCGGTCGTCTTGAGCTTGCCCGGAAGTTTGCGGAAGAGGTGCTCCATTCCCCTGAGTTGTCCTGGATGTATTACTATGGTATTGATCTGGATCGCCATTATAAAGATATTCATGAAATCCTGTCGGACATCTACCTGGGCCTGTCCAGGGTAGAGGTAATGAAACCCGCCGCGGGTCTGCCGGCTTGGATCAAGAGTGTCTTTAAGGGTCTTAAATACCGCCTGTTTGCTTACTACCATAAGCAGAAATTCAAGGTATACTCCCTGCAGGTGGGACGGGCCTATCTGGCTGAGGGAAATTTGCTCGATGCTTGCCTGGAATTTTTTCACGGAAACGAAAGTTATCGGCAGATTGCCCTTAAATACCTCTTCAAGGCCCGGGATATTGAAACCCGTCTGGCCTCCCATTCAGAGGTCTTTTATTATCAGGATGAGGCAAAACTGCGCCGTTCGCCGGAGATGCTTAAAAAGTGTTTAGCCGGTTTTGACCCCTTCTGGGAGAAAGAGGCAATTGCCAGGGGTTTGAGGTTGTTGATCCCCCTGCTGCCGGGCGACAGTGAGGAGCGGCTGCTTGCCATTAATCAATTGTATGAGATTAACCCGGGAGCCCTGCTGCAGCATGGTTTTGGCCTGCCCCTGCTTTTGAGGGTTTCTCTTCCGGAGGGGCAAGAGAGGGACAGCCGTATACCCCGATTCAGCTCTTTATTAAAGAGGGCGGGTTCCTTGGTTTCCGTGGTTACTCGAAATCAGAGTGGGCCTGCCGATAATAAATACAGATATGAGCTCTGGATCCAACTGGAAGATAAGAATAATGCCCGCTTCAAGCTTACCGATATTTCCCGTTCGCAGATCGTTGTTCAGGGTTCAGCTGCCTCCGAGGGCGGCAGTGCCGGGAAGCGGGCCGCTGAATTGATAGAGGGAATTATTGAACAAATATATAAATTACATTAAATTATTATTTTAGGAGTCGGAATTGCAAAAACTCTATTTACAGATATCCGAAGGCATACCCGGCCTTCCCCTGGCCGTAAACAGGGAAAATAATATCATTATAAGGCCGATCAAAGAGATCTTGCCTGTGGAAAATAAGAATAAAGCCCTGACCGCCTATCTGATCGATCCGGATTTTATTATTAAGAATAGTGAGCATATTATCAGCCACAAACTCGCACCTGGTTCAATTCTCCTCTGGAATCCCGATGGCGATCAGTGCAGTACTCTAAGGGCTGCTGGTAAAATCCCGGATAACCTGATATATCAGGAGATCCATTCCCTCGCCGATGAAAAGCAATTCTTGAGAATAATAAGAAACCTATACCGTACTCTCTTTTTAGAGAATGAGCTTTCCCGCAAAGAAGAGAGCCTCAGGATAAAAAATAAAGAGAACAAGGAGCTGCTGGAAGTGGGTATTGCCCTTTCGGCGGAGAGGGATAATGATAAACTTCTTGATCTTATCCTGAGACGCATCAGGGGCATCACAGTTTCCGATGCCGGCAGTCTCTATCTTATCAATACTGATGCTAAAACCGAACAGAAGAGCCTGCTCTTTAAAATTGCCCAGAATGACTCCAATCCGGCGGACTTTTCCGAGTTCTCCATGCCGTTGAATAAGAAATCTATCGGCGGCTATGTAGCTCTTACCGGTGAAGTGCTCAATATAAAAGATGCCTATCTTATACCCGGGAACCGGGAATACTCATTTAATAAGAGCTACGACGAGAAAACCGGTTATCGAACCAAAAGCATGCTGACCGTTCCCATGAAGGACCATAAAGACACCATAATCGGGGCTATACAACTGATCAACCGCAAAAAGAATACTGCGGCCCGTATTTCCTCAAAAGAAACAGCCCGGAAAATGGTTCTGCCCTTTAATAAGGAGAATGAATCTTTAGTTCTATCATTAGCCTCGCAGGCGGCTGTCTCTTTAGAGAATAATATGCTCTATCAGGAGATAGAGAATCTCTTTGAGGGTTTTGTCAGGGCTTCGGTTACGGCAATTGAATCTCGAGACCCAACCACCTCCGGTCATTCCAACAGGGTGGCGCTCTACACGGTGGGGTTGGCTGAAGCGGTGAACCTCAACAACAGCGGCATTTACCGGAACGTGAACTTTTCTGAGGAAGAGATCAAAGAGATTCGCTATGCCAGTCTGCTCCACGATTTCGGCAAAGTCGGGGTACGGGAACATGTGCTGGTCAAGGCTAAAAAGCTCTATCCCTACCAACTGGAACAGATCAAAATGCGCTTTGCCTACATCCAGAAAGCGGTTGAGCTTTCCGTTATGCGGGAACGCTTCAATTTTTTACTATCCGAAGGAAAAGAAGCCTACTCGGCTAAAATCGGCTATTTTGAAAACCGGGTCAAGAAGAGATTGGCTGAAATCGATAACTATCTGACCAGTATTATCACGGCAAATGAACCCTCTGTTATGGCGGAGGCGTCTTCAAATCTTATTGAGAAGATCAGGCTTGGAGTCTGGGTGGACCAGCAAGGCACAGAATCTCCTCTGCTCACCGATGATGAATGTATGAAGCTGAGGATGAAAAAAGGCAGCCTCGATGATGGCGAGAGACTGGAAATTGAGTCCCATGTAACCCACAGCTATCAATTTTTAAGAACCATACCCTGGACCAAAGAGATGAAGAAAATCCCGGTAATTGCCTATGGACACCATGAAAAGCTCAACGGTGCAGGTTACCCGCGCAGCCTGGTGGAAGAGGAGATACCCATCCAGACCAGGATGATGACTATTGCCGATATCTATGATGCTCTGACCGCTATGGACCGGCCCTATAAAAAGGCAGTCGCCAAAGATCGTGCTCTGGATATCTTGAAATATGAAGTGGAAGACAACCACATTGACCCCGAGCTCCTTAAAGTATTCATTGAAGCCAAGGTCTTCAAAAAGACCTCTGACAGCTGATGAAAAGCAGCTGAAATATTTAAGGTAGCTAAGTTAAAGTGCTTTTAATAGCTCATCTTTGTTATAAATGGGAAGAGGCCCGGTCTTTTCTCCTTGAATCAGGATGATTTCACCGGGATCGGACGTGATCTGGCCGATTACCGCAGCCGGGATTCCCCCCGTGTTAAGCTTTGCACAGGCATCTTCGGCAAGCTCCGGCGGAGCGGTAAAGAGAAAGACCCCCGAGCTTAAAATCCCCAGAGGGTCCAGGTTAAAATAACCGCAGAGTTTAAGGGTTTCTTCCCGGATCTTTATTTTTTCCAGGTCGATGCGGGCGCCTACCCCGGAGCGGGAAGCGATTTCATGTATTCCGGTGGCTATGCCGCCCTCTGTAGGGTCATGACCGGCGCTAATCCTGGTGTCTTTTAATATCCTTCCTTCCCGGATGATCGATATGCCGGGATCCTGGAGCCAGCCCAATATCCGCTTAAAGCCTTCCCGGCCGAGCAATTTGAGACACAACTGTCTTTTCTCCCTGGCCAGAAGAGTGGTGGCTTCCAGCCCCGCCCATTTGGACATAACCAGCAATTCTCCCGGCTGCGCTCCGGAGGTGACTGTAGGCTCTTTGAAGAGACTGCCCACCATCTGGGCGGATATAACTATCCTGGTTACGGCTGAGGTTACCTCTGTATGGCCGCCGACCCACAGCACGCCGGCCTGCCGGCAGGCATGGCTGATTTCTGTAAAGACTTCCGGTAGCTCCTCTGAGTTATAGTCCGGCGGCAGGAGAATTGTAGTGGTCAGGTACTTTGGTATACCGCCCATGGCGACAATATCATTGCAATTAACCGCTACCGAATAGGTGCCTATATTCTTTTCGGTAAAAGTAATCGGATCGGCCGTAATTATAATTATCTTGTCGCTGTGCACAACTGCCGCGTCTTCTCCCGTATCAGCGCCTACAATAATCTCGGGGGCGTGGGAGGTCTCTTTGAGCAACCATGAGAGCTCTTCCGGGGGTATTTTTCCCGCTTTCATAAGCTATGAGCATACTTTTATCAGGCCGTCTGTCAAGAGACGGCTCGAGAAAAGCGGAATCAGCAGGGTAAAATCGGCAGGGCTCAGGAAGCCATTTCCAGCCTTTAGCAAGGCTGCTGCCTATTACCGGGTAAATTATTCTTTCTGTAGCATTAATGCTCTTGACTAAGCTGAAATGCTAAATAGAATATCAGTTATGGGACAAAAAAGTATTCAGGAGTATATGCAGCAGTACGGCGATCAGCTTATTCGTTTTAATCCCTATGCAATGAAAAAAACGGGACTGCTGCCAACACAGACACTGCTTAAATTAGATGATTACATGTTAATTTGTGCTCCCTTCCAGTTGTCTATGAAGAGGGCAATTCTGCTGGTTATTTTAAGCAAAGATGAGATAAGCTTTTTCCAGCAGTTCCAGAATAAAATAGTATCGTTGAGTTTTACCTTTCAGCGGCCGGGTAACAATATGCCTATCAATCTTTTCGTAAGAGGGAGCATGGTGCGTATGGGCCCGGTTAAGGGCAGGAACAATGTCTGCCTGGTTGAAATTTCCTACAGCAGCTGCCCCAATGACCTTATGGAGATTGTGGCCGACTATATTGGTAACCATGCTTCATTAAAAAGCCAGTATGAGCATTTGAGGAACAAGCCGGTTGAACTAAATGAAGAGAATATCAAAATTATGCGCTACAATAGTTATACTGAAGTGCAAATTGCAGGCGAAAAACGGCAGGTCACTTTAATCTCTGTCTCAGTAAATCAGCTTATTGTAGATATTCCTGCAGCGGCGGGCCCAATTGCAGAGGGTTCCAAGTTTATAATCAAGCTCTATTTTCAAATGTATCAGTTTATGGTTACCGGCAGGGTGAGTAAAGCAGAAGAAGCTCCTGAGGCGGGTTTTACCAGGGCTTATTATGATATAGAGTTTACCCCGGAACTGGTGGAAATTCTAGATGATTATTTTTTCCGTTTGAGTTTTAAAAGGTAGCCGTTGTTACGGAACCAGACTTTACTGATCCGATAAACAGACTGGCCCGAGAAAGATTCGCAGTTTCCTATCTTTACCCTATACAGCGTTTTGTTATTTCCAATATTTTAGAAGGTATTAGCCAGATAGTTGTACTGCCCACAGGCAGCGGCAAATCACTCTGCTTTCTGCTTCCCTCTTTACTTTTAAAGGGAGTGACCCTGGTCGTTGTACCGCTGCTATCCCTTTTACAGGATCAAATAAAGCGCCTTGAAAAAATCAATTTACGGGCAGGGGTAATCAGGGGAGGGCAGAGTCCCGGGGAGCGTGAACAGATATTTGGAGGTTTGAGGAAGGGCGGGGTGGTCTTGCTTTATGCAACTCCGGAGGCGCTTCTTTCACCATCTATAAAGAAATCTCTGAAGGATATCACGATTGCCCATCTGGTGGTGGATGAAGCCCATTGTATTTCGGAGTGGGGGCCGGGCTTTCGTCCGGATTACTTAAAAATCGGCCAGGTGGCTGAAGAGCTGAAGATTCCCCTTTTAAGCGCTTTTACCGCCACGGCTTCAGAGAAGGTGCTTTCGGATATCCGTAAAGCTCTTTTCGGCGGCAGAATGGTAAGCAGAGTGATAGATACCCCCGACAGGCCCAATATAAGCTATTCGGTTCTACCCGTAATATCCACTGCCAGGGCCTTGAGCCGTCTTGTTAAGGCGCTTTATTTGATCCTGTAAAAGGGATAGCAGCGGTACAACGACCAGGGTCACTCCCTTTAAAAGT
>JABUBP010000523.1_pt1 | contig 10891 bp, 11 predicted proteins | sample 7240331 | NCBI WGS metagenome assembly JABUBP01 (sample SAMN07256347, study PRJNA390944) | subsurface metagenome | isolation source: Methane hydrate marine sediment | place: Pacific Ocean: Eastern North Pacific, ODP site 1244 | collected 2002 | reverse complement strand
CTTCTTCTCAAATCTTGATTCGTGTCGCCCAACAAAGTGAAATAATTCGTCAGAGACATACTGCACCATGGTCTTCTCTACTTAGTAACCTTTACTCGCCACTGGAAGTATCTTTACTGATCTGCCTTTTTAACTTCTCGATAACTATTTTCTCATTTAAATCAGGTGTTCCTACACGACCAAAATAGCGTGTGAATTGTGCTATAAGAGCTTCGCCATAAGGACTATCTAATGAAGCAATACGTTCAATCCTATTTTCTCCAAGCAATCTATCCAATTCCTCTTTTTTAACAGCTATCAATTGTTGAAAATCAATAATCATATCTGGAATATCTATTGCGCCAGGAATAAATTTAAAACGTTCCCATTGTTTGCCTTCTCTTCTATCCTTTATTAATCCCTGAATTCTTCTGGTACTCCCGGTGTTTTCTTTGAATCTGGCGTATTCCTCTTCTCCAGTTAATACTGAGCACCGCGCGAATAACATCCATTCCACCTTGTTCAATGCTATATCACACGATGGTGAGAGTAGTATTAAGTATTCAAGACTTCCCCCCTCATCTACTCTTCTACGAAATATATCACCAGACATAAGCTTTAGTGATACAGGTGGAATTATGTAATACCTCATTGGATGCACATGTTCTTCATCACACCATAGCCGCGAAGTGTCACCCAACCTTTCTGCCAGTTTTTCTATCCCGGGCCCATCTAAAGATTTTGCTAGTCGCCTCGCCAGCAAATAGGCAAGTGAGGTGCGGTCAGGGGTGTCACCGAATTTCTCCCAATTGCGAGCTACAAAGTCCCACATGTAGTCACGCTGTACTTCCTTCACATGTCTTAAAAGTGCTCGATTCACTAGCGGTATTCTAGTTGAGAGAATTTCCTTTACTATCGATACAACTTTTGGTAATCCTTCCGTATTTTCAAGAACTTGTATTAACGGTGTTTCCAAATGTCTGACCTTTTGCGGTAGACCAGTGTAGAATATAACAGGTATAAAACATCTGGCTTTGATTGATTCAAGTACTTTTATACCTTCCTCTTCTTCTCGTTCTTCTTCATGTGGTCCAAGTCTTACATCTAAAACGACAAAGTCAAAGTGACCGGATTCCAATCTATCCAATGCCTTATCAAAGTCAACTTCTGTAGTGACTCTCAATTTCTCATCCGGCTCTGAAACAACTTGTTCATTCAGGTATTTGTCCGCCAGCTCACAGTTCTCAGCATTATCGTCAACAAATAACAGATACCAGTAATTTTCTTCCGCCACTTCATATTCTCCTGCGAAGAATAATCCTAAATGTTGTTCCAGGTAATGGGCCTTCTTTTATCAATGCCATAGTTCCGTCATAATAATCGCTAACTATTTCTCCGGCAATTGTCAATCCCAACCCGATTCCATTGGGCTTGGTTGAGAAATATGCATCAAAAATCATATCTTGATATTCTTCTTCAATGCCAGGCCCACTGTCAGAAAAAATTATCTCCAGTTCATATTCTTCTTTCCTGTTTATCTTAACGGTGATGAATCTTGAATCCTTCGGAACCTGCTTAAGCCAGTAAAGACTGTTGTGCAATAAGTTAACAATAACTTCTTGTATTTCAGCCTGATCTACAGTCACCTCTGTATATGTCGATGGCAGATCGACTTCTGCTCCCACCTGTTCAATTTCTTTTTCTAATACGGAGAAAGCGTTATAAATTACATTCTCTAATGATATCCTCTCAGGTCTCCCGCGCCGGCGACCCCCAAAGGGTTCTATTTTACGGAATAGCGTCGCCAGTACGTCTGACTGAGTTGATATTGCTTTGAAGTGACCCCTCAATTGCCTTACTATTTTCTTACCGTTCTCATATATTTGATTAATATCTTGCCTTGCTACATGTGTAACATTAATAATCTTTGCAAGAGGTAATCGACCCTCGTGAAGCACAGTATCAATCAACATACCAAGAGTTGCCAACCTCCGATATCTGGAGATAATCTCTTCTGCTTCCCCAACCCTTTTTTCTAAATCTTTTTCCTTTTTCTTTACCGCGTCTAGGAGTTCTGTATCTCTGGGATGCTTTGTCGTTACGTATTCCCTAATGCTTGCCAGATTAAAGTCTACGAAGAGACCTCTCTCTGCCATTTTCTTTTTTTTAGGTCTTTCCTGCCATCTTCTGTTTTCCAATAACGCGATCATTGACGTAACCAGATATTTGAAATCCTCGAATGCTTCCCCTTCCATAAGGCCTTCTCTGTTGCTCTGGTCACGTAATAATGGATTATCTTTAGATGTAACAAATATAGAACCAATTATTTGGTTATTAGAGAGATTTCTTGTAGGGCGTAGAAAACGCCTGTAGTCAAGTCGTAGCCAGTCTTCACGTGGTTGCCCGTATGGCAATACTCTAAAACCATCCCGGTATATACTTATTCCTGATGCAAAATCTAGATAGCGACGTATCTCAGCAACGGTGAATTCATTTCCTGACACTGCGTTCAAAGAGGCTATATCGCGGTTCCAGACACGAAGCTCTATTTCAAAAGGACCACATTTTGGCAACCTCCCATCACCAATGGAGAAATGCCCCTCCTTTTTCTCTTCTATCCCCTTTTCCCTGAATTGCAGTGATAGATTATAATTACCTTTCGCGTCTACCTCTCCCCTTAATATGTAATGGGGTCTCTTGACTATTTCTGGTGGTTTAATTGTTTCAGAATATTCTTGAAAAGCTTCAGGCAGTTTTAGAAATATTTGAAAATCTTCCTTTGACGTATAATCTAATTCACCGAATGATGGTGAGATTAGTCTTGACAATCCATTCTGTAAACTTTCAAATTGTGGTTTACCCCAGGCCGTCTTTAGCCCTCGCATTCTTAATATAGTACCGTGATCTAATTCATTCTTATCCAACTTCTTTGATTTATCCCATAATCCCTCAATAACACCACCGGGACATATTTCCTTTGGTTTACTCTGTTCCCACATAACCTCTATCTGGTCAAGGAATTTTTCTTCATCATCAAACTGATTCCAATCGAATGTGACCCTTGTTTCACTATCCGTGCCAGATCGTCTGGTTATTACTTCCAGTTTTTCAGCTAATCTTGATGAAGCAAATCTGCCGATTCCTTTTTCACCAAGTACACGGCGACTGAACTTCTCACTAAACCTGCTCCTTTTCCTCATTAATGTTGCTGGTTCCATCCAGGTTGTTCTGATAGTTTCTAAATCCATGCCATGGCCGTTGTCTATTACCTCTATCATACCCTTACCGATTTCAAGAGGCTCATGAAAGTAGACCCAGACTCGTGTGGCATCTGCGTCATACGCGTTTTTAACTAGCTCAATTACGGCGACTGTCTCACTACTGATAAGTTCATCGCCAAAAGTACGTAAGAGCCTCGCCCTCGGCCTTAATTTACTTACCCCTGAACCCTTTTCTATATCTGCCATTACGCTACCCCGACGATTGTTTTCCCTCGTTTTATTTGTCTTTCAGTATTGTATGAACAAATATTACTTAAAGGACATTCATTACATTTTGGCTCTTCTTTTTTTGTACATACCTGATCGGCCAAGTCTAAAAGTGCAAAATTGTAAGCTCTTGGTTCCTCTGGATCGACAAGCTCAACAGCTAATTCTTTGAATCTAGAGTTACGTCTTGAAGAATCTTTTATTTCCATGTTATATATACGACCAATTACCCTTACCGTATTTGTGTCTCTCAAAGGTTCTGCCATATTCCATGCAAAACATCTAACACTACACGCGATATAATCGCTAATACCTGGTAGAGACAACAGCTCACTCTTATCCTTAGGAATTTTAGATCCATACTTATTTACGAGCATCTCTGCCATATCCTTGATAAGGTTAACACGCCATTTAAGACCCAGTGTAAATAATCCCTTATGCAATTCAGATTTGCTGGCTCTTGCTAGGGTCTTTATGTCAGGATATTTTCTAATAAAACTTTCGTATATCCTAGCTACCTGTACAGCTTGTGTACGGTGTAGCATTATCTCTGCCAATAGAACTTTATAGGGTTCCTGAGTCCTCCTCCACGGGAAGTCGCGGTAATTTCCTCTCCCCCATTTCTTGACCTTCGTCCGATATTCCTCTATCTTTATCGCGTCCATGGTATCAATCCACTTTGCTAATTGCTCTAACTATATATTTCATTACTGGCGGACACACCGCATTTCCCATTAGCTTCACTTTTTCCCGTCGTGTACCTACCTCCAATCGGTAAGTTTCAGGAAAACCCATAGCTACCTTTAATTCTTCGGGTTGAAGCATCCTCATCATATAGCCGGTGTTGGTGGGTTTTACAAATGCAAATCTATCAATAGTGGTGACAGTTCTGAGTGGCCGATCAATGGGCTGCCATCCTCCGCTCCCATCTGTACCATAATAAACGATCAAGAAGGGTTCTTTTGTTCCTATCGAGCTGATAGCCCTTTCTGCACGTTGAATCGTAGCTACAGCCCTTTTAGGAGAATATAAAGGGGTATAACTGTAATTACCATTCATGTCAATAACCGAACATGCTGGTTGCAGCTCCTTTTTTTGTTTTTTCACACAACCGATTTCCCCTGTTTGCGAGCATAACAAGAAAAGTCTTCTTCTTGATTGTGGAACACCAAAATCTTGAGCATTTAATATCTCTTCTCGCACATAATAGCCTAACTTCTGTAACTTCTCTACTAGTTCTCGGTGTCTATCCCATGATCTCATTTGTATTACGTTCTCAATTACGACCCACTTGGGCATAAATTCTTTGGTAAATCTTATTACTTGAAATGCTGTCATTCTACTATTTTCACATCTGACACCAGCACCTTTTGCACAACTATGATTTGTGCATTCTGGTGATGCGAGTATTAGATCGATATCTCCAATAATCTCACGAAGCCGTTTTGGAGATACTTTTTTGATATCTTCATTAATCACTCTCGTGTCAGGGAGATTGCTAGAATACGCCAAAGACGCAATATTCCAATTATCAATTGCAGCAACTATTTTGACGCCAGCCATTCTCGCCCCTATACTACTTCCGCCAGCACCATGAAATAAATCCAGAGCCCTACTCCTCATAACATGTCCTTATTAAATATTATTGCTGCCATATTTAAGTTTTTTTTACTTAGTGGTAAATACCACGCATTCATCCTTTTATCCCATGCCCTAATCCTGACAAATTCTTCCCAGGAATATCGATAGATAGCGTACAATTGGTAGTTTGTATCTAGTTTAACCACGACGAGATATTCGAATAATTGTCTATCCCTATCTTTTTCGTCTGGATAAACAGTCCCGGTCTTCTTCGCTTTCATAAAGGTTTTTATCGAATATCGATCCCCTTCTCTTGATAGTGCATCCACATTCTTTGCACCTGTTGGAGCTTGAAGCAAATTTGGCAGCCCAGGTTTCGAATTGAAGAAAGATATTACAAGCTTTTCGCCAACCTCTCCCACTTTAAACGAAATACCACGCCTATTTAGCTCTGTTTCTATGTTAGCCCTCAGGATGACCAATTTATCATCGCTTAACTTGTTCAGATCATCAGATAAGAATTTATTCATTTTTTTATTACTATTCTTAAATAGATTAGCTATCTTGATTGGCTTATTGGTTGCTTCTGGTTGTATCCTCCGTAAGTTCATAATGCCATCCATGGCCATCGTGCACTGAACGGAGAGCATAACCCCGTCGTTTTAGCTCAGCAACAATACGTTGCACTGTTGGGCGCGATACTTTTAAGGCAATCGCAAGCTTTCGTGTATTCATAGGACCACTAGCAATCAGGTTAACCACTTTATTAAAACGTTGTTCAATGCGATGAGTTCGTTCGTATGGCATCATTTTGTCCTAATAATTTTGACATAATTATAATTGTATTAATTGATATATGTCAATCATTTTGTAATGTAAGTATATCAAATAGTGATGGCAGGTTGATTAGCTAGGGTATAGCCTCAGAAAAAGATGGGGATAAAATCATTTGTGTGGTGACTTATCAAAGAGATTGATATAATGGATGATGAAGCTGTCCTGAATTATACGATCCCAGTCTTGTCGGATAGCATTTCTGAAGAAAAAGTGAGAGTTCTTAGTTCTGCCAACTATGGTGGACAAAAGGGGACTCGAACCATATAATACCTAATACAAGAAAGAGACTATATCCATAGTCTCTTCTTACTCGAATTGGTGTAGTAACCACACGTGCAGAGGATAAAGAACTCTTTACACAAAGCATCTGCCTTTCTCTTCCACCGCTTCATACCGCATAACAAATTCCAATATACGCTATACGCATATACGCTATACGCACACACCGAAAATATACAGGACGTATTGTATATTTAACCCGTATACCTAAACCATATATGTGTATATTCAGGAAGCATAGTGAGGGCCTGTAAAATAACTGAAATAGGACCATTAAATGCAGAGAGGCTTATTGTTCACCAATATTACTGCGGCAGATGCCAAGTAGACTTTATACAAGCAGTTAGGCTGACTCAGTAGACAAATCTCTTCTCAAGACTTCTTGGTTCCCGGTTTCCGTTCTCCAAACAAGAATAACTCTGCTAGAGAAATTCCCAGGGCGTTTGCTATCAAATCAATATTCTTCAACGAAGGATTCCTTTCACCTCGTTCAATACCACCCAGGTAGGTCCGGTGCACTCCTACTTTGAATGCCAGTTCTTCCTGAGACAAGCCCTTAGCCTCTCGTAGCTCTCTTACCCTGTGCCCAAACCGGTCCTCTATGGTCTTCATCTATAATCTCAGCCAAATAAGATTACTTGACTGAATAATATGTTGATGTATACTATGAGTCTACAGACTATAAGTAGCATTAATGCCTGTCTGTATCTGGCACCAACGCGAAAGCTGGATGGTCGAGGATTGCCTGTGCTTACGAAAAAAGAAATCGAAGAACAGATAGAAAAGCTAGAAAGCTCTGAAATTTGGCAGGAAAAGAGAGAAGCCATAATGGCGCTGGAATATGCCGAAGTGTGTGACCCAATAATAATACAGCCACTCATTGTGACCGCCCAAAAAGGGAAGCACAGGATACTACGAAGAACCGCAGTGAGGCTGTTAGGCAAGATTGGTGACCCAAAAGCAGTAGAGCCACTAATCATAGTGCTTCTAAAAAACCAAACTTCTGATGTTAGAGGAGCGGCGGCCCAAGCGCTGGGGCAGATAGGAGACACAAGAGCGGTAGAACCCCTTATTGCCATATTGGAAGATTTAGAAGAGGAAACGTATGTTAGGGAAAATGCGATAGAAGCCTTGGGTAAGATAGCAAACAACAGAGCGTTAGAAGCTCTTGTCGCTACCCTTAAAGACGATGGTATCTCAAAGAAGGTGTTTATGACCCTGACACAGGTAGGAGAGTCAGCGGTGGAGACTCTAATTTCTGCATTTGGTAACGAAAGCACCGAAATGCGAGAAAAGATAGCATGTATCATGGGTAAGATAGGTGATAACAAAGCAGTAGAGCCACTAATTATCGCAGCGTTGAGGGATAACGACTATGCAGTCAGAGTTTGGTCTGTGACTGCTCTGGGAAATATCGGCGATGCCCGTGCAGTAGAACCTTTGGTAAGGTTACTGTGTTGCAAAGGTTTGCCAATCCGAATAAGGGGGCATGCGGCAGAGGCTCTGGGCAAGATAGGTGATGATAGCGCAATTGAGCCGCTGATTAAGGTTCTAGAAGACCAAAGAGAGGAATGGTTTGTAAAAGATAGAGGAGCCTATGCACTTTTACAACTAGATGAAAACAAAACAGCACTCCCACTATTGAGGTATCTTAAGCAAGACCCAGATATTAAGGTAAGGTTTAAACCCCTTGAACATGGAGATTAAATCATCTTTGCCTGGAATCATGACACCCTAATGCAATCTGCTACTCAACACCACCTCCCTCTCGATTGTAGTAACTACATTCTTCACGTCCAGAGGACAAAGAACTCCTTTCACAAAGCATCTGCCTTTCTCCTCTACCGCCTCATACCGCGTAATAAATTTCATTATACTTTTCCCCACTTTCCGCATATACTGAAATTCCCCGGAACGCTATGGGGAATTTCCGGGGAATTAACCTGTGGAATAACCCGTGGAAACAGACCGTAGACCGTGGAATAGTCTCGGGGAATAATAAAATGCGGAATGAGGACTGTGGAATGCGGAATACGGAATAGTAGCAGAGAATAAAACGGGGAATTTGTATTTTAGGAAGTATAGAGAGGACCTGTAATATCACAGAAATAGGAGTCCAGTTACAATGTTAGTCTGAAAGGACAAAAAGGGGAAACAAATGGTCAGGAGAAGTCGATTATCAAGAACCACTGGCTGTAAAAAAAGTAGACTATAGCCATAGTCTACTGGCAATACGATCCAACCATTTTCTATAGATCCCAATATTTTCTTAGAAAGATATCGAGGCTTTCCATCTAAGACTCTTCTCGAAGGATTCCCCTAGCACGCAAAGGGTAAGTAAGTCTTCCAGCTGACTGTTTGAGGACGTCTTTTGGCTTGGTCATACAAGGTGGTCAGGTGTTTATTGCTTTGGTCAGATATCCCATTTAATATTTTACCAAACGGTCAATGTACTATTCTGTTGTATGTTTGAGACTGTCCGAAACCCTTTTTCCAAGCAAATTACAGCCGGAATTGGCTGAATTATCCCCGATACACTTTTCAGTTTCAACATATATGTTGAAATTGAAAAGTATCCGTATATGACTGGCATTCAGACGGGACTGTTGACCATATTGACCGAAATGTTGACCACTTCTGGACTCCGATGTGATATACTTGACCGGAATTCCCCGGTGACCCTCTTGGTACGAATGGTTCTGACCACATACCGAACACTCTCTTGATACCATCGGGACACACATATAAACTCACCGAAATTATTCATTTGTGCGTCTTCCCGACTCTGCCCCGAGTTTTCTGTATCGGGGTATACAATTGAGTGCCCCTTGAGTTTATGAAAGGCGCATTAAGGGAAGAAACCCCTGCCTTCGTATATCAACCTCCGGAACCGCCAGTTAATCCTGCCTACTTTGATATTGTTACACGACCACCCGACATTGGATAACGTCGGTGTGAAAGGCTCCAAAAGGTCGAGGGTATTAATACTATATATCACCACCCAACGATAGATACCGGACGGGTGGCGGGACTATCACAGGTCTCATCGAGAAGGCATGAAAGACCATCAAACGACATATTGAGGAAACGTCACTGATTTGAGACAGCTATTTATTGGTCTCGGTTGCAGTCAGAGACAGGTATCTCTATGTCTTGACTGGCTCGAAGGTGAATTGATCATAGTGGTATAGATAACTTTTTGCTTCAATAAATTGCCAGGTCCGTTGGCATCCATTGACCAGTTATAACCGGATATAGAGCCTAAAATCGTGGTTCACTAAAACTACTTGGTCGCTCCACCTGTTGACACTCTGATGATAAAGAGGAGTTTTTTGCTTTTCTTCAGTTCAGAGATGATGTTATCGAGACTTCCCAGGGGTGCACCGCTTTTAGCACGCTCCTCTAATTCATGCAGAGCAGCCTGGAGACTGTCCCACGTAACCCAGACATCGCCCCGCGTGATGTGATCTTGGGATGCGACTGCCAGGTGCTTCCCAAGGCAGACAGCCCATTCGGTCTCTCCGAGCCTCAGAAGTGCTCCATTTAAACCTCTTATGCCCACGTTCATGGCCGCATCCCCGTCTTTAGTAATCATACCGGTCAGTATGGATATCCCCACACTCACTCCCAGAAGTGGCAGGATTTTCTTGGGTTCAGCGAGAGATGCGATTCCACGACTACGAGCCAGAAACTTACGCCTGGTGTCGAGCTGATACACCAGAAACCGGATTTTAGTGGACTCAATCTGTTCTCGCAGTTCCTCGAACCTGACGGAATCCTCATGCGCTCGGCTTTGTATCAGGTCGAGTCGATGCCTTAAGTCTTCTAATGTATTCTCCCAGTTTGCTTCTTTCATTTACTTTTTCTCCAGCTGGTGTTTTACTTCCACGATAAGATCCTCAAGCTCTTTGCCAGCCTTCTCTCCCTTCTTCTGCAATCCTTCCGCCTCCCCTACTGCCAAGCCCGTAACCAGGGTTTTCTCCAGGATCGAGGTCAACTCCTCTTTAATAAGACCTGTCTCCTGTCGTATGGAGGCAATGGCTTCGACACCAGCTTCATGTATCATCTTTGCAGCCCCGGATGCGGTATTTTCTACTTCCGCCTGGAGCGTGGCCTTGCGGTTCTCGAGCTCTTCTATTTCGCCCATAACGAAGGCCTTTTGTTTAACGGTGGCCTGAAGGTTTTCCCCTTCTTCCTCAACGGCCTTGTGGAGACCGGAATAATTCTTGAATTGGTCGAGCGATAAGAAGAATTCGTCTTTGACCTGGTCGGCGTCAACATTCTCCCCCTCAGCCATACCTGCAAGCAGCTTCACCAGATGCAGGAGGTCTTTCTCCGAGAGGCCTATTGTCTTGAGCTTTATCAGGGACTCTTCTTTGCTGCCCAGTTCCGATTGCAGCTCGTCCTTTTTCTTTATAAGGTCTTTGATTTCACCGCTGAGATGGGCATGCTCTTCTTTAGCAACCGCCACTATTTCCTTGGCCTGTTCCAGCTCAGCGGACTCAGCCTCCAATGAGCTTTTGACCTCCTCCTTTTTGTGTTCCAGAATACTGACTTCCGACGTGAGGGACTCTACCTCCCCTGCAAGACCTTTCTTTTTCACGTTCAGCGAATCAACCTCGTCCCTTATCTCCCCAACCTTTTGCAGCATACTGGCGTATTCCTGTGCGATTTCCTGAAACGGTTTATTTTCAGCCTCTTCGAGCTTGTGGAGATTCAAAGCCGCC
>JABUBP010000522.1_pt1 | contig 10904 bp, 16 predicted proteins | sample 7240331 | NCBI WGS metagenome assembly JABUBP01 (sample SAMN07256347, study PRJNA390944) | subsurface metagenome | isolation source: Methane hydrate marine sediment | place: Pacific Ocean: Eastern North Pacific, ODP site 1244 | collected 2002 | reverse complement strand
AAATACTCCCAAAGCTTCCCAGCATCCACAGCTTCCTCATATTCCTTCCTTTCCTTATCGTACCGTCTATTATCCTGTTTTACTTTCGCTGCTCGAAATTGATTAAATACAATTACAGCCAGAAGCATGATTATAACGATGAAGCCAAAGACGATAATGATTCTGCTCTTTTTCAAAGTCATTTTCTTAGCTCATTCCTTGTCCGGCTATGTCGAGCGAGCCGACGTCTTGAAGGGATACGTTTTGGACAAACACCACAGCTTCAAGGATGGTCGCCGACTCGCTCTCATTACCTTCACCCGGCCGCTTCCTCGGTCTCCATGAGCGTCTTGACCAGGAGTGAGTAATTATCATGTATGGTGATCGCTTTCCGCAAGCGATCGTTGAACTGCTGCGCGTCGATGAGACACTCGTTCGTGCCGCGCTGCAACGCCTCTTTGACCCTGGTTATCTCCAACAAGTAGCGATAGCGCAGGGCGTCCAGCGTCAGGTCGTGCTGCTCTTTCGTCTCGGCCATTTTTTCTCCTCTTATTTCGTCAGGGTGTCAGCGATCTTTTCGATCGTCTTGTCGCGTACTTCCGGCCAGCACCTTTTCTTGTTCAGCGAGCGGAGCTCCTTGATCAAGTTTGTTCTCGACATTCCCTTTATCTCGGCGAGCCAGCGGCCGTACAACTTGAGAGTTTTCGTACACTGGTGGTTGCCGCGTATCGTCAGGGGCAGCTGAAACGCCGTGATATATTCTTTGCTTCGGGGCATCGTCTCCTCTCCTCTTATTTGAAAAGTTTCCGCAAGAGACCGCCGCTCATCCTGCCCGCTTTGCGCCGGGCAACACGTCGGGCGATCTTGCCTTTTGAGACCGCGTTCACGTCGCCCAGGGCTTTCGCCAGCCAGTACAAAAAACCTCGAAAACTTGACATAGTTCACCGTCCTTTCATACATAATTGCAGGAGAAAAACAGTCATTATAACAACCATCGTCCCCACCAGCACGAGAACGACAAGCGGCGTCGAGACGACTGGGACGCCACAATAACGGCAGGTTTTCGAGAAGCGGCCGACGGGGGATGAACAGTTGTAGCACGTGTTTGACCTCGTCGTCTCCCCGTTGTCGTCGGGGATGAAAACCCGAAGCCGGACTCCTCGCTCCCATCCGAAGTGATGGGGCGCGAAAGATCGTCTGAAGGACGCGAACTTACCGTTCAGACTATCTACAAATGACAGGCCAAACAAGCAAGACAGCGCATATAGAACGCGGTCGAGTCCGGCCATAGTCCGCTCTCCTTTCAGCCCCTGTGGTACGTCCCGGAGACGGTAACTTTCATCCCCTCGATGGTCGTCGTGTAGTCCAGCGTTATCGTGCTGTCGTAAGCAGTGCCGATGCGCAGCCCCGACTGATACAATACGCCGTTCCGGTACCCGATGATGCTGTCAACTGTCTGGTCGAAACCGAGCTCGGGTATGACTATTCTCTCACGCGCCCGGTACGTCGTCTCGTCGATCTTTGTCAGCGTCATCGTGTCGCTGAAAAGCACCGATCTAACCTCGCCCTGGTTGTCCACTATCGCTTCACCTGAGCCGTGCCACGTGCCGCTCAAGTCGGCGATCGGGTCGCTGCCGTTGCCGCAGCCCGCCGCGGCGATCGCCACGATCACAATGATCATGGTTCTCGTTAGTGTTTTCATCTTTTCTCCTTTGGTTTGATGTTCAGCAGATCGAAGTTATTTTTGTATTTCTCAAACTTCGGGGCGTTGCTGCTACGGTCAGACTTCGGCATGTTTATCTCGGCCTTCCCGACGTTCTCGCCCGACTTCAACGTGTGGCCGAGTTCTATCACCTTGCTCGACGGCATGACCCAGAAGGTATCGTTTGCCTCGGTGAAAAATATGAACCAGTAGTTAGGTCTCGGCTCGATTCTCATCCCGGCAAAGAACGTCGGGTGCTTCGCGTATATGCTGCGGGCTTTTATCTGCACGTCGAGATACTTCTTGTCGCTCAGCCGGATGACGCAATCAATCTTTTTGTCATCCACCAGCGTCTTGAACACGTCGAAACCGCGCTTGAGCAGCTCGGCGATAACGACATACTCCTGGCGGCGCCCAAAGGCCTGCGGGGTCATCCGGTTGTCGGGTACTGGTTTTTTCATCTTGACACTTTCCCTGGTCGGTTGTATCTATAAGAACTGAGCCTTGATTCAATCAAGAGCTTTCTGTTGTAACAGCTGGCCGCTTTGTTCATTCGGGCGGCCAGCGCCTTTTTCTGTCCAGTCTCAAACACCCCTGTACTGTCATACCGCCCGACGTGAGATCGTCTGTTTTAGGATATATCTTGCTCGTCGGTTTCGTCAGTTTATCGTCGGGGGCGGGAGAAAGACTTAGAACCCGCCCCCTGTCATGGAATTGGTTGCCGCGAGTATTGCGCAGCCGGGCAAATGTTCATCCGCCGACAAGCCCCCAACTGCGCACCCGTCGCGGCACGGGCTATGGAGTACGACTTGCCGACTGTTGTTATAGTCCGGCTGAGGACTAATATCAAAGATCAAAAATCATCAATCTCCAGCTTCCCTCGCCATGTTTATCGACTCAACCATGAACATCGCGTCCTCGAGCAACAATCCCGAAGGTACCACGCCGGGACGTTCGGCCATCAAGTCTTCAACCGTGTAGAGCGAGCTTTTCGCCACCGAGCTCTCGGCTCTGCTCGCGCGCTCTCGCTCATCATCCTCGTCGGGTTCCGGCTCTTTTGGTTCACCTGCTCCGGGAACTGTCGGCTCCGAGGGAAGCCTCAACTGCTGGCCGATCTCCTCGATCAAACCCGACACGGTCGCTATCGTCGCGGGTTCGATCTCGACACCTTTTTCGGCGAGCACGGTGAGCATCTCCACAACGAGATTTAACTCGTCGATCAACTCTTGAACCTCGCTCTCGGACGCTTCCTCGTCGGGTTCGCCGTTATCCGGGTCAGCATCGTCTTTGATCTTTTGTATCGTTTGCCTGATGTTGAACAGCGTGATCGAGAGCGCAGACCTGTCGGATTCGGGTATTCTCTCGTAGAGCTCGCCGAACTTTTGCTCGGCATCGGCCAGGTCGCTTTCGGCCTCTGATATTTCTCTCATGCTTGCCATATCACCACCTCGTTTATAGAGTAAAAACTTTTTTTTATTCGCTGGTCTATCGACGAGCGAGACCTCTTGTATTATCATCCCCAAAAGGCGACGTCCCATTATTATCACCGTCCTTTCATCTGTTAAGCGGCCGCGTATCCCTGCATCGAGACGCCCGTCAAAATACCTTCTTTTATCGCTTGCCATATCTCGGCGTCGTCGATATGTATTGCCACAATCCAAGAGCCTTTTTGTACAACCTGACCGTTCCACTCGAAGGTCAGCGGAGCAATCCAGCTCTCCACAAGTTTGAGCTCCTTCGGCTGCTGCTGATGCATGATACCGATATTCCGGTGGTCTGTTAGGAACTCATGCGCAGCCTTTTCTATGTCCTCGGCCGTCGCCCAATCACCGTGTTCATCTTTGACGTCCGGCTCGTACACGACGCAGAACACCAGCCGCTTCTCGCTGTTCTTTTCTATGAAGTTAGTGTTGAGTTCAAAGTCCATTTTTCAATCCTCGTAATCGTCTATTATCCCTATTTTGGTTGGCCACCGTCCGCTCAGTGCGGAGACGATCTTGCGCCTCGCCCTGACGATCACCCCGGGGATAAACCTTCCGGTCGTCGCAACCCAAATCTGTGCGCTGATGCTCGTCGGGTTCGCTTCCATTTTTCGATGATACCACTTAACGAACGCCCTGTTGATTCGGGTGAGAAGTTTCTCGCGGCCGCTCATGGCGAGAGTCCTTGCGCGTTCGTAACTCATGGCTCTGCTAATCGTCACTCTCTCGTCGAGTTCCCGGGTGATCATGTCGCGCGGCCATGAGACCAAATACCAGCTGTGCTGTTCGATAGCACGCCGCGGCTTCTTGGCTCCGCTCCAGTACCACCATATCGCAAGGCCTTTGGTCGCCTGGGGGTTATCCCGAATCATTTCTTGCCTTTCGATCTCTTTGGCTTCTTTGCTTTCGTTGCTTTTTCAGTCGGCTTGACGACGTCCTCGATGATCGAAACCTTGTCGTGCGCGACGCCCGCGAGCGTCAACTGCTCGATCGAACTCTCGTCGGTGATCAAGAACTGCTTGAGTTCGATGCGGAATCTTTTCAGCCAGTCGGGCATGCTGACCGTCTCACCTTTGAGCGTTCGGGTCTCGTCGAGCACCGAAGTCTCGACTGTCGCCGCGATCTTGACGGCGCCGCCGCTTTCGGCCAGCTCCTTGAGCAGACCTTTGCTGGCGATCTCGGTGAGGTTCGACAGCGCATGATTGATCACTTCGACGGCGATCTGCGCGGCGATATTCCTGGTCGATCGCTTTGTTTTTTCTCCTGTGAGACGCTCCTGGCACAAGTGCATCAAGTTTCTTTTTGTGACGGTCGCACCCATATCGGAAATGTACTTCTGTATGCCCGCGCCCGTAACATGCCGCTGACCCCTCGCGGTCGCCACCCGCAGGGAACCATCCTCGATCAAGTCGTAAATCCGTCGCTCGCTCAGGTTGAGTATCACCGCCGTCTGCGCCGTCGTGTATAGCTCAGCCATATCTACCATCGTTCCGTTCTCCTATGCTGCAGTTCAAGTATCGCGTCTATCATGCAGCAGCTTAGCGATCTTGTCAAGAAGTTTTTTTCAGTCGGTCGTCGAAGTCGATCACCAGGGCTTGAGATAGGTGATCACACTTGACCAGGAGCCGCCGAATAACGTCCTTCTGGTGGCCGACTGTCGTCGTGAGTTCGGTGATAACTATCTCTTGCAGACATTCTCTTTGAGTGTTATGCATCGTCTGTTTCCCTTCTTATTTGAAAAGTTCAATCGTGCAGAGACAGCCGACTACAAAGGCCACGATCGCAAAGATCACCAGCGAGACCCGGAACGTCGCACCTATGGCATAACGTCGTCTGCTCCGGCGTGATCTCCAACCACACGACGCGCAAGCTGCTTGACGATAAGCGAAGCGTGATAACGTCTCGCCGCAGTCCGGGCAAACCCTCTCCTTCGCACGCGCACGCGCTCGCACGGAACGTTCATTTTTCAATCTCTGTCTCAAGTCTCAGACCCCCCTGTGTCCTCACCCTGCCCGTCGAGAGATCGTCGCTCCTGCGACATCCTCGGGCGTTGTTTCCGTCTGTTTATCGTCGAGAACCAGCACCCAGGCTCAACTGTTCTTTCACAGTATCTTTTTGAGAGCTGCCCTCTGCTCGTCGGTGAGCTCCGCGAATATCCTGACCAGCTTCGCGGCGTCGTCGTCGATCTCGTCGTCGCCGTTGTTGTCGGAACCATCGGGCTCCTCTATCGGCCACTTCCGATCGTGGAGCTTCTTGACCCTCTCGTGCGGTGCGATCATGTTCAGATACACCGCCGTCGTCGATAGATGCTTGTGTCCGAGGCTGTCCCTAATCTCCGTTATCGGCAGCCCTTCGTTGACAAGTTCAGACGCGAAACTATGTCGCAGCGCGTGTGCATGAACTCTCTTTGTGATACCCGCGCGAGCTGCCAGACGCGAGAGCATTTGTCTCACGTACTCCTGACGTATCTGGCCGCCTTTCAACGTCGAGAACAGCTGGCATCGACTGTTTATCCCGAGTTCTTTTCTGACGGCCAGCCACTGTTCTATCAACGATATTGTCATGGTATCCGTGCCGCATATCCTTTGCCGCCCACCTTTGCCAGACCTGACGTTGATCTTGCCCGTCGATAGATCAATGTCCCTCGCCCTCAGTGCAAGTGCTTCACCGAGTCGGAGTCCACTACGCCAGAGCACGGCGATCAAACTCCTATTTCTGACGCCAGTCGAGCACCGCCTGTTTGCGTCGATCAACGACACAACCTCGTCTGACCTCAAGAGTTCGATCGGGTACTTCTTGCCCTTGCGTCCTGACACCTTCCTTGTTCTCCTGGTCTCTCTCCTGGTCATGGTCTCTCCTCTCCTTTGGGTTCGGGTTCATAGTACTGCTTTGAGATAACAACCAAGTATCATATTCTGCAACGTATCACATGATCGCACGTTGTCAAGAAAAAAAGTAGTATGCTGTGAGAAAAGTGCCCCTGGGTGTCCCTGTATGGCGTGATCACTCAATCAAGATCGCCCTGGTCAAGTGCTGCTGGCGTGGTTTTGGGCGTGAGACATGCCCCTGGACATGGCAGCAGGGACACCAGGGCGCGATCTGAGACACTTTGAGGGGTGGGGGGTGTGTGGTCGTACTGCCGGAACTTGATATTCGCGTCTGGTGGGAACGTCAGCACAACAGGTAACTTGTTACCTTGTGCTGGTTGGTATCAAAAAAGACCAGGCGCGCTGCCCGGTCTTTTCACCTGATCTGGCGCGGGATATCGGTCAAAAGATGAATCAGACTGACTCATCTTTTCAGCCGATCTGGCGGGGTTTTGGTATCAAAAGCGGTATCACTTCTGGCGATCGCGGCGGTTTCAGTCTCGGTTGCAACGGTCTTTGAAACCGTTTACTCAACATCCGGGTATAGCTCGTCAATCTCCTTGAGCGCTTGCTTCTCATCCTCGTCGGTGAACTCATCCTCGGGTTCGTCGGGGGGGCTCCGGTCGTGGTCTGGCGGGTATCCTCGGCGCGGCTTCTTTTTCGGCTCGGGTTTTGGCTGCTGTGATCTCATGCTCTTTGGCTTCTTTCCGTTGTCGTCGTCTGATTCGATCTCATCGACACCCGGTTGCTTCGGTCGTCTCCGTGATCTCTCAGGGGCGCTCCTCTTGACGCCGCCGATCGGCTCACCGTTCTCGTCATAAGGATACTTGAGAATGATACAAGTGAGTGCGCTGCCGTCAGCACGGCGCGGCTTCTCATTTATATATTTTTCGAGCGTCCTTGCCACGCTTAGCTCGTCTGAGAATCTCGGCGGTATGGGCTCATCACGAAAGATAAACTTCGGGTACCAACTGCCGGAGTCCCTCTTGCTGGAGAGTTCGAGATACATCGGAATTATCCGCGCAACGTCGGCGTTGCTCGCGTGGGGCATCCTCTCCAACAGCATCTTTGCGAGTCCCTCGGGCGTGTTGAGGTTCGGCTCCGATCTGAGAGGAGCGATCGGTTCGATCTCGCCGGGTTCGTTCACGCTGTCTGCTATGTCCCGCAGCCGCACCTTCTCCGTCCAGTCGTTTTTTCTGGAGTACAATTTCATCAGAGACAGCGATTTGTCTAATATCCGGGCAGTTTCCTTGAGACTCCTTTTTTGCCCTAACTCGTAGTAAACATTGAAAGCGCGTGCTTCCTTCCCTGTCTCGTTCTCGTCGGGTGATCGTTTTTTCTGCATGACATGTTCTCGCGTCCGGTTTTTGCTCAACCTGTCTGTTCTGCTGGTTTTGCTCTCATTGTACCGTTGTACCTTTTTGGCTCATTTATTGTACCGGAATTATACCGCTTTCGGGTCTTGGTACAATTTCGGTTGGTTGCCGCTGCCGTTGTGATCTCCGTTCTGCTTCTCTTTTCTCCATGACGTTCTCGCTGTCGTTTCGTTAGGTTATAGACGAGAACATCATCGCATATCAAGTGTGCTTTGTAAAGTGTTCTCCCGGTTGCGGTGCGCTTTTCTCCAACATGTTCTCGGGCTTTTCTTGGACTAACCGGGGCGTCATTCGTTCTCCGGCGCGTTCTCATCGACTACCCTGACCTCTGTGTGTATGGAGACGTGCCTTTTCATCTGTGATCGTCTTATCATGTCGTCGATCATGTCCCGCAGTTCGTTGATCAACAGCTGCCGCTCCCACTCGTATATCGCCGCGTATCCTCGTATGGTGTACGTGGCTCTGTGGAGTATTCTTGCAACCTCTGCCAGCGATCTCTCCTCGCCCAGGTTGCAGTAGAGACAGAAGGCGAGCGCGGGTATCTCCGGCATGGCCTCTATACCATACTTCGTGTTGTCGGGTATCTGGTCAACGTGCATCTGGCTCTGGCATCCTTCGTGCTGTTGTTGGTTTCGAGTTCAGTTCCCGCCGAGCCGTTTCAACGTGGTGTCGCGGGTCATCGTCATCGGCAGCTTTTCTCAGCTGTCAAAGAACATCGCGGCCGGCGGGAACCTTTTTTTCGACTTGTGTCGAGGGTGTCATCGTACCACGCCGGGGGTGATAGTTCAAGCGAGCCCTGTTGTCGGTGAAGCTTTGACGTCCGTCTCCAGGCTCGCTCTTTTCCGTTCGACGGAACCTCCAGCTGGAGATCGCGCGCGGCGGTGCGCGTTTGACCAGGGTTCCGGGAAGCGAAGCAAGGAGACGTGGAAAGCAGAACGTAAACGGAGATCATAAACGGTTCAAAACCAGCAGTTCAAACTACGTCCTGAGACATGCTGAAAAAAAAACTTATCAACAGGAGATTCGAGGCATTTTTTGAAATCAGTTAGATACTTTGTGAAGCCCGCCCCGCCTGCATGTGCGAGGCGCGGGCGGCACTTCCTCCGTCCCAAGGAATATCTCAGGAGAAAAGAACGGAGAAAAGTAACACAAAACCATCCAGAGACACGCCAACCAAAAGCAAGGCGCCCCGGGTTATTATATATATAAGGAGTATGTCGTCTCAATTTGATGTAAGTCTCTGCGACGCAGAGGTGTGTAAAAACACGGGAAATGACCCTGAAATGACCCCTTTTTCAGCCGATCTTGGTCGCTTTCGCATCTATCTCTTGGCCGACTATCTCCTTTGCCGAGTCCCTAAAAATCTGCTGGATTTGAACGACGTTGTCCTCGTTCTTGATCGACAGAATCCAGCCGTCGTGCAGCGGCAGGCCGAGCCGGACTTTGCAGACTTCGATGGTCTCGGCGATCACTTTGACGATCGTCTCCGCGCCGAGCTTTTGAAGTGTGTCCGGGTTTTTCTCGAGCTCGTCCAAAAGCTTTATCCCGAATATCTCCTTCATAATCTTGTACGTATCTTCGTGCTGTTCCATGCGCTCACTCCTCTCTTGGGGTCTCAGTTTTTTCAGCTCCTTGTTCCTCTTATAAGTCCGCGGGCGGCGTTTGTGTAAGATCGCTATGACTTCCATCTTGGCCTCTTTCTCCGTGCGCCCGATGCGATCTGCGATCTCCGGGTAGAAGTCCGGCGGCAGCCTCATGCCGATCAACGCGGCCGCGATCGCTGGCTCCTGTGCCGAGTAGTCTATCTCATACATATCACCACCGCCCGGCTCGTGCAGACAAATCTGCCGGAACTCCTTCGGCGTGTTGCCCAAACCCGGGTTGCGGGGGCTCAGCCTTCCTGTCCTTCCCTGGTACCACTGACATCGAATCTCGCCGACGCAACCGCCCGCTGCTCCTCTCAAAGCCATCAGGTTGTTTCGCTTCTCCACGTCATATTTCATGCTCTCAAGAGCTTCCCGGATGCGTGATCTGTCGAGCCAGAGTCCGGTTCCTCTCCAACACTCGTCGATGATGATTCGCGGAACGATCACGCGGGACGATGGTCTCGCGGTGAACGAGCCATGCTCGGGTGATCTCGGCCGGGGCTGAGACTTCCCTCTCCTGCAGTCCTCGGAACTATCAACAAAGCGCATCGACTGCAGCTGTCTCACGAGCAGTTCGACGCTCGGCAAGTAACGTCTCGCTTCTGCTTTTTCAAAAGCGCCAGTGCCGCCGGGGATCGTTTTCCAACTGTCTTTGTCCATGTAGTGAATCACACCGCAGCTATCCAACGCCTCAAGTATCTCGGAGACGAGCATAGGACGTGCAAAGTGTTTCCGAGGAAAAGCATGACCTTCGCTGCTCGTGTGAGTCAACGCGGAGAGGATAAAGAAAAGATATTCGAGGCGTCTGGCAGTCATTCGGAAACCTGTTGATTCGATTCGGCCGACAGCCCATAGCCAGGCCTCCAGGCCGAGCGGGTGAGCGGGGTAAAGTTTTTTTCTTTTTCTCTTGACATGCCCCTTCGGGTTTGGTATCGTGCTCATCGTTTAGGCACCTTTCGCAGGGGTGTGAGTTAGAAGAGGGTGGCTCGCAATGGTCGCTCTCTTCCCTTTTCAGCACCCAGTTACTTATTCAGTTTTGACACCCGCCATTTTACCTCATCTGACCAACGAGTCAAGTTCTATCAGTGTCCTCACCCTACCCCTGGCGAGATCATCGCTTCCAGGGGGCGTCCTGGCTCGCTCTCACCAGTCGTTGTGATCTTGATCTGGCTCGATCAAAGCGTCGATCACTTCGCGTATTTCTGACCCCGTCAGCGGGGGGGCGCAGCGGGCTCTGTTCGTGTGCCGGAGCTCTTTTTTCAGATCCTCGGGATTCAATCCCAAGTCCCGACGTTCGAGCAACCAGCGGCCGTACTTTTCGAGGGTTTCCGCGCGCGCAGTTCCTTTGAGCTCTGCTGGCAGCCGAAACGTATCGACGGGCGATTCGTCATGGCTCATTTGTCTAACTCCTTTCGTTATCGGCGATCTCGGGCTGCCCGGCCGTCATGGGGCGTCGGGGGGGTTCACAGGTGAGACCGGGCAGCCCCGATCTGTTCTAACGAGCGAGCCAGCTGCAGGGGCAAGGGGCAAAGACCCCCGCACACGTCATGGCGACTACTGGCTCACTCTCATCGTTCAACTTCTCCTTATCACGGGCTGCCCGGCCTTCGTGGGGTTCGAGTGAGGCTTTACTCTGACCTGACCGAGCAGCCCTTGCTTTTTCGTCGGGCGGGCGGCTGTTTGAGCTTACCCTGTATTGGCGAACTTTTGTTTGGCAAGACCGCCCGCCCTGTTTTTCTGACGCTTACTGTCTTATCAAATACTCCCAAAGCTTCCCAGCATCCACAGCTTCCTCATATTCCTTCCTTTCCTTATCGTACCGTCTATTATCCTGTTTTACTTTCGCTGCTCAG
>JABUBP010000521.1_pt1 | contig 10919 bp, 13 predicted proteins | sample 7240331 | NCBI WGS metagenome assembly JABUBP01 (sample SAMN07256347, study PRJNA390944) | subsurface metagenome | isolation source: Methane hydrate marine sediment | place: Pacific Ocean: Eastern North Pacific, ODP site 1244 | collected 2002 | reverse complement strand
TTTTGGGCGTTCAACGAGCCCGCTTTGCCTTCCGTCGCGGAACCACCATCGGCTTGGCGTCGGGGCCGGCCCCAGGATACGCGTATGAAGGGGGCAGGATTTCGATCGCCTGCCCTGGGCTACTTCGAGCCTCGTTGGGCCAGTAGCGCCGGTCGGAGATGGTCACGCCCGCCTGGGCGTCGAACGCGGAGATTGAGGCGAGCACCGGGACCAGAAGACATAGGAGTCCTGTCCTCGTCGACATGCCTCGCCTCAAGCTCTCAGCGCAGCGGGTCCTCGTGTTCAGTTTCACCATAGGAGCGAGCGGGCTCGTCATTGTTGATCGAGATCAAACGTCTGCGCGGGCCGCAGGTACCCCGGCATCCGGCCTGTTATCGTCGCCGCTCATCACACCGCCACGCAGGGCGCCTTCATCGGGCGACGCTGCCGACAGTTCGCTGCGATCAAGCATGTGGCCGGCCGCCGACGAGCTCGCGCCAGGGTTTTCGGGACTTCCAGAGGCAGGCTTGGGGAGCTCGGGAGCAAACTGCCGGTTCGTAAACAGGTAGTAGCCGTCCCGGGCGAAAGCCGTCGTCGCGGACTTTTCCCGCAGACACGACTGACGCGCGTTCCTGCCCTTCAAGATGCGCACGAAGCGCCAACCCGGGCTCAGCAGCAGATTTGGAATCGGATTGTAGGTCGGCACGACCGCGTAGAACTCGCGCGCGAATGTGCTTGCAAAGAGCACATAGGCCGGCTCGTTTGCGCGGTTGCGCCGGCTCGGACATCCCGGGTTCTTGCTGCCCATCATCGTTTTCAGCCGACTTCGTCGGAGCCGATGAACTCCATGTAGGTGCGGCGTCCGTGCGGGCCGAACAAAACGACCGAATACTTCTGAGGTTTGCCGCTCATGCCCGGAGATCCCTGGGGCATCCCGGGCACTGCGATGCCCGCGGCCTCGGGTCGTTCAGCAAGCAGCCTGTTTATCGCGGCCACAGGCACATGCCCTTCCACGACGTAGCCTGCGATTTCAGCCGTATGACAGGCAGCAAGGTCCGAGGGGACGCCGAGACGGTTGCGGATCGCGTTCAGACCGCTCGTTTCTTCAACCTTGACGGAGAACCCCGCCTCGCCGAGGTGCTTCGCCCAAGCGCCGCAGCAGCCGCAGCTGGGGTCCTTGTGGACCAAGACGCCCGCGGCCGCGCGGAGTGGCAGGGGCGCCAGCGCGATCCCTAGAATGCAACCGCAAACCATCCGGCGTGAAAGTCGAAGCTTCGCAGACGAATTTGGCGTCATGTCCCTATCCCTCAATGGTGTTTGAACCAACCGATATCCTTTATGTCGTTGAAAGAATCGGTGCGGTGGCAAAGAAAGCACTGGTTTACACGCGCATGGTGCTGACCCGTGATCATCTGGTCCATCATCACGAAGTGGTGCATGTAGTGGCTCGGCGGCGCCTGGTGGCATTGCGCACATTCCTTGGAGGTGGGCGAAGGATGGAGGAACTTCGCAATTCTCCATGTATCGAGTGCGTGACAGCTCGCGCATTCGCGCCCGAACAGTCCGCGGTGCGGTTCTCGATTGCTATGACAGCTGACGCAGTCGAGGCTGGCCTTCTCCGCTTCGTCGGAATTCGGTACGCGCAGGAATTTCTGCAGATCGGCGACCATCTGTCCCGTGATTGCGCGCGCAGACGTGTTTGCTTCATGTGGAAACGCCCCAATGCGCAAAAGCGCGGCGTGATCCATCCTCGTCGGCCGCACGCCGCCCGCATGCTCGAGATGGCAGCCGCGGCACTCCTTGCTCGTCGCGTGGAATGCCGTCGCTTGCTTCCCGAGATCCGCAGCGGCCGTCGTGTGACAGGCGACACAGGCCGCGGCCTCGACGCCTTTGGTCGGCGTATGACAACTTTCGCACTTTTCGGATAGGAAGGCATGCTTCTCCGAAAGCGGCCCGGGAAGCACTGCGTCCGTCCAACCCGAGACGGCCATAGAACCATGCCTGTACAATCCGGCGGATACCGCCGCCACGCCCGCGATGGCAAGCGTCGCGAAGATCACGTAGACGAACGCCCGAACGCTCACGTGAGCCACCGAAGCCCGTAATAGACCTCGCCTGCGATATGGAGCGCCAAAAGCGCGTACATCGCGATCGCCGCAAGCACGTGGAATCCGATCCACTGCGTGAAGACCTTCTTGACGGCTTCTTGGGATCCGATCGCATACTCGAGATCCGAAATGCCCTCGACGAGCTGCAGGATCGGCACTTCCTGCAGCGCTGAAGCACTCGTGGGAGGATCGTCGTCAGCGGATGCTTCGCGCGCGGACAGGATGAGCGCGGTTCGGTCGTAGGTAGACCGCAACGTTGCAAGGCGAGACTGCCGCTCCCGTATTTCGGCGGCGGTCTGCGGCAAGTAGTACCGCCCCACGAATCCGGTGACGACAACGACCAGCAGGCTGGCTACGAGCGCGATTCCAAGCGGGCTTTGATATTTGTGTCCGGTATGCAGGAGCGCGAGAAACGATGCCGCAATGCCGGCGTAGACGTGAAAACCAAGTAGCGCGCGCATCGAGACGACGCGGGTGACGATGGTCTTGAAGCTTCGGCCGTACTTCGCGAGCGGATAGACGAGGAGGAGAAGCATAAGGCCGGCGGCCGACGCGCCGAGAGCAAATCCAGCGAGGCTTCCAGCAAATCTCGGATCGGAATGAAGCAAGAATGCCGGAATCAGCAACAGCAGGCTGGCGAGGACGACATCGACGATCAGCCGCTCTCTGTCACCCATCTCAGGCCTCGACGACCAGGTTTCCGATGGATTTCGCCTGACAGGCCAGGATCATGCCCTTGGCTCTGTCCTCCTCGGTGAGCGCATCCTGGACTTCCATCGTGACGTTGCCTTCCAGCAGGTGGGTCTTGCAAATGCCGCAGATGCCGGCGCGGCAGGAATAGTCGATCGGCACGCCGACGGACTCGGCGACTTCGAGCACGCTCTTGTCCGGAGGCAACGGCGCGACCTTGCCGGATTTGGCGAAGCGGACGGATGCCGTCGCAGGACCGATGGCTGCGGCGCCACCGTTCTCGGACTTCGTGCTCTCGATGACGGTCCTGCCGGGAGGCGGAACGGCCCCGAGCGCGGGGCCGAACGCCTCCGTCTTGATCTGTTCGGACGGGACGCCAAGCTCGCCGAGCGTCTTCTTGATCGCCTGCATCATTCCGGGAGGACCGCACAGGTGCACCCGGCGTCGGGCCAGATCGGGGATGGCCCGCGTCAGGAAATCGGCTGTGATCTGGCCCTCGCTTCCCATCCACGACGTGCCGGCCGCGCGCGCCATAGTGGCTGCGACGTGGAGATTGTTCATCCGCCGCTGCAGGTATTCCAGCTCGTCCCTGAAGATGAACTGTTCGGTCGTCTGCGCGCCGTACACCAGGTGGACTTGGCCCGGCCAAGCGATGTCGAACAGATACCTTATCGCGGCCATCAACGGCGTGATGCCGACGCCCCCGCCGATCAGCACGACGCTGTCGGCCTCCTTTCCGCTGAAAGTGAAAGCGCCGGAGGGAGCCATCACGTCGAGCAGGTCTCCTTCTTTGATCTTGTCGTGCATGTAGTCGGAGAAGACTCCGCCGTCCTCGCGCTTGATGGTGGTCTCGACGTAAGCCGTCTGGGCGGCGGATGACGCGATCGTGTAGGATCGCCTGACGGTCTTCCCGTCGATCTGGGCGGAGTAGGTCAGAAACTGGCCGGGAAGAAACGTGAATGGAATCGAGCCGCCTTCCGGATCCCGGAGACGAAAGGTCTTGACGCTCGGAGTTTCCCTGAAGATCGCGCAGACCTTGAGCTTGCCTTTCCAGAGTTGCCCAGGCGTCGTCGAGCCGCCGGTTGCGCGCATCGTCGAACCCGCAGTTCCTTCCGGAGAGTCGCTGCGCGCGACCGATGGCTTGTCCGCGGGGCCATCGCTCGACCCGACCTGCGGCTGAACCGCCGGCGAGGCAGCCTGCGGCGTCGCTGCGAGCGCCGGCGCCTTTGTCAGCCTATCGACGAGAGCGTTGGCTCGGCGCATTCGCGCCACATAGACCGCAAGCATCCCCGACGAGAAGGTCGCGAGCAGTCCCATCGTTACGACGTGAAACCAGGAAATGCCCAGGACTCCGTCCGCAGTGAAGGTTGCGGGCGGCGGCAGCAGATTCATCTGCGCCTTGAACCAGTTTTGCGCGATGTGCTGCGGAGACTTTCCTTCGCTCAACGAGCGCAGCACGGTCACGCCGCTTTGCACCTGATCGAGAGACCCGCGCATTCGTCCCGAAGCCTGATCGGCGGCGGGAATGTCGCCTCCCGCCATGGCATGACGCAGTTCCGTTTGCGCGGCGGCAAGACTATCGAGACCGGAGTTGATGCGGGCACGGGCCTCGGATTCAAGGCCGCGCCGCTGCTCGGCCGAGAGAGCGGGCATTTCCATCAACGCCGGATAGAACTCCTTGCGTGGGCGGCCCATCATCTCGCCCATCATCCCCGTTTCGCCCATCATGCCCGGATTGGATGATCCGCTCGACGAAGGTGCCGGCGGGCCGCCACCTGGAGCTGCCGTGCCGTTCGATTGAGGAGCGCTCGCGCCTCCGGAGCCGGGAGTGCCGGGATGATGCGCCGAGTGATTGTCCTCGGCCTGCGCCAACCGCAAATCGGCCGGCCGTCCGAACTCCGCATCGAGACGCTTGGGGCTATCGCGATCCCGTAGCTGCTCTGCCGAGAGCTGCGCGGTTGCAGCGATGGCGGCCCCTGCGAGAAACAGGGTGCAGAGGACCGCCACCCAAAGACCACCGCGATTTCGAAACACCAGCTCGAATATCGACATGGCCTCTGCCTTCACGAAGAGGTCGTCAGAACGTCGCGATCAAAGGCAGCAGGATGGCATCAGCCGTCTGCTTCTGCCCGTCGCTGAGGGACCCGTACAACCGAGCGAATGCAGAGCGCGCCGATTTGATCGCTTCCAAGCGCTCACCCAAATGATGCTCGTAGCGGTCAAGGCGCTCGGGGCCGGCCACTTTGTCATCCATCACAAGCAGCTTGCGCGCTTCCAACAGGTGCTGACGGCTGGAGCGCAGCGCGTCCGCCAGAACGTTCCAATCGGCCGTCTGCTTGTCGGTGATCTGCAACTCGGTCTTGAGGAACGCGATGCGCCCCTCCAGTCGCTCGGTGACGTCGGCGGGGCCGCTCGTGCTTGCACCGGTACCGGAACCCATGCCGTTCATCTGCTGATTCATGCGGCCATGCATTCGCTCCATCATTTGCATCATCGGCATCATGTTGGAGTCGCGCGGCTGACAGCCGGCGCCCTGACAGTCCTGCATCTGACCCGGCATGGGCATCTTCATCTTGTCGTCCATGCGACCGCCGCCAGTGCTCTGCGACTGGCTGCCGGGCTGCGCCATGCTCCCCATGTTGTTCATGGTGCCGCTGGACGAATCGGGTTTCATCTTCATCTCGTCCATCATGGCAAGCTGCGCGCGTTCGGCCGCCACAAGCTTGCCCGCAGGCGACCCAGCAGCCAGGCCCAGGACGGCAACCGCCGTTATCGCAACGAACCTCTTGATATTATCCATGGCCTATCTCCTATCGTGATTCTGATGGATGCCCCAACTTGCCTACCCACTCAGGACCGGATCAAGTTGAGCCAGATCAACAGCGCAAGTCGAGCCAAACGGCAGATTGGGCGCACTAGTTAATATAGACGGAGAGCCCGCTGAAAAATTACAGTGGTCTCGCGCCGCCAGTTTCGCTACCAGCTTCCTCGTCCGACAGCGGTGAGGCATGAGGCAGGCCCAATGCAAGCTTCCACCTGCACGCAATGCGTGCCGCAAGAAACCAATCGTGACGGTCGTGCTGACGGCGGCTTCGAAGAAGCACGCGATCGCCTCCTGAACCCGGCAACGGATCAGGGCGCATTATGGGCATACGGTCGCGATTTTTGGGAGCGTTCGATCCTCTTCTGGGACACGCTTCGACAACGAGCTGACGATCTGATCGAGCATGAGCGCCGGGGGCTGCCGCCTCTCCTGGACTTCCGTTTCGAGACGATTCTCGATGCGCGCCAGTTCGAGCGTCCGGTCAATTACGTCTTGCTGCGCATCCTACCCGAGCACGAATCTGCCAGCGGTCCAGGCAGCGAGAAGAAGCCGCCGATATTGATCCTGGACCCGCGGGCGGGACATGGGCCGGGCATCGGCGGATTCAAGCAGGACTCCGAAGTGGGCATCGCCCTCGCCGACGGCAATCCTGTCTATTTCGTCTCGTTTTTTCCGCAACCTTGTCATGGACAAACCCTCGCCGATGTGTTGCACGCGCTCCGGCGCTTCGTGGAAGCCGTGGCCCACCGCCACCCAGATCGACCGCCTATCCTTTACGGCAATTGTCAGGCCGGTTGGGCGGTCACCCTGCTTTCGGCGGATTGCAGTGGCCTAGTCGGTCCGGCGGTACTCAACGGGTCGCCCCTCTCCTATTGGTCGGGAGAAGCAGGGATCAACCCCATGCGCCTCGCCGCCGGGTTCAACGGGGGAGCCTGGCTTGTACACCTCGTGTCCGATCTCAGCGACGGCCGGTTCGATGGCGCCTGGCTCGCCCAGAACTTCGAGAATCTCAAGCCCGAGGCACAGTGGGAGAAATACGCCGATCTGTTCACGCATATCGATCGGGAACGCGAACGCTTTCTTGACTTCGAGCGCTGGTGGGGGAGCTTCTTCTTCCTCAGCCGTGAGGAAATCCTGGCGATCGTCGAGAACCTGTTCATCGGCAATCAGCTCGAGGGCGGCCGCTTCCGAATCTGTGAATACTGCTTCGCCGACCTTCGCCGCATCCGCAACCCGCTCGTGATCTTTGCCTCCTACGGCGACAACATCACGCCGCCGCACCAGGCGCTCGGCTGGATTCCCGTCGTGTACAAGACCACGGAACAGCTGATCCAGGCTGGCCAACGCATCGTCTATTTGACGAACCCCCACGTAGGCCATTTGGGAATTTTCGTCTCCGCTAAGATTGCCCAACGCGAGCACCGGGCCATTCTTGCCAGCCTCTCGGAAATCGAAGGGCTGGCACCGGGCCTATACGAGATGAAGATCGAAGAGGCAGACTCTTCGGGCGCGTCCAATCTGCCTTTTGCGGTTCGGTTCGAATCCCGACGTGTCGAAGAGCTCAAATTCCTGCCGCCGGATCCTGCTTTCGAGCGAATAAGGGATTTCTCGGAGGCGGCTGAAGCCATCTACAGGACCTTGTTCAGTCCCTTCGTCCAGGCCACCTCGAATCCCTTGACGGCGGAAGCGGCCAAATGGTTTCACCCGATGCGGATGAGCCGTTATCTGCTCTCGTCATCCTTTTCGCCGTGGCTCCGCGGACTCCCGGAACTTGCCAGCTCGATCCGCGATACCCGTGTCCCGCTTGCAGGAGACAATCCGTACCTTGGCGCCGAACGGACGTTCATCGGCCTGACCACCTCGCTGATCGAGGCGACCCGAATAAATCGCGACGCCGCGCTGGAACGCATGTTCGAGTTCCTGTACAGCCGTACGTCCTCTCGCGGGGTCTGATCGCCCGTTTAGAGTTCGGCGCGATCAGCCTCGTCGGCAAGCGACGTGCGCCGCTGCCAAGGCAACCGGCCCTCGATTTCAATCTGAAGCGAGAAGCTCAAGAAGGTGCGGATCACGATAATAAGGGCAAGGATTCCCAGTCGATCGAATGACGGCACTATCGCGACCATACCGATGATATCGGCGGCAATCAGGAACTCCAACCCGAGCAAAATGCCTCGACCGAGGTTCGCCCGATAAGAGCGAAATGCATCGGCAAATCCCCCGTGCCGCAATTCGCGAAGCGACCAGACGGTTGCGGCTACCACGCCGCAGACGATCACCACCACACCGAGCAGCTCGATGGCCGACGCGGTCCAGTGAAGTCCGTGCAGAATCGCGCCTTGCGTTTGCTCGTTGAAGATCCGCTCCGAGGTTATCATCCGCGTCCCACCATACGCTCCCCCACCCGACGGACGATCTTGGTCCGTCGACTAGATTTGCGGCTCGCCACCTGCGCCTGCCGGCGTCGATCTATTCCCCCCGGAAGACAAACTCTTGTCGACCTGCTTCGACCAAGTGCGATAGTAAGCGATGATCGTCAGGATGCACAGGCCGGCGGCGCCGACCAGGAGCTGGACCAAAATCCCCTCCGAACCGAATTCCAGCACAAAATGGGCCACGAAAGAAAGAAAGAGGCCCACGCAAAAGATCGGCAACGATTGCTGGCCGCACCTGATCAGCGGCTTGAAGATGGGCCACTGCAATCCGGGCCAGTCGATGGGAATGAGAGCGACGACGATGAATACCAGGCTGGCCAAATGGATCACTCGGTAAGGCGCGAGATTGGTCTTGTCGTTGGGGATGAACATTTCATCGATCGAATCGGGGATGAGCTGTCGTAGCTCCGGAATCCGCTCCGCCAGGGTGATCACGAGAGCAAACAGCAAGAAGCCGGCACTAAGCGCATAGAGAATCCGAAAACGGAGCAGCCATCGACTGGCCTCGGCGCCCCCGAGCGCGAGCCAGGCTCCAAGAACGAAGAGCAACTGCCAGGCATAGGGATTGAAGTACCACACTCCCGCAGGATAGGATTCGAAGTTCCAGCCGTAGTGACGAGCGGCCAAGTATAGCCCGATCGATCCGACCATGACGGCGTTCCGCCATCGCAGCATGAACCAAAGTACGATCGGGAATGCCGCCATCAGCACGATGTAGAGTGGCAGGACGTCGAGATTGAGCGGCTTGAATTTCAGCGCCAAGCCCTGCGAAAGCGTCTCGACGGGAAAATTCATGAGGTGCGCGACGTTGAATTGATCCATGAGATGCGGATCATCGAACCTGTGCGAAAGGTAATGCACCGAAGTGAGGTAAAACAGGAAAAGCAGCAAATGGGCGGCATAGAGTTGCCACACTCGGCGCAACAGCCTGGTCGCTCCGACTACAAAGCCGCGATCCATCATGATCTTACCGAATACGAAGGTCGCGGTGTATCCGGAGATCAACACGAACAGGTCGGCTCCATCGCTGAAGCCGTAGTTCCGGGTGGTGAACCAGGCGAGCGCCGAGTCCGGGATGTGACCCAGAAAGATCAGCCAGTTCGCCAGTCCGCGAAATAGATCGAGGCGGAGATCGCGCTGGGACTTCGGCAGCACAGATCTCACGGTGATCGTTTCCCAAAGCCGCTCTCGTACGAAGATCGCTATCTGCAGCGTCCTGCCGGTCGCACGGTCAGTCGTTTCGTCAGGCAAGCCTGCTCCCCTTCATTCCTGATGATGTGTTTCCGCGCCACCGGCAGGGGTGACGAAAGTTCGTATCTTACGGCTCGTTGTCATACGGGCAACCATCAGGCTTCGTACTCGATAAGGAACGCGGTCGGCGGGCGAACCGCGTTGGGTGAGGAAGCGCAGGGCCTCGGGAAAGCGAACGGCTAGATATGAATATGCCAAGTACTTGATGATCTTCCCGGCAAGAATGGCGACGAAGACGTCAGTGATCGGCAGTCGATAGATTCCAGCTACCGCGAGCATCGGCACTTTGGGAACGGGCAGCGGCAAGGCCATCAGTGCGAATATGGCGAGGAGACCGTATTTCGACAGCCAATCCGTCGCCTGCGACCAAGCTTGCGAGTCCGCGAGCTCGGGGTAACGCGCAAGCAATATGCTCCAGCCGAAATGGTGAAAGGTGAGGTACAGGCCGAGGGACGCGGTCGCGCTTCCGACGGCGGCCATCAAGGCGGTCATCGTCCATTGGCGTCGGCAGGCCAGGGCCGCCACGACTACCAACCACTCCACGGGAACGCTCATCGTCAGCGTGGAAAGGAAGGCGGTCGCTCCAACCAACGGCGGAAACGAGCTGCGCTCGGCCTGACCGAGGATATCTCGACGAATTTGTGCGTCGTGGCGTGACCAATCATTGGCTCTCCGTCGCCCGCGCCATTTGCAGCCGTTCTCCCTGTTCTGGCTTGAAAGCCTCAGTCGACCCGCCGAGATCGGCCGGTGCAGGTTCGCCATTTTCTGGTTCGAAACTCGCCCAATGGTCGACCTGCACCGGCCTCCAAGGCGTATCATCGTCTTATGATCGTCGAGGCGATGATAGCAGTTCGATCCATATTCGAACTCTGTTGCCGCTTGAGGGAAATCTCCCTGTGGCAACAACAGAGTGTGCCCGACAGTCCGGGGCTATTCTGATCTGTCGGGCGAACGAGCACTGCCGTTCCCTTGGTAGGCTACTTGGAGCCGGTCGACGGCGCAGCGGAAGGATTCGCGCCGGTGGTCGCGGTTGAATCTCTCGACGGAGCTGAGCCGTCCTGCTTCATTCCCGACCCCATCCGACCATGGTCGCCTTCCATTCCCTTTCGGTGCATTTGGTCCCCCATCTTGCCCATCCCATCCCGCATCATCTCGTGGCCCATGCCGGACCTCGGCTGAGTGGACGGATTCTGTTGGGGGGGGCATTCTGCTGATTCTGATTGTCCGGAGTCTGCTGCTGGGCAGACGCAACCCCGGACACGCCCAAGATCGCTGCGAGCGCGACAGCTGCCGCAAGCCTTCCTTGACCGATGAACTTCATCGTGATCTCCAATTCGTGATGTTTGGCGGCCAGTTTCGATGACTGGTGTCGGGACGCTATGGCCGCTCGCCGAGCTCACATTGACCAATGTCAAATGGAAGCCGTGCGGCCAAGCAATCTTTTTGCGTCAGTTCGGTGTAATAGATCGAGGCACCCGTCGTCGCTAATCGGCGGTCGTGCAGTGCACCGGCTTTCAAAATAGCGGGGAACCTCGGATAGCGACTGCAGCCGACATCGAAAGAAGGGCGTGAGGCACTCAAGTCGTTGACCATCAGAGAGCCGAGTCGGTTGGAGCCGAGCACGCCCCCCCGCAT
>JABUBP010000520.1_pt1 | contig 10930 bp, 9 predicted proteins | sample 7240331 | NCBI WGS metagenome assembly JABUBP01 (sample SAMN07256347, study PRJNA390944) | subsurface metagenome | isolation source: Methane hydrate marine sediment | place: Pacific Ocean: Eastern North Pacific, ODP site 1244 | collected 2002 | reverse complement strand
TTTATAAACAGTACTATACTACCAACTACTCCAACCAGGAAAGCAATGGGACAAACAATAATGGCCAAAATAAAAAAGACGGGCTCATCACTTGTGCCGATTCTATCCCAGAAATCTGCACCAAAGAAATGAATAAAAATTCCATAAAAAACATTATGCAGAATTACACTCACCACAGCACCAATAGGTGCGGCACCGGTTATTAATAAGAATTTCTTAAGCAGTCCCCTGAGTCCGCTTTTTGCAGCCAATACAACCAGGGCTATACCCAATAAAAGAAAGATTATCCCCGGTATAGCCATAAAAAGAATGCTGATAGATATATATTCCATTGGACTAAAAATTACGACTGTCAGTACTATAAAAAATGCCACCAATAACCAGAAGATAATCTTTATGGCGAGGTTAAATTTATTGCTAACCTTAATAGATTTTTTTCTGGTTCCATTTTTCACACCCCTTTTAAGTAAGATTAAAAAGATGATAAAATTTTATTTTTAATTCTACCAATATATTAGACGCTGGTTATAAGACAAAAGTTACGCTTAATGATTTTATACATAATTTGAATGGCTAACTTTTGACTTTTAAAAACTCAATTCTGGTATAAAAATATCCTCCTCTAACCTAATAATCCTGGCTTGAACTTCGTCTACTATCCACAGAGATGATATAAAGTTTTAACTATGAATAAATAAAACTCTATAATATTTTTCATCATAATTATGTAATTAGATTATTCGGTATCGCGGTTTTAGTTTTAATGCTATATTAGGTTCTTTGCTATTTTTTTTCTTTCTTACTTTTTCCAACCAACCAAATAAATAAACCTAAGCATACCAAGAAAAATCCAACACCAATTGGGCCACTCCAAAAGAATATAAGCCACCAATCCATTGTTTTCCTCCTTATTTGTTTCGTAATACAATATTTTTAGACGATTTGAGATGGTAGAGGTTACATTTAAAGTCTTTAGAAGAGCATTCAGATTTTTAGAAATGATAACTAAAGAAGATAATTAGTTTTATTAAAACAATTCTGGTATAAAAATATTCTCACTTAAACAAATAATCTTGGTTCTAACCGTCACTTAAACGCCTACAGGCAGCAACTATGATTTTATTAATTCAGCTGTAAACTTCTCCAGTCTTTCTCTATAACCCTCCTCCAGGGGACCTTTCATGTCCATTACTTTTACTTTAAAACCATCTGTAATTTTTATCATTCCTTTGGATTGGAGAAGCTTTTCCATAAATTCAAGAGCTTTTACCCGCGGATCCATATAAGTAGTCATAAGTGCATATTTTGCACCTTCTTTTACCGGTTTGAATCTTCTTAAAAAACTCCTCATGCTTAAAGGAAGCATAAACATTCTTACCGGTGAACTAAAAACATAAATATCTGCCCAGGGTAATGTGGAAGGCTTTAAATTTCTAACCGAAAATATTTCAGCATCCTGGCTCTTATTTTTTAATAATTCCTGAAGGCCAGCGGCTAAAATTTTACCGTTGCCGTATCTTGATTCATATATGATTAGAATTTTCATTTATAAAAATTTTTATTTAAATACTTTCAATACCTCTATCTACAGCCAGGCCAAGCAGATTTTTGAATATCTCCGGATTTATTGCATATACAATAGCAAAACAGGTAATAAAAATTACTGCTGCCAGCCATTTAGTATAGCGGCCGCGGGTCCTCACAAAAAGTATTATGGATAAAATAGCTATAACAATGGGCCCCACTATTTTAATATCCCCTAATGGGACAGTATAACCCGCCACAACTTTTTCACTTTCTCCAAAAAAAGATGCCAGATCAAAGTTTATATTTGCCGCAATTAATACTATTTCCAGAATCAGCACTATAAACATTACAATAAGTAGGCTGGTATCTTCTTGGGGACTTTCTGCTGTTGCTGCATTTATTCCTAAAGCTAACAGGTTTAAAAAAATAGTAGCAATGATAAAGATGATATCAGTGCGTGTATTTTGCTGGAGTTCAGACCTAATATGCTTGTATACTTGTTCAAGCATAGGATCACCTCCTAAATTATGTTAGAATACTTAGAATATTCTTAAGTTTTTGTAGTTTTTTTCGGAGATATAGGAGTAACTCCTGAAGCATCAGTCACAATGGTTTGAACCTTATTTGTATCCACTAGAAACTTAGCATTTTGCTTCAATGATTCCTCTGTAGCTTCTAACTTTCTTAAAATCTGAGCATTACCAACAAAATATTTTTGTGCAGATTCGTTTACCACTTTAATTTTATCTGCATCTGCGTTTGCGACTGCTCTTATAGCTTCAGCTTTTCCCTCTGCCGATAATATAAGGCCCCGCTTTACACCTTCAGCTCTTTTAATTTCTGCTCTCTTTTCACCATCTGCTCTGGTCTCAGCGGCAGTTGCCATATCCATGGCTGCAATTTTTTCCTGTTCTGCTTTAACTACCTTATTCATTGAATCCTGAACATCTGTAGGAGGCTCAATTTTTTGAATCTCAACTCTTAATACTTCTACTCCGTAACTGCTTGTTTCCTTATCTAAAACTGCTTCTACTTTTTTATTTATATCGCCTCTTTTTTCATTTGCATCAGTTAAAGTCATATTGCCGACAACTGCTCTCAGAGTAGTTCTTGCCAGGCTGGTAAGCTGTCTTCTATGATCGTCAACATTATAAATGCTGGCCTTAACATCTTTTATTTGATAGTAAACTACAGCATCTACCTGAGCATTTAATTTGTCTTTGGTTATCACCATCTGAGGAGGTATATCTACCATTTGCTCAGTAATATTTACACGATACATCTTATCAAATGACGGAATGATCCAGGTTAGTCCAGCATCTTTTGTTCTGATGTATTTACCAAATCTCTCGATCACACCTCTCTCAATAGGTCTGACTGTCCTGAAACCTGAGAATAATATTATTGCTACTCCTACTATTGCTAAAATTATTCCTAGCCAATTAAGTCCTATTATAAATAAAACAATTGCAGCAATTATTGGCAGTATTCCAAGAATTATCATTTTCCCTCCTTGTTATATTATTGTTTAGCCATGTAAAATACTTTACTATAAAAAATTTAATAGAACACTACAAATTGTTTTTAGATTTTATACCATACCTAATCATCATACAAGTATTTCTTAAAATCAATACCGTCAATACTCATTGATTGTAGTTAAAGTATTCACTGCTATATTCTAATGGAATCTCATTATTCTCAAAGGTAATTGGACCTTCGTATGGATGTATTCTATAATCGTCTCTATCTAAGGGCAAATAATCATTAAAATATAAAAATATCTTTCCTTTAAAAGCAAAAACCCTCTAGCACCTGTATCGCTAGTTGGCTCACAATTACCTATATACAGTTCAATTCGGTTAAATCCGTAATCTTTTATAACCGGGGTCGAGCTTAAGAATCAGTGTTACGAAGCATTATACTGTCATCAGAGAATCTTTCTCCACTGGCACGTTCAAAAGCAACTACCAGGTCGTTGACAGATAGGCCGGACTTCTTTTTCTGATGTATGTCAACAATGATTTTACCTTTATGCATCATAGCTAGCCTGTTACCGTAGCGTAGAGCATGTTTCATGTTGTGTGTAACCATTATAGTGGTCATCTTCTCTTTCTGCACGATCATCTCGCTTAGCTCAAGGACTATCCGATTTGTTTTAGGGTCCAGAGTAGCTACATGCTCATCAAGGAGTAGTAGTGATGGTTTGCTGATAGTAGCCATAACAATAGCCAGAGCCTGCCTCTGTCCACCGGAAAGTGTGCCAACCAGCGCAGATAGCCTATCCTCAAGTCCTAATCCCAATGGGGCCAATACTGATCGGAAGAGTTCCCTGCATTTTTTATTGGTAGCGATTCTTAATCCCCTTGATTGGCCACGTAACATAGCCAGAGACAGATTCTCTTCTATGGTCATTTTTGCGGCAGTACCTATATGAGGGTTCTGGTAGACTCTGCTGACATATTGTGCATGCTTATGTTCGCTGAGCCTTGTAACATCCTGGCCATTGATTGTGATCTTGCCACCTTTTTCTGGTGGATAGACACCAGAAATAACATTTAACAGGGTAGTCTTACCGGCTCCATTACTGCCAATGACAGTAATAAAATCTTCAGCACCGACATCCAGTTTGACGTTATCCAGTGCTGTGACCTCATCTACAGAACCTTTTAAAAATACTTTGCTTACTTTACTGAGTTTCATCAAGCTTTGATTCTTGTCCATATGAACTCCCATTCTACATCCTTGTTGCTGGCGGCATCCATTCACCCCGCACTTTTTTTTGTATGTATGGTATTGCCAGGGCTATGATAACAAGTAATGCTGTAATCAGCTTTAAATTGTTTGGAGGTAATCCCAATCTAAGAGCGATACCGAGAAACAGGCGATAAACCAAAGATCCACCTATCACCGCAAATAGAATGGTAGTAATACCCCGAGGGCGAAATAATCTCTCACCAATTATCACCGATGCCAGACCCATAACAATCATGCCGATACCCATACCTACATCAGAGAAGCCCTGCTTTTGGGCTATTAACCCTCCTGCCAGAGCAACGAGGCCATTTGATAGGGAAACACCTATTATCGTAGTCATGTCAGTACTAACCCCGAGACCTCTTACCATCTGTCCATTGTCACCTGTAGCTCTTAGGGCCAGGCCGATCTCAGTGCGTAGAAACCAGTTCAAAATGCCGAGAATGACAATAGCAAGAACTACCATAAATATAATTGATAGAGTGGTGGTAGGTTCAATACCAAACAATTGGGCAGTTTGTTTAAAGACCGTTGCCTCGCGGAGGACAGAGACATTGGATCGCCCCATAATTGCCAGGTTTATAGAATATAGAGAGACCATCATTAGTATACCGGCGAGTAGGGCATTTATCCTGAGCTTGGTATTAAGCAAGGAGGTTGCCAGTCCTGCACAAATACCAGCAAGGAAGGCAACCAGGGTTGCCAGCCATGGGTTGACACCACCTACGATAAGGGTGGCAGCTACAGCCCCACCCAGTGGAAAGCTTCCATCTACAGTAAGGTCAGGGAAAGCAAGCACGCGAAAGGTAATGTATACTCCAAGAGTTACAAATCCATAGGCCAAGCCCTCATATAAAGAGACCGACAGCAAATTTATAACATAATCCAAGCGTGCTTGCTCCTTTCATGCTATCCTTGTGAATACTTTTTAATATCTATAAACTTGTTAAAACGGAAACCATTAACATCTATTTATCATATACAATTTCTGAAGCATCTATTAATTCCTGAGGAATGGTAACACCCATTCTTTCTGCCGCAGCGGTATTTACTGAGAGACTGACTATCTTGCCTTTCTCAACAGGAGTCTCGGCAGCATTAGCTCCCTCCAGTATTTTAACTACCATTTCACCTGTCTGGTAGCCAATATCGTAATAGTCAAATCCGTAGCAGGCAATACCGCCCCTTTCTATTGACTCGTGATCAGAGGGGAACAGAGGAATGCTTTCCTCTTCGCAGACTCCAATCAACGCTTCCAGGCCAGAGACTACAGTGTTATCAGTACCAACCCAGATAACGTCCACTTGTCCTACTAAAGATTGGGCTGATGCAAGAACATCGGCACTGGTAGAAACTGGTCTTTCCACCACTTCAATGCCAAGTGGTAGGCATGCTTCTTTAAGCTTCTTTACCAGGAACACCGAATTTGCCTCACCGTCATTGTAAAGAGTACCTATAGTCTTAACACCAGGTACTATCTGAGTTATCAGGTCAACATCATCCGCCACAGCAATCATATCACTTACTCCAGTTACATTATCGTCAGGGTGGGATTCCCAGCTCTCAACCATCCCTGAACCAGCCGGATCAGTAATGGCAGAAAAGACAACTGGAATGTCTGTACCTTCTGCAGCAGCAATAGCTGACAGGGTATTGGGAGTGGCAATGGTGATAATTACATCTACCTTATCCCCTATAAACTTAGCAGATATTGTGTCCACCAGTGACATATCTCCCTCACTATTCTGATAGTCGATTTCAATATTCTCACCATCTACATAACCATTATCAGCAAGAGCCTTGATGCAGCCCTCTCTGGTTGCATCCAATGCCGGATGAGAAACGATCTGGCTAATACCAATTTTTTTTACCCCTTCTCCTTTACAGGCATTCATCAGCGGTAATACCAAAACCAACACTGCCAGCAAACAGATACTCATCATTATTTTTGCGTTACGCTTGATCTTCATTTATAACCTCCGGAAAAATACATTGACAAAAATCTAAAATTACGGCTTTATTTTTCAACACCTCCTTCCCAAACCCATAAATAATTTTTTATATTATCAGTTTTATAGTAATTAGTCTACACTCTTAGCAAACGTCTAAGTATACCATAAAGCTTATATAGTAAGTTTAAAAAATTATTGCCCAAAATATATTCAACAAGAAGAATATAGAGAGTGTTTTCTGAATAAAAAGAAAGATTATTTAAAAAATGATATAATATTAAAGTAATAGAAGTAGTGACCAATGTCTGAAATTGAACAATTTGGCTTTTAGTTCAATCGGAACCGAGTTCTAATATTACTCAGAGACGAAGTGGGGGTTTGAACTTGTTGCTATCTCTATTAGCTCTAAATTTTCTCCGCCAGAAAGAGCGGTAATAAAGATTCAGCATCCAGAGTGGCACTGAATGACGGTGTGTAATTCCCAATCTCCTCCAAATAGAGGGTAGGCTATAGAACTCTCGCCAAACCCAGTCACGCCCCTTTTGCAGAATCTCCCGTGACATTAGCTTTGGCTCAAATACAATGCTAGACTCATACTGTGACCAGCTTTTGGTGATTATTCGTCCAGCCTTATCCAAAGATTCGTATAGGGCGGTGCCCGGATACGGCACGGGCCAAGCAAATTGAGCGCTCTCTAGCCGCATTTTTTGGGCAAAACGGATGGTACGTTCGAAAACATATTCATCGTCTTCGTCTAAGCCAAGGATAAAGAAGCCGTGGATGGCGATGCCATGGGAGTGGATCTTTCTGATCACCATTTCGTATTCGTCCACCACATTCACCCTCTTGCCCATCGCTGCTAGATTGTCCGGGGACAATGTCTCAAACCCGATGAGTAGGATCATGCAGCCGCTCGCGGCCGCCAGTTTGAGTAATTCGTCATCTCTCGCTATTGTAACTGAGGCCTGGGCAATCCACTTGAGTTTGTAGGAAACAAGGGCGCGAAAGAGCTCTTTAGCAAACTTGGGTTTGCCGGCGATATTATCATCAACGAAGCAGATAAGTTTCTTATAGTTCATTGTTTCGATCTCCTTGAGAATTTCTTCTACCGGGCGGCAGCGATAAGTATGGCCGAAGAATGAAGTAACTGAGCAGAAGGAGCAGGCATAGGGACAGCCTCTAGTGGTTGAGATTGTGTTCCTGAAGTAGTACGCTCCATCGGCGAACAAATCTCGCCGGGGGATAGGCAAGTTGAGCAAGCTGGGCTGCTCCCGTTGGCTGTATATCCTTTGTAGTTTGTTTGCCTTAAAATCCTCGATCACATTTGCCCAAATTCCCTCGGCTTCCCCGATTACTACGGCATCGGCGTGCTGGCTTGCCTCTTTGGGTAGAGCGCTAGGGTGACTACCCCCTAAGATAACCTTCACTCCTTTCGCTCTGAAGGTATCGGCGATCTCATAGGCGCGTTTCGCCGTAATAGTTAATGCTGTGATCCCCACTAAGTCGATTTCCTTTTGGAAATCAATAACTGCGACATTCTCATCAGTTAATGAGACTTCGACCTCTAGTGGGGTTAGGGCAGCAACCATCGCTAGACCCAGATGTGGGCCCGGTGCCTTCTTCCGATTTAGGAGATTCTCTTGCGTAGCCGGGACAATTAACTCTAGTTTCATAAGAGACCCTTCTTTCTCTTTACTTTCTCTTAAGCCTCATCAGATATTTTAACTTAACTAATTTTAGTATACAATGTGTCTAACTGATGGGGTTCACGCCATTATAATACTTTTATTATAGACATACAACTTTAAACAAAGTAGGGGATTCTAGCTAACTAATACTCAATTCAGGTATAAAAATATTCTCTCCCAAACCAATAACCTTTTTAATTCTATGTGGTGTGATATCTGCATTTTTTGGAAGTCGGCTAAAATTTAAGCTTAAAGCTCCCAATACCACCATAATAGGAGCTATATCACACTGGAAAACACCCAGTTAGCGAAATCTGAACTATATCACAAAAAATATATTATTTCATATAAATATATTAGTATCTCAATTTAATGATAAGTTTTAAAAATTTGTATTAGCGGGTAAACGCCTATCAAGATTAGTTCTTTGGGTGGTAGTCTTTGCAGTTGCAATGGTGATTATTACCGTTGTTTTACAGACTGTAGGATTTGCACCACCAATGAAAATAGTATAGTGATAGATATATCATAATATAAAAATTTATTAGAAGTTCAATTCTGGAATAAAAATATCCCTATTTATACCAATAATTCTGGTTTGAACTTCGTCTACTATCCCCAGCCACTTTAGACAACCACGTCATAGATATTTTAATGCTTAAACTATTTTGAATAGTTTTATATATATTACAAAAAAGACTCTGGGTTTGTCTTAAAACTAAATAATCTTAGTCCATTAATAATTACAAAAATAGTAACTCCTACATCTGCGAATATTGCCAGTGTTAAGTTGCTTAAGCCAAATGTTGCCAAAATTAAAACTATAAATTTAATAAGAATTGCTGCAATTATATTAAACTTTATAATCGCAGAACTTTTCTTACCTAATTTCAATAAGTAGGGAAGAGTCCTTAAATTGTCATTCATAAGTGCAATATCTGAGTTTTCGATGGCCACATCTGAACCTACAGATCCCATTGAAATACCAACAGAAGCACTGGCAAGAGCTGGAGCATCATTTACACCGTCACCTAACATAGCGACAGACCTATATTTTTGTTTAAGTCTTTCAATTTCTTCAGCCTTATCCTGCGGAAGCAAGGATGCTTTTGTTTCTTCTATACTCAGGGCAGAAGCAATATATTTTGCAGATGCATTGGTGTCTCCAGTTAAAATGACTGGTTTTATTCCTAATTTCTTGATATTTTCAATTATTGATTTTGCTTCGTCTCTCATCTTATCAGTAATAGCAATTATTCCTTTAATAGTGGCATTTTCACTCATTACAATTACTGTCTTTCCTTGTTTTTCATACTCATCAATTTTATCAATTATTTCTCTATCAACTTTAATATTCTGCTGTTCCTTAATAAATTTTAAACTTCCCAGAAAATGTGCACTATCTTCACAAACAGTACATTGGCCTTTTACACCTTTTCCGGTTATAGATTCAAAGTCATAGAATTTATGAGTATCAATTCCAAGCTCTTTTGCTTTGTCTATCAAGCTTTTGGCAATAGGATGTTCTGAAAAGATTTCAAGTCCTGCAGCACAGGCTAAGACATCTTCATTTTTAAAACCATTGAAAGTAACAATATCTGAAATTTCAGGCTCACCTAAAGTCAGTGTTTTTGTCTTATCAAAAGCAATAGCTTTTATTTTCCCCATTTCCTCTAAGAATTTTCCACCCTTAATTAATACTCCATTCTTTGTAGCATTTCCTAAAGCAGAAAAGACGGTAACTGGAGTGGATATCACTAGTGCACAGGGACAAGAGATTATAAGCAAGGTCAAAGCCTGATTGAACCAGTAATTAAAAGGATTTTTCAGTATTACAACTGGAATAATTACCAGTAAGATAGCAGTTCCTATAACGATGGGAGTATAAAATTTTGCAAATTTTTCTATAAATTTTTGAGAGGATATTTTTTTATCAGTTGCCTTATAAGTAAGCTCTGCAATCTTTGATAATGTATTGTCCTTAGCTTTTTTTAATACTTCTACTTCTAAGTAACCATTACCATTTATAGTCCCTGCATAGACAGAATCATCATTGTATTTATTTTTTGGAAGAGGTTCACCAGTAATTGAAGATTCATCTACTAATGAATTTCCGTAAACCACTTTGCCATCCATTGGAATTATATCACCAGGTTTTACCACTATGATTTGAGCAATATCTATTTCTTCTATAGGTACTTCTTTTTTTCCCTCTTTTAAGGTTGCAGTTTTTGGTGTTTTTTCAATTAAGTTTTCAAGTGCCTTCTTACTTCTTTTAATTCCAAACTCTTCCAAGCTTTCGCCTATTGAAAATAATATAACAATAATTACTGCTTCTTCAAATTGCCTTAAGTATAAAGCTCCCGCAATTGCAATGGTCATAAGAAAATTAATATTTGAAAATCTTAGTTTTATGAGGCTTTTTAGACCACTAAGAAATATTTTTCGACCTACCAAGATAATAATAGCTAAAAAAATGGGGAGTTCTATCCAAAGGTAAGCGTGGATATCAAAAAAGGATAAAATCAAAAAAGGTATTGTTACTGCTAATGCTATAATTAGCCATCTAAATTTTTTATTTCTTAATAATTCTTTCATAAATACAATTTTTAATTTCTATCATAATATATTAACTTGTTTTGGAATAGCAAAAAATTATAGTTAAAAAACTTATAAATAATTACACTATTATTAGTGTTAAGGATCTGAAAATTATAAAAAACCTCTAAAAATATGTTTTAGAAACCTAACTCTGGAATAAAAACATCTTCATCTGAGGTAATTATCGCGGTTCTAACATTGTTTATAGTGGCCAGCCACTTTAGACATATACATCTTATATATCTTAAAAATATAATAGAAAATGTTTTATTTTATCCAAAAAGTGGTTGTTCTTAAAGTTTCTTTATGCTTTAAGGAAAATAGAAGTTTTAAAATATATCTATAAATTCAAATTGAAAATAAAAAAAATATTTTAAAAATTTATTGTTCAACTGATACTTCTAT
>JABUBP010000519.1_pt1 | contig 10936 bp, 16 predicted proteins | sample 7240331 | NCBI WGS metagenome assembly JABUBP01 (sample SAMN07256347, study PRJNA390944) | subsurface metagenome | isolation source: Methane hydrate marine sediment | place: Pacific Ocean: Eastern North Pacific, ODP site 1244 | collected 2002 | reverse complement strand
GATACTGAAGTCTGCGTAACTGCACTACCATAGCTGAACGCCGATGCGCCATCACAAGAACCACTTAGGTCGTCAACGCTACCAGTTATTCAAACGTCGGTATTGGCGTCAATTCCGAAGGTTTCCGCGCATACCCGGGCACCACCGACACATGGGCCACGTCACCAATGGATATCTCCGGGTTATCTGACCCTGGCGGTGAAAATATCTTGTCAATCGGCGCAGCGGTATGGCGTGATGACGGCGATGATGTATCTGGTGTGGGCTTTACTGGTCTCCTTGACGGTAGTGTTGACGACCTAAGTGGTTCTTGTGATGGCGCATCGGCGTTCAGCTATGGTAGTGCAGTTACGCAGACTTCAGTATCCTGGAGCGGAGACGGTACTGAGATGGTCAGCGGACTGCTTGTCCTGTTCAGTATCAGCTGATAAATACTGTCGCACGCATACAACTCCCCTTTCTTTTTTTGTTTCTTAGTTATTGTGCAAGTACTAAGAAAGTAGTTTACTTCCTATTGTTAGTTTTTGCTGAAAATCGTTCTCTTATTAGCACTTTTGTTGGTTTTCGTAAAGTGATCCCATTTACAATAAACTCTCCCGTAGCCAATCTGGGAAGATCCGAAACATGTTCCAGCGCCATATTCCTGAGGCACTCTAAATCCCCAGAACCTGTAGTTCTACCCAAAATCTGCGTTCCCATCTGAGACAAAACAGCATCATCTAATTCACTGGGATTACAAGTTAACAAACAAACAGAAACACCCAGCTTCTTTCCCTCAGCTGCTACTCTCCTTAAAACATCATCACCGATAGTTTCTGCTTCCTCAATAACCAAAAGAAACGGCTGCAGCAACCCCTTAACGCGGCTCTCCAGCAAATTCAGAACAGAATTCTCAAAAAACACCCGTTTCTCCTCAAAAGATAAGCCCTCAGCATCAAAAACCGTAACACCATTCCCGCATATAGACTTCGCCAATTCAGCCCCAACAGAACCCGCACTCTTCTTGCCCAAACCAACCCAATCACGGGATACAGACTTTACAGAGAAACGACCCTTCGACCCCACTTCTGCCCCCAACACATCCAACTTGCTGCGAACCCGCTTCGGATCAGAAGAATAAACCGAAAACCTGAAATCAAACGGATACTCTTTACGCGAAACCCCAGCCTCCTTTGTTAACTCCCCAAAATCTTCTGCCCTAACAGCAACACCACAATACTCTCCATAAGAATCCAACACCACAACAGGAACAGCCGCCTTACTCGCCAACTCCTCAACAACAACAGCCGCAACATGAGTCTTCCCCACCCCAGAAATACCAGACACAAGAAAATGCTGCCGAACAAAATCGCAACTATTCAAAAAAAACCGAAGATTCCGTTTACTCCCATCTTCTGCACTAGCACAAGTCTCCAAACGCCCCAACCAAACAGGATTCGCAAAAAGCTTGCCTTCCAAATCCCTCGAAAAAACGTCCTCAAGAAACTCACAATAAGGCAAAAACACCTTACTTCCCGCATTAGGCGGAAAAAGCAGTCTTCTCAAAACCCTAGTTTCAGACCCCCTACCATCCACATAACCAATCACATCACACTCCGCCATCAACTCCACAGTCTTCTCCTCAAAACCTGAAACCACAACCTTCTCAAAATTGCTGATCTCTCTTACAACCGCCAAAACAGGACAACTCTCCCCCAAAACAGGATGCTCGATAATCACATAATCATTTTCACTCACAGAAATCCTATTACTTAACGGCGTTAAAAAAAAACTAAAACTTGTAGTGCTAGTGTTGCTGGTTACAATCCCCAAATACTCACTCATACCAATATCCTGCATCATAACCCCGCCTGAATTGATCACAACTAAGCTTTTCTACGATTTAACTTTATGCAACCAGAAACACACTTTCTCCCACAAAACACAACAAAACCGAGATAAATCACTCAAAACAAAGTACCATTCTTTGCCATCAGAAATGTTGCTCCCCCTGATTATCCTGAAAAGCATGATTCCTCTTTTGATGGAAAACGAACTTGGAATCCCTTTACGCTACGGAGCATACCGTTTCTCGAATGGGACTATCAAAAAAGTTTTTGTTCGTGCGCCATGGTGTAAAATCAAAAGAGGATGCTACAAAAGCGAGCGAGTTGCCAAACGGGTTCACAGCTTCCTTTTAGACTTGTTTATTTATTCGCTAATAGTTTTCTAGAAGATTGTTTCACAAATGATAATTAATAGAACCGTCTAAAGGTCTTTATGGGGTTGGCGCTTATTACTAGACATTCTAGTGCTACAATGACTTCTCTTCTATTGGAGCTTCTGAAGAATTCTAACAGAAGTGATAGGGAGCTAGCGAAGGTTCTGGGAGTTTCACAACCAACTGTATCAAGGATGAAAAAGCAACTTGTAACAGAAGGAACTGTGAAAGAGTTTTCTGTGATTCCAGATTTTGCTAAGATGGGATACAGGATTATGGCGATTTCTTGTGCTAAATTCAAAAAGATAATAACACGTGATGCGAATAAAAAAGCAATAAGCTGGCTGCATAAACAGCCAAACATAATATTTGCCTCAAGAGCTCAGGGTCTGGGAATGAATGCTGTAGCGATAACTCTCCACAAGAGTTATGCAGAATATGCCAAGTTTACCAATAAAGTGGAGTCAGAATTTGAGGATCAGCTAGAGCACTATGATACAATGTTGATCGACCTTACGGCGCCAATTATTAAACCGTTCTCGCTCAAATACTTGGCAAAACACCAAGAAACATAGAACGTTAACCTTTTTTTATTTTATTGTTGCGAACCAAGCTTTCATCTAGTTTTGCATTTGATACGTTTTGTTTCGGTTCGTCAACATTGGTAGGAGTGAGACGCTTATCATTTGATAACGTTTTTGCATCAATTAATAATGTTGTTAATCAAATGATTATTGCATAATATACTAGAAAAGAATTATTGAATTACTAGAAAAATCTTTCATAACGCTTTAATCCAACATATGCAAAATGGTTGCCCCCTAGAACAGAAATGAGATTTAACATTCTGTTTCAGAATCAACTTCCCTGAAACTAACAAAAGAATACTAAAAACAAAAACAAGCCAAGGGTAAATCCCTTGGAGGCGCGAAACCGCCTAGCCCCAATTGAAGGGCAGAAAGAGAACAAAGAGAGAGAAAGGAGAAAAACTAACATGAACAAGAAAATATTGCTAAGCATAATGACGATAGGATTAGTTGCAATGCTAGCAGGAACAGGAATATTCGCATACTTCACCGACACAGAAGAGAGCACAGGAAACGTTTTCCAAGCCGGAACCATCGACCTTGCACTATTCGGAACTATTCCCTTCGAGTTCTACGATATCAAGCCCTGCGAAGACCTGGCTCCAGTAACTGTCACTTTTGAGAATATAGGTCAGAACCCTGGCTATCTGTACAACAAAATCACCTACGTAAACAATGATAAGGCTGATGGTGGCGAGTACGTGGGAGATATATCGGCAGACGCGTTCGCAGCGCTGATCTATGTGAAGGCGGTAACATATCAGCATTGGTCTCCTGCATCATACGGAGGCTGGGGCAGCATTCATGATGACCTTCCTAACTGGCTAGCTATGGACACGAACACCGATGGCTTTGTGAGCCTCTACGAGATGAAGCAGATTGGCTGGATACCATACGATCCGGCGCCAGCGCCTCTACTAGATGGTGACGGCGGTAGGTGGGTCATTACATTCCACATGGCCGATTCACTAGACCCTTGGGCCCTCGATGGTGCTATCCTTACAGGCGGAACCGTAGAAGACAATAGACCTCAGGCAGATGGCATCGATATGACTTGGACAGCTGTTCTAAAGCAAACCCCAGGACCACCTCCATAAGCAGCTTCTCTTTAGGAGAATGACAATAATGAACAAAAAAATATTGATAGCCATAATGACGATAGGATTAGTTGCAATGCTAGCAGGAACAGGAATATACGCACTCTTCAGCGACACAGAAACAAGCACTGGAAACACATTCACAGCTGGAAAGATAGACCTCACCAAGAGCGCAGAAACATCAATCAGTTTGACTAATATGAAGCCTGGGGATATTAGCCCCATAGGCACCATCACGGTGACGAATGCCGGTACACTGCCGGGCAGCCTCTATGCGACCAGCAATTACGTCAAAACGGGCACTATGGGTGCTGACACGTTTGCGAAGATGTTGCTGATTACCGCTTTCACCGCAGATACTGTAGACATCACGTCTCAGATTCCCGACGTAGACGCGGATGGCCGGACAACACTATATGACATGGTGAATGATGGCAGTGGGGCGGTGTTGGGTAGCTATCCAGCCAGTCCGGGTAGACTCGGAACGTGGTACTCCTACGACACCAACATGGCTCCATCGATGAGTCTCACACCTATACTCTAACTGTCACGTTCGACACGGCAGCCGACAACACCTATCAGGGACAAGGCCTCACTTTGACCTTTTACTTCCTGCTGACCCAGTAAACCAACACCTCTCTTAAAGGAGAGTGACAATGATGAACAAGAAAATCCACAACCCCCCTTTTTTGTAGATAAAGAAAATAGAGGCGAATCGTGAATGAGAAAGAAGATTAAAGAAATAATATCGGTTCTTATATTGGTGGCTTTGTTGGCTCCTGTCATAGTCTATGCTGTTGCTTTTGTTGTTGATGGTTATTATTCTTCTGTCATCATGTCTGGTAGCATGGAACCAGCTGTTCAGGTCGGCAGCATAGTGGTCACACAGAAGATTGACGTTGATAATGTGAATGCTGGAGACATTATTGTCTTCCACAGAAGTGACTCAAAAACCCTTCACAGGGTGATAGAAAAAATTGTTGAGAACGACTCATACTATTTTAGGACCAAGGGCGACGCCAACGAGGACCCAGACCCTTGGCTGGTTCAACCAGAGCAGGTTCAAGGAACTCTACTGTTGACAGTACCCTATTATGGATATTTACTCTATTATGCTGGAACACCCATCGGCTTCGTACTCATGGTCATAGTCCCAGCAGCACTCCTCATAGGTAATGAGGTAAAAAAAATTATTAAACTCAAGAAGGAAGAAAAAAATGAAGAAAATCTTGGCAATTCTGCTGCTAACTGAAGCAGTTATAGGTTTGTTGGCTGGCTCAGCCATTTACGCCAGTTTCAGCGATGTAGAAGTGTCGAGCGGTAACGTCTTCTCTGCCGGCACATGGATACCCTGTGGCGAATTAATAGACTTCACTGTCCCAGAATATGTTGTTCAGGGTCAAACGGCCGACTTCTCAGTTATATTCCATAATTGCGGCGACATAGCTACATACGCAATCGCAAATGTGCAGATCAGAAGGGGAGAAACAGGCGAAATCATGGAGTTTTGATGCATACGTCACCGATACTAGTATCGATTGGCGAAACTGTACCGTTCGAGCTCCTATGGGACACAACAGGCTACGAGCCTGGTAACTACCGCGCAATCGCATGGGTAGAATATGATTCACAAATAACTGACCCAGTAGACCCCACAAAATTCCATGTAACAAGCGAGAAGGCAGCAGACATCAACATGCTAGAGCCATAAGAAGAAATTAGACGAGTTTGCGCGCACAAAACTGATTTAATATAAAGACTGTTAATAACGGACAAATAATGGACTTTCCATTTTTCATCCATGGTTAATTGTTTGATTCCCAAAATGAAAGTCGATTCATCTATTAAATCTTTGAAAATGTAAACTTCGGTTCAATTCAAGAATAATTCAATAGGTTTTCGGAAAAAAGCCACGAGTCTAAATTTGAAAAACCCTTATTATCTAAGGATGCAATCAAAAGGACAAAGAAACTACAATTCGGGCTGGAATAAGATGTCAGAAAACAAAAAAGGCTTAAAAGAAAGACAACGCGAAAGGCAAATGAAAAAACAAAGATCAGAGGAAGCCCAACAAAAACGAAGAGAAGCAAAACCCAAAAAAGATTCAAGACAATTGCCAAAAAAGAAGATATTTCTGGCAATTTCATTAATCGTTATAATACTTGGAGCTATTTTTGTGTGGCAATTTGGCATAAAACATTTCATGACTATTTACATTAGCGCTGATGGAACTATTGATCCCTCTACAGCAACTATTTCGAATTTGGATAATAGTCACTACACATTTACAGCCGATATTTTTGGTTCAATTATTATTGAGAGAGATAATATTGTTATTGATGGCGCTAATCACATTCTTCACGGAGAGATTGATACTAATTCAACTGGAATTGAACTAACTGAAAGAAGCAATGTAACGATAACTAACTTGAAAATAAAAGATTTCAAGTATGGAATCTTTATTAAATCAGGATCAAATATTGTTCTTTCTCAAAACGATTTAACAAACGAGTATAGTATTGGTTTTGACTCTTGCTTAAACAACACCGTGATTGAAAATAATATTACAAATAGTTATGGAGCAATTTTGTTAGCTCAATCATCAAATAACAACATAATAAAAAACAACTTGGATAACAATACATACGGATTAAACCTGGATTACAGCTCTTCAGCTAACACCATTTCTGGAAATACAATAACCAATAGTGAAGATGCTATTTTTCTAGCAAAATCGTCAAATAACAATAGCTTTTCGGAAAACATTTTGGAAAAAAATATAGAAGGAATAATATTAGACCAGTCTTCAGGTAATACTATAGTTGGGAATACAATAACAAATTGTGAAGGAGCTATTGGTCTTATTAGTTCGTCAAATAATCAGATAACAGAAAACAGCATCATAGACAATCAGTACAACATCATCCTCAATTTTTATTCTGGATCAAACAGTATTTTTGGCAATAACATAAGAAATGGGGATGTAGCAATTAGTCTCACCTTTTCATCAGATAATATTCTTCAACGTTTTCGAAAATATTATAGAAACTAACATAGAAGGTATCAGGTTAGATCAGTCTTCAGGTAATAGTATAGTTGGGAATACAATAACAAACTGTGAAGGAGCTATTGGATTTACTTATTCGTCAAATAATCAGATAACAGAAAACAGCATCATAGACAACCAGTACAGCATTAGTATCACTTTAAATTCTGATTCAAACAGTATTTCTGAAAATGACATTAAGAATAGTGAGCTTGCAATTGGATTTACTAATTCGTCAAATAATCAGATAACAGAAAACAATATAGTTGATAACGAATTTGGTGTTTACCTAAACATATCATCAGACAACAGTTTTTTCCGTAATAGTTTTCTTAATAATACAAATCAGGCATTCTCCTTAGACTCGTTTAACGCTTGGGATAATGAAAACTTAAGCGGCGGTAACTTCTGGAGTGATTATGAAGAAAAGTATCCTGATGCCGAAAAACTAGATCAGTCAAGAATATGGAACACATCTTATACTATTGATGAAAACAATAAGGATAACTATCCTCTTGTGAATCGCGAAACTTGATGCTATTCGTTGTGAGGGAAAAACTTTGTTTACTTCTTTCCCCATACTTTTAGCTCTATCAAAAGGTGGGTATTCCCCTCAAAGTTCTTGAAACAACAGAAGTCTATGCACATACAGTGTGTCTAAAACTTCAAAAATGAAGAAGTATTAAAGTGGGTATGTTTAAATCAAGAAAACTTGTTGGTATGTTAGATAACCGCTTACCATCAAGTTTGTTGTATGCACCAGTGCGATAATTACGAAGTCTTGTGCGAACACCTCGCCCAACTTGAGCATTGTTTTTGTGTCAGCATTAGCGCCTCCAAAGAGGACTTGACGGTTTTGAATCAAACGAATGGATAGATAGGCTATGAGTGCAGTGAGGACAACGAAGTAAAGCAGAGTCAAGTTGAATAGGACTCCAACGAGAATCATGAGTGGAACAAGACAGTAACCCATCGCAATGGTGAGATAAAGCCCACGTTTAAACCCTAATACAACCAGCATCGTTCGCGCACGAGCATCAACGTCTGAAACATAGTCCGCCAAGTCTTCCCACAAACTGTTGACTGCAGTGGATATGCCAATGAGAAGCAGTAGAACCAATATTTGAACAGAAAAAACGTTGAAGAAAGCAGCTACCATTAAAACAGGAACGGCGCCAACAGAAAAGTTCACTACGGGCTTGTATATTGTTTGCCTGAGTCTAAAAGGTGGAACTGAATATACGACTCCAGCAAGAATCCCCACAAAAACGAAAACAGTTACTAACTGAATTCCTGTGATCGCGCCCAAGCTCATAGACACCGCAAAGAAGATTAAGGCTATGAAAAGTCCCATTTTTCCTAGATTCTTTGTGTATTCGGATCTGAGAGGGTCAGATTTCACATCCAAATCAACATCATAAACGTTATTTATGGCGTCTACTCCACTCCATCCACAAAACGCAACAAAACCGAAATAAACTGCTCCAAGCAAACTAGCATTCTTTGCTATTAGAAATGTTGCTCCCATGGCTATCATGAAAAGCATGATTCCCCTTTCGATGGAAATGAACTTGAGGAATCCCTTTACGCTACGGAGCATACCGTTTCTCTAATGAGAGTATATAAAAAGTTTTTGCGCATGCACTACACGTCAAATCGAAAAGTAATATGCGAAAGCGCGTGGGTTGAATCAAAACTGCCTACTAACGGTTGTATTACCCCATAACATAACATTCCCATATATATCTAAATGATTAAAATATACTATTCATATTCGGATTTTGAATTGTGTTGTTGTCCGCTGCGGGAGTAGCCATGATTTATGGCAAAAAACCGCGCAAGATCCGAAATATTCTATGGGTGCCCTTCGTCTTCTTTTACTGGTTTATACAAAATTTCATAGCATCATACGCTTTGCTACAGATTCTTCTGCGCAGGCCTAAACAGTGGTTAAAAACTGAGAAGGGCGTAATTGCGAATTCAACGTTTGCTCTGGAAAAAGAACCTTTACGTAGTTGCCACGCGTGATGCAAACCCAAAAACTGTCCTTAGTTCTGTGTGCAAATTTTTGTTATACCTATATGTTAGGAACAGACAATCTAAGTCTAATTACCGTCAATATACCGCAAATGTTTTATTCGTGTGACAGAAAATGTCTCAAGCACCACCAAATAAGTGACGTTTTCGGGGTTCAAAATGTTGTCGACTGACGAGAAATCTGAACTCACCTTTACGGTGTATATGCGCTGTGAGGGCAGGGTCACTGTTCCGAAAGAACTCAGGGATGCTTACGATTTGAAGGAGGGCAATTTGGTTGAGTGTACAATCAAGAAAATTAAGTAAGCTTTCTGGATACACTCAAACTTTTTCCCTCACTAGGGAATCTTTGGCTATGTTGAAGCTGAAGGCTGTGCGAAAAGGCTGCTGGTTCATAGATTTGAAGCACGAAGAGAGAATGCTTCTGGAATTGACGATGCGAGTGGTCAAACGGGTTCACATCTTCCTTTTAGCCAAAATTGTTTCCCGAATAGTTAGTAAATTATGTGAAGCCATGGAGAGCGTTGTTTATCGCCTCATGAGAAGTAAGGGGCAAGGGTCTCGCAGAACGGTTGGCTCAGATAGCAGAGGGTTGGGGAAATAGAACTGCAAGGTCTTGGGTTAAAGACCAAGGCTTCATACAATTCTTGACCCTTAGCAATCTTTTGTCTTGAGGCTATCTGCAATCTGGGAAAATGCTAACAATGCATAATAACCAAATTCCACTGAAGTTTGAGGCCTAATATGTGCTTGAATTTTGAAAACCTAGGTTTCCGGAAAGGTCTCCTTATCGCTTTTGTTGTGGGTTTTGCTGTACGGCTTATCCCCGAGATTCTATCATATCCCTATCCGATTGGCTGGGACACAATCTACTATGCAGCCAGAATTAATGATGGCGTGGTGTGGAATCACTGGAGTAACATCTTCTCCACTTGGCTAATCTATGGGATTCTTGTGTCTTTGGGTAGTTTAACTCGGTTGGAGCCTTTCATGGACTGTCCACAACAACAAATCTGGGCGTCTACTGAAATTACAGTGGACACAGAGACCATAACCACACTTGCATCCAAACATCAAACTCCATATAAAACCCAGGGAAAAGAGGGGTAAGCGAAGTTAGGATCACAAAAATTGTGTTATTCTTGTAGAAAACTTAACCTAGGCGTGAGAGAAACTCTTTTTCAGTTAGGGTTCTGATTTCAGCTATTTTCTTGAGGTCTGCGTCGTCACTGATTACGGTTGCGTCTTCAAAGTATGCGGCAGCCGCTATTAACGCATCCGCCACCGGAACGCTATATTTGCCTTTAAACTCCCCAGCCTTGACTGCGCCTTCCTCGTTTATCTCCAGTTTCTTAACGTACACGGCATACCTAAGCGCTTCAACTCTGGTCCTAGCTAAGTCTGCTCTTTTCTCCTGCAAATATTTGTAATAAATTTCCGTCAGCGTCACCACACTCATCGCCGCCTCTATTTTCCCATCCTCTACGCTTGAAAGAATTTTCTGAACGGTTTCCCAACCTTCTTCTTTAGCAAACAGCTTAATCAGCGGCTTTGTATCCAAGACAATTCTAGGCTTGCTGAACTCGTTTCTCAAACTCCTTTGTCCACTCCTTTCTCGTAGCTTCAATCTCATCTGAAGGCTTTCTGCCCCTGAATAATTCTTCATCCACACCAGCCAACTTGGACAACTTGGGAACAGGAACAAGTTTGATAGCACCCTTCTCTTGAACAACCAAAAGCCGTTCCCCCTTCTCTATATTCAACTGTTTCCTTAACTTTGAAGGAATGGTCACCTGCCCCTTCGAAGAGACAACGACAGTTTCCGTTTCCCCCAAACCACGTTCACCCACAAAACAATAAACATCTTACACTAATAAATACGTCGGAAATTATCACATCTCACCGACACATTCACCCTTGCTTTACACTCCTCTATAGTTAACACTACCCAACAAAAAACACACAGTTA
>JABUBP010000518.1_pt1 | contig 10970 bp, 16 predicted proteins | sample 7240331 | NCBI WGS metagenome assembly JABUBP01 (sample SAMN07256347, study PRJNA390944) | subsurface metagenome | isolation source: Methane hydrate marine sediment | place: Pacific Ocean: Eastern North Pacific, ODP site 1244 | collected 2002 | reverse complement strand
TATTCACCTTACCCGGTCAAAGTGCCTGTATCAGCCTGTATCAGCCTGTATCAAAGCCTTTTTTTCTCTACTTCACTACTCTTTTGACCTGGATTGCCTTTTGCCTGCCTTGCCGGTCTTGCGCTATCTCAAATTCGACCTGATCGTTTTGCTGCGGGTTATGGTCACGGTCCAGTAGGTCTGAAACGTGGAAAAAGAGTTCTCCCTGCTTACCTTCCCTGGCTATGAAACCACACCCCTTTCTTTCATCATAGGCCCTGACTATTCCTCGATACACTTTTTCTTCACTCATTATTTTATTTCCTCTCAATTTCCGGGACTGCCTTAGTGCCGAACAGTGGTAAAAATGGTCACAAGCTAGGGGGTGCCAGCTTTTGATAAAGCAGTCCCGGTTGTTATTTTTCCTCACAGGGGGGAAACGTCTCCCCTCAGGGGAGACCTCCCAGGACAATTTCTTCTGTCGCTGTATCTGGTGAATCGTATTTCGTATTGCGCAATGCGCATCACGCACGACGCATCACGAATTTTGATTCACGAGTTATTCCTTGGTTTCTGACCTATAATCTTCATTTAATCGAGCCAGCACTTTATCTGTAAGGTCAAATTCTTCCTCTCGGGTAACATAAAATAAAGACCTCAGGTCAAAGACAAATCTATACCCTTCTTTCTCCGCAATACTCTTTATTATCGAAGGTAGCTTTAACTCGAGGTCCTTTAGAATCCCATCCGTATACTTAGCATCCCTCTCCTGGTTTCGCTGCTCAATGTATGCACTGAACTCATACAATTCTTCAGCCCTACCTTCTATCTCTGCCTGTTTTTTCTCCTTAGCAGATTCTAAGAACATCAATCCCAGCGTTTCCAGCTCTTCTTTAAGTCTATCTATCTCTTTTTCTATCATCTGTCTTCTTTCGCTAAGCATCTTCTGATCAGCTTCATTCTCCATCTTCAGTTTCGCTTCCAGTTCCTTGGTCTTTTCATATCCGTGGAAAATCCTCGCCAGGTTCACATAACCTATCTTGACTACTAAATCTGCTCTAGCTGTATTGACACTCAAGCACACAATAAAAAATAAACAAAGAAGTAAAAGAATTAGACTTTTATTCTTCTTCCCTCTCATTAATCTCTCTCCTTTCACTGCTCAACTCTATTCTAAAAAAGTCAGTCAATTTTCCTCACTTTCACCGCTTTTGTCCCTTTCGGATCTTCTTCAGGCTCAAAGGAAACTTTATCTCCTTTTTCTAGCTGCGAATTTGCCTCAATGTCCCATCTGTGAACAAAGTAATCCTTGCCCGCAGACTTGATAAAACCAAAGCCCCTCTTTCTATCGAACCACTTGATTATGCCTTCCATAAGTACCCCCTTTCAAAACTTCTTTTTTCATTCTGCTTTGTTCAACTCTCTATCGATCCGCCAGGCTTGATCTTTAATTTGCTGTAAACATTTCTTACCTTGCGGACTCAAAGCCTCACGAGTTCTGATTATATCTGCACTCAGGATAATGACAGTCAAGGCCTGCTTGCATTGTTCCACTATTTCGCTATACTTGTTTCCGGGAGTGTTCCTCATCACGATTCTCTCTTGTGGGGGCTTGGTCTTAGGGCCTATCCCGGGCCAAGCCTTCTCAATATTTTTTCTGAGGCAGCAGTCCACCGATCCTTCCCACCTGCCTAACTATATCCTCAAGCCTATCCTGGTGTTTACTGTCAAACGAGGCTCTCAAAATGACAGCCAGGGCGTTCCTTATTTCGGCTGTTTTCTCATCATTTATATAGGCCATTCAAAGATCCTCCTCTATCTCAATCGGCTAAAAACAAAGTTCAGTGAGCAGCCATAGTCCAGCAAAGACTCCTGCGACTATACATTCACCAATCGGACTAATTTGCTTCTTATAGCTATCGAAAGCCATCCAACTGTATCCGATTATTATAACTAGAAAGATACTTCTTGCTATCCACATTTTATCCTTCTTCTCCTTAGCCCGCCCTGCTCACCACAAATTCACAACGCACAGGGTCAAAACGCAATTTCTCGCCTTTCTGATAGGTTTTTAGTGATTCGGTTATTTATCTCTAGAGTATTTGACCTAACCTTCACCTAAGAATTTCTATCTCTCTCAGCCCTTTGGTAAAGGGGGGCAAATATCCCTAGACTTAAAAATTGAACGTAGCCTGCCCCCCCAGATCAATGTTTTTCAATTCCCTGAGTTTTATCATCTTCTCTCTGAAGGCCTGCTTTTCTTCTTCAGTATATTCCCTTTTCTTGGCTTTGTGGTGATCCTTCAGCCATGAGTTAAGCTGCATTTCATAACTAACATCAGGACTCAAGCCAACTGTGCCTTTTCTAACCTGAGAGAGATTTGTCAGCATTTCCAGTACAAAATACTTGTCCGGCTCTTTGCACCTTCTAGCGACCTTTCTTTGAGTCTTGATCCAGGGAAATTCCTCAACCATATTTTGCTTTGCGCAAACTGACTCATTCGGATACCAGACTCTATGTCTTAGCTCTGGATCATAAGGACACAGGTTTGCGTCACAGATATTGTAACGTGGACACTCTTCGGATATAGTAACTGCTTCCATTGTTTCCTCTCCTTTGAGTATTAATATGCCTCTAGTCAAAACTGTGCCTAAAATAGCCCTTAAATCGTCTTTGATGATAAATTTGACTACACTATCAGCCTAACTTTTGCTCGCAACCATTCGGGCATTGACACTTCTCAATGTCAAAGTTCCTGTATTCTCTGAACCAGGCTCGCCAGATGTAACCGCACTTGAGGCATTGAACCAGGTTACTATCAGGGTCATAGTAAACTATCTTGTTCTTTGATTCCTTGTTCATAGACATATCTGCTCCTCTAGCTTGTGGGTATCTTCTTGTTCGATCCCTATGTATCTCAGGGTGACTCCCGGGCTTGCGTGGCCCAGCTTCTTCATTATCTCCTCTATCCGGACCCCCTGGGAGTAGGCAGCGTAGCCCCAGGACTTGCGCAAGCTGTGCGTTGAGTAATTGCCTTCCAGTCCTACCGCTCTGCAGGCGTTTTTGATTATAAAGTGTGCGTTCTGCCTGGTCATAGCTTTATCAGTACTGACACCCGGGAATAAAGGCCTTTCCTTCTCTAATACAGGACTTTGTTTGAAAAACGTTGTCAGGGCGGTAGTCAGGGCCTTGTTGACGCTCAACTCTCTCTGCTTCCTATTCTTGCTTTCCTTCAGCCTGATAAACTCCCTAATGTTGCCCTGGTTATCTCTCACCTGGTCCACCCTTAGACTCAGAAGGTCACTAATCCTGATTGCCAGGTTGCAGCCAGCAACGAACAAGAGATAATCCCTGACGTTCCTGTCCTTGAGATAGTCCTTGATAGCTCCTATCTTCGCCTTGTCTTTTATTGCCCTTACTTCTATCATCTGCTTTTCTCCTTTCTCTTGACATATTCCTTTACAGTTTATCATATATATTTCTTTTGTCAAGTCATTTCAAGGAGTGTATCCTTTGTAATCTCTCTAAGGTGCTTTAATACTAGAAAAGTATATTTTACTTAATGCTATTGTGTAAAAGATTATAAGAATTACTCACTCCAAGCCATTTACCGAGTACTCCAAGCAGACTTAATCTCTGTGTTATAGCAATAATCAAACCCTTGACCTCTTTTAGCCCCCGAGTACTCTAGAAACGAGAAAGGGCGTTTTAGACCCTTTTTACTGACATACTACTGACATATCCCTGTCATACCAAAAAGTGTTAAACTTGCGTTAAAGCTCTGTCCAATTCTCCCCCGGAGTTCCGATCCTGCCGAAGCCACACCGAAGCACTACTGCATACCCCCTTTTTATAAAGCTTGCTTTCGTTGCTTTCATTGCCTTTTTGTCTAATATCCTTTACATTCTTTACATTCCTCTCCTGGTCTGTATTTTATCAAGCCTACCCTTCGCATTTACCCCCCTGAGATCTCAACTTTTCTCAACCTGAGAGGTCAACTTTTGTCAACATTCAAATCCTGTTCAACTGTAAACTTTAAACTACCTTTTATCTAATTCTAAAACCTTCCTGTTTATTTCATTATCCCTTTCCTGGACCCTTCTTTCCCAGTTAAAAGATTTATACCAGTTATTTACTGCAGTTCTTGAAACGTTAAATTTACGTGCTACCTGAAGTAAACTTCTCCTACCACAAAGGCCACTAATGTATTTATAAAAATTGCTACCCCTGGCAATATCTAACTTCTTTGTTGTTTCCTTTATGCTTCTTTTACTTATAAGGCCCCCCAGTAAATAATAGTATTGAAAAGCTAAAATATGTTTTCCTTTTTCTTTTTTTACTACCAACTATTACACCCCCGAGTGATCCCGATAAAATATAGACTTTTCTCAACATAAATGTCAGCATTTGTCAGCATAAAATCTTAACTTTCCTTAACTCAAAAACTTGGCTACCCGGTGGCTACCCCCTGGCCAGGATAGAATAATAAGTCCCTTTGGCTATCAAACTCTCAGACTCCCTCTATAATTGAAACTCCGGCTTTCACAACCACTAAAAACTTATTATTTCTTATTATTTTCCCTGGGGACCCTGTGCAATTTGTGTCATTTTCCCTTTAAGTTAGTTCTATCCCTGGCCCTGACTTTGACCCCTATTGACCAATCCCCTTTAGCTTCAAGCGATTCCCCGAGTACTCCTAAAACGAGAAAGACGCATTTTAGACCCTTTTTACCGACTCTATACCGACACACTACCGACCTTATTAACCGCTGCACTATTTAACACTATACTTTTGTTTTTACTCCGACTCCATACTGCCATACTACCTGACATTTACCTGACATACTACTGACATATCCCTGTCATACCAAAAAGTGTTAAACTAGCGTTAAAGCTCTGTCCAATCTCCCCCGGAGTTCCGATCCTGCCGAAGCCACACCGAAGCACTACTGCATACCCCCTTTTTATAAGGCTTGCTTTCCTTGCCTTTTTGTCTAATAACCATTGCAATCATTGCATTCCTCCGCTTTCCCACCGCTTCTTAAACGGTCATTTCTGTAACTACTTACCTGGCAGGACTACCGTTTATCACCGTTTTTAACGGTCAATCCTCCGTACTATCTACAGCCTCTCAATCCATTATTCAACTATTATTTTAATAGACAGACTCAAAAAACGCCTCACCACAGCTTGATACAGGCATTATCTCAAGGCCAGGCAGCCTATAACCCTAAGGCAAAATCAAAGTCCTTATATTAAGGGAATTTTATCAAGGCAGTTCTACATTGTCGGGATTTTTGCGTCTGGGCCGAATTTGCCGAATCCCCTCCGAAAATCGAGCCAATCCTCTCTAACTCCATAACCTAACCCTTAGACCCTAAGATCTCAGGCCCTCAACCCGGGCCTTTATTTCTATTCCATAGTCCTATCTTATGTGTTTACCCAGTAAACGTTTATCCGGTTAGATAGTTCGAAAAAGGGAAGGATGATAAAATGATGACCTTTGCCTTAGAGGAGGGTCGATAACCAACAATGCTGATTTGCAAGATTTAGTATTTGTGGGTTTTTTTCATGGATACTGTTCTTTTGTTCTTTTTGTCAAGTGCTATATTTTTTTGCCTAAGGGTTATTTGCCTTAAATCCGCTTTAATCTTAGCTTTCTGCTTTAACAGAATTATGATTTCCCCCCAATCTTTTTCTTGCCATGCCTGGCCAACCTTGCTAAGTTCATCCAACAAGATTTTACGAGTCTCTTCATCCTGGCATAGGGGAGATGTTTTGAAGTATTTAGTAAGACCCTCAAGTTTTTTTAAACAGGCATTGCGGGCTTTTTCCTCTATTTTCACTGCCCTTGCTCCTGTTGGGCCTTCTCTCAGTTTAGCCATCTTCTTGACTGAATTACAAATCCAGGTTATGGGTGGTGTTCCTGTGTTGATAATGGTCTCCGCCGCTTTATGTTTTTCTCCTACGTACTTGCCGCTAATTTTACCCATGAAAATGACAGCGGCACGAAGCAGTAAGACAAATAAGGCAATAAAGGCCAGGAAGATAAGGCAAAGTTTTAACATCTAGGTCACTATCCCTTGCAGAGAAAGTTCTTTAGTAAAATGACAAGACACTTGGTGTTGAGGCTTAGTCTCTTTTAATTGGGGACTTTCTTTCTTACAAATTTCCTTGGCATACCGACAACGAGGATGAAAGTAACAGCCAGAGGGAGGATTGGCTGGATTGGCTACTTCACCGGACAGGATAACTCGTTCCATTTTCAGGCGAGGGTCGGGTTTAGGTACAGCAGATAGAAGGGCTTCTGTATAAGGATGTTGGGGATTAAGGAATAACTCTTCTGTTTCGGCCGTTTCCACAATCTTTCCTACGTACATTACTGCCACTCTCTCAGAGATATGTTCGATGACACTTAAATAAAAGAATTGATGATCTATTTAAAAAAATAAGAGAAATGAAAATTAAAGAGAGTAGAAAAACAAAGGAGAATAGGAAAAAATAAGAGAAGCTCTTAAGGTATGGATTAGGAATGAGAAAGAAATAGAGGAAGCTATTATTAATGGGGAAGAGACGCAAGTCGTGGAGAGTGATTTTACAGCTAATGAATTTGTCATTGATTTCTTGAAAGAGATGGGTTTCTAGGATGTCATAACGGCAATGAATCCTACGACAAAAAAAGATAATGGATATCCATCAAAAGTCATCTTGGGCACTCTGATTATGAAAGAACTGCTCTCCATAGGAAAGCTATCTGGAATTGGCAAGATTATTCAGGACGGAAAGCTCAGTGGTGATATCGGCTTCAATATTGAAAGAATAAAGAAAGCTGAAGGGAAGGATAAAGGAGTGATAGATTCAGGAACCTTGAGGAATCACTTGAAGAAGATTCCTAAGGATGAATCAGATAAAGCCTTCTATGAACATATACGCCTCTTAAGAGATAAAAGATGGATAAGAGGTCAGGAATATGTAGCCGATGCAGTAGAGCTAGAGGTTCCTTATGGGAAAACTTTTCAAGGAATGGGAAGAGTATGGAAGAAAAAGGAGAAAAGGTATAAATATGGCTACAAGCTCGAGCTCTTAATGAATGTTACCACCACAGGAAGGTTAAGATTCATAGGATGTGCCTTAGCTCCCATAAATAGCGATGAGAGGGTCCTGCTTGTCTCTATCTTTAAGAAAATAGAGAAACATTTAGGCAAGGGGAAGGTGAGGCAAATAATTGACTCTCTCACTTTAGATAGAGGTTACTGGGGAGCACACTTCTTATGGAGATTAAAACATAAATGGGGCACAGATTTTGTCACCTTAGTAAGGGATGATGATCTTGATTTTGTAGAGCATGTAGAGTACTACTTAAGGGGAGTAGAACCCGTCTTCAAAGAGAGATGGATCCAGGTGCCAACAGTTAGGCGGAATATACCATGCTGTGCCGTCTCTGATGGGAAATTTTTCCATTTTTTCTGGACAAAAACCTAATCTAATCTCTCCCCTTCCGGATATAAGGTAAACAGTCTCCTCCACTTTTCTGTGGTAGTGAGGTACGATGGAATCCATGTCTGCAGGATGTTCGTGGATAGCCAGTATCGCACGGTGGGTCAGATTTGTTTCTGGATCGAACACCTTCCTGATGTTTACACACCCTGAGGAGCCAGGACGAGTAATCTTCTCCCTAGGAACTTCCTTTTCATGAATGCACTGATAGGCTAGACTCCTCATATCTCCCTTCTGGTATAATCTTACAAACTTCTATGTATAATCCTAATTTGTACCTCATACTAAGGTTAACTCAAGGTAAATTAGTATTTCCAATCTATTCCATTGGGATGGATGAAAGCTTTAACGTCTTTTTTTTCTCTTAAATTCTTAAAAGCGATTTTCCACTCCTCAAGCTTATACCTGCTGGTAATCATATCTCTATAATTTATGAAACCCCCGTAAAGAAGATTAATTGCTCTATCCCAGGTTTCAGATCCATTCCAACTCCAACTACCTTTAAAATCAAGCTGTTTCATCGAGACCTTATCCAGATTCAAGGTAATGGGCTTTCCCCACATGGCGACCAATGTTATCTTCCCCTTTCCCCCCTGTCCGGTATTGGCTGGCCTGGCAACATCTATGGCGAATTGCGTTCCCGAACCTGTCCCAGCACAATCAGCCACAAAGTCAGCTCCCCCCTCCGACATCTCCATTATCTCTTGAAGGGAGCAATCCTCACAATAGAAGACTTTATCTGATCCTATCTTTTTACCTATTTCAAGTCTCTGTTCATCGGAGCGTAGTCCTACCAGGACTATTTTTCTTGCCCCTCTCAATCTGGCAAACTGGACGGCAAGCATTCCCATTGGTCCTGGACCAATGACTACTACAAAGTCCCCTGCATTTATTGTGTTTCTTTCCTGAAAACAGTGGATGCTTGCTGCAACAGGTTCGCACAATGCTGCAGCATCGAGATCCATATCGGAAGGACACTTATGAATAACCACCTCTGGTATCCTCATATATTCGGCGTAGCTACCGTCTATTTCTACGCCGAGCCATCCCTCAGGGGCCTCAATATCGGCGACGATCTTGTCCCCCACTTTTACTTTTTTGACATCTCTTCCCACTTCCTCAACAATTCCCGAATACTCATGGCCAATTGTAACTGGAGCACGATAAAAATGAGTGTCATCTTCAATATTTAGGTCGCTCCCACAAACTCCTGCTGCCCAAACCTTCATTAAAATATCTCTTGGCCCAATTTTAGGCTTGGGTACATCGACTAACTCAATGTTACCTTTTCCTTTTTTTTGCTTTCTTACTGCTTTCATAAAGGTAGCTCCTTGGATGAATGAAAGTAGTCACTTTCATTCGCTTAAATGGGAAACTTTATGACTTTTTATGAATCTCCAGACCTCCTTCTCGGTCAGGTACCTACCTCTTTGTTTAGAGATATGTAAAGATGGGAAGACATTGGCAAATTCTAGGGTCTTGTTCAAATTCTAACCCTTGGCATGCTTTGGGCAGAAGGGGACAAAAGCACTTAGAGGCTGCTCTTACCCTTGTGAAAGAGAGACTCATCCGGAAAGTTCATCCACTGATAACTATCTGATACACAGAGGAAAGAATGTGTCAAGAGTGATTCTCTTGAAATTATCTTTAATGTCTGACCGATATATCTCGTTCTCATCTTTTAACGGCATATTGATAAATATGCTCCAATTCTCGTATCTGGTCTGTGGAGCGCTTGAAAACATATTCTGCTACAATGCGATCTACCATGCGAGATGCTTCCTCAATTAATGGAATCGATCCACGCTTTCGCCACTGATCCAGGTTCATTCCCCCAAATAAATTCCCTGCGAAAGAGAAATCTCGAAAGCTAGCCAGCGTGGTCTCATCATCAAGAAAGTGACCTTTATTCAACCCTCTATGGATAACCTCTAAAGAGCGATTAAGGTCTTCTTCCCATCTGATACCTCGTACTATACGTTCTGCTGCAGCAAGAATATCGCGATCTATCACTACAATTTCAGGGCTGAACACTTCGTCATGCGACAACTGGCCTGATCCGCTAAACCTCCGAGCTCCTTGAAGTCCTTGCAGTACCGCTGATACAGTGTGATCATGTACTGCTTGCGCATCCGGCCAACGAGCTAAAGAAAGAAGTGCCCCGCCATGGAATATAGAACCTGTTAGATACTGAAATAGTTTTCGAGAAACCATATCTAAGAGAAGCCACTCTGGTGAACCTACTACATAATTTGCATAGCGGAAATCAAACAAGCCTAACTTTGCTCCGACCATAGGATACTCCCCTGTACATAGATGAGTAAATATGGATGTGGCTAGTCCCTCAGCAAATGCCAGGAAAAATGCTGCTGGAAACATCAAAGGTGCAGTACTTCCACTACAGGGCATCCCAGCGCCTATCGACATATTAATTCGCTCGTCTTGCCGGTGTCGTAGAAAAAACTCCAGGTTCAGATCGTTGAATTGCAAGGGATTAACAATCAATTCTACAAGTACGTTTGGCTTCCGTCCCACTACCTCAAACATTTTCACAAATAGATCCAGGTCTCTTTCACTGGGCGTACCCATCGGGGCACCAAAACTTTGACTATTTTCTAAACATACTTTCGTTGAAAGAAGGTCCCTGTAGTGTGGTTCTACTGTACCAACAACCACTGGAGGTACACCACCGTATATCCCCATCCCTTCATAAAGTCGTACCGCTCTAATCAAGTCATTCTCTGTAGCAGATCGGACAGTTCCAGCCCGTAGGTCTGCAATATTCAAACTAGACCACGGCGGACCTTGATGAAAATTTCCGTCGCTCTCCGCTGGTCGGTATGCTGCTTGCATGTGGGCTAGATAATCTTCCAGAAAACTTCGTGTAAAATATACTCGACTAGCAGATACGCGAACGCCAGAGTTCACTGACATAAAGGGCTGAACGATTTTACTTTTGCAGCGAATCCCTGTCTTATTGAGTAGTATCAGTGCCCCTTCCACTATCCCTTTGCACTGAACCTTAGACAGATCAAAGTGTAAATAGGGAGATGTAGAAACCGCAGAGTTTTTTCCCATTTGCAAATCCTCCCATTTTATCCTCCTCCAAGAATATCCTTCTCTGCCTCTTTTACAATCTCGTCTATTCGATTGGCTATATCTCGATCCAAAGGCTCTATTTTGTGTTCATTCAAAATCTCTTCTTTTTTCTTAGCTGCCCTTTCTAGTATGGAATTTCCCTCTTTTCCTTTCCAGAGCTCCCAACTATTCCGATCAAAAAGGCTAGGAAACCAGAGTTCTTCTTTAAAATGCCTCAGAGTATGTTCATCTTCCAAGAAATGTCCGCCAACGCCTACTCGCCTGATTACCTCAAAGGCGATTGTCTCCTTATTTACCTCCAACCCCTTCATTATCCGTCTGAGATAGCTAATCATTTCATCATTTATAATTAGTTCCGCTAAACTTGCTCCCTGGTCGGTACCTACTATTCCACA
>JABUBP010000517.1_pt1 | contig 10972 bp, 9 predicted proteins | sample 7240331 | NCBI WGS metagenome assembly JABUBP01 (sample SAMN07256347, study PRJNA390944) | subsurface metagenome | isolation source: Methane hydrate marine sediment | place: Pacific Ocean: Eastern North Pacific, ODP site 1244 | collected 2002 | reverse complement strand
AACGGGGTGTTTAAGAGGGGCGAAGCCCCTCTCTCATAACCACCTCCCCCTCTCCTTTGAAGGAGAGGGGGATACAGGGGGTGAGGTTCAAAACTGGGAGAGGAAAGGCAAATCAAATAAGTACAATAGAATAGCGGAGGTATTTATGCGAGCCATTATCAGTGTGTCTGACAAAACCGGTGTAACCGATTTTGCTAAAGAGTTAAGCCAGTTGGGGTTTGAGGTCTTCTCTACCGGCGGCACCAAGAAAGCATTGGCAGAGGCTGAAGTGCCGGTAAAAAGTATCTCTGAAATTACCGGCTTTCCCGAGATTCTTGATGGCCGGGTAAAGACCCTACACCCGGCAGTTCACGGGGGTATTCTGGCTAGGCGCGACCTGCCCGGTCATATGGAAGAACTGGCTAAGAATAACATTGAGGTTATTGACCTGGTGGCGGTTAATCTCTATCCCTTTGTCCAGACGGTATCCAAGGAGGGAGTTACCCTTGATGAGGCGCTGGAAAACATTGATATTGGTGGACCAACCATGATTCGGGCAGCCGCCAAGAATTTTCCCAGCGTAATCGTGGTTGTCGACCCCGCTGACTACCCTCTGGTTTTGGGTAAGTTGAGGGGGGGAGGCATAGAGTTAGCTGAGCGCAAACGGCTGGCGCAGAAGGCTTTTCAGCATGTAGCTGTCTATGATACTGCCATTTCACAGTATCTGGGGCAGGATATGGAAGGCTTGCCTGAGGAGATGACTGTAGCCTTGAAAAAACGCTACGGGCTTCGTTATGGTGAGAACCCTCACCAGCGGGCTGCTTTCTACGCTGAGCTATCGGTTGGTGAGAAGAAGGCGACCGGTATCACCTGGGCTGAGCAGTTATGGGGTAAAGAGCTGTCATTTAATAATATCCTGGATGCAGACGCTGCCTGGGGAGCGGTAACTGACTTTGCTGCACCCTCAGTAGCTATTATCAAGCACACCAACCCCTGTGGTCTGGCAAGTTACGATGACATTGCTGAGGCTTATCGGCGGGCTTTTAGTGGCGACCCGGTGGCTGCCTTCGGTGGTATTGTTGCTTCAAACCGGGTGGTTACTCTAGCCATGGCTGAGGAGATAAAGCCAGTCTTCTATGAGATAGTTATCGCCTCGGAATATGAGGCAGAGGCGCTTGAGCTACTGAAGCGCAAGAAGGATTTACGTATTCTTGTTGCCGAGCTACCACCGGGCTATGGCGGGGCTGAACCGGACTACCTCGATTTCCGCCGGGTCAAGGGCGGATTTCTCGTCCAGAGTTCTGATTCTGTGTCTGAGGGTAGCGTCAATTTGAAATTGGTAACCAGGCGTGAGCCAACCAAGGCTGAAATAGGAGACCTGCTTTTTGCCTGGCGAGTGGTTAAGCATATAAAGTCAAACGCTATTGTGCTGGCTAAGGATAAAACACTTCTGGGGATGGGGGCGGGACAGCCCAGCCGGATTATCAGCGCTGAGATAGCCAGGGAAAAGGCTGGGGATAAGACTAAGGGCAGTGTTCTGGCTTCGGATGCCATGTTCCCATTTAGTGATGTGGTGGAGGCGGCCGCCGCTGCTGGGGTAACGGCTATTATCCAGCCCGGCGGCTCAATAAGGGATGAAGACTCAATTAAGTCGGCTAATGACCACAATATAGCCATGATTTTTACCGGCGAAAGGCATTTCAGGCATTAAGTCCAAAATGGTGGCAGACTATGGCTAATGTAGTCTTAGTGATGGACATGGTCAGAGGTTTCTTAGAGGCGGGTTATCCACTCTATTGTGGGGCTCAAGCCCGCCGCATAATCCCCAATGTACAGCGTCTTTTGCAGCAAGAACTTACCCAAGGCTCTAAGGTATTTTTTATTTGTGACCACCATGACCCCGATGACCTTGAGTTCAAGATGTTTCCCCCGCATTGCATTGAGGGCACTGTGGAAACAGAGATTATTGCAGAGTTAGCCCAGTTCCCAGGACAGGTAATACCCAAAAGGCGTTTCAGCGCCTTTTTTGGTACCTCTCTTGAGAAAGAACTGAACCAGCTCAAGCCGGAGAAATTGATTGTTTGTGGCGTGTGCACTGATATTTGTGTGTTGCATACGGTGGCTGATGCCAGGAACCGTGACTATCAAGTGGAGGTACCAGTTAACTGTGTTGCCTCCTTTGATGAAAAGGCGCATCGCTTTGCTCTGGAGCATATAGATAAGGTGCTAGGAGCAAAGCTAATCACATCGGGGGTGTGACCAGATGAAACTACCGAAATTTGAACCCAATGAGGCTATCTTATTCGGGGAGACAGCAGATATCTATTTTGCCCGCACTATAGATATATTACGTAATGAGGGGCTTAACCCTGTAGCTACGATGGAGGTATTCTCCAGTCGGGCGGGGATACTCTGCGGTATGGAAGAGGTCAAGTCTCTGCTGACCAATGTCTTGCCTGAGGGCAACCGTGAGGTATGGGCTCTAGATGAGGGCGAAGCCATGAGCGAGAAAGAGGTAGTATTACGTATAACTGCCCCCTACCAGAGCTATGGTCTATATGAAACAGCCATAGATGGTATCTTAGCTCACTGTAGTGGTTGGGCAACTGCCGCCAGGGAATGCGTGGAGGCTGCCCGAGGGATACCTGTAATCAGCTTTGGTGTTCGCCATGTTCACCCCTTAGTAGTTGGAGTGATGGATTATGCCGCTATTATCGGCGGTTGTGCCGGTTGCTCCAGTATAGCTGGTGCTAAACTGGCTGGCATTGAGCCATCAGGGACTATGCCCCATGCCCTGATTATTATTATGGGTGATACGGTTACGGCGACTATAGCCTTTGATAAATACATGCCGCCTGAGGTGCCCCGGGTGTCCCTGGTTGATACCTTTAAAGATGAGGCTGAGGAATCTTTACGAGTAGCTCAGGCGCTGGGGGATAAGCTTGATAGCGTACGCCTTGATACCCCTAGCGAGCGGGGTGGAGTTACTGCTGACCTGGTTAAAGAAGTGAGAGCCAGGCTAGATTTGGCTGGTTTTAAGCAGGTCAAGATTTTTGTTAGCGGCGACATTGACCCGGAGCGTATTAGCTATTTTATTGAGAGCGAGGCTCTGGTTGATGGCTTTGGTGTGGGTAGTTATATCAGCGGGGCTAAGCCGGTAGATTTTACCGCTGACCTGCATGAGGTGGAAGGGAAGCCAATCGCCAAAAGGGGCAGAATACCCGGTATTACCCCTAACCCCAGGCTCAAGCGAGTAATGTAGTGAAGTTGTTTCAACCTCGTTAGATTTTTATAAGGAGGCTCTTGAAATGAAAGAGGGAGAAATAAAGAAAGTGGTACGAGAAGGCTATGCCCAAATAGCTAAAAAGGAGAGTTCTTGCTGTGCCCCTTCGAGTTCCCCTTGTGGCAGTACTGACCTGGCAGAGGCTATCAGCAAGAAAATAGGATATGAGGACGAAGAACTCAAATCTGTTCCTGCAGGTGCCAATCTTGGCCTTGGCTGTGGCAACCCCATCGCTCTGGCATCTCTAAAAGAAGGCGAGACCGTTCTTGACCTTGGTGCCGGTGCTGGTCTTGATTGTTTCCTGGCGGCACATAAAGTTGGGAAGAAGGGAAAAGTCATTGGTGTTGACATGACACCAGAGATGCTCGAGAAAGCCAGAGAAAATGCCAAAAAAGGCAACTATGGAAATGTAGAATTCAGGCTGGGAGAGATTGAAAATATACCTGCTGCCGATGATTCTATTGATGTAGTCATTTCCAACTGTGTCATTAATCTCTCACCCGACAAGAAAAGAGTTTTTGAAGAGGCGTTCCGGGTACTAAAACCAGGTGGCAGGCTGATGGTATCAGACATTGTCTTACTAAAAGAACTCCCCGATTTCATAAAAAACTCTATTGCGGCATATGTCGGTTGCCTTTCAGGTGCGGTAATGAAGGGTGAATACGTGGAAGTAATAAGAGAGGCTGGTTTCCGTGAGGTCAAGATAATAGATGAGACATCTTTCCCTATTGAGTGTATAGCCAACGACCCAGCGGCAAAGGTAATTATTGATAAGATGAACCTGCCAACAGAGAAGATAAAAGATACCGCTAATTCGGTTGTCAGTATCAAGGTTCAGGGGATGAAACCAAACTAATTCTGCATTTATAGCACTTTTGTGATTTTACTGGATACTGGCTACTCCTTGACCATGTTATCGTGCTACATTGAATGCGTTTTTAACTAGCCTTAGGGGGATATTATGCTGGAACAAATGATTGCTTTCTTCGTCTCTTGGTTCGTCTATCCAGGTATCTTGTGGACCCAACTGCTCTTGGGGATTGGTCTGGCTGTAGTCTTCGGTGCCATTTGGTTTGCTCCTTACTGGACGCCAATCCTTAAGAAGCCGTGGGCTTGGGCGGTTCTCGCCAGCAGTGCTATTTTGAGCCTGGTGGCTGTTACCTTTATTCAAATTCCCCTCCAGGTTTGGAGTGGGCAAGCATTGAATCACTTCTGGAGCCAGGGAATTCTGATGCGCTGGCTTCTGCTTGCCGGGATACCAGCTATACTCCTCAGCGGGCTGGTTCAGGAGGGGTCAAAGCTGGTGCCGGTAGTTGTCTACTGGTGGCGTAAAGGCAGGAATATTGACCCCAAACTGGGGCTGGCTATTGGGGCTGTTGCTGGGCTCGGCCTCGGCGTTTTTGAGGCGGTGTGGGCGCATAATCATATCTTCCTCTCGGGGTGGAGCTGGGAAGTGGTACAAACTGGCGGACTAATAGCACTGGCTGGGTTCTGGGAAAGATTCTTTACTGTCGCCCTCCATACCGGTATATCTGCGCTGGCTGGTTATGGCCTGGCTAAGGGCTGGGGATGGCAGTTTTACCTCCTGGCTTCTTTCCTGCACGCCTTCAATAACTACGTTGTTATTTTGTTTCAGGCAGGGCTTTTTACTATCGTCCATGTGGAAATATTTGTCGCGGTGTGGGCAATACTGGTAACCGGGGGAGTCCTGTGGCTTCGCTGGAAGAAAACGGCAGAATTAACCGAATCGGAAGTTAGTGCTGCTTAAATTCCAGACACAGAACCTGCCTGGTATTTTTAGTAACCTTTACCCTGTCGTCTATGCGCCAGCCAACTACCCACAGGATTTGCTGTGGTGAGCAAACAATAGGGATTCGCCGCCGCCAGGCAGAAGGTATTTTGGCATCAATCATGAACTCGCCTAGCTTCTTGGGCTGGTTTAATCCCAGCGGTTGGAACCTGTCACCGGGCTGGCGACTTCGCACTAATAGCTTATCGCCAGCTTTATCAAGGTCAAGATAAGCCTTATACTTACCAGTGTCATCTTTCATCGCTTCTGGTGGTATGACCGTTGCCTCAATACGCCAGCCGGGTAAAGCAGTTTCACCGGCTATCTTTAGTGGAAACTCACCGCTTAATGGTGGCAAGGGAGATAAGGCAGACGGCTCCGGACCCAGCAAGTATTGGTTGTAGTCTATGGAAAAGGTTAAGCCCCCGGGCAGGCTGATTCTCTTTCCTGCTGGCTTGGTTAAGGCACCCATTATTTCCTCAATGTGGCGCGTCTCAATATCCTTGAGGTTACCTAACAGCCTTTCTATAGCCGCCCGCAGCAGGTGCTGCTTAAGGGCAGCAGGTAACTCAAGGAATTTTCCCTTATCTAAAATAATTGTGTCTTCCCGTTCTTCGACAATTTCACCCCATAATTGGGCAATTTCTTTATCCAGAAAAATAAGGTCATCGGTAGCAATGCGCGCAGTCCGGAGCAAGGCTTCGGTCACCTTCGGGTTATAGCTCTGTAACAGGGGCAGGAGTTGGTGACGGATTCTATTTCTGAGTGGTGATAGTGACAGGTTAGAGGCGTCGATGCGGGGCATAAGCTGGTGGTGATGGCAGTAGTCGGCTGTCTCACCTCGGCTCACCTCAAGCAGTGGTCTTATTATAGTGATGCTGTGTCCTGAAGATTGCCACACGGTACTTGGTTGCAAACCGCGAAGCCCCCTGGTTCCGGTTCCTCGAATTAGATGCATCAATATGGTCTCTATATGGTCGTCGGTAGTGTGCCCTACGGCTACCTGGTTAGCTCCAATAGACCCGGCTACCTGAGCCAGGAAGGTATATCGCACTTCTCGGGCTGCCTCTTCTAATGAAATATGTTTGTGGGCTTGGTAAGCTTTTACATCGCGCTTTTCTATAGTGGTTGGGATACCAAGATGGTGAGCCAGGTCAGCAACATAATCAGCATCAGCCTCTGACTCGGTACCTCGGAGTTGATGGTTAAGGTGAGCTACATGTAACCTTATGCCTAGCTCATCCTTGAGGTTAGCTAGGATGTGAACCAGGCAGACTGAATCCGCCCCCCCTGATACTGCCACCAATAGCTTTGGCTGGTTTGATACCAGGTGGTGTTCTTGGGTGAAGTGTAATACCCGTTGCTCTAATGATGGCGGTTGCTTTCTGCTTGCCATTTCAGTTTTTATTATACCAGTTAGCTTGTTTCCAGGATGAGTTTGGTGCGGTGCATTGACCTTGGATGATGAGTAAAACCCAGGGCAGCGGTAACCTGCTCTGGTCTTCCTGAACCACTGCTATCACAGCGCAACCTCATACCTACTGTGCAATATGAGCGATGCCAATCACTGAGCCATAGGTCATCAATTAAAGCTCTCAGGTCATAGTGCCGGGTGCCGCTATCCCTCTGGTGTTGCCACGGCAGGTGTTTTACTGAAAGTAGGGAGGTGAGTGACGATTCTACGTCCTCCTGCCCCTTGTTGGTTTCCACCTCAACCTGATATTCGGCAAAGCGAACCTGTGATTGTAGAGACGGTATAGCCGGAGCTATTGGATACACCTGTAGTATCCCGATACCGGGCGGTAGCTGCTGGCTTACGGCGGCAGTGAAGAAATGTGGGGAGACCCACTGGGTGCAGAAGATGTCCATCAGCTCGGCTTGGCTGGTTACTCCTACCGCCAGGGGGACAGCTAGTGATATTCGGGGGTGGGGGCTAAATCCCTCTGAGTAAGCCAGTGGCATCCCGGCGCGGTGAAGCGCCCTTTGCCACAGTCGCATTATATCCAGGTGAGAGATGAACTTCACCTCTTGTCCTCGGCAGAACCTAATGCGCAGACGCTGCATTACTTTCCTTACTAACTACGTCCTTCCTTAGTCAATAGAATTTCCTCGATTTTCATGCCCCGCATCTTGGTTATTACCAGCTTTAAGCCCTTATATCTTAGTTGTTCACCTTGTCTCGGTATATGCCTGAGAAGGTGGAGCATAAAGCCAGCTATTGTTTCATACTCGCCTTCGGGCAGCTCTAAGCCCATCTCTTCGTTTACTTCCTCAACACGCATACCGCCGTCAATTTGGAAGGTGTGCTCGCTGATTATCTCATACTCCTTTTCAGCTGCGGCTAGCTCATCTCCTACCGGACCGACAATTTCCTCCACCAAGCGGCTGAGACTAACGATGCCGGCAGTACCACCATACTCGTCTACAACCACAGTCATCCGGTAGTTTTTATCTCGCATCTCAGTAAAGAGCTCGCTGATGCGCTTGGTCTCAGGGGTAAAGTAAGCTGGGCGAATCAAGTCATCAATAACACTCTGGTTATCAATGGTGCCGTTAGCCAGAGCCATAAGCACATCCTTTACTGAGAGGATGCCGACTACACTATCCATGTTCTCTTGGTATACCGGGAAGCGGGAGAGGGGTGATTGGGCATAGAGGGCAAGAAAATCGGCTATTTTAGAGCCCTGCTCTATGCACACCACTTCCGGGCGGGGCACCATGACCTCACGCACCGGGCGGTCACCGAAGTCAAAGACGTTATGCAGCATCTCAGCTTCAGATTTCTCTACTGTCCCTTCCTTGTGTCCCACTGATATCATGGTGCGAATTTCTTCCTCACTGACTAAGGACCTGGGCACAGGTGTTCCACTGACTAATCTAGTAAATCCTGAAGCTATCCAGCTCAGGGCAACTACGAAAGGAGTAAGCAGCCAGGAGATTATTTGTATTGGTCGAGCCAATATTAGGGATAGTTTCTCAGCATGCCGGGTGGCTATGGTTTTGGGGGTAGTCTCGCAGAATATCAGGAGGATAATGGTTACCCCGATGGTGGCAATTAGCACACCCGGCTTTTCTCCCCAGACTGAGATAGCCAGGATGGTAGCCAGGGCAGCCGCCGCCACGTTAACAAAGTTATTGCCCAGCAGGATGGTGGATAGAAGTTTCTCCGGGCGCTCAATCATTTTGGCTACCCGCCTTGCCCCCTTGGTCTTAGTCTCAACCAGATGCTCCAACCTGAACCTCTGTAGAGAAATGAAGGCTGTCTCCGAGCTGGAAAAGAAAGCCGACAAAAGAAGACACATAACCAGCAACACCACATACAGTATTTCAATGCCAGACATATAACCTCACCCCGCTCTTGGTTCTTAAGTGAGACCCTTTGATGAATCCTCTTTGATTATCATAGCATTGGTTAACGGGTGCGTCAAAAGAGCATACTATGGTTATTTAGTCCTCCACTGTCTATGCTATAATTCTAGGTATATGAAGATTTTGGGTATTGAAACCTCTTGTGATGAGACCGCCGCTGCAGTAGTGGAGGACGGGATTAGAATTCTGTCTAACCAGATTGCTTCTCAGGTGGAAATCCATGCTCGCTACGGAGGGATTGTCCCTGAGGTAGCCTCCCGACAGCATATTCTGGCTATTATCCCCATACTAAAGCAGGCGATGGCACAGGCTAAGGTTACCTGGGGCGATTTGGATGGTATTGCGGTTACTATTGGTCCAGGTCTGGCTGGCTCACTACTGGTAGGGGTAAATGCGGCTAAGGCTATTGCCCTGGCACGAGGGTTACCTATCACCGGAGTTAATCACCTTGAAGGTCATATCTACGCTAACTGGCTAATTGACCGTGATATTGCTTTCCCTCTGGTATGCCTTATTGTTTCCGGGGGGCATAGTGACCTGGTGTTAATGAGAGGGCATGGGGATTATGTAGTATTGGGGCGGACTCGAGATGATGCTGCTGGTGAAGCCTTTGACAAAGCCGCCAAGATATTAGGCTTGGGTTACCCCGGTGGTCCGGCTATTGAGCAGGCAGCTAAAAACGGTACTGCTTCCATTCAGTTACCTCGTGCCTGGCTGGAGGGAGGTAACGACTTCAGCTTTAGTGGCGTTAAGACAGCGCTGTTACGTCTGGTGGAGGGGGGTAAGGTTTCAACCGTAGCCAGTCAGGATGACGGGTTGCCGACTAAAGCCGATGCTGCCGCCAGCTTTCAGGAAGCGGTGATTGATGTTATAGTGACCAAAACTGTGGCGGTAGCTAAGGAGTATCGGGTAAAGCAGATTTTATTGGCTGGCGGGGTGGCGTCAAATGGGTTGCTTCGTCGGCTGGTAGCTCAAAATTCGCCCATTCCGGTTCTGGTTCCTGAGCTGGTGTTATGCACTGATAACGCTGCCATGATAGCTGCCTGCGGCTACTACCGGTTCCAGGTTGGTAAGATAGATGGCCTAGATTTGGATGTGGTGCCTAACTTCAAGCTGGCTTAAGGGGCTTCCCCCAGAGTTCGAATGTATCCAATGGCAGGATACCCTCCAATTGGAGTGAAGGGAACACTCCGACGAATTCAAAAGGAGGTTATTAATGAACTATGAAGGAATATTGACCGGAAGCAAGCAACTGGGGCCATTCCCCATGGAACGCTTGAAGCGGGTTGAACAGCCCACCAATCTAATCACAAGTAATTGGCAGCGAGTTGATGAAAATGGTTTTGGCAAGGCTATGCGGGGTGAATTCGGAGCTTTAGCTAAAGTGGGGGCACAAGGTTATCGTTTTTCCTCCCGCCATCCGTTATCGGCTGCCCTCGTGGACATGGTGGCTCAGCTTATTCCTGGGGTAGCCAGGGAAGTGGCCCCGTCAAAGGCACCAGTCCCTGAAGATCCGGTGCTTTTGAGTCGCCACATTAAAAGGTTAGGCTACTTTCTGGGAGCAGATATTGTAGGGATTTGCCGGCTCCCTCAATCTGCCGTATACCACCATGCTCTGTCTGGAAACCCGGTTGAGCTTAACCATCAATTTGCCATTGTAGTGGTGCTGAGACAGGAATATGAAACAATGAGGGCCTGCCAAGGGTATGGCTTGATAGTTGGTGCCCAGAGTTTTCGTACCTACTCACGCTTGGCTCTTATCACCGAGGTTATAGAAAACTACATAAAGAGGTTGGGATACCCAGCCCGTGCCCATCACCCCCGACACTATCAGGTGGTCATGCCACCCTTGCTTCTTTACGCTGGTATTGGTGAGATAAGTCGAATCGGGATTGTTGTCAACCCGTTTCTTGGGCCTCGCCTGAAAGCTGCCGCTGTTACCACAGACTTCCCCTTAATGCCTGATAAGCCTGTTGATTTTGGGCTTCAAGACTTTTGTAACCATTGTCAAAAGTGTGCTAGGGAATGCCCTACTCATGCTATCCCGGCAGGAAACAAGAGCATGTATAACGGTTATGAGACTTGGAGGATTAATGTAGAGGCTTGTGTGAGGTTTTGGGTTACAAATCAAGATTCGACCGGGTGCTGTAATTGCATTAAGGTCTGTCCTTGGAACAAACCACAAGCTTGGTATCACCGGGCAGTAGAATGGAGCTTAGAACGTTCCAAATTAGCCAGAAGGCTTATCGTTCGTCTTGATGATATTATGGGCTATGGAAAGCAGGTTAAAGAGGAGAAGTGGTGGTTTGATTTAAAGGAGGTCGATGGTTTGTTAAAATTGCAAGGTGGACGACACCGTTAACACTACTCAGAGATAATTCCTAAGGGGCAGCTATTACACTTCCCTTGGGTGCACAAAGTATTATAGATATGGATTAGCCCCTGTTGCCGCCGGGCTGAGTTGACTAGGCTACTGCTCAGCCCGAGCTGATTCTTCATATGCCTTTCCACGGCATTTACCGCCAGCTTGGGGTAGTGGCGATAGAGGGCGA
>JABUBP010000516.1_pt1 | contig 10975 bp, 12 predicted proteins | sample 7240331 | NCBI WGS metagenome assembly JABUBP01 (sample SAMN07256347, study PRJNA390944) | subsurface metagenome | isolation source: Methane hydrate marine sediment | place: Pacific Ocean: Eastern North Pacific, ODP site 1244 | collected 2002 | reverse complement strand
GGTGCAGATCACGTCATACTGGCCGGCGCGGGCGGCGGCGACCAGCGGCTGCTGGATCATCATGCGCAGCACCGGACGGGCGAAATAGACCTCGACCTCGCGGGTGTTGACGGTGACCTTGCCGTTGCCGGGCTTGACCCAGACGCGGGCAACCGCGTCCTTGCGCTTGCCCGTGGCGTAGGCGCGGCCGTACTTGTCGACCTTCTTGACGTATTTCGGCGCTTCGGGAGCCGCCGGCTTCAGCTGCGAGAGCTGATCGAGAGACTGCATGGTATCGGACATTGTTATGCGGCCCTCATGTTCTTGCGGTTCATCGAAGCGATATCGACCTTCTCGGGGCTCTGCGCCTCATGCGGATGCTCGGCGCCGGGATAGACGCGCAGATTGCCCATCTGGACGCGGCCGAGCGGGCCACGCGGGATCATGCGCTCGATCGCCTTCTCCACCACGCGTTCGGGGAAACGGCCCTCGAGGATCGACTTCGCAGTGCGTTCCTTGATGCCGCCGATGAAGCCGGTGTGCTTGTAGTACACCTTCTGGTCGCGCTTGCGGCCGGTGAGCACGACATGCGCGGCGTTGATGATGATGACGTTGTCACCGCAATCGACATGCGGCGTGTAGGTCGGAAGATGCTTGCCGCGCAGGCGCATGGCGACGAGCGTGGCGAGGCGGCCGACAACCAGACCCTTGGCGTCGATCACGACCCACTTCTTCTGCACCTCGGCAGGCTTGGCCGAAAAGGTTTTCATGTGCGGATTCCGTGAAAATGGAAATCGGCGCCCACCGGGGGCGCCGAACTGGTGGGGTTTCTAGTGTCGTCGTGCCACGGCGTCAACGACTTTTGGCAGATTTAAATATAGAAAAATCAATGCCTTAAAAATAAGGTGTAATATTACCGGAGAAAACCCTATTTGACTGGAATGGAATAGGTCGCCGTGACATGCGCGATCGGATCCGGAGATTCCCCTGACAAAAGCGTCACTTCGCCGACCGCGAGCCGCTTGCCGAGCTTGAGCAGCCTGCCCTCCGCCAGCACATCTTGCCCCGGCGCGCCCTTGCGCAGGAAGTTGATGTTGAGATTGGTTGTCACGGCGAGCCCCACCGGGCCGATCGCCGAAAGCAGCACCACGTACATCGCAAAATCCGCCAGCGCCATCAGCGTCGGTCCCGAAACCGTGCCGCCTGGCCGCAGCATGTGCTCGCCGAAGCGCTCGCGCACCAGGCACGACTCGCCGTCGGCACGCTCGATCTTGATGGCACTGCCGGCGCCGAAAGCCTGTGGGAATTCCCGGTGCAGGAACTCCTCAAGCTCCGGCACGCTCATTTTCGCAACTGCCATGCGTCCCCTTGCGTCCCCTGATGTGTTCCCTGCCCTCGCGTCGGCCGGTCTCTTACATTAAGTTGGTCCTTGCTCAAGCAGGAAGAACGTCCGAGATGCCCCAGACCGCCCGCGCCAGCGAGCCGAGCCAGCCGATCCTGCTCCGCGAGCAGATCGGCAGCATCGCCGTGCTCACGCTCAACCGCCCGGCGGCGCGCAACAGCCTGTCGGAAGCCTTGATTGCCGAGCTGCACGGCGCACTGGATGAGATCCGCGACGATGCGAGCGTGCGCGGCGTGGTGATCGCGGCCAACGGCCCCGCCTACTCGGCCGGCCATGACATGAAGGAATTGACCGCGCGCCGCAGCGATCCCGACCGCGGCCGCGCTTACTTCGCGAAGCTCATGAACGCTTGCAGCGCCATGATGCAGGCGGTCGTGCTCCTGCCCAAGCCCGTGGTGGCCTCGGTGCAGGGCATCGCGACCGCCGCCGGCTGCCAGCTCGTGGCGAGCTGCGATCTGGCGGTGGCTTCGGAAGCCGCAAGTTTTGCCACGCCCGGTGTCGATATCGGCCTGTTCTGCTCGACGCCGATGGTGGCGCTGTCGCGCAACGTGCCACGCAAGCAGGCGATGGAAATGCTGCTCACGGGCGAACCCGTGCCGGCCGATGAAGCCAGGGCCATCGGGCTGATCAATCGTGTGGTGCCCGCCGGCACCGAGCGCGAGGCTGCGATCGCGCTGGCGCAGAAGGTCGCGCTGAGATCCGCTTACACGGTCAAGCTCGGCAAGGAAGCCTTCTATCGCCAGATCGAGATGAGCCTTGCCGACGCCTATCGCTATGCCGCCGAGGTGATGACCGAAAACATGATGGCGCGCGACGCCGAAGAAGGCATCGGCGCCTTCATCGAGAAGCGCGAGCCGAAGTGGCAGGACAAATAGCTTGCCGTCATTGCGAGCGAAGCGAAGCAATCCAGCTTTGCCACAACAGGGTAAGCTGGATTGTTTCGTCGGTTCGCTCCTCGCAATGACGATACGGGAAAGAAGCGCGTGAATCACGACCAATACGACGACAACTACATCCGCGACATCCTCAACAGCGTGAAGTCGATCGCGATGGTCGGCGCTTCGCCGGTCAATGTGCGGCCGAGCTATTTTGCGTTCAAGTATCTGGCGCAGCGCGGCTATGACATGATCCCGGTCAATCCCGGCCATGTCGGCAAGGACCTGATCGGAAAGCCCTTCGTCGGCTCGCTCGCCGACATCGGCCGCCCCATCGACATGATCGATATCTTCCGCAACTCCAGCCACATCATGCCCGTCGTTGAAGAGGCGCTGAAACTCCCCGTCCGGCCGAAAGTGATCTGGATGCAGCTTGGCGCGCGCGACGATGCGGCTGCCGCAAAAGCCGAAGCTGCCGGCATCAAGGTGGTGATGAACCGCTGCCCGAAGATCGAATATGGCCGCCTGTCGTCGGAGATCGCCTGGATGGGCGTCAACTCGCGCACGCTGAGCTCCAAGCGCGCGCCGATTCCCACGCAAGGCATGCGGCTGTCTCTCAACCGGGTCAGCGTCGGCGGCGGAACGACGTCGGCCTCCGACCGCGCTGCGAAAGACAAGACTGAACTGACCTGACGCGATTGTGAGAACAAAATTTTCCGCTCGCGCGGCGAAGTGAAGCACGCGCGTTCCAAACGCGGATTACCCTCTCCAATCTGCCTTGACGGCAGGCGCGTCCGCCATCAGCATGCCGCGCGATTTCCAGCCACCTATCAAGGATACATAGTATGACCGATCGTCAGCCCGGTTTTTCAACGCTTGCCGTGCATGCGGGCGCGCAGCCCGATCCCACCACCGGCGCACGGGCGACGCCGATCTATCAGACAACGTCCTTTGTGTTCAACGACGCCGACCACGCCGCTTCGCTGTTCGGCCTGCAGTCGTTTGGCAACATCTATACCCGCATCGGCAATCCCACCAACGCCGTGCTGGAAGAGCGCGTCGCCTCGCTCGAAGGTGGCACCGCTGCGCTTGCGGTCGCCTCGGGTCACGCCGCGCAGGTGGTGACGCTGCAACAGCTCCTGATGCCCGGCGACGAATTCATTGCCGCACGAAAGCTCTATGGCGGCTCCATCAACCAGTTCACGCACTCCTTCAAGAGCTTTGGCTGGAACGTGGTGTGGGCCGACACCGACGATATCGCCACCTTCGAGCAGGCAGTGACGCCGCGCACCAAGGCGATCTTCATCGAGTCGATCGCCAATCCCGGCGGTACCGTCACCGATATCGAAGCGATCGCAGCCGTAGCCCGCAAGGCCGGCGTGCCTCTGATCGTCGACAACACGCTGGCGACTCCTTATCTCATCCGCCCGATCGATCACGGTGCTGATATCGTCGTGCATTCGCTGACAAAGTTCCTCGGCGGCCATGGCAACTCGATCGGCGGCATCATCGTCGATGCCGGTACCTTCGACTGGTCAAAGGGCGGCAAGTATCCGATGCTGAGCGAGCCGCGCCCCGAATATCACGGCATCAAGATCCAGGAGACCTTTGGCAATTTCGCGTTTGCCATCGCCTGCCGCGTGCTCGGCCTGCGCGACCTTGGACCCGCGCTCTCGCCCTTCAACGCCTTCATGATCCTCACCGGCATCGAGACGCTGCCGCTGCGCATGCAGAAGCACTGCGAGAATGCGCGAGCCATCGCCGAATTCCTCTCGAAGCATCCGGCGGTCGCGTCCGTGAATTACGCCAGCCTGCCCGGCGACAAGTACAATCAGCTCGCGCGCAAATATGCGCCGAAGGGCGCTGGCGCGGTGTTCACCTTCAGCCTCAAGGGCGGTTATGAGGCCGGCGTCAATCTGGTGTCGAACCTGAAACTGTTCTCGCATCTTGCCAATGTCGGCGACACCCGCTCGCTGGTGATCCACCCCGCATCCACCACGCACAGCCAGCTCGACGATGCGGCAAAGATCCGCTCCGGCGCCGGCCCCGACATCGTGCGGCTGTCGATCGGCATCGAGGACAAGGAAGACCTGATCGCCGACCTCGAGCAGGCGCTCGGTTCCTGACCTAAACCTCCTTGCGAGAGAAGCGAAGCAATCCATGATCCCACAAGGGAAAAATGGATTGCTTCATGCGATGGTGGAAGCCGCCCGCACCCACTCGTTAACACTGCATTAACCCCTCGCCGCGCGAAAACTGGCATCCTGCGCTTCGATACGGATTCGGAGCCCATCATGCTGCGCGCGACGATGTTATTGCTGGCTGGCGCCTTTATCGCGGGCACTGCTGCGCAAGCCGCCGAGGAAACCGCGCCTGCCAAGCCCGAAAATGCCGCGCCCGCAAAGGCTGATAGTACTGCGCCCGCCAAGACCGAGAATGCGGCACCGGCGAAATCCGACACCCCGCCTCCCAAGGCCAAGAGCGCCAAGCCCTGGACTGCCAGTCCCGTCAGCCGCACCTACGCGGCCGCGCGGCAATTGCCGCCGGGCCTGCCCCGCGCCGGCTACAGGTATCGCACGACGGTGGCGCCGGCCACGCCGTATCGCGATCCCGTAGTGGTGGAGACCGACGAAAGCCTCTTGATCACGCAGGCCTATGGTCCCGGCGGCTATATCCGCAATCTGCCGGGCACGCCGATCCTGCCGGGTTCATCGACCATCCCCGGCTATTACGGCCGGCCGTTCTCGTATGACTATCAGGGCCCGTATTACGGCGGCCCGTATGAAGGCTATTTCTGGCGCCTGCCCTACGCCTGCGGCGTGTACGGCTATTGCTAGCCAGCGACCGGCGCGAGTTTTTCTGACAACGCTGTAGCGCGGCGCGGCGACAACCGCTCGACATTCACGATCGCAATCGTCAGCACGACGATCGCCACCGCCTGGTGCGACAGCGCGAGATCAATCGGCACCTGGTTCAACAGCGTGAAAATGCCGAGCACCGCCTGCAGCAGCACGGATGCCGTAAGCCACCACGCCCCCGCGATCACGGCATTGGCCGCCCGCGAGCGCACGGCGTCGATCGCATGCCACAGCGCCACCGCGAGCAGGAGATACGCGGTCATGCGATGCTCGAATTGAACGGTGAGGACATTGTCGAACAGGTTGCGCCACCACGGCGTTTCAAAGAACAACCGATCCGCCGAGGGAATGAAGGCGCCATCGATTTGCGGCCAGGTGTTATAGGCCCGGCCCGCGCGCAGGCCCGCGACCAGCGCGCCGAAATAGATCTGCAGGAAGGTCAGCGCGAGCAGGATCCGGCCTAACAGCTTGAACCGCGGCGCTGCCGCGACTGCCGGCCGCGCATTCATCCGCCGCACCGTCCACACGATCGCGGCAAAGATCACCAATGCCAGCATCAGGTGCGCCGCTAGCCGATATTGCGACACTTCGGTCCGCTGGGTGAGACCCGACGCGACCATCCACCAGCCGACCGCGCCTTGCAGCGCGCCGAGGCCGAAGATCAGCCACAGCCGCCGCTTCAGCTCGGCGTTCATCGCTCCGCGCCATAGGAAGTAGAGGAACGGCAAGAGATAGGCGACGCCGATGAAGCGCCCGAGCAGACGGTGCGCCCACTCCCACCAGAAGATGTTCTTGAACTCCGCCAGCGTCATGCCGGCGTTCATCTCGCGATATTGCGGGATTTTCTTGTAACCCTCGAAGGCTTCATGCCACTGCGCATCCGTCAGCGGCGGTAGCGTGCCGGTGACCGGTTTCCACTCGACGATCGACAGGCCCGATTCCGTCAGCCGCGTGGCGCCACCGACCAGCACCATCAGCGCGATCAGCGCGGCAACGCCGATCAGCCACCAGCGCACGGCGGTATTTCGGGACGCGGGAGTGGCGGAAATGCCTTGCATGAAGTGCGCTTGTTTGGTTCGGTGCGCCCCTTATAGTCCGACCCCTCCCCGGCGCAAGCTGCGCTAGATCAAACGAACTGCAGATTTTGGCCATGACCATCCGCACCCGAAAATTCCTTGGCGCGATCGTTCTGATCCTGCTCGCCGTGGTGTGGTCGCTGCTCGGCATGGCGATGGCGCAAATGCCCGTGATAGCCGGTTCCGGCTGGCTGCAGGCGCTCTATTACGTTGTGGTCGGACTCGGCTGGGTGCTGCCGGCCATGCCTGTTGTCAGCTGGATGCTGCGGCCTGACGCCTGAGCGGATTGTTCCGCGTCGGCCGCACCGGATCGAACGTGAAGCCCGACAGCATCACCCGCATCATCCGGATCGACCCTTCGCGGCCGTCCCAGGCAATACGCGGCAGCGCATAGAGATTGGTGCGCCCGAGCGGCTCGACCACGCCGCCGATCGTGGACGCGGCGCTGGCAAGTCCCTCCTCCTGCGCCATGACGACGTGCTGACGGCGGAACGAGCCGCGGTCGCCGAATGGATAGGCAAAGTGTTTGACGTCGCGGTTGAACGCCGCCTGCGTCACCGCCTTGCCCATGGCGATCTCGCGCTGCGCGTCTGCATCGCGCAGGCTCGACAGCGCCGGATAATTCACCGTCGCGCTGCCGATGGTGGCATTGGGATCGGCGGCGACCCTGGCCAAATCGTCCCAGTTCATCCAGGCATCGCGTGACAGCGCCTCCATGTCGGTTGAATAGCGCGTGCAAAGATCCTTGATGGCAAAGCTGCGGTCCGCCGGCTGCATCGCGCGCAGCCATTCGGAGAGATACTCGAACAGTTCGTATTTCGCCTGGGTCTTGTAGATCATGAAATGCCGCTCTTTGCGGTCCATTACCAGCGAGATGCGGGTCTCGCGCGCGATCATCTCCTCCAGCGCCAGCCACCAGGCTTCGCCGAGCCCGTCCGGAAACGCGGTGGGCAGATAGAGCGCATAGGGCACGTTGTGCTTCTGCAGGATTGGAAAGGCGTTGGTGACGAAATCCTTGTAGCCGCCGTCAAAGGTCAGCGCGACGAAGCGCGTGCGCATCGGCGGCGACAGCGCGCGATGGCAGGCCTCGTCCATGGAGACGATGTCGTATTTCCAGCGCTTCAGCGCCCGGATGGCGCGGTCGAGGAACCGCGGGGTGACCTCGTGCGGCTTATGCGGCTGGAACAGGCCCATATGCGAGGGACGGACGTGCTGGAACCGCAGCACCACGCCGGCCCCGCCGGCCTGACGCTGCTTCAGCCACGAATAGAAGCTGAAATACGCGAGCTCCATCTGTGCCCGCTTCAGAAACCAGTTTTCCGATGTCACCCGATGTTCCCGCAGTCGGCCCCAAGGTCAGCCCAAGGCATTGTTCTTACGCTTTGTTGACATTTCCCTGCGAAGGTCGCCAAGGGCAAAATTGTAAATAATTCCTGACAGGTGAGCTGATGACCATGGCTGCGGCGATTGACGGCCGGACCGCGCAAGCCGGCCACTGGTCCAAGACGAGCCGCATTGCGGCCGTCGACATCCTGACCGATCTCGGCAAGGCTGAAGCCGTCTGGCGCGAGCTGGAAAGCCGCCACATCACCCACACGCCCTATCAGCGCTTCGATTTGCTCGCCGCCTGGCAGCATCAGGTCGGCGTGCACGAGGGCTGCGTCCCCCTGATCGCAATCGCCTCCGATGCCGAGCGGCGCCCCCTGGCGTTGCTGCCGCTGGCGTCCTTCCGAAGATGCGGCGTGGATGTCGCAAGCTTCATGGGCGGCAAGCACTCGACCTTCAACATGCCGCTGTGGGACCGCGATTTCGCCGCAAGCGCGACCGCCGCCGACATGGCTGCGTTGACAGCCGGCATCGCTGCAAATTCCAGCGCCGATATGCTGGCGCTGTACCAGCAGCCGCTCGCATGGCGCGAGGTGCCGAACCCGCTGGCGTTGCTGCCGCACCAGCCCTCCGTCAACGACTGCCCGCTGCTGGTGATGGAGGTGGGTGCCGATCCCACCTCGCGCATCTCCAATTCATTCCGCCGGCGGCTGAAGGGCAAGGAGCGCAAGCTACAGCCGCAGCCCATCCGCACCTTCATCGCCACGGAAGATGCCGACATCACGCGTCTGCTCGACTGGTTCTTCAAGGTCAAGCCGCTGCGGATGGCCGAGCAGAAGCTGCCGAACGTGTTCGCAGATCCCGGCATCGAGGACTTCATCCGCGCGGCTTGCCTTGCCCGGCTCGACAGCGGCGGCCGCGCCATCGAAATCCACGCACTGGAATGCGACGAGGAAGTGATCGCGATCTTCGCCGGCGTCGCCGACGGCCAGCGCTACTCGATGATGTTCAACACCTACACGATGTCGGCAAATGCGAAGTTCAGCCCCGGCCTGATCCTGATGCGCAACATCATCGATCACTACGCCTCACTCGGCTACCGCGGGCTCGACCTCGGCATCGGCTCCGACGACTACAAGCGTCTGTTCTGCAAGAACGACGAGGTGCTGTTCGACAGCTTCATCCCGCTCACCGCCCGCGGCCGCATGGCCGCTTCCGCCATGGGCGCGCTGAACCGCACCAAGCGGATGGTGAAGCACAATCCCGCACTGCTCGAGATGGCGCAAAAACTGCGCGGCGCACTGCGGTAAGCCTCCTCTCCGGCCCGTCGAAGGCCAAAATACTCCCCGTCTAGACCTTTGGCTAGGACGGGCGCGGCCGCGGCGTGTTGACTTTGCCCGGCATCCTCCAAATACTTCCCGCAAAATAACAAATACAGAAATGGGAGGATTTGAATGCCGATTTCACGCCGAACCCTGCTCAAAAGCTCTGCGGCCGCGACCGCAGCCCTCGGTCTCGACTGGACCCGCGCCCAAGCGCAGGCCGAAACAATCCGGATCGGCCTGATCTACGACCTGACCGGCCCATTTGCCGCCGGCGGTTCGGTGGCCTCCTCGATCGGCGCGCAGATCGCCATCGATCTCGTCAATGAAAAGGGCGGCGTTGGCGGCAAGTACAAGGTCGCAGGTATCTCGGCCGACTCCCAAAGCAAGCCTGACGTTGCGATCAACGAGTCCGTGCGCCTGATCGATCAGGAAAAGGTCGAAATCATCAACGGCGTCTTTGCCAGCTCGCATGCCGTGCCGCTCGCCGCAAAAGTCGAGCAACAGAAGAAGATCCTCTGGATCACGACAGCGGTTTCCACTGCCGTGTTCAAGGACAAGAACCTGCAATACGTCTTCCGCGCGCAAATTCATTCCGACCAGTACGGCCAGGCGTTTGCCAGCTTCATCTCCGAGCACGCCAAGACCAAGCTCGGAATGGACCCCAAAGACGTCAAGGTCGCGCTGATCCACGAGGACGGCCCCTATGGCGTCGGTGTTGCCGCCGCCGACGAGGCCTATGCCAAGGAGGCCGGCCTGCAGGTCGTGCTCAAGGAAGGCTATTCGGCCTCCGCGCCCGACCTCGGCGTCCTCGTCACCAAGCTCAAGCGGGCGAAGGCTGACGTGATCTCGCATGCGGGTTATAACCCTGACATCACTTTGTTCCTGCGCCAGGCGCGCGAGAACGGGCTGAAGTTCAAGATGCTGTTCGGCGCCGGCGCGGGCTACAGCCAGCTCGACAAGCTGCGCGAGACGTTCGGCGCCGACATCGACAATTTCTGCAATATCGATCCGGTGCCGGCGCAATTGCTCGATCCCGCCAAGCTCGCACCGGGTATCGGCGACCTCACGAAGGTCATGGTCGAGCGTTACAAGGCGAAGACCAACGCGACCGAAGTGCCGCCGCATTGTTCGATGGGCTTCAACCAGACCTGGATCCTGCTCAACAACGTACTGCCCGTCGCCAAGGACAAGTACGGCGGCTTCGACCCCGACGCGATCCGCAAGGCTGCGCTCGACGTCGACATCCCCGCAGGCGGCACCATCCAGGGCTACGGCGTGAAGTTCTACAAGCCCGGCACACCGCTCGCCGGCCAGAACGAACGTTCGACGCCGGTGGTCATGCAGAACGCCGGCCAGCGCATTACTGTGGTTTGGCCTACCAATATACGAACGCAGGACCCGGTGTTCCCGCTGCCGAAATCGTCGATCTACGCGTCGTAGCGAATCGGTTGGCGCCTCTCCCTGCGGGAGAGGCGCTCGTTACAGGGTCACCCGCCGCCCCTCTTCTGCCGCCCAGTAGCCGGCGTAATTGACCTTGATTGTCTCGTAGGCGAGCGCGAGGTCTGACAGCGGCTGCCGCCCGCGCGCGACGCACTCCATGAAGTCCTGGATCTCCTGCAGATAGCCGCGCGTCCATTCCTCCTCGAGGCAGACAAACTGCCAGCCGGTCTTGCGATCGACCTTTTCGGTGATGTAGACACCGGCGAGTTTCTCTTCCGATGTCTGGTAGCTCATCATGTGCGCGTTCGGCGTGATGTTGGCGAACAGCGCGCCTCCGCTGGTGTAGGTTTCGATCAGATTACGCACCCCGCCCGCGATCATGTCGCCGGAAAACACCGTCGCCTTGGTGCCGTCGGAGAAGGTGACGGTGAGCGTGCCCCAATCCTCGACGTCGACCGGGTTGGACTTGACGATGCCGCGCTGGCCCGCCGGCAGGCACGCCGCGACATTGCCGACGTCGCAGGTGACGCTCACTGGCGTAATCGTCTCGCCGCGCGCCGTCGCCTCAACCTGCTTCAGGTAAAGCACCGCCGATAGCGGGTGGCACCCCATCCGGATCAGCGAGCCGCCGCCGGTCATCGCCCATTGCGCGGCATGCGCCGCGTGCGAACCGGAATGGCTCTCCTCCCCCTAT
>JABUBP010000515.1_pt1 | contig 10976 bp, 13 predicted proteins | sample 7240331 | NCBI WGS metagenome assembly JABUBP01 (sample SAMN07256347, study PRJNA390944) | subsurface metagenome | isolation source: Methane hydrate marine sediment | place: Pacific Ocean: Eastern North Pacific, ODP site 1244 | collected 2002 | reverse complement strand
CATGTCAACAAATGAAGGACTAAGCAAAGCCATTGAATTCTTAGGAAGGGTTCTTATTTATGAGAAGCCGGGTGAGATGTGGTGGGCCTAGATGATGCAAATTCTGCCCCCCTAGCGAGAAGACATGAAAATAGACTGGGTGCATGAGGACGATTAGAAAAAGAAGGTAGCGATTTCCTAGATGGCAGAAATAGCTTTAAGGAACATTGTAAAGAGATTTGGCAGCCTTGTCGCCGTGAATAACTTTAATCTTCATATCAGAGACAAGGAATTTGTCGTTCTTCTCGGACCTTCCGGATGTGGTAAAACTACCACCCTGAGATGCATCTCCGGCCTGGAAACACCCGACGAAGGAAAGATACTGATAGATGAGGAGGATGTCACCAACAAAAGAGCATCACAAAGAGATGTAGCGTTCGTCTTCCAGCTCTATGCTCTCTATCCTCATCTAACAGCTTACGGTAATATCGCCTTTCCTTTAGTGGCACAGGGACTTAGCAAGAAGAGGACCAGGCAGGAAGTAGATCGAGCGGCACAGATCCTCAGAATAAAGCACATATTGAACAAAAAACCCAGGGAACTTTCGGGGGGAGATATGAAGAGCTATTGTCCGAAGACCGAAAGTATTCTTACTTGATGAACCAATAGGCACTTTGGACGCAAAATTCAGAGAAGAAATGCGAGCTGAACTCAAGAAGCTCCATGTTGATATTGGCGCTACCACCGTCTATGTAACTCACGACCAGGTTGAAGCAATGTCCATGGGGGACCGTGTTGTCATAATGAATCTTGGAGTCTTACAACAAGTTGGAACACCCCATGAAGTATACAACAAACCCAAAAATCTGTTCGTGGCAAATTTCATTGGAAGTCCCGGAATGAATTTTATCAGCTGTAAACCGTTAAGAGGTCCCGGGGGTAAACTTGCCCTACGATTGCCCGTGGTCAACACCACCATTGTAATCCCCGACGAAATCCAAAGGATAATCATCGACAAGAAAAAGGAAGAGAAAGACCTAGTCTTAGGCGTCCGGCCGGAAAACGTGATATTCAGCAGAAAAGAGAAAAACAACCATCTCCAAACAAGAGTTTACGTGGTCGAGACAATGGGCTCCTACAATATCACAGACGTAAGACTGGGCGATGAGACCATCAAGGTGCGCACTGCGCCAAGCATATTGCCAGAGGTTGGAGAAACCGTATATATTAGTTTTGATCCCAAAAGAATAAGCATTTTTGATGAGGAAACTGGTGATTCGATAGTGTAACGAACCATCAACCAGAAGGTGCACCAATGGCCAGCGTAAGATTAGCTTCCCTGACAAAAACTTTCGGCCAAGTAACTGCGGTAGACAATATAGATTTAGAAATCGACGACAGAGAATTTTTTGTTCTCCTTGGTCCAACCGGAGCAGGAAAAACCACGACCCTAAGACTTATAGCAGGACTAGAAAAACCAGACCAGGGGGAGGTATATCTGGGCAATGTTTCAGTAAATGATCTTAGCCCCGCCCTGAGAGATGTTGCTTTTGTATTTCAATACTATACTCTTTATCCTCACTATACTGTGCGGCAAAATCTCGAATTTCCTCTAAGGTCAAAGCTTAGAAGACTGTCTGAATCAGAAATTGATGCTAAAGTGAGTGAAGTTGCCAGGGTCCTACACATCGAGCCGCTACTAGGCCGAGAAACAGTTAATTTGAGTGGTGGAGAAATGCAACGTGTGGCGATAGGCAGAGCAATGGTCAGAACTCCAAAAGTCTTTCTCATGGATGAGCCTTTATCAAATCTGGACGCAAAACTGAGAGAAGAAATGAGGACGGCGCTTGCCAGACTCCACCTGGATCTCGGATTCACTTTTTTTTATGTAACTCATGACCAAATCGAAGCAATGACAATGGGTGATAGAATCGCAGTGCTTAATGAAGGCAGAATTCTTCAGATTGGCACCCCTGATGAAATATACAACTCGCCAGAAAACGTTTTCGTGGCCAAGTTTGTGGGAAGCCCCACGATTAACTTATTCGAGGCGAGCATAGAAACAAGTACTTTAGTGGTCGGAAAGAAAACACTGGTTTGCGCCATTCCTGGAACACAGCGAAGCTCGCTCGAAAAATACACTAAGAGAGAATTGATTTTGGGAATAAGGCCGGAAGACATTGAAGTATCGAAAGAGAAAAAGAAAGCTGATTCATTCAAATGTACAGTGTACTTTACTCAGAGCATGGGGGTAGAAGATATCTTAAACCTAAGAATCAATGATCTTGTTCTCAGAGCGCTTGTCCCTCCGAAACTCCTGGCTAGAGTCGGTGATACGGTCTACGCCAGTATTAATATGAAGCGCTCACATTTATTTGACTCTGAAACAAATATGCGCCTGTGAAATAAAGACTGCCATCGGAATGCCCCTCTAAGCCCCTAGCCTCTCCGACTCGAGAATCTCCTTACCCTTTTTGAGGTGCTGGTAGCCTTTCTTTACTTGCCCGGAGGACTCATCTCACAAGGTACCCTCTCGGTTACTTTTTTGTTTACCGGACGCTTCCTGATCTTACCTAACAGCCCTTCTGAGACTTCACCCTTTTAGAAATTTTGGGGAAAGTCGCGGACACGGTTTTCTTGACAAATAGGAAGGTCTAGCTAGAATAAACTCAGTCTTTGTAGGTACTCAGTGAACCACGCCATTGCGAAACGAAGCAATCTCGGTAGTCGCCGGTAGCCGCAGGCTTCAGCCTGCGTAAAACCTTAGCCTGCGTTTATGCGCACCCTAAAGGGTGCGGCTAGGCAAAAAGCAAGATCAACAAAGGAGAAAAGAGTGAAGTTTACCTGTAAGAAAAACGATTTTTTAGACGGGATGCGGGTGGTACAGTACGCCTTAACCAGTGCAACACTTCCTATACTTACCCACGTTTTGATGGTAGCTAAGGAAGGCAGGATAAGTCTGACCGCTACCAATCTCGCAACTACTATTCAGTCTTCTTTTGAAGGCCAGGTTCGAGAAAAAGGTGAGATTTGCCTACCGGGTGATAAGATTTTTAGCATCATAAGAGAGCTCCCTCCCGGGGAGGTAAATCTAGATATCTCTCATACCAAAGCAACTATAAGCTGCGAGAAGGCAATTTTCCATCTTCTTGGTCTTTCTTCGGACGAGTTTCCCGAGATTCCCAGTCTGGAAGCAAAACAGACTTTCTCTGTCTCCTCAGAAAACTTGAGAGAGATGATTCAGCGAACGGTTTTTGCTGCCTCCCGGGACGAAACACGTCAAAATTTAAACGGGGTGTATCTTGAGGCGGGGGATAAAGAGTTAAAGATGGTGGCCACTGATGGAAGACGCCTGGCTTTTATTCGCGCGTCTTTTGGGGTTTCAGAACAAATCCGGGCTGAGATCATAATCCCCATACCGGCACTACAACAGCTAGTCCGAATCCTGGATCAGGAAAAAGAAATAAAGATAGGAATAAGCCAAAAACAGATCTTCTTTCAGATGGAACCTGTACTTCTTATTTCTCAATTGGTCGAAGCGAAGTTTCCTAACTATAGGGACGTGATTCCTGCCGAATACAACATAGCAATCTTTACCGACAGAGACCAGCTATATGGTGCCGTGAGACGAGTTTCTCTCCTGGCTGACGAGAAGTCACGCCTGGTCAAATTTAAATTACAAGGAGACATTTTGTGGGTAAGTGCTAATGCTCCGGAAATGGGTCAGGCACGGGAGGAGGTTACGGTAAGGACAGAAGAGAAGGGTGAAATCGAAATAGGCTTTAATTCTGCCTATCTCCTGGATGCCTTAAAAAATATGGGAGAGGGAGAGATCTGTCTCGAATTAACAGATTCTGTAAACCCAGGACTGATTCGACCCAGTGGGAATAAAGACTATATAAATGTGGTGATGCCGGTAAGACTTGAGACAGAGGAGCCTGAATAGTGAATAGTCGTTAGTGAATAGGGAATAGTGAATAGTATTTAGCGACTAAATACTAGCGACTGAAATATCTTAGCTGATATACAGCGATGAAGGGAAAGAGGCCCGAGATATTTCTTGATAAGGAAAGGAGTTGTGGGTAAAAAATCTATTTGTATCTAACTTTCGCAACTTCGCACGCCTGGATTTGGAATTTTCTCCTCGATTGAATCTTTTCTGGGGAGATAATGGAGAGGGTAAGACCAATTTCCTGGAGTCTCTTTACTGTCTGGGACACGGCACATCTTTTCGCACCAAGACTGATGAAGAGCTAATTAAGTGGGGACAACCTAGTTTATATCTAAAGGGAGAGGGGTTTAAGTCGGAGAGACTTTTTACCTATGAGGTTGTGCTCGATCGCAAGATCTCTAAGGTTAGGAAGGTAGACTCTCACCGGGTAGGTTTACGAAACCCTACTAAATGGCTCTGGATGGTTACTTTCTCCCCGGAGGATATCTGGCTAGTTAAGGGTTACCCTCAACAGAGACGAGATTTTCTGGATGCTAAGCTGCCCTTGTTTAATTTCCGCTACTCTTACCTAAGATCTTCTTACCTTAGAGTTCTCTCTCAGAGAAATCATCTTTTTTTTCTGAAGAGGATCAGAAAATCCATCAACCAAGAGCTAGATATTTGGGATGAACAGTTAGTTGAGTTAGGTTCGAAGATAGTTAAGCTACGTCTAGAAGGACTGGAAAAGCTGGAGTTCTTTTTTAAAGAGATTTATCCGAGGGTGATGGGGAGAGATTCTAAGATTGGTCTAATTTACAGATCTTCTTTTTTAAAGGATCCCACCCCAATCATAAGCGAAGAGGAGATAATGGAGATTTTCCGAAAAGAGTTAAAACTAAAAAGAAAAAAGGAGTTGGAACTAGAGACAACCCTCGTTGGACCTCACCGGGACGATTTTCTTATTCTTGCCGATGGGATTGACTTACGCTGTTTTGGCTCTCAAGGGGAACAGAGGATAGCCACTCTCTCTTTAAAATTGGCCGAGCTTGGTCTGGTGAACTTGAGGGAAGGTGAGCATCCAGTGACTCTCCTGGACGACGTTGCCTCTGAACTCGATCCTAAGAGGCAGAAACTGCTACTGGACCTGGTGAAAGAGCAAAGTCAGGTATTTATTACTACCACCCACCTTTCTTTATTTGAGCCATCTTTTACCAAAGAGGGCTGGCTTTATCAAGTGAAAGACAAGATCGTAAAAAGAAAGAAATGAAACAAAATAGTTTTCCTTCCTCGGTCGGTGAAGTATTACAGAGGCTTTTTAATAAATTGAGCCTAGATAAGAAGCTAAAAGAAGTAAACGCATTAAAGCTATGGGAGGAGGTGACAGGGGAGAAAATAAGCCAACATAGCCTTCCTCTTTTTGTAAGAAAAGGAAACCTCTTTGTTAGAGTGGATAATTCAGGATGGCTGACTCAACTCACCTACCTCAAGCACAAGATAATATCGGAATTAAATGAGAGACTGGGAGAAGAGTCAATAAAAAACATCTATTTTCGATTGGGCGAGGTTAAAAAAAAGAGAAAAAGGGAAACCAAAACGGCCCAAGTAAAGATTGACTTAGAAAAAGAGGAATTGGCAAGAATAAAAGAAAATCTGAAAGGGGTAAAGAATAAGTCTTTCCAGCCGGTTCTCTCACGAATTTTGATAAAAGACAAGAAAATTAAAAAAGAAAGGCCACACGAGCCTTAATTAAGGCCGCAAATTGACTGCGGTAATTTTTGTGATAGAATACAAAGGAGTAGAGGTTGAACTACAAAAGGCTGCGCCAGGGGATGGTAAAAGATCAGCTCATCGCCCGGGGGATTAGTGATGAGAGAGTACTGGCAGTTTTTTATAAGGTAGGACGGGAAAAATTTGTCCCTTCTGATCTACGAAAAGATGCTTATGGAGATTTTCCACTATCCATTGGCGAGGGACAGACAATCTCTCAACCTTATATGGTTGCCCTAATGACTCAGAGCCTGGAGTTGAAGGGGTGTGAGAGAGTTCTTGAAATCGGTACCGGTTCAGGATACCAAACGGCCATTTTGACAGAGCTGAGTGAACAAGTTTATAGTGTAGAGAGAATAAAAAGTCTAGCTCAAAAAGCAGAGTCACTTTTAAAAAAGTTGGGATATTCTAAGGTTAAGACCTTTGTCAGCGATGGAACTACGGGATGGGAGGAGTTTTCTCCCTATGACCGTATTCTGGTAACCGCCGGGGCTAAACAAGTACCCCAGCCTTTGGTAAATCAACTTAAGGACGAGGGGATAATGGTCATACCGGTGGGAAGTGTCTACTCCCAAGAATTAAGAGTAATTAGAAAAAAGAAGGGGCGGGTGAAAAGTAAAACTGTGGAGAGATGTATTTTTGTCCCCCTGATAGGAAAGTACGGTTGGAGTGAGAATGTTGGAGCCGAGTAGTCTATTGGCAAGACCTGAGATCTTAACCTTCTTTTTAAGCATGCTTCCTATTTCGGAGCTGCGAGGAGGACTTCCTTTTGCTTTATCACAAGGGCTTTCTCCTCTGAAGGCTTATTTGATAAGCGTAGCTGGCAACATATTACCGGTATTTCCTCTTCTTTTGCTGCTTAGAAGGTTATCTATCTTTTTCGGGCGATATAAAATAACCGAAAAGACTCTTAACTGGACCCTGGCACGAGCCCGAAAGAGAGAGGATTTAGTAAGACGATATGGATTTGGAGGTCTTATTCTACTGGTAGCTATTCCTCTTCCCGTCACCGGAGCCTGGACAGGAACTCTGGTGAGTTTTCTTTTGTCAATGAAGATTAGGCACTCCTTTCTTGCTATCTGCATTGGAGTGGGGATAGCCGGAATCATAGTTCTCGGACTCAGCTTGGGAGGGATAGGGCTGTGGGGCTTGATAAAAGGCTAAATCGTACTACTTATTCCTACTTGGCATATGTCGTTCAGGAGGTTAGAATAATCAAGATTTTTTAAGGAATGGACGATTTATTGCCTGTCATTGTGAGCGAACAGAGTGAGCGAAGCAATCTCAAGAGATGCTTGATTTGCTCTATAGATTATATTTCCTCGTCGGGATGTAGCGCAGCCTGGTTTAGCGCGCCTGCCTCGGGTGCAGGAGGTCGTGGGTTCAAATCCCGCCATCCCGACCAAAATGAAGGACTTGCAGTCGACCCGAACGCCTCCGGGGGAGGAAGAATGAGCGTAGCGAATGTCAGCGAGGAGATTCCAACTATTCTATCAAACGCTCCTAAAGAAAATGAAATTGGTCAGTAGGACTATCTTCGACAAGAGAAGAGGGGCAGTTTTTGCTCTTACCGTTGTTCTTAGCAGCTTTGTTTTGCTAGGTAATGCCTGGAGTTCTTCTGTTCCACCTTCTCGAGCTTATACGGTAAGACCAAAAGATACTCTCTCTGCTATAAGCAGGCGCTATGGTATCTCCTTAAAGCAAATTCTAAAAATAAACGCTCTTTCACTTCGTGACAAGATTTATCCGGGCCAAAAGCTCCTCATTCCCTATAAGGGGGAAGTGTGGCATCCAGTCAAAAAGCACCAGACCCTATGGAGAATTGCTCGTACTTATGGAGTTTCTCTGGAGGAGATCAAACAGGCCAATCGCTTATCTTCCAATGAAATCAAGGTGGGCCAAAAATTATTCATTCCCAAGGCTACTGAGGTCAAACCCATAAAAATCCCTGATTATCTTTTATCAGAAAAGAAAGTTCTGATCCAGCCAATTTTGCCAGAAAAGAAAGTTGTGAGCCAGCCAGAACCTATAGGTACGCAAGAGGAAAAATTATCTTTCCTCTGGCCCATTGAGGGTGAAGTAATCGGCTATTTTGGAGATAAAGGAAACAAAGGAATAGATATCGCCGCTTCTGAGGGAACTACCGTTGTTGCCCCTGCTGATGGAATAGTGGAGCTTGCCGGATATGGAAAAGAACCTGGAAACTTACTGATGATTAAACACAGAAAGGAAGGACTGATTACTGTATATACGTATCTATCCTCTTGGCTGGTAAAGAAGGGGGATAAGGTAAAGAAAGGAGACCCCATCGCTACAGTAGGAATCACAGGGAACGCGAAGAACCCTTGCCTTCATTTTGAAGTTCGCAAAATAGGAACTGTAGAGCCAGTAAATCCTCTATATTATCTCCCCTAAGGTAGTTAACGGCCTTAAAAGGTGAATACTCAGTGAACCCCGTCATCACCAGCGAAGCAATCTCGGTAGTCGCCGGTAGCCGCAGGCTTCAGCCTGCGCAAAATCTTAATAGAACGTCCTTCACTGAATATTTACGAGGCTAATTATAGATGCCCATCATTTTTAGCAAAAAGGGAACTTATGTGGTACAACAAGAGGTTGAGATAACTAACAAAGTAGGTTTACATGTTAGACCAGCTTCCATGTTAGTGGAGACCGCCAGTAAGTTCAAATCTGATATCTGGATAGAAAAAGATGGTCAGGAAGCTAATGGAAAGAGTATTATGAGTCTCTTATTACTCTCCACCCCCCAGGGTAGCAAAATCAGCGTCAAAGCAGAAGGACCAGATGCTGCCGAGGCTGTTCAAGCTCTGGTAAAGATAGTTAAAGACAAATTTGGTGAGGAGTAACCTGACTGAAGGTTGAAAGATGCTTAGTGCAAAATGGGTAAGGGATAATCTAGATGCCGTGAAGGAGAGTTTAAGGAAAAGAGGCGTCCAAATCAATCTTGATAAATTCCGTGCCACGGACAGCTTACGGCGGAACCTCATCCAGGAAATTGATAGACAGCGACATATGCAAAATATGCTTTCCAAGGAAATAGGTAAGTCGAAGAGTCAAGGTAAGAATCCTGGTCCTCTCATGCAGGAGATGCGGAACGTCTCCAGCAATATTGAAGAGCGGGAAAAAAAGGCAAAAAAAATGAAGAAGGACACTCTAGATTTCCTTCTTCTTCTCCCCAATCAGCTCCATCCAGATGTACCGGCAGGTTCTGAAAATGTGGAAGTAAGGAGGTGGGGAACACCCCCTAGGTTTGATTTTTCCCCCCAAGATCACCAGAGGCTGGGGGAGAGCCTGGGAGTGCTTGATTTTAAAAGAGCAGCTAAGGTAACCGGAAGCGGATTTGTTTTCTATAGGGGATTAGGCGCTCGTCTTGAGAGAGCTCTTATTAACTTCATGTTGGATCTTCACATCAGCCGGGGGTATGAGGAGCTTCTCCCTCCCTTTATGACCAATAAAGCTGCTACCACGGGAACGGGGCAACTGCCCAAGTTTAAGGATGACCTTTATCGATGTTATCGAAACAAGAATGAGGAAAATAAGAAGGAGAAGTATTACCTGGTTCCTACGGCGGAGGTCCCGGTGACTAACTTCTATCGGGAGGAGATTCTGGAGGAGGAAAACCTTCCCTTGTCCTATGTCGCTTACACTCCCTGCTTCCGGAGAGAAGCAGGTACTTATGGTAAAAAGATCCAGGGAATCATCAGGCAACATCAGTTTAACAAAGTTGAACTGGTAAAATTCACCACTCCCCAGACTTCTTATGGGGAACTGGAGAAATTAACCTCGGAAGCTGAGGAGGTATTAAAAAGGCTTGAGCTTCCCTATCGGGTAGTGAAACTATCTGGCCAGGAACTCGGCTTTGCCGCTGCTTTTGGTTACGATATTGAGGTATGGGTTCCCAGTCAGGAAAAATTCTTAGAGATCTCTACCTGCTCTAATTTCGAAGATTACCAGGCCCGAAGAGCCTCCATCAAGTTCAGAACCAAAGCTAATAGATCAACCCATTATGTACACACTCTCAATGGATCGGGCCTCGCCATAGGGAGAACGGTAGTGGCCATTTTGGAAAATTTCCAAGATCGAGATGGCCACGTCCTCATCCCCGAGGTCTTGCACCCCTATATGCAGGGAGTGAAATGGATCGAGAAGCCCTAAGGAGGGGTGTCCGAATTGGCAAGGGGCCGGTCTTGAAAACCGGTGAAAGGCAGCGATGCCCGTCTGGGTTCGAGTCCCAGCCCCTCCGCCAGTTTTTTATGAACCATTCCTTCGTATTTTGCCTCTCCCCTTTTGTTTAATTTCAATTCCCCTACTGGCTTAGTATAATACCCGTATACATTCTCGCCGGTGCTAAAGCCTCGTAGTTTTTGACCTTCCAGGCCACGCATTGTCTTCTTTCTAAGGTCGTCAAGATAGAGCTCATTTATTAGTCCACGGATGTGAATGCCCAGCTTGGAGTCATCTTCACCAGTGACGATGCCATCAGAAACAGATATAATCTTTACCTGATGATAATCAAATTTGAGAACCAATGTGAGCATCTGATGGTTACTTCTTGATAAGCGTGATAAATCATCCACCACTACAGCGTCTAATTCTTTATTCTCAAGAGCCTTTTCCAGTGCCTCTAGCCCGGGCCGGTTAATAATGGATCCGGAAATCGCCTCATCAACATAAATATGTTCATTGCTAACGGTCATACCGTGTTCCTTGATATAGCTTTTGCACACCCTTATTTGATCATCGATGCTCTTTTCGCTTTGATTCTCCGAAGAATACCTTGCATATATGGCTGCTCTCATTTCTTCCCTCCATTGTTTGAAAATATATCAGGATTTTGTTTTGCTATTCTAATATACTCTTCCGCAATAATAGAAACCACAACATCCAACAGTTTCTGAACAGAAGGGTTATCAATCCAGTTTAAACTTACTGGCTGGGTTGTTTTACTGTTTTTCTCAACTTGCGCAATCTCCATCGAGAAGACCTTGCCTTATGACAAAATTGGTATATACTAGTAATGTAGGGTATAGGGGTAATATACCCTAAGTGACTATATTATAGCACAAAAGTTATAAGATGTCAAGTGCTTTCTTACGACTTCGTCATTACGAGTGTAAGCGAAGCAATCTCGCTTTAAAGACAAAACCTTCACAAATCTGTTTTTGTGCTTCTTTTGGGGAAGAGGATACAAATGGATGCAAAGAAACTAGGTAAAAAGATAAGACTAGGCCGCGTAGAACTCGATCTAACCCAAACTCAACTCGCGGAAAAAGTTAACGCC
>JABUBP010000514.1_pt1 | contig 10977 bp, 9 predicted proteins | sample 7240331 | NCBI WGS metagenome assembly JABUBP01 (sample SAMN07256347, study PRJNA390944) | subsurface metagenome | isolation source: Methane hydrate marine sediment | place: Pacific Ocean: Eastern North Pacific, ODP site 1244 | collected 2002 | reverse complement strand
TGTGGAGGTTTGACTATCATAGGCTTGACCGCACTTCTTTTCTATTTGCATTGGCGGTGGGCAAGCGTAATTATGATTGTTTTTCCTCTGGTTATCCTACCCTTAAGGAAATTTGGGAAAAGATTGCGGAAGATAAGCAGAAAGAGCCAGGAGAAGATGGCTGACATCTATTCTTTGCTGCAGGAAAAAATCCTGGGAATAATGATGATTAAATCTTTCTGTATGGAGAAGGCAGAAGCGGAGAAGTTTGAACAGGAGAATAGTAATTTCTTTAAAATTATTATGAAAGCGATGCGGGTAGTAGCCATTCAATCGCCGGTTATGGAATTTATTGCCACTTTGGGGATGGTAAGCGTTTTAGCTATTGCTGCTTACGAGGTTATAAGGGGAGACACTACTATAGGGACTTTTTTCGCTTTTATTGGTGCTATCTCTACTATGTATAAACCGGTAAAGAATTTTGCCAATCTCAATGCACAGATTCAACAAGCTTTAGCTGCCAGTGAAAGAATTTTCCGCGTTTTAGATACAAAGTCTTTTGTGGTAGAGCTTCCCCATGCTAAAGTCCTTCCACTCTTGAGAGAAAAGATAGTCTTGGAAAAAGTTTCTTTCTCTTATCCCCAGGAGGATTCTTCGAGGGAAAATGACCTTGTCCTGGAGAACGTTAATTTAGAAGTTTCTAAAGGGGAAATATTAGCTCTGGTTGGCCCTAGCGGAGGCGGAAAAACTACCATAGCCAATCTGATTCCTCGTTTCTACGACCCCACAAATGGAAAGATTACAATCGATGGTCAGGATATAAGAGAGGTAAGCCTGAAATCGTTGAGAGGGCAGATGGGCATTGTCACCCAGGAAACAATTTTGTTTAATGATACAGTCAGGAATAATATTGCCTATGGTGATCCAGAAGCTCCTTTTGAGAGGATTGAGGCTTCAGCCCGCATTGCCAATGCCCATGAGTTCATAATGAAGCTTCCCCAGGGTTACGAAACGATTATTGGCGAGAGAGGAATGAAGTTATCCGGTGGACAGAAGCAGCGAATGGCCATTGCCCGGGCTATCCTCAAAGACCCGGAAATCCTGATTTTTGATGAAGCAACCTCCTCATTAGATTCAGAATCTGAACTTTTAGTTCAGGAAGCATTGGATCGTCTTATGAAGAATCACACCACCTTCGTAATAGCGCATCGTCTGTCAACAATTCGAAAAGCAGATAGGATCATTGTGGTCGATCGCGGCAGAATTGTAGAAGTGGGAAAGCACCAAGAGTTGATGAAGAGGAGTGGATTGTATAGGAGACTTTACGATTTGCAATTTAGAAAGGACTTTTCTCTTACATGAGAATTAAAATCTTTCTTCTTCTTATGGGTTTTCTTTTACTCAGTCACTCATCCCTTTTTGGTTATCCTGAGAGGGATGTTTATGTCATTCCCATTAGAGGAGTAATAGACTTAGGCCTTTCCAGTTTTGTCAGGCGAGTAGTTGGGGAAGCGAAGGAAAAAGAAGCTCAGTGTATCATCTTAGAACTGGAGACTTTCGGAGGCAGGGTAGACGCAGCTACTGAGATCAGGGATACTCTCTTTGAAAGTGATATAAACACAATTGCTTTTGTTAATAGAAGAGCCATATCTGCTGGAGCTCTGATAAGCCTGGCTTGTCGGCATATTGTTATGGCCCCGGGCAGTACCATTGGAGCAGCCACTCCCGTGGCAATGGCTCCGGGAACTACAAAGGCCCAACCTACTAGTGAAAAAGTAATTTCCTATGTGCGAAAAGAGTTTAAAGCTACGGCAGAAAGAAATAACCATCCCACAACTTTGGCAGAAGCTATGGTCGACCCGGATGTGGAAATAGAAGGGGTAATCGAGAAAGGTAAGCTTCTGACCCTTACTACAGAGGAGGCCTGGAAACTTAAGTTAGCAGAGCATAAAGTCTCAAAAATTGGAGAAATTCTCACCCTTTACGGGTTAGAAGATGGAAAAGTAGTGAGGGCTTCGATAACCTGGTCAGAGAAACTAGTAAGGTTTCTCACTCACCCCATGGTAAGTGGTCTTCTTCTTACTTTTGGGTTTTTAGGGATATTTTTTGAATTGAGGATACCAGGCTGGGGAGTGAGTGGTACAGTCGGGCTAGTCTGTTTGGCGCTCTTCTTTGGCGCCCAATATATGGTAGGCCTGGCCCAATGGGTTGAGCCGGTTCTCTTTATTGTTGGGGTAGTTTTACTAGTTTTAGAATTACTTGTTATCCCTGGTTTCGGTATTGCAGGAGTATCAGGTGTCCTGCTTATTGTAGCCAGTCTCTTCCTTTCTCTGGTTAAAGAGCCTTTGCCCAAGACGCCTGTAGATATTTCTCGCCTCCTCCAGGCAACTTATGTGGTGGCTGCCTCCCTGATCGCTACTTTCCTGGTAGCCACGCTCAGTTTTGCATTTATGCCCAAATTCCCCCTTTTGAGTAAATTAATTTTGACTTCAGAGGAAAAGAGAGAAAAAGGATTCCGTTCTGCGCCAGTAGAGCTGGAAAAATTTATAGGAAAGCAAGGTATAACACTGACTATGCTCAGGCCTGTGGGTAAGGCTCAGTTTGGAGATACAATTCTGGATGTGGTAAGCGAAGGCGAACTTATAGAGAAGGGAAGACAGGTAGAAGTGATAAAAGTGGAAGGAAACAGGATAGTGGTTTCCGAAGTGGAGATAGAAGAGAAGAAATGAATCTAAGCTTATCTCTATATCTGGCAGGTTTGGTTCTAATTTGTTTTGAAGTTTTTGTTCCTGGAGGGATTCTGGGAACGATTGGGTTCTTTTTAATCGTAGGCTCTATATGGATTGCTTTCGTTCGACTTGGTAGTGTTGGGGGCTCCTATTTCTTAGTTGGCGGTTTGGTGTTGGCTATGGTGTGCGTCTATTTAGTAATGAAGTTCGGGACTAAGACAAGATTGTCCAGGAAACTATTCCTTCAGTCGACAGAAAAAGGATTCCGCTCTACTTCGAAAAACTTGGAAGACTTAAAAGATAAAACTGGTATTTCATTAACTACTTTAAGACCATCTGGCAAGGCATTAATAGATGGTGGAAAGGTCAACGTGGTAAGTGAAGGAGTATTTCTACCCAAGGGTTGTAAGATAAAGGTGGTGATGGTGGAAGGGAATAGAGTTGTAGTCAGAAGAATAGACGAAGAAAATTTGTAGGCACAAATTTGGACAGGAATGTAGGGGCGACATTTATGACGCCCCGATAATATGGGTTCGATAAATCGAACCCCTACTGGGAGGTGAAAAATGGTACAGTTTTTAATTGGATTGGTAGTAATAGTCGGAGTTATCTTTGCCATAATGTTCCTCTACTTTCTCAACATCTGGGTCAAGGCTGTGGCAGCAGGTGCCCACATTTCCATCTTTAATCTTTTGGGAATGAAGTTGAGGGGTATTCCTCCAGCCCTGATAGTCAATGTAAAAATTATGGCAGTTAAGGCTGGCCTGCAGATAGAGACCAGTGAACTGGAGGCCCATCATCTTGCCAGAGGAAATGTAATGCGAGTAATTCAGGCACTCATTGCAGCTGATAAAGCCAATATACCATTGGACTTCAAGCGTGGTGCAGCAATCGACCTCGCCGGAAGAAATATCTTAGAGGCAGTCCATATGAGTGTAATTCCCAAGGTAATCGATGCTCCCGACCCCTCAAAAGGCAGGCCAACAGTAGATGCTGTAGCCATGGATGGTGTTCAGCTTTTGGCAAAAGCGAGAGTTACAGTGAGAACAAACTTAGAGAGATTAGTGGGAGGGGCAGGAGAAGATACGATTATTGCTCGAGTTGGTGAGGGCATTGTTACCACCATCGGTTCTGCAGAGAGCCATAAGAAAGTTCTGGAAAATCCAGATTTGATATCTCAAAAAGTATTAGCAAAGGGACTGGATGCGGGCACAGCATACGAAATTCTCTCCATAGATATTGCTGATGTGGATGTGGGTAAGAATATCGGAGCAGAATTACAACAGAGACGGGCAGAGGCTGACCTGCAGATAGCTAAAGCTAAGGCTGAAGAGAGAAGAGCAATGGCAGTAGCTCGGGAGCAGGAAATGAAAGCTCTTGTCCAGGAGATGAGAGCAAAGGTTGTAGAAGCTGAAGCTGAAATTCCCAAAGCGATGGCTTACGCTTTTAAAGAGGGTCGTTTAGGAGTTATGGATTACTATAATATTAAGAATGTTCAAGCAGATACAAAAATGAGGGATTCTCTGGCAGGAAGACCAGAAAAGAAAGAAAAGAAGTAGATATGCTCAGGATTTGGGTTCGCTCGCTGACAGAAACGGGCTCAATAAATTGAGCCCCTACATTTTCGCTGTAGGGGTTCGATTCATCGAACCCGCAGACACTAATGCTCGCTATACCAAATCCCCTCGCACGGAGTTTACATGGAAGGTATAGAAGTAATCTTCTGGGTAGTTTTAGCACTGGTATGGTTAATATCAGGCAGTTTATTAAGGAAGAGGTCTCGCAGGGAAAAAGAACGTCTCCAAGAGGAAGAGGAGGCTTATGCAAAACCTGAAGAGGAGACAGTGGGAATGTTTCCCGAAGAAGAGATAAGTGAAGTTTTTGAGGTCTTGAGAGGTGAAGAAAAAGGTATTCCTGTTAGTGAACAGCCCCCCATTATTCTCCCTCCAGTGGAAGAACCAGAAGTTACTGAGACTATGGAAGTAAAAAAAGTACCCGAGAGAGAAGTTAGAGTACCTCCTGTTCTCGAACCGAGTCCTGAAGAGGAAGAACTGGAAATCGAGTTAGAGGATTTAGAAACCCTGGGACGGGGGATACTCATCTCTGAGATTCTCGGTCCTCCCAGGGCTAAAAAGCCATTCAGGAGGATTCTCTGAGGATTATAATTTTCCCTGAATTGTTAGATGAAAAATAAGAGCGAACCAACCCAAAGGGATAAGAGCAGGCTGAGAATGTCGGTCATTATCTTTTTGGGTTTTTGTGTTTGGTGGAGCGCAAATTTCTCATATGGCATTGTTGGCTGGAAAATTGAAGGAGGCTTTGAGTGCATATTCCTCTGGTTGATTTAAGACGGCAGTACTTATCGATTAAGAAAGATATCGATGAGGCTATTCAGGAAGTCATCGATAAAAGTGCCTTTATTATGGGAGAAAATGTTGAAGGATTTGAGAATGAATTCGCAAAATTTTGTGGAGTTAAATATGGAGTGGGGACAAGTTCAGGAACTACCGCTCTTCACCTGGCATTGGTAGCTTGCGCAGTGAAGCAAGGTGATGAAGTCATTACCGTTCCCTATACATTTATTGCTACTACGGAAGCAATATCTCATACTGCTGCGAAAGTTGTTTTCGTAGATATTGAAGATGGAAGTTATAATATGGATTCTGAGAAGATTGAACAGGCGATTACAGAAAAAACCAAAGCGATTATCCCCGTCCATCTATTTGGTCATCCTGCCGATATGGATAAGATTATGAAGATTGCTAAAAAGCACAATCTCATTGTAATTGAGGATGCTTGCCAGGCTCACGGTGCTGAGTATAAAGGGAAGAAGGTGGGAAGCCTGGGAGATATCGCCTGTTTCAGCTTCTATCCCGGGAAAAATTTGGGTGCCTACGGAGATGCAGGCATAGCAATCACTGATAATCAGGTATTAGCGGAAAAGATGAGATTATTGAGAAATCATGGTTACCAAAAAAAATATTACCATGAAATAGAAGGATATAATTATCGACTGGACGCAATACAAGCTGCGATACTGCGAGTAAAGTTGAGACATCTTGAGGAATGGACAGAGAAGAGAAGAAGAAATGCCAAATTGTATGATGAATTACTCAAAGGGAGTGGAGTTAAAACTCCACTGGAAATGGAATATGCCAAGCACGTTTACCACCTTTATGTGATTGGAATAGAGAAGAGAGAGGAATTATACTTAAGTCTAAAGAAGAACGAGATTTCTACAGCCATCCATTATCCTCTACCTTTACACCTTCAACAAGCATACAGTTACCTTGGTTATAAAAAAGGCGATTTTCCCATCTCCGAAGCCTGCTCGGAGAGATTGCTTTCTCTTCCCATGTTTCCCGAATTGACTGAGGATGAGATTAAAAAAATTGTGGAGATAATAAAGAAGAAAAATTGAAACAAAAAACTCAAAATGTTTTAAAAATTCCCATTATTATCCTTTCAGGTTTTTATATTTTCTGGACCTATTTTTTCTATAATAACTACTTTATTAAAAGTAACTTTCTGATTTCGTTGAACTGGTTAGTTCATATCTTTTCCAATCTCCGATATCCACATAACTTCAGTTTGGGCAGATTCATTCCCTTAGCAGGTTATCACCTTTTGTTACTTGTTGGCTTGGGAATAATCTGTATGATTGCTTTTGGCATGGGCAGGAAAATCTTAAAGTTGTTAAGGATTGAAGGAGAATCTATATTAGAAGGCACTATTTTTGCTTTGGGTTTGGGATTTGGTTTTTTGTCATTAATGATATTCGCTCTGGGTATTTTGCAATTATACTATACTTGGGTAGTCTATTCTGTGTTAGGAATATTGAGTGTTTTTTCATTTTTTGAAGTTAAAAAGGTTAAACTTCAGAAACCTCAATTATCGTCATCCAAACCCAGGTTTACAATATTTGCTATGTTTTTTTGGGGAATACTGGGAGTGGCTGCAGTAATAAATTTAGTGGGATCTCTGATTCCAGAATCATTCTATGACTCTTTAGTGTTTCATTTAGCAGTTCCCAGTCTGTACAAGATAAATCATGGAATAAAGTATATTGAGACCATTTTCATGTCTCATTTCCCGCAAAATATGCAAATGTTATATACCTTAAGTCTTCTATTGGGGACAGATATTCTGGCAAAACTTATCCATTGGATAATGGGAATATTTGTAGTTCTACTGGTTTACACATTCGGCCGCAAGTATTTTAACTATCGGGCGGGACTACTGGCGGCAGCTATATTTTATACGATTCCTATTGTTGCTATGCAATCCCGTGTTACAGGAATTGACCTTTATCTAACTTTTTTCGAGCTCCTGGCCATTTTTGCCCTGGTGAATTGGTTTGCCATAAATGGAAGAAATGAGAAGCCAAAGCCGGCTAAAGATAGTTGGTTAATCATGGCTGGTATATTTAGCGGCTTGGCTATGGGAGTAAAATATACGGCTATGTACAGTTTTCTGCTATTTGCTATTTCTGTTTTCTTGGTAACAACAATAGTACATAAAGAGAAAATTAAAATGTCCTTTAAGAAAACTTTTCTATTTTGTGCGGTAGCGATAGCTCTATTTTCTCCTTGGTTAATAAAGAACACGATTTATACGAACAATCCGATCAACCCATTTCTGAGTAGCATATTCAATACTAAAAATCTCTATTTTGGCTCTGAATATATACCTTTAGATACTAAATTCCTAACCAAGGCGGCTAAAAAATGGAGTAGGTTCCCTACAGGGAATATAAAAGAATGGTTGATATTTCCCTGGACTCTTACGAAGAAAGGTAATGATTCGAATTCTTTCGTTGGCCCTATATTTTTATATCTCCTTCCTTTGCTATTCTTTTTAAGGAAAGAGAGCCTGATTAAATTTTTGATTTTTTTAGGTTCAGCCTGGTTCCTTTCTTGGAGTTTGATAGCCAGCAGAAACCTAAGATATTTTATTTCTGGACTTACTCTATTTGGAATAATGATTTCCTATCTTCTAATAAAAGTTGAAAACGAGCATAGATACTTTTCCAAGATTGTAATTTTTCTTGTCTTCCTTATGTCGATAAATAATATTGGTTGGAGCTTAGTCGTACTTACGACGAATAAAGACCCTTGGGGTGTGGTTTTGGGCAGGGAGTCAAGAGAGGAATATTTATATAGAGACAGTATAGGCAGGAATCTAATGCCTTATTATTATCCAGTTGTCAAGTATATTAATCAAAATCTACCAATGGATGCGAAAATCTTGTTTATAGGTGAAGCGAGAGGTTATTATTGTGAGAGAGAGTTTGTCACCACTCAGGCTGAGGACCCCCACAGTATTGTTATCAGATTAGTGAGATTTTGCAAGGATACCGATGAGTTGTTAGAAAAACTTAAAAATTTGAGCATTACTCATGTGTTGTATAATCGAAGAGAGGGATATCGTCTAAAAGGTTTTAAAATTTTCGATTGGCAAGGCGACGATTTTCCAATTTTCCACAAGTTTTGGAGGAACAACCTGAAGTTAATCTACGCTGAAAAAGATGTTTATCTTTTTGAGGTTAGATACGAAAGAGAAGAAGATAAACCCATTAATTATGTGGAGTTTTACGAATTTACTGAGGTGGATGGTTACATAATGGGAGCCAGAAGACTGATTGTTGGTAATAAAATCGACCAAGCCTTCAATCTCCTACAGCAGGCTAATAAGATAGTACCCAATTCAGCAGTAATTCGTTTCAATCTTGGCCTGGTATATATGAAGAAAGGAAACCTCGAGCAAGCCATAAAAGAATGTAACCGCTCACTTGCTCTCAACCCCTATGACTCTGAGGCCTACTTACTCTTAGGTTATTTATATTTTCAGAAGAAAGATTTAGCTAATGCCTCGGAAAATTTCAAAAAAGCGATAGAATTAAATCCCAATTCAGCCCAGGCTCACGGTTATTTAGGATTTATGTATGCTGAGATGAGAAAACATAAAACGGCAATAGAAGAATTAAAGATAGCGGTGAAATTAGCTCCTGAAAATGAGAATTTCAGAAATATGTTAAGAAGGTTGGAACAAGAATACGCAATTGGAGGAAAAAAACAATGAATGTTGCCCTTATAGGCGCGGGATACTGGGGTTCCAACCTGGCCAGAGTCTTTTTTGAGCTGCCGGGCTGTAATCTCCATACAATTTGCGACAAGAAAAAAGACCGCCTCGATTCTATCAGAGTCTCTTTTCCGAATATAAATACAATCCAGGACTACAGAGCCTTGCTTGGGAATCCTGAATTGGAAGCAATTGCCATAGCTACAGAAGCTCAATATCATTATCAGATTACCAGGGAATGTCTGCTTTCCGGTAAACACGTATTGGTGGAGAAACCATTAGCTCTCAGTAGCGATGAATGTAAAGACTTAATTGGCATTACCAAGACTAAAAATCGCCTCCTGATGGTTGAACATTTAATTGAGTACCATCCCGCGGTTCGTAAATTGAAAAAGCTCATAGACAGTAAAGAATTAGGCAGGATCTATTAGATTTACTCTCAGAGGGCAAATTTAGGGGAAATAAGACGTCACTGATGATGGAAGTAGGGATATTACCAGGAAGGCATTGGAAAATTATAAAAAAAGAAACAGTTCTATTTCTCTGGTCTTCTCTGCGGTATTGATTTTGAAAATACGCTAAAAATAATAAACGCTATACCTAAACTTTATAAAGACTCCAGGGATCATACAGATCAAATTCGGAGGTAAAACTTATGATGAGATTATTGGTTATTATTCCCGCTTTCAATGAGGAAGAACATATAGGCGAAGTGATTAAGAGTATTCCCAAAAAGATACCAGGCATATCAGAGATAAAAGTAGTAGTTATCGATGACGGCAGTACGGATAATACCGCCAAGACTGCAGAATCTTCTGGAGCAATGGTAATTCAAAATTACTTTAATATGGGCTTAGGGGTAGCATTTAATAGAGGCCTTCAATATGCTATTGATAATAATTTCGACGGGATGGTTAATATTGACGCAGACGGACAATTCGCACCAGAAGACATTGTAAGGCTTCTTAAGCCAATTCAGAATAACGAAGCTGATTTCGTGACAGGTTCAAGGTTTATTGATAAAAATTATTGTCCCAAAATGCCTTTAATCAAGTTTTGGGGGAATAAAATGATGGCCTACTGGATAAGTAGACTTAGTGGCAGAAAATTTTACGATGTGTCTTGTGGATTCAGGGCATATTCAAAAGAGGCTTTACTTTTTTTAAACCTACAGGGAAAATTCACATATACCCAAGAGGCTTTTTTGAATTTAGCATTCAAGAGGTTGAGGATTAGAGAAGTTCCCATTAAGGTAGAATATTCTGCTAATAGGCGCTCAAAAATCGCCCCGAATGTTTTTATTTATGGACTGCGCACGGCAAAAATTATTTTTAGAACCTATCGGGATTACAAACCACTGGCATTTTTTATTAGAGTTGGCACTTTCTTTTTCTTAGGTGCTCTCTTTTTTGAATCCATCCTTTTGTTTACCTATTTGACAAGAGGAACCTTTACTCCCCATATCTGGTCTGGGTTTGTTGGCGCTGTCTTTTTATTCATTTCCATAGTATTTTTTGTCATTGGGTTATTGGCTGATATGAATGATAGGATTAGGTTAAATCAGGAAAAAATTTTATATTACCTAAAGAAGCAAAAAATCAATAGGAAGTCGTAGTTTATGCTAAAAGCAGAAGACAAAAGATAATGAACTTCTCTGCGGGTTAGACCAAATACTTCACCGGGCTTCATCCCTCGCTCCTTTTGGTCTACATCCCACGACTTGCGCAAAAAATGCCACACTCTCGATAGTCTCGGTGGAATCATCGTGATAACAATTCTCCCATTTTGTCGCAAAATTCTATGAGCTTCCGCTAGAACCTCACTTCTATTCGGGATATGGTTCAAGGCACCTGCAATAGTCACAGTGTCAAATGTTTCATTTTTAAAAGGTAACTTTGCTGAGTTATCAAGCAGAAGATCGACATCGCCCCCCCATTGATAAACATCAACCCCGATGCCTTCGCCCATATAGGACTTAACCAGTTTATTCGTCCCGCATCCTATATCCAAAAGACGGCCGCGAATATGAGGAAGCACGGCTTTTATCCTCCAATTTAGCAGAATTTTTCCTAATTTATCTTTCATAATCTTTTATCTTCTGCTTTTAGCATAAACTACGACTTCCTATTGATTTTTTGCTTCTTTAGGTAATATAAAATTTTTTCCTGATTTAACCTAATCCTATCAT
>JABUBP010000513.1_pt1 | contig 10983 bp, 9 predicted proteins | sample 7240331 | NCBI WGS metagenome assembly JABUBP01 (sample SAMN07256347, study PRJNA390944) | subsurface metagenome | isolation source: Methane hydrate marine sediment | place: Pacific Ocean: Eastern North Pacific, ODP site 1244 | collected 2002 | reverse complement strand
GCATGCCCTGGAGAGTCTAAGGACTGCCTAAGGTATTTAGGGCCTTATCTGCCCGCTGCCGAAGATAATCCACTTATACGAGGTTATTTCTTTTAAGCCTAACGGGCCGCGGGCATGCATTTTCTGGGTACTGATGCCCAGCTCAGCTCCCAGACCGAACTGACCGCCATCAGTAAACCGGGTGCTGGCATTAACGTAGACACAGGCAGCGTCAACCTTATTTAGAAAACATATTGCCGCCCCATAGTCCTCGGTAACAATAGCCTCAGAGTGCCCAGAGCCATAGCGTTCAATATGCTCAAGTGCCTCGTCCAGAGAAGCCACCACTTTTATAGCAGCCACCAGTGACAGGAACTCCTTACCCCAATCCTCATCTGTAGCCGGCAGCAACCTTAAAGACTTATTTGACCTGAGAACTGACAGGGCCGCCTCATCACAGTGCATCTCTACCCCGGCCTTTGCCCATTCGGCGGCTATTTGAGGCAGATAGCGCTGGGCAATCTCAGCGTGAACCAGCAGGCAGTCAAGGGCATTGCAGACAGTTGGCCGCTGCACCTTGGCGTTAACGGCGATAGCCACCGCCTTGGTCATATCGGCGCAACGGTCAATATAGGTATGGCAGACACCAATACCACCGCTAACCACCGGCATGCTAGCGTTTTCGGTAACGAATTTTATCAACCCGGCACCACCCCGGGGGACAACAAGGTCAATAATATCCCCCATCTTGAGCATATGGTTCACCAGGGTGCGGTCAGTATTCTCTATAAACTGGACGGCTCCATCAGGCACGCCGGCTCTAGTGGCTGCCCCTTGGACTACTTTAGCCAGAGCAGTGTTGGAATAAATCGCCTCCTTGCCACCTCTTAAGATTGTGGCATTGCCTGACTTGAGGCACAGGCTGGAGATGTCTATGGTAACATTGGGCCGGCTCTCGTAGATGGCTCCAATCACCCCCAGTGGTACCCGCTTCTTACCTATAAGCAAGCCGTTGGGCAGGGTGTGCATGTCAAACACCTCGCCCACCGGGTCGGGTAGAGCGGCTACTGCTAGTACATCATGGGCAATAGCCTTAAGTCGGTCTTCTGTCAGCAGCAGCCGGTCAAGCATGGCGGCACTCATGCCAGAGACTTCTGCCTCTTTATAATCAATTTTATTGGCGGCCAGTATTTCATCCTTCTTGGCTAGAAGGTCATCAGCAATATTAGATAAAGCCTTGTTCTTGACCTCAGTAGAAAGATAAGCCATACGACGTGAAGCTGCTTTGGCCGCCTTGGCTTTTTCTTCCAGTTCTTCTATAGATGATTTCATGATGATACCCCTTTTATGGTAACCCTATCCCCAGCCCATAAGGAATGTAAGCAAGGAGTCGTTTGGAAGCTGGTCAAGAAAACATAGCCATTGGCTTTTACAGCCTTTGCTCCCTGTTTGATAAAAGTCTGCCTAAAGCACTTCGGCCATTAAAGTGGTAAAAATACTGGGAACCACGCCCTTGTTTTAACTCATTATTAGTGAAAATGACACATTCGCCCTTGCGACCGTCTTCTAGTTCAATTATGTAGTTGCCAGCTCGCTTTATTTCTTTGCTTGTGGAGAACTCTCCCCACCATTTCTTTCTGGTATATTTAGTCGGGTCGGTCTCAATGAGCTGGTAATTTACCTTGGTTATAGGTTTATCTATTTCCTTACCATATAGAAGACCGAGACCGTTATCATAGTGGATTCCCATATCAACCCCTTATCTTAACATACGGCAGTGTCGGCTGCACCTGCCGGTAATTAGATTTACTATTCTAGCGGGCTATTACCCCTGAAATGATAGCAAAAGAGTGGTAATAAGCCATAAACAGCCCGGTTAACCTTCTTTTTAAGAAAGCATTTGCCCTTTCGCCCGTCCTCCAATTCAATAATATAGCCATCACCATCCCTGAGACGCAAGTACTCAGTCAGGGTGAGTTCTCCCCACCAGTTATGTACTGACTCATCATATAATTTATAGTCAACATTAGCTAGGAATTCTCCATCGTAAGCACTGAGTTTGCCGATAGCCATAAGGCTCCTCTCTTTTAGAAAATTACCAGGTTATTTCGGTGCACTACCTCAGCACCATAGTCATAGCCAAGCAGTGTGGCGATCTGCTCAGAGTGAGCTCCTTTAATAACCTCAATATCAGCCGAGCTGTAGTTGCTTATGCCACAGCCGATATGGACTCCCTGAGGGTCGTAGATATTGACTATATCACCCCGCTGACACTTGCCTTCAACACGCTGGATGCCAGCTGCCAGCAGGCTCCGCTTCTGCCTTTTCAGTGCCAGAGCGGCCCCAGAATCTACCACCAGCTTACCCCTGACGCAAAGCCCGCTTAACATCCAGCGCTTACGGCTCTCAAGCTTTGAGGAAACTGGTAAGAAGCGGGTACCCACCGCTTCTCCTTGTGCCAGCCTCAAAATAACATCCGGCTGTCGGCCATCAGCAATAACCACCGCTACCCCGGAGGCTGTAGCCAGTTTGGCCGCCTCTATCTTGGTAGCCATGCCGCCAGTACCCATTTTGCTGGGAGTGTCAGCCGCCAGGCGTTCAATCTCTGAATCTATTCTATCCACCTGTGGGATGAGGCGGGCGTCAGGATGGCACTGTGGGTCGGCATCATATAGCCCGGCAATATCGGTGAGCATCATCAGCAGGTCAGCGTCAATCAGGTTAGCCACCATGGCTGATAGATTATCATTGTCACCAAACTTGGCCTCCTGAATCTCGTCCACAGCTACCACATCATTTTCATTAACAATACACAGAACTTGCAGCTCTAACAAAGCCAGTAGGGTATTACGGGCATTGAGATAACCAGCCCGGTTAGAAAGGTCAGCCTTGGTAAGTAAAGCCTGAGCCACAGCAATATCATAATGCCCCAGCAGCTGCTCATAAACATTCATCAGGCGGCTCTGGCCTACCGAGGCCAGTACCTGTTTATCGGGGATGCTTTTCAGCTTCTTAGTCAGCCCCAGTTTATATCTGCCAGCAGCGATAGCCCCCGAAGAGACTATCACCAGTCCCAGTCCCTGCTTATGAAGCTGTGCCACCTGGGCGATCAATCTTGACATAATGTCCTGGTCAAGGTGGTCGCTGCCGCCGGTGAGCAAGTTAGTGCCAAACTTGGCTACAATGCGTTTATAGGGCAAAGATGATTTAGTCATTTTCTAAAAGCTAAGTAATCTGCTCCATTATAGCAAGGCAAACCAGGTTGGACAAGGAGTGTGACTGTGCTAGAATAGTACTTTAGGGCTAGTCCGTTTCGGCTAGCCCTAAAGGTGTTTGGAGAAAAGTCGTTTGAAGCTAGCCAAGCTTTTACATCTCGCTCGGGAGATGCCAGCCTATCGCCAGCTGATAGAGAAGCTAAATCAGCTAGATGGCAGCACCACAGCGTCAGTGCTTGATGCCGCCAAGCCTTATCTCATAGCCGCTCTATTTCGGGAACTTCGGTTACCCACACTGGTGGTTACTGCTCAACCGGAAAACAGTAGAAGACTCCAGGAGCAGATTTCAGCCTGGTCAAATTCCCAGGTAAGGCTCTTCCCTGAGCCTGATGTCTTGCCCTATCAACGTATTGTCTCGGATACCTCAACCATGCTGGAGAGAATACAGGTTCTCTCGGCACTGGCTAACCACAAAATGTCCAAAGAGCCTCCCCTGATTACCGCCTCAGCTCCAGCCTTAATGCAGAAGGTGGTTACCTTCAGTGACTTCACTTCTGCCTGGCATAAGTTAAAGCTGGGGATGGATGTTGAACCATTTCACCTTTTGAGCCGGTGGCAGGCTATTGGCTACAGGATAGAAAGCATTGTTGAGGTGCCGGGCACGGTGAGCCATCGTGGCGGTATCATTGATATATATCCACCCACCAGCGAACTACCCACCAGACTGGAGTTCTTCGGTAACACCATAGATAGCATCCGCCTCTTTGACCCGACAAGTCAGCGTTCACTCAAGGCAACATCAGAAATTGTTATCGGGCCGGCCACAGAACTGCTGGCGATGTCACTTGGTAATAAAACAGAACTGGAGGAAGCTGTTAAAAGCATAGACTGTGCCAGTTGTAATACCGAAGCGAGGCAGCAGTTTCAGCAGGAACTGGCTATGCTTCTGGAAGACCAGACATCGGCTAACTTTGAGTTTTACGCCCCACTGTTCAATAAAGGCAGTATTCTGGATTATTTGCCAAAACAGGCCCTTCTGATACTTGATGAACCGGTAAGCATCCAGGAGGCAGTGGAATCTCTAGATACTGAAGCCAACGAGTTGCTCAATGACAAGCTGGAGCGGGGGGAGCTGCCCTGTAATCTGCCCAAGCCCTATTTCACTTGGAGAGAGCTTGAGCCAGCATTGAATAGACAGCGGCACCTAGCGCTCACCAGCTGGCATACTGGCCGTGGTGAGGCGGAGCAGCGGCTTAACTTTGCCCCCGCCAGCAACTATGCCGGGCGGCTGCCGGTATTCATCAAAAAAACCAAACAGCTACTGGGCCAGAAACACCGGCTCATTCTAGTCAGTCATCAGGCAAGCCGGCTATCCGAACTGCTGGCTGAAGAAGACGTTATCGCTTCACCGGTTACTGAAGTAAAACAAGTGACAACACCCGGCTCATTGACTCTGGTTCAAGGTCTGTTGGCCCAGGGGTGGGTTATGAACGGTAACACTCACCTGTTTACTGATGATGAAATCTTTGGTTTTATGAAGCAGAGGCGGCTGGTGAAGAAGCGTCCGGTACCCCGACAAAAGCTTTATGTTGACATAACCCCGGGAGACTATGTAGTACATGTTGAGCATGGTATTGCCAGATTTGCCGGTGTTACCACAATGAGCAGCAATAAAGTTGAAAGGGAGTATCTGGTGCTGCAGTATGGCGCTGGCGACAGACTCTATGTCCCTACTGACCAGATAGACCGCGTTAGCCGCTATGTAGGGGCTAGTGACCGGCCACCAGCTTTGAGTCGGCTGGGCACCCAGGAATGGACACGAAGCAAGCAGAGAGCCAGGGAGTCGGCGGAGGGCGTTGCCCAAGAGCTTCTGATTCTTTATGCTGCCCGTGAGGTAGTGCCCGGCTTTGCCTTCTCCCCGGATACGGTATGGCAGCAGGAGTTGGAGGCCTCCTTCCCCTATGTGGAAACCCCCGACCAGATAGTAGTCCAGGAACAGGTAAAGGAGGACATGGCTCAAGCCAAGCCAATGGACAGACTGGTTTGCGGTGATGTCGGCTATGGCAAGACAGAGGTCGCTGTCCGTGCCGCCTTTAAAGCAGTCATGGACTATAAACAGGTGGCAGTTCTGGTGCCGACCACGGTGCTGGCACAGCAGCACTTTTTCACCTTCAGCCAGAGGCTGAGTGCTTTCCCGGTAAGGGTTGAGGTGCTCAGTCGTTTTAAGAGTCTCAAAGAACAGCAGGCCATCCTTGAGGGGCTTGCCAGGGGCACCGTGGACATCTGCATTGGGACTCACCGCCTGCTGCAAAAGGATGTTGCCTTCAAGGATTTGGGTCTGTTAATTATTGACGAAGAGCAGCGCTTTGGCGTTGGCCATAAGGAACACCTTAAGAGGATGAGGCAGGAAGTAGATGTCCTTACCCTGAGTGCCACCCCGATACCGCGCACCCTTCATATGTCGCTGGTGGGCGTGCGGGATATGAGCGTTATGGAGACTCCTCCTGAAGAAAGGCTGCCCATCAAGACCTATGTTACTGAATACGATGACCGGCTGGTAAGGGAAGCTATACTCAGGGAGCTTGAGCGTAACGGTCAGGTCTTCTTTGTCCACAACCGGGTGCAGAGCATAGCTTATGTTGCTGCCAAGCTCAGGGCGCTGGTACCTGAAGCCAGGCTCGCCATCGCCCATGGTCAGATGGCTGAAGGTGAGCTGGAGAAAGTCATGGCTGATTTTGCCCAGGGTAAGATTGACATCCTGGTTTGCACCACTATTATTGAATCGGGGCTGGATGTGCCCAACGCCAATACCCTCATTGTCAACCAGGCGGATAAATTCGGCCTGACCCAGCTATATCAACTCCGGGGGCGTGTCGGCCGTGGTGCCAACCTGGCCTATGCCTACTTCCCCTATGACAGGGGCAAGCGCCTGACCCCGGATGCCGAGAAACGCTTGAGAACCATATTTGAGGCTACCGAGCTGGGTGCCGGTTTTGGTATTGCCATGAAAGACCTTGAAATTAGAGGCGCCGGCACTTTGCTGGGAACTAAACAGAGCGGGCATATCACCGCCGTGGGCTTCAACCTCTATACCCGGTTGCTGGGCGAGGCGGTAGAAGAACAAAAAGCAAAGCAGGCGGGTAAACCTGTGGATAAGGCCAAACGCCTGCCGCCCCCGACCATAGACCTGCCCCTGCCCGCCTATATCCCCGAAGACTATGTCTCTGATATTAATACCCGGCTGAGCCTCTACCAGAGCTTGGCAGAGATTAAAAATACCGAGCAGGTAGAGATTATAACACGTGACTTTAAAGACAGGTTTGGCACTTTACCTCAGGAGGTGAAAAACCTGCTCTATGCTGTCAGGATTAAGCTTCTGGCAACCAGGGCTGGCATTGAGTCCATATCCACCGAGGACAGCCAGATTGTGCTCAGGCTGTTTGAGGGTATGCGCTTTGATAGGCAAAAGCTTGAGCCTGTCTTAAGAGACGGCATAAAAATAGGTATAACCCAGCTCAGGCTGGAGTTTAGACGATTGGGCAAGGAGTGGCAGGAGGTCTTGGAAGAGGTATTACAAAAGGTGAGGTGATATAATAGAGACAGAATACTTTGTTGGGATAAGCAATATAATGTCTTCCGATTATATATTAAAATTTGATTTATCACCGTATGATGATTTAGATAAGTTTGCACTCTTAGCAGACCAAAAATACAATTTGGGTGACACAGGTGATTGGTTTAACTGCTTTCGAGGCGGGCTCTACGGACTATATGCACGAGTTACGGGCGTTCAAATTCATTATCATAAAGTCCACTCTTGGGAGCTAGCCGTAAAAGATCCCTCGATGACGGAATATCATCTATCCTCAATCTTATTTAACATGGACTCGGCAATCGAATGCATGGTTTTCGCCCTTAATGCTCTTGGATATATCGTAGATTCAAGCAAGTTCTTTGATGTCACTAACGAAAAGGATTTATCAAAGATATGTCCGTATAATATTCTAGGAAAACCACCAGAATATTCCGCTGGATATGTTCAAGGATATGATGATTATTTCCCATCTTTGAAAAGTTACTGGCATGAAAATCGAACTTTAATCCGTGTCATTTCTGAGCAACATGATGTGTCTAAACATCGCTCAACAATTTATTCGGGTGGCAGAATGAGAAATGATCCGCCTCCGGGTTTCTTCGAGAAGCTTGGAATAGTGGGCGATAAGATGAAACAAATATTCCTTACTCCTATGGAGGAAATAATACTTACATACCAACCAAAAACTCCATGGCGGCAACGTAAGCCCCACGAGCATAAAGACGCCAACAAATTAGAAGATATTGCAGAAAGGTTCTGTACGTTCATAAATAATTGTGGTGTAAAAGCTCTTGAAGATGCAAAGAGTCGGATAAAGCTCAAGTACTATGAATTCATTAAACAATAACACAATTTGCATGTATGGGCAGTCTAAGAGGGGCGAAGCCCCTCTTCCTCTATTCCCCCCTTTCCTTACCAAGGAGAGGGGGATTAAGGGGGTGAGGTTAATAGACTGTCTCTTTTCCCCTTCACCCCAAACTACGCCTTGCCCGCCGCTGGAAGAATTTGGTTATCAGGATGGGGAGAAGGAGGGCCAAGAATAGTACCGTAATCAGTATATATGTATTGAGGATGGCAAAGCCGCCTATGGTAATCCAGAGTATGATAGAGATTCCAGTGCTGATGCCGGCGGTAACCGCCTTCCCCATAATCTTGCTGGCGATGCCCTTCACCTTTACCAGCTTTGCATTCTTGAGTGTGGCGATAACATCCGTGCCCAGTTTGTCGCTTATGCCCAGCTTGGAGCAAAGGGCTTCCAATGTCTTTACCTCCCCGCTAGCCAGTATCTGAATACCCTGCAATGCCAGTGCCTTGACCTTCTCCGTATATTCTTTCTCGACTTTCTTGGCAGTCTTCTGGCAGGTATAGCAATAGTCATGCTTTATGCGGCTTGAGCAAATAGGGCAGATACGCTTTATTATTCTTTTTCTGGCGGCTTTGACAATAGCGCCGACGACACTGCCCCTGGCTGTGGGTTCAAGCCGTCCTAGAGCAAATCCCTTAAGACCCTCCAGTGGCACCACCTGGGCTTGCATTGGCACCAAGGCCCCGGCACCTAGGCTGGGGGATGCCATAGATGTTCCCAGGACTGTACCGGCAGCAATAGCACTGCCAGTTACCACTAACGCTACTACCCCGGCGACCGTAGTTAGCGGATTACCGATAATTCTTATATTCTTTGGCTGTGAAAATATTTCTGTCTGGTCTTCAACAGAGTAATTTAGCGTAATCAAACCGTTATATTTACCTGTTGCCAGGGTCATGTTGCCGATACCGATGGCGTCTTTTGGATTTATGGTAATGCTTTCAACATACTCTTTGCCTGCTTTTACACGAATGCTGCCTAGGTCTTTTGGGTCTTTTGTCATAGAGATAACGGGTTGTCCGTTGAAGGTTATGGCTAATGATATGCTTTCTATCGTCACATCTTTTGTGACATCAAATATGTGTATATCAATAGTCAAGTCCTCCTCAGGGTCAACAGTAATTGTTTCCAGTGCCGATAATTCCTCGCCGTTTACCATTATCTCTAGTGAGAAATCACCATCAACCCGTTCTGCAGCCAACAACGATACAGGCATACCTACTGAGAGGGCTATAAAAGCCAGCAATAGAATAACTCGCAGGCGTTTACTCACAAAAATAACCTCTTGTTAAGACCCGTCCTGAAAATTTAAATCTCTATACACTCTTCGTGGGACTAAAGTTATATTTATCGACTCCAATTGTCAAGCCCCCCTCTCCTTTATAGATATTTATCTAAAATGGTGTTCAAGAGAGACAAAGCCCCCTCTCCTTTATAAATGTTTACCTAAAAGGGGTGTTTAAGAAGGATATTGTTTATATATTCTCATAGACAATCGCTAAAGAGGGAGTTAAGAGGGGCTAACGCCTCTCTTTCTTCTTCTCCCCCTCTCCTTGTAAGGAGAGGGGGATTAAGGGGGTGAGGTTGGTAGACTGTCTCCAGCCGATGGCATTAAAAGAGGGAAAATGCTATAATAGATAGGCTATTTCCCCCACAAGGTTTTAAGGAGTCTAATTTGAAAACACTTTTGGTCTATCCCCGTTACCCGGACACCTTCTGGAGCTTCAGGTATGCCCTGAAATTCATCTCTAAGAAGGCGTCCTTCCCGCCGCTGGGTCTACTGACTATAGCCGCTATGCTGCCCAGAGAGTGGCAGATAAAGCTGGTAAATATGAACATGACCGGTTTAACTGATGATGACATCAGGTGGGCTGACTATGTCTTTATCAGTGCCATGGTGACACAGAGAAACTCAGCTAAAGAAGTTATTGCCCGGTGTAATAAACTGGGCACCAGAATTGTTGCCGGCGGGCCACTCTTTACCACTGAATATGAAGAATTTGAAGATGTAGACCACCTGGTGCTTGGTGAGGCTGAGGTTACACTGCCCCTTTTTCTCAAGGACTTAGAGGCAGATAATGCCCAGCATATCTACACATCCACTGAGCGACCGGACATAAGTAAAACACCCATCCCTCTCTGGTCTCTTATCAACATGAAGAAATACTCCTCAATGAATATCCAGTATTCCAGAGGGTGTCCCTTTAACTGTGAATTTTGCGATATAGTTGTCCTTAATGGGCATAAACCCCGAACCAAGAGCAAAGCCCAGATGCTTGCCGAACTGGAGGCGCTGTACCAGGAAGGGTGGCGGGGTGGTGTCTTTATAGTTGACGACAACTTTATCGGTAACAGGAGAAAATTAAAATCGGAGATTCTGCCGGCAATAGTTAGCTGGATGCAGGTGAGGAAGTATCCTTTTGCCCTGTCAACAGAGGCCTCTATAAATCTGGCTGATGATGAAGAACTGATGCAATTGATGGTTTCGGCCGGGTTTAACACCGTGTTTATTGGCGTTGAAACCCCTAATGAAGAAAGCCTGGCTGAGTGTGATAAATTCTTAAATAAAAACCGTGACCTGATAGCTTCAGTTAAGAAGATTCAGAATTATGGCATGGAGGTACAGGGAGGGTTTATCGTCGGTTTTGATAGTGACCCGCTTTCCATCTTCAGGAGCCAGATTAGCTTCATTCAGAAGAGTGGCATTGCTACGGCAATGGTCGGTTTACTGAATGCTCCTCGCGGCACAAGGTTATACCAACGGCTCAAGCGGGAGAACCGACTGCTAAAGGGTTCTTCTGGTGACAATACTGACTGCAGTATCAACTTCATTCCCAAGATGAACTACGAAACACTAATAAGCGGCTATAAGCATATCCTGAAGACAATCTACTCCCCCAAGCAGTACTATGAACGTGTGAAAACTTTTCTAAAGGAGTATAGACCTCAGAGAAGGCAGGGCTCACTGCGGCTGCGGTTCTATCACATCAGTGCATTAATAAAAACCACCTGGTTTCTGGGTGTCAGGGAAAAGGGAAGAAGGTACTACTGGAAGCTCTTTATTTCCACCCTGCTGAGGCATCCCCGGTCTTTTCCTCTAGCGATAAGCCTGTCCGTCTACGGCTTCCACTTCCGCAAGGTCGTTGAGAAATATATCTGCATGCCAACGGCCAGTACTCTGAGAACCGAAGAATTAAGCGGATAAGATAATAAATAGTGTAGCCAGAAACCTCGGCCGGGGTTAAAATGCTGGCCTGCTGTTCTTCTGGAGTACAGAAGGCCTTAAAAAAGTGCTCTTGCCAGCACCTAGGCACAAGATAATACAGGGT
>JABUBP010000512.1_pt1 | contig 10989 bp, 10 predicted proteins | sample 7240331 | NCBI WGS metagenome assembly JABUBP01 (sample SAMN07256347, study PRJNA390944) | subsurface metagenome | isolation source: Methane hydrate marine sediment | place: Pacific Ocean: Eastern North Pacific, ODP site 1244 | collected 2002 | reverse complement strand
AGTGAGGGTTACAGGTCTATCGAAAGGGCACGCTGGCGGACAGAGCCCCTCACTCCAACCCTCTCCCCGCAACAGCGGGGCGAGGGAGAAGTGACGTCAATAGTTGATCCGCAATCCAATGCCGCCGTGGATGGTGTTGCCCACCGGCTGCGGTCCCAGCGTGCCGTTGACGAAGACGTCGGCGACCCAGCCCTTGCTGATGCGATAGCCGAGCCGCCCGCCATATTCGAACCAGCCCTGGTTGCCGATGGTCGGTGTCACCATGCCCTGACCGGTGACGGCGGCGACGATGCCGGATTGCGAGCCGAGGGCATAGACAAAGCCGCCGTTGATATTGCCTTCCCAGCTGTTGCTGATCAGGTGTGTCCACTGTCCGCCGATCTTGACGAGCGTGGTCTTGTCGGTGCCGGTGGTGAAGGTGGCGTCGAACGGATTGAAGACGATGCTCTGGTCGGTGTAGCCGTTGACGCGTTGCCAGAGCTGCCAGATCTCGGCGGCGACCGCGATTTCGTCACGCGGCGAAATTCTGCTGATCCAGCCTGCGCGGCCATACACCGCGTAATTCGAGGCGGTAGTGTTGCCGTCGACCGTGACGGCACCGAGACTGGTCACGTAGCTGCGCGTGTAGCGCACCTTCTCATAGGGTGTCAGGATGGTGCCGATGTCGAAGAACGGTCGCGACGAGCCCCAATCGGTGAAATCGTAACGCAGCGCAAGCGCACCGATCGGCGCACTTGTTACGCTATAGCCGCCTTCGCTGTAATGCGTGTAGGCAAGGCCCGCGAGCAGAGCGAGATTGTCGGTGATGTTCTTGCGGCCATGGACGCCGGCCGAGAACGAGCCGGCCGAGCCGAAGGCGCTGACGCAGTCGCTGCAGTTGATCTGCTCGTTGACTCCGAGCAGCACCGTGCCGAGCACGCGGTTGGTGATCATCTGGTTGAAGCGCTGCTTGGCGACATCGTTGATCGAGCCGGCGCTGGAATCCGAACCGGTCGGGCAAGGTGCCGCGGCGGGGGGCGCGTTGACCGGGCCTTCGGAATAAGCGGCGTTGTAGTTGGTGCTGTAATAGGAAGTCGAGGAAGATGTTGACGTCGAGGTCGACGTCGACGTCGAGCAGGAGGTCGGCGCCGACTGCGCATAGGCGACGTTGGATTCACCGCGCACAAAGAGCAGTGCAGCCGCCACCACCATGGTGGCGAAGACGATCCATGTGCGCGAGAGCCCTGCCATGGTCACTTCCCGCACAACATGCCGGTGGGATCGTCGATCACCGCGGGCGTCACGGTCGGCGTGCCGGCAAATTCGGTCGTGGAGCACAGGCCCGCGGTGCCGCCGCAACTGCTGGCGAAGGTCCAGGGCGGGTTATTGGTCTTCTTGATCGTGGTCTTGCCGTTGCCGGCGGACGTGATGATCGCGGTGTCGCCTGGCTGGGTCAGTTCCAGGCACTGGAAGCTCAGCGTGCAGACGCGCGAAGCGCCGCCTTGCAGCACCACCATCGTCTGGCCACGCTGTGACAGGATGTCGAGGATCGTGCCGCGGATGCCGATGGTGGCAAGCCCCGTGGTGATCTTGTAGGCGTTCTTGTCGGAATGTCCGGTGACGAAGCGGAACGCGCCCGTCGTCATCCGGATGGTGACGTCCTTGTAGCTGCGCTCGTCGTTGAACACGGTACGGTCGAGCGTGATCGAGGAGTTGGCGCCGAGCGACAAATTTGTGGAGTCGATCATCACCAGCCGCGTGGCGCTGGCTGCTCCCGTGCGCACGGTCTCGTTGCGCAATACGGCGTCGCCGACATTGATCTGCGTGCCGCCTTCGCCGGAAACGCGAACCACCTCGTTCTGCACGACGGCCGCTTCGCCGACGCGCGCAGGCGCCTGCGCACGGGCGACACCGAAATGCGACGAGACGCAGATAACAAGCGCCGCAAGAGTGAAGTTACGCCAATTCATTTCCCACCGTACAATCTGCGCGATCTTTTAGCGGATTGTGCGGGACAACCATGTTGTATAATTATCACAAGTCCCACACACTTTCCCGGCCCGTCGATTAGTGAGTTCAAGACGCAAATCGGTTCGAAAAGAAAAAGCGCGCGATGTCGAGCGCGCTAAAGACACAGTTGCGCCAGAATGTGCCACCGAGGCCGCAGCGAAAGTGCCGTTTGTTCCGGCCAGTCCAATTACAAAAGTCATGGCGATTGCGGCTGCCTTATTTGTTTCCGCGCATCTGTTGCTGATGATCGGATTAACCACCCCGGACAAAATTGCGTTTGACGAAGTTCATTACGTGCCGGCGGCGAAGCAGTTGCTGGAGAAGGGGCCGTACGCGCCGCTGCTCAACCCGATGCACCCGCCGCTTGCCAAGGAATTCATGGCGGTATCGATCAAGGTTTTCGGCGACAATCCGCTCGGCTGGCGCTATCCGAGCGTGCTGTTTGGCGCACTCGCCATCGCCGCAATTTATCTTTGCGCGCTCGCGCTGTTCGCCTCGCAAGGCGCGGCACTCGCGGCTGCTGCGCTCACCTTCCTCAACCAGATGGTCTTCGTGCAGTCGCGTATCGCGATGCTCGACGTCTATGCCCTGACCTTCGACCTGTTCGGCATCGCCGCGTTCATTCATGGCTATCGCCAGCAGCGGCCTGAGCGGGCATTCGCGCTGGCCGGTCTTTTCTTCGGCCTTGCAGGCGCCAGCAAGTGGAGCGGCTTCTTTCCGCTCGGCGTTGCGATGGCGATCGTGGCCTGTGTCCGCTTGCTTCAGGGTTGGCGTACGCAATTTGCCGAGGCGAATGAGGAGGACTGGTACCGGCCCGATCGCTGGCCGGATTTCCGCTACTATCACTTTGCGCTGTGCTTCGTGCTGCTGCCGTTTCTCGCCTACTTCATCACCTGGATTCCCGTGAGCGGATTTTCGATTTCGGGATTCGTCGAGGCACAGCGCCGCATCTTTGCGGAAAACTCCGCCCAGCATCCGCCGCATCTCTATATGAGTTCGTGGCCATCCTGGCCGCTGTTGATGCGGCCGATCTGGTATCAGTTCGACAAGATGGCCGACGAGCGTTTTCAGGCCATCATCTTCCTCGGCAATCCGCTGATCCTCTGGCCGGCGCTGGCGGCGCTGGCGATCTGTGCGCGGGATTCATCGTCGCGCGCCGCACCCAGGCCTTTCTCATTCTCGCCTTCTATCTCGGACCTTGGCTTGCCTGGGCAATGCTGCCGCGCACGATCGGCTTCATCTACTACTATCTGCCCTCGGCAACCCTGGCGTCGCTGGCGCTGGTCTACGCGCTGACGCAAGGCGAGCGGGTGCCGCCGCGCTGGGTGCTATGGGCCTTCGTCGGGGCTTCCGCCGTGGGCTTTCTTGCACTGCTGCCGATCTCGGTCTCGTCGCTCGGGGTTACGATGCAGAACTATCAGCGCCTGATGATCTTCCAGAGCTGGATCTAAAACCAGCCGAACCAGGCCAGCCGGCGCCACGAGATACTGTGGCGGTGCAGGTGCGGGACATAGAGCGGGAACGGCTCCCAATAGGCGTAGCGGCGATAATGCTTCTTGGCGTAGCGGCGGGTCTTGCGGGGCGTGGCCTCGGTCGTTGCGGGCGCAGTACCTTCTACCGTCTTCGGCACGATCGAGGGGCGCGGCACGTCGACCGGGCGGCCGCCGGGCGCTGTTGCAGGGGCGGTGGCATTGGCGGGAGCTGTGGCCGAGGCTGCATCCTCGGCGCTGCCGCGAACAGGCGCGAAGGCGAGGAGGGCTGCAAAGGCGATTCCGAGCGAGCGGGTCTTCATGGCCGTCGTTCCCTTGCCGGGGGTGTCCGCCCGCCGGGTGGCGGGCGGATCGCAGGTGTAGCGTTATTTCGCAGCAGTCTTGCTGACTTCCATATTGACCACCTGGACGCGGCGGTTGGCCGGATCCATCGGGGCGTTCGCATCCTTCGGCTTGGTCTTGCCGTAGCCGACCGTCACGAGATCGCTGCCGTTGATGCCGTACTTCTCGGTCAGGTAGCGCTTGATGGTGTCGGCGCGACGCTCGGACAGGCCCTGGTTATATTCCTCGCCGCCGATCGCATCGGTGTGGCCGGCGACCACGAAGGTCGAGCCCTTCAGGCTCGGATCGGACAGCGCCTTGCCGAGTTCCTGTACCGCCTGCACGGAAGTCTTGGCGATATCCGCAGAGTTGTAGTCGAAGCGGATCTCGAGATCGATCTTCGGCTTGGTCGCGGCGAGCTGCGCCACTTCTTCACGCTCGCCGAGCGACAGCGATCGCGTCGAGCGGTTGCGCAGCGTGTTGATGAAGGTCGCTTCCTTGGCCTGCGCCGCGGTGTCGGCCTTCTGTTCGCCGCTCGACAGGCCGCGGGTCAGCGGTTTCGGCTGCAACGCCTTGGCGATCTGGTCCGCCGAGATCACGGCGTCGCCGGCCAGCGCCAGGCCCGCCGTCATCGACAGCGCGGCGCCGAGCGCAATGGCCGTAATTCCGGAAAGTCTGGAAATGCTGGTCATGGTCGTCTTCCTCTGGGTTACGCCTGCGTTATTGCCTGCATGCGTCTTGGATGGTGGGACATTAGAGCAGGTTCAAAGTGCCGAATGTGACTCAAGTCACTGGTAAACTGTGTCTATCTTTCTGCTGGCCGGAGGGTCTTCGGGCGCGACCGGGCTTCGGCCTCCTAATACTGGCCTACGAACGGGCGCTTGCCCCGGAATCTCCAGCCTTCCAGCGCTGGAGCACTTTGATTCCAGCCGATTCCCGGTCGCGTCGCACCATTGATTCGACGGGTTCGAAGGCTGCCGTTGGCTATGTGATCTAGATCACGGAGGTCACATTAATAAGGGTTTACATTGTTCCACATGGATCGGGGCCTCCCAGCGAGGCTCACGGGTTAGGGGAGAACGAAGATGCGCTACCTGATCGCCGCTTTATCAGCCGCCAGCCTTCTCATCAGCGCCAGCACGGACGCCTTCGCCGACAAGCGTGTCGCCTTTGTCGTCGGCAACGGCGCCTACAAGAACGTGCCGGCCTTGCCCAATCCGGCTGTTGACGCGAAGTCGATGGCCAAGCTGCTCCGCAATGTCGGCTTCGAGGTCGTCGAGGGGTCCAACCTCACCCGCGACAAGATGACGGAGAAGCTTTTGGACTTCGGCAAGAAGGCGGAAGGCGCCGATGTCGCGCTGTTCTACTACGCCGGCCACGGCATCGCGGTGAACGGTGCCAACTATCTGCTCCCCGTCGACGCCGACCTCAAGTCCGAGATGGACGTCAAGCTCGGCGCCGCGATCAACATCGACCTCACCCTCGAACAGACCATGGGCGATGCCAAGGTCAAGCTGGTGTTCCTCGATGCCTGCCGCGACAACCCCTTCGCCGCCAAGATCCGCTCCGCAAAAGCCACCCGCAGCGCCAATGTCGGCAGCGGGCTTGCCGAGATGAAGTCCGGCGAGGGCACGCTGCTCGCGTTTGCCACCGGCCCCGGCCAGACCGCGCTCGACGGGGAAGCCGGCACCAACAGCCCCTTCACCCGCGCGCTGCTGGCCAATATCGCCCAGCCTGGCGTCGAAATTCAGCAGGCCATGACCAAGGTCCGCGCTCAGATCAACGAAGAGACCTCGAAGGGTCAGCTGCCCTGGGGCCACACCAACCTGATTGGCTCTGTCTATCTCAATCCCGCCAAGGCTGCCGGCCAGACCATTGATGCACCCAACACGCCGGCGCCGACCACGACGGCGGCCTCCGAAGTCGAGCTCGAATTCTGGCGCTCGATCAAGGACTCCAACAAGGTCGAGGAATACAACGCCTACCTGACCAACTATCCGAGCGGCGCCTTCAAGGCGGTCGCGCTTTCCCGGATCGCTTCCCTGCAGGACGGCCCGTCCAACGCCACCCGCAACCTCTCCTCCGGCTCGATCGACCAGGCCGTGTTCTCCGACGACGCCACCCAGGTGACCGAGGACCAGCTTGGCCTCGACAAGGGCCAGCGCCGCGACGTGCAGCGCCGCCTTACCGGCCTCGGTTTCGACGTCAAGCCGACCGGCAAGTTCGACGACACGACCCGCGCCGTGATCACCCGCTGGCAGGCTGCCCGCGGCTATCCGAAGACCGGCTACCTGAACGCCCTGCAGCACAAGGCGCTGCAGTCCGAGATCCTCGCAACTTCCACCCGCGTTGCCTCCAGCGACGACTCTTCCGACGACGAGGCGCGCTCCTCCCGTCGCAGCAGCGGCGGCGGCGGTGGTGGCCGGCGCTCACGCGGTGGCGGCGGTGGCCCGCCCAACCTGTTCCGCATGATGCCGATCTTCAAGTAAGTGCTTCGAAACGAGACAGGCGGTCCTTCAGGGGCCGCCTTTCGCGTTTCGGCCGGCAGTGTCGCGTTCATGTTCCACCGCTGAAACATTTTCTCCGTACAACGCCGGGTCGACTAACGTTGCATCAACTTCGCGCTTTACAGTTTTCGTTCGCAGTGGTGGTCTTAATCAATCTTGCATCTGTCTCGCGAACGTCGATGTGCGAACACGAATTCGACCAGAAGGGACGATAATGAGGTTTCTTCGCGAAGAAAAAGCGTTCAGGGGCGAAGCAGGGGCCGTGTTGCAGTCAGTAAAGCCGGTAAAGAGGCAAAGCGAGTATCAGGGGTATCGTACGGGTCCGACGGATCAGTCGGGTTCCAACCACACCATGCCGATCGTGATCGGCGCAGCGATGATCGCAGCCGCGATCCTGCTGTCGACATTGATCACCACGCTGGGGCAGCGTTATGTCGGGTTCGAGACGCCGAACGATGAAAGCGCCTGGCTGATCGATCGCCTCACCGGCAGCGTCTACAAATGTTCGGCCCCGGAGCGCGGCAAGGCGTCCTGCGACGGGCCTGAAATCTCCACCGGCAGCATCCTCGGACGCGGCAAGCGCTGAGATCGCTGCGTCCGCTCCGGGCCGACCGGCTGATTTCCAGGCGGCCGCATCGTGTTGGCGGTAGCTGACAGGATGCTGCGCCCGCCGAATCCGGCTAAGTTCCGTCACCCATGCCTCGCCGGAACGATCCAGTACCGCTCACGAAGTCACAGGCCCGCCGCATCTGGTTGCGGGCGCAGCGGCTCGACACGCCGGCGCCGTTCGGCGAGGGGCCGGGCGCCGTTGCCGCGGCCGTGGCCCATCTAGGCTATGTGCAGATCGACACCATCAATGTGATCGAGCGCTGCCACCATCACATTCTCTACAGCCGCATCCCCGCCTACCGCCGCGCCGACCTCCGGCAGGCCCAGAGCGCCGACAAGAGCGTGTTCGAATACTGGACCCACGCGCTGTCCTATGTCCCTTCGGCCGACTTCCGCTACTTCGTGCCGCTGATGCGCGAGCACAGGCGCGAGGGGCATCGCTGGTACGCCTCGGTGAAGCCCGCCGACACGCGCAAGGTGATGCGGCTGATCAAGGCCGGCCCGCTGACTGTCCGCGACATCGAGGACGACGTGCTGAGGGAAAAGCAGCATTTGTGGCACAGCCGCAAACCATCCAAATTCGCGCTGGAACTCGCGTTCTACACCGGTGCGCTTACCGTCAGTGAGCGCAGCGGCATGCTCAAGACCTATGAGCTGGTGACGCGCCACTTCGGCTGGGACAAAGCGCCGAAGCCCGCGAGCACCTCGGAGGTCGCTGCCTATATGCTCGACCGCAGCCTGCGTTCGCAGGGCGTCGTGAGCCTCGACTCGATCTGCCACCTCGATGCGCCGAGCAAGGCCGCGGTGCGCCGGGTGATCGAGGCCCGCGTTCGCAAGAAGGAATTGCTGCCGGTCGCGATCGACGGCTCCGGCAAGCAGGAGCATTGGCTGCGGCCGGAACTGCTTGAGACGCCGGGCGAAGATGCGGCACCGCTCGTCCACATCCTCTCGCCCTTCGATCCCCTGATCATCCAGCGCAAGCGCACCGAGCTCATCTTCGGCTATGGCCACAAGTTCGAGGCCTATGTGCCGAAGGCCAAACGCGTTTTCGGCTACTTCGCGCTTCCCGTTCTGGTGGATGATGAGATCGTCGCCGCGCTTGACCTCAAGACCGACCGCCAGAACAGAAAATTGCTCATGCAGAAGTGGAACTGGGTCGGCCCCGGCAAGAAGGCCAAGGGCGAGGCGCGCAAGGCGCTGAAGCGCCGCATCGAGGAAGAGCTCGACCGCTTCGAGACGTTCCAGCTTGCGGAGTAAGGCCGACGGCGCCCCCGTTGCCCGCCCCGCGCAATGCGCCCCCCATGTTGCGAATGGGGAATCCCGTTGACTTGACCGGCCGCTTGCTCGAAACGGCAATTGAAGAGCAAGAACAACGGCCGGGAGCTACTTCATGAGCCAGACGACTGCTAGCGCGACCGCCACCGGCGGTGTCAAGAGCGCGATCGAGACTTCCACCATCCGCGCGATCTCCTGGCGGCTGATCCCGTTCCTGATCCTGGCCTACTTCCTGGCCTATCTCGACCGCGTCAATCTCGGCTTTGCCGCGCTCACCATGAATGCGGACCTGAAATTCTCGCCGCTGGTGTTTGCCTGGGGCGCCGGCATCTTCTTCATCGGCTATTTCATCTTCGAGGTTCCGAGCAACCTCGCGCTGGAAAAATTCGGCGCGAGCCGCTGGATCGCCCGCATCATGGTGAGTTGGGGCATCATCTCGGCGCTGACGGCCGCCGTCAGCGGCGAGACCAGCTTCTTTATCCTGCGCTTCCTGCTCGGCGTCGCCGAAGCCGGCTTCTTCCCCGGCATCATCCTCTATCTCACCTACTGGTACCCGGCCGAGTATCGCGCCCGCTTCATGGCGGCGTTCGCCATTGCCGTGCCCTTGTCCACCGTGATCGGCGCGCCGATCTCCGGCCTCATCCTCGGGATGGACGGCATCATGGGCCTGAAGGGCTGGCACTGGCTGTTCATCCTCGAGGGCATTCCCTCGATCGTGCTCGGTATCGTGACCTGGTTCTATCTCACCGACAAGCCCGAGAAGGCCGACTGGCTCAGCGCGGAGCAGAAGGCGTGGCTGAAGTCGAAGCTCGATGCGGAGAAGGCGGCCAAGGAGGCGGTAAAGAGTTTTAGCCTCGGTGAAGCGCTTTCGTCGCCCAAGGTGATCGCGCTCGGCGTGATCTATTTCGGTTTCGTCGGCGCGCTCTATGGCATGCAGTTCTGGCTGCCGACGATCGTCAAAGCCTTCGGCCTGACCAACGCGCAGACCGGCTTCGTCACCGCGATCCCTTATCTGTTCGGGACTATCGCCATGATCTTCTGGGCGCGCCATTCCGACGCCACGCGCGAGCGCATCTTCCATGTCGGCGCCCCGCTGCTCCTGACTGCCGTGGCGCTCGGCCTGTCCAGCTATATCAAGGACCCCACCCTCACCATGGTGGTGCTGACATTCGCCGCGATCGGCGTGTTCTGCTGCTTCGGCGTGTTCTGGACCCTTCCGACCGCCTGGCTCTCCGGCACCGCGGCCGCTGGCGCCATCGCGCTGATCAACTCGATCGGCAATCTCGCCGGTTTCGCCGGCCCCTATCTCGTCGGCTGGGTCAAGGAAACCACGGGGAATGCCGAGACCGGGTTAATGGTGCTGGCACTATTGCCGCTGATCGCGGGGCTGCTGGTGTTTCTCGGTAACCACCACGACAGCCGGACGGAATTCGCCGGCGCGACGAAGTAGCTGCCATAGCGGGGTACGTTACCGCTTCACCGCGGTGAAGCGCGCGCCGCCCATCGCCTTCTGCTGCACGAGATCGACGAACAGCACATAAGACCGGTAGAAGTCGTCATGGCCGGCGGGCGTGCCGGCCGCTTCTGCCTCGCCGCGCAGTTTCTCATACATGCGCAAACGATCGGCGAGGATGACGCCCCACGCCTCCGTCTCGTCCTCGACCGCCTCGATCTCGAAACCAGCAGCGCGCAAAAGCTCGACATGCCTGTCGATGCTGATCAGCGTTGCCGCGGCCATGCCGTCCCAGAGCAGTTGCCGCTGCGCCTCCGTTAAGGGCCGGTGCACCACCCAATTGGTGAAGGCGAAGCGTCCGCCGGGGCGGAGCACGCGATAGGCCTCGGCGAAGGCACGCGCGATGTCGGGCACATGCAGCAGCGCTTCCTGGCTGACGACGGCGTCGTAGCCCGCGTCTGGCAGCGGCAGGCTCATCACATTGCCTTCGAGCACGCGTACTACTTGATCGAGGCCGACGCGGCGCGACAGTTCGGCGGCGCCGGCCACCCGCGCCGGCGTCAGCTCGATGCCGGTGACATTGGCGCCATAGCGATGGGCGAGGTATCGCGCCGGTCCGCCGAGTCCCGCGCAGAGATCGACCACCTCGCTGCCAAGACCGATCCGCGCAGCCAGTGCCAGCGCATCATTAGCGGCAAGTCCGCCATAGTGATCCTGGTCGTGCGCGAACAGGTCCTCGGGCTGCAAATCCTCCAGCGTGCCGCGCGCCGCCTCGAGTTTCGCGAGGATGATCTGCGCCGAGATCGGGTGCCGGTCGTAGAAGTCGATCGCCGTGCGGATCTGGGACGTCATTCGGCCTCCATCGCGAAAAGCGCCTCACCATACAGGCTTGCCGGCCGGTTAGCCGGGGCAGGGCGGACTTCTCGCAAACTCAAAATTAACTCACAGACATGTGTCTTATGACGATTATTGACATTCGTCAGTGAACACTCGATACTTGTTATCAAAGCTCAGCCATAGGGGTATCCGATGTTGGTCCGATCTATTTTGTCGAGCTATTTCAGGCTGTTGACAGGAGCGCTACTCGCGGCTTCGGCGATTGCGCTGACAGGTTGCAATGAATCGACGGCCGAAAAGGTCGTTCCCGGCCGCCCGGTCCTGGTCGCCACGGTCAAATATGAAGCCGCATCCCCCGAGCGCAGCTTCGTCGGCACCGTCAAGCCGCGGATCGAGTCCGACATGGGCTTCCGGGTTCCCGGCAAGGTCGCCAAGCGCCTGGTCGAGGTTGGCCAGACCGTCGAAGTCGGCCAGCCGCTGGCGCTGCTCGACGAGGTCGATCTGAAGC
>JABUBP010000511.1_pt1 | contig 10996 bp, 11 predicted proteins | sample 7240331 | NCBI WGS metagenome assembly JABUBP01 (sample SAMN07256347, study PRJNA390944) | subsurface metagenome | isolation source: Methane hydrate marine sediment | place: Pacific Ocean: Eastern North Pacific, ODP site 1244 | collected 2002 | reverse complement strand
TATACTGATGTATGGGCGAGTATGGGGCAGGAGGCTGAGGCGGAACAGCGGCGCCAGATATTTGCCGGCAACCAGGATAATACCGGCAATGGGGGCAACAAGTGTAATTGGCAATTTATGGATAGCCGCAAGTATAGCCAGTGCCGTGATTAAGATAGGAGACCAACCCTTGTTTACTATAGCCCTTAATGCATACATATTTTCCTCCTATCGATAGCCAGCCAGCGGTATCTCCAGACCCCCCAGCATCTCTGCCAGCAGCGCTTTCTGCAAATGTACCCTATTCTCCGCCTGGTCGAAGACTACTGACTGCGGACTATCTAAAATACCCTCAGCTACCTCCTGCCCGTGATGCGCCGGCAAGGGATGCATCAATATCGCATCCTCCTTGGCTAAAGACAGGAGTCCGTCATCCACCTGGTAGCCGGCAAATATCTGGCGCCGCTGTTCCGCCTCAGCCTCCTGCCCCATACTCGCCCATACATCAGTATAAACGACACCAGCCCCGCTAACCGCCAGGCGAGGCTCCTCAGTGCAAAATATTTCGGCGCCACTGTCCAGAGCATAATCCTGCGCCAGACGCAGTATCCGCTCCTGAACCTGGTAACCAGCCGGGGAGGCAATCCTGAAATTCATCCCCACCAGCGCCGCCGCCAGCATTAGACTGTGAGCCACATTGTTGCCGTCACCAATAAAGGCCAGGGTCAAGCCGTTTAGCTCCCCTTTCTTCTCATGAATGGTAAGCAGGTCAGCCAGAGCCTGGCAGGGGTGTTCCAGGTCAGATAAGGCATTTATCACCGGGACACTGGCATGGTTAGCCAGAATCTCCAAGGTCTGGTGAGCAATGGTGCGGGCAGCAATAACATTTACATAACGACTGAGCACCCGGGCTACGTCCGGAACTGACTCGCGCTCGCCCAGACCAACCTCAGCCGGAGAGAGATAAATGGTATGCCCGCCTAACTGGCGCATCGCCACCTCAAAGCTGACTCTGGTCCGCAACGAGGGCTTCTCAAACAAAATGGCCAGCATCTTTCGGTCGAGTAAAGAAAGCCAGCCGCTGGCTTTCATATCTACCGCCCTTGATATAAGCAGGCGAATATCCTCGCTGCCGAGGTCAGATATTGACAGTAAATCCTTCCTCAAATTAACCCCACTCTATGCCCTACAGTATATCACGAAAAACAACTATCAAGTAAGGGTAGCCGGTATTACATCTGGCTATTGCTGTTATCAATCCGTCCGTCTTATAATTAACAAAGCTGACAAAATATAATGGAGCACAAGGAGGTTACCAATGACCGATACCGAGAAGTTTACCATATCCGGAAGCCAGCTGGTGGATAAAGTCAAGCAACTTATCCATGAGGGTAACATTAGAAAAGTCCGTGTAATACACGAAGGAAAAACCATCCTGGAGATTCCCCTGTCAATTGGTGCCCCAGCCGCCGCCGCGACCATCCTGGCCGCCCCGCTTCTGGCAGCGTTAGGAGCTTTCGCCGCCCTGATAACCGAATGTACCATTGAAGTCGAGAAGATGGAAAAATGACCCAAATTATCCTGGCCAGACACGGAGAAACGGAGTGGAACGTCGGGGAGATATTCAGGGGCCGGATTGATGTTGAGCTGAATGAAAACGGAATAAGGCAAGCCGAGTTGCTGGCGGAATATCTCAGCCAGCTTAAGCTGGCGGCAATCTGTTCCAGTCCATTAAAGCGGGCCTTAAAGACTGCCGAAACAATTGCTGGTTATCATAAACTTGGTGTGGAAGTTGCTCCCGGACTGATAGATTTCAACTTTGGTGTCTGGCAGGGCCTGTCGCATCAAGAGGTGAAGGATAAATACCAGGAGCTTTATGCCGAGTGGATTCACCGCCCCGAAAAGGTAAAAATACCGACCGGGGAAAGCCTGACTGAGGTCAGGGAAAGAGCCCTGGAAGTGGTGAATAGTATTGTAACCAGATATAGCGGCACAGCAGTCCTGGTATCCCATCGGGTGGTAAATAAGGTGCTAATCTGCGCCCTACTGGGGCTGGATAATTCACACTTCTGGAACATAAAGCAGGATACCGGCGGCATTACCACTTTTGCCTATGAAAAGGACCACTTTGTCCTTACCGAGCATAATAATACTTCTTACCTGAAAACACTGCCACAAGCCCCGCTCAGCGACTTTTAACCACGCGTATGGAGGAGAGAGGAGGGGAATAACTAAAATGAGCCCAAAGAAGCTAATAGTGCCGGGGTTATCGGTGCTACTGGTTATTGGAGCTGCTTTGGCAGGCGGTTGTGCCGGTGCGGAAATTGAGACCCCGCCTCCAGCTCCACCAACGCCAACCCAGATAATTGAGAATGTCACTCCACAAGAGGCGTTTGCCTTAATCCAGGACAACCAGGGTAATCCGGATTTCGTCATTATTGATGTGCGCACGCCGGAAGAATTTGCCGAAGCGCATATAGAAAATGCCATCAACATAGATTTCTATGCCCAGACCTTTCGCGATGAGCTTGACCGGCTGGATAAAAACAAAACCTATCTCATTTACTGCCGCAGTGGTAACCGCAGTGGCAACGCTCTAGATATAATGACAGAGCTTAATTTCAGAGAGGTTTACCATATTTCGGACGGGATTACTAAATGGCAGGCAGCGGGACTGCCCGTGGTGAAATGATACCCCTCTCACTCTGCTATAATTAAACCATGAAAAAGCCGTTATTAGTCCTGTTTGATGGTAATGCCCTGGTACACCGTGCCTTTCACGCCCTGCCCCCCCTGACAGTGAGTAAAACCGGCGAGATAGTAAACGCCGTTTATGGCTTTGCTTCAATGGTGCTGAAGACACTAAGCGACCTAAAACCTACCCACTGTGCCATTGCCTTTGACACCAAAGCCCCCACCTTCAGGCACCAGCTCTTCGCCCAGTACAAGGCGCACCGACCGCCAACCGCTGACGAACTACTCAACCAGTTGGGACGGGTCAGACAGCTGGTGGAGGCCTTCCCTATCCCTATCTATGAACTTGATGGCTACGAGGCTGACGATATTTTAGGCACCCTCAGCCACCAGGCCAGCCAGCAGGGCATTGATACCATCATTGTCACCGGCGACGCCGATACCATGCAACTGGTGTCACCCAGGGTAAAGGTGCTTTATCCCAAGCCCAGGAAGAGCTTCAGCGATACCATGCTCTATGACGAAGCGGAGGTAAGCCAGAAATACGGGGTCAAGCCGGAGCAGATTGCCGACCTTAAAGGACTGGAGGGCGACTCCTCGGACAACATCCCCGGTGTTCCTGGAATCGGGGAGAAGACCGCCGCCAAGCTCATCCAGCAATTCGGCAGCATAGAAGAAATCTATGCTCACATAGACGAGGTGACCCCACCCAAACTCCAGGAAACCCTGAAGCAAAATGAAGCTGTCGCCCGCCAGAGCAAAGAACTGGCTACCATCGTAACTCAAACACCGGTTACCCTCAACCTTAATGCCTGCCAGTTCAGCCGGTATAACCGACCACAGGTAACCGAACTCTTCCGCGAGCTTGGGTTTTCCAGCCTGCTAACTAAATTACCTGAAGTTGAAGAGGCGGCTCCCCAAACCACCGCTCAAATTAAGACTGAGCCGCCACCCAAGCAAGAGTATCACACTGTCAATACCACCGCAGCCCTTGATGAACTACTGAGTCGACTGTCCGCCGCCAAGTCCTTTGCCCTTGACCTGGAGACAACGAGCCTGGATGCCATGTCCGCCCAACCGGTAGGTATATCCCTGTCGCCAGCCCCCGGCGAGGCCTACTACATCCCGGTCGGTCATGTCGGCTTGGGACAGGCGGCACAACTGCCGCTGCAGCAGGTCATTGACCGCCTTAAACCCCTTCTGGAAGACGCTAACCTGGCCAAGTGGGCGCATAACGGCAAGTATGATATGACGGTGCTGGCGGAGAATGGAGTAACCGTTAACAATTTAACCTTTGACACCATGCTCGCCGCCTACCTGCTCGGTGAGGCAAGCCTGGGCTTGAAAGCCCTCGCCTTCAACAGGCTGGGCATTGAAATGACACCGATCAGTGCTCTCATTGGCTCCGGCGCCAGGCAGTTATCTATGGCACAGGTAGAGATAAATCGGGTGGCCGATTACGCCTGTGCCGACGCTGATATAACCGGACAACTGACTCAATTGCTCGACCCTGAGCTTCACCGGCAGGAGCTGTGGCAGCTATTCTCCGAAGTGGAAATGCCACTGGTACCGGTGCTTATCCACATGGAAAGAAGCGGTATCGCTCTGGATACCGATTTGCTGAGACAGATGGCACACCGCCTCGGTGAGCAGATACTCAAGCTGGAGGGAGAGATATATAAAAACGTTGGTCACCAGTTCAACATAAACTCACCGCAGCAATTAGGCACGGTCCTGTTCCAGGAGCTAAAACTGACACCGGCCAAAAAAACCAAAAGCGGCTATTCCACCGGCGCCGCCGTGCTGGAAGAGCTCCGCGGCGCCCACCCCATCATAGAACTTATCCTGGACTACCGCCAGCTAACCAAGCTCAAGTCGACCTACATTGATTCCCTGCCCGGCTTGATTAATCCCAAGACCGGCCGGGTGCATACCAGCTTTAACCAGACGAGAACTGCCACCGGCCGACTCTCCTCCAGTGAGCCTAACCTGCAAAATATACCCGTCCGCGGTGAGCTGGGGAAGAAGCTGAGAAACGCCTTCATTGCCCCACCCGGTTCTCGCCTGGTGGCTGGGGACTACTCGCAGATTGACCTCCGCGCCCTGGCTCACCTATCTCAGGATAAAAGCCTGCTCGGTGCCTTTCAACGGGATGAGGACATTCACACCGCCACTGCGGTCCAGCTCTTCAATGTGGCTGCCTCGGCGGTAAGCTCCGATATGCGTCGCCTGGCTAAAACGGTTAATTTTGGCGTTATCTATGGTATGAGCGAATATGGCTTGGAGCAGGCCACGGAGCTATCACGGGAAGAGGCGGCCAGGTTCATTACCTCATACTTTGAAAAATACCCCGGCGTGAAGCAATATCTTGAGTCCACCAAAAAGCAGGCAAGGGAGAGCGGCTATGTTCAAACGCTACTCGGCAGAAGACGTTCTATCCCTGAAATCCACTCTGCCAACCGCCAGTTAAGAGAGGCTGCCGAGCGTATGGCGATAAACATGCCGGTACAGGGAACCTCAGCCGACATCATAAAAGTGGCCATGATTAAACTATACGATGAGATGAAAAGGCGTAAATTGAAAAGCAAGATGCTGCTCCAGGTGCACGATGAGCTTATCTTTGAGGTACCCGAGGCAGAACAGGACGAGATGCGCCGGCTCGTTCCCGAAATAATGTCCACTGCCCTCAAGCTCAGCGTGCCGTTAAAGGTAGACATCAAGACCGGCCACAACTGGGGAGAAATGGAATAAGCAATAATGCCGGAACTGCCTGAAGTCGAAACGGTCAAGAATGAGCTACTGCCCCACATTATCGGTCGTCAAATCACCGGCGTTGCCCTGTTCTGGGAGAAAATGGTGCGCCAGCCCTCGGTTGGGGAATTCCGCTCCCGCCTCATCGGGCAAAGGATAACCGGCATCACCCGGCGTGGCAAATACCTCTCCCTCGGCTTAACCAGCCATGAGGTATTGATTATCCACCTGAAAATGTCTGGCTCACTATTACTCAAGCCAGCCGCAGCGGAAAATGATAAATATACCCGCGCCATCCTCTATTTAGACGGAGACATGGCGCTTCATTTCCGCGACCCGCGCAAGTTTGGTACGATGTGGCTGGTAGCCGACGAGGATGCCATCATTGGCAAGCTTGGACCGGAACCGCTAGAAGCCAACTTCACCCCGCAACTACTGGCCAAGCTCATGAGTAAACGCACCGCACCCGTCAAAGCCCTCCTCCACGACCAGAATGTTATCGCCGGTATCGGTAACATGTATGCCGATGAAGCCCTGCATGTAGCCAGGATTCACCCATTGCGGCCGGGAGGAAGCCTATCCCGGGATGAGGTGGAGCGCCTGAATCGTGCCATTAAAGAGGTGCTGAGCAACGGCATCAAGAACATGGGCGCCAGCACGGAAACCTACTACCGCCCCAGCGGAGAGAAGGGCTTTGCCCACCACCACTTCAAGGTTGCCCACCGCGGGGGGCAGCCCTGCCCCACCTGCAATACCCCCATTGAGCGGATAAAAGTACGAAATCGGGGCACCTACTTCTGCCCCAAGTGTCAGCCAGCACAGAGGTGAAATTTAAGCCCTCAGTTTTTTAACCAGAAAGGCGACATTCTTAGCGAAGTCCCAGGCGGTTTGCATCCCTATCTCGTCCTGCTCCACCTCACCCTTTTTCCGACCAAAGGCCATATTAAAATATGTGGAGCCAGGGATAAAAAAGCCAAGGACATGAAACCAGTAATACAGCTGAGCTATGGTAGCATTTTGACCAGACCGGGCTGATACCACCAGCGGTCCGCCCACCTTACCGGCAAACGGCCTGCCACTCTTAAGGGCAACATAACCAGCTCTCTCCATGAAAGACCTCATTAAACCGGTGGCGCCACTGAAGTAGACGGGGGTGGACAATATGATAGCATCAGCCTCTTTCATCTTGAGATATATCGGCCACAGGTCATCCTTAATAGGACAACTTTCTTCATCGTGGCAGGCCAGGCAGCCGGTGCACGGCTTGATGTCCAGTCCCGCCAACCTGATAAGTTCGGTATCTATCCCTTCCTCTTCTATTGCCTTCAGGGCATGGCTAGTCAGGAGTTCGGTATTCCCATTCTTCCGCGGGCTGCCCACAATGCCAATCGCTTTCACCATATACCTCCTCTAACTGTTAATCACAATCTATGCAGCTTATCCAATGCCGCTTCAATTCGCTTCAAGCATCGCTCCTTACCGAGTACCGCCATGGTTTGAAATAATGGCGGCGCGGCGGTCCGTCCGGTAACGGCTACCCTCAGCGTGCCAAAGAGCTGACCGGTCTTAAGACCCAGCTCTTCTGCCAGAGGTCTCAGTACCGCCTCCAGGGATTCGGCATCAAACGCCGCAAATTGACCAAGCCTCTGCTGGGCTGCGGTTAGCGCCTCGGTGGCCGATTCCCGGCTCATACCCTTAGCGATGAGCCAGTCAGTATTATAGTCAAGCTCATCAACAAAGAAAAACTGGGTCAGCTCAACTACCTCAGCCAGGGTGCGGGCTCGCTCCTGAACCAGCGGTAGAATATCCAGCACATATTGTTCATCTGCTATAACTGCCTCTCCAGCCAGTTTATCCGTCATCAAATAGGGCTGGGCGGCATCAAAAAATTCCTCAGCGGACAAGCCGCGAATATATACCCCGTTCATCCAGTCGAGCTTATCCCGGTTGAAGATAGCCGCCGTCCGACTCACCCGCTCCCAGGAGAAGTTATCCGTCAACTCCTGTCGTGACATAATTTCAGTCTTATCATCCAGAGACCAGCCGAGCAGGGCGAGGAAGTTCACCATGGTATCCGGTAAATAGCCCTGCCGGTAATACTCAACGATGGACACCGCCCCATGCCGCTTGCTCAGTTTGGAGCGGTCAGGCCCCAGTATCATGGAGTGGTGGACAAACTGGGGCGGCTCAAATCCAAAAGCCTGATATAGAAGCAGATGGCGGGGCGTGCTGGATACCCACTCCTCAGCCCGGATGACATGGCTTATCTCCATGGCGTGGTCATCAACCACACTGGCCAGATGGTAGGTGGGGTAGCCATCCGACTTCAGCAAGACAAAATCATCCATGACGCTGTTCTCAAATACCAGTTCCCCCCGGATTAAATCGGTGAACTTCACCTGTCCCTCAAGCGGGGCTTTAAAACGGACTACAGGAGTTACACCTTCTGCCTGCTTCTTTGCCCGCTCTGGCTCGCTTAAATCGCGGCAGTGGCGGTCATAGCCCGGCGGCTGCTTGCGCCTGACCTGCTCCGCCCGCATCTCCTCGAGACGATGGGGAGAACAGTAGCAATAATAGGCATCTCCCTGAGAGATAAGCCGCTCGGCTGCCTCACGGTATAAATGCAGGCGCTCCGACTGAAAGTAGGGGCCATAATCACCCCCCACCTCCGGCCCCTCATCCCAGTTAAGACCCAGCCAGCGCAGGCTATTGAGGATAGCCCCCACGGCACCCTCAACCTTGCGGGCGACATCGGTGTCCTCAATGCGGACGATAAATTTGCCGCCACTGTGGCGGGCAAAGAGCCAGTCGAACAGCGCCGTGCGGATATTGCCCACATGGGGCTCACCGGTGGGGCTGGGGGCAAAACGTACTCTAACTGGTTTGGTCATTTACTTCAACTCAGAATTTAACCTATTCCTCCAAGTTTCAGGGTCATACCAAAAACAACCTACACAACCCTGTTCATCACCATCTGGAATTCCGGAGCTCCAAGTCTCATCACCTTCATAGAAATAGTTTATGCCAATAAAAGTTCCCCTTTCCCCTATCTGTTTACAGCGCTCACAATACCTGCTTTTCCACAAATTATGCTCACGAGTGAGAAGCTGAAATTTGCTGTGAATTTGCTCCTCCGACATATTAGGATCAAAAGTTTCATCTTTCACCCAACGCACTTGCGGAAAACGATGGTCAACTTCAAGCTGGCTTGGTAACATTTGACGTAGGGTAATCGCCTCTACATTTCTATAATATGCAAGGATACGCCCACGCAAACCGCTGGGCAATTGTAGCCTTACAAAAGACGGAGTAACTGGTTCAACAGAAACCAAGCGCCTATGAACAGTCTTGTATTCACAAACATAACAATATAGTGTACTATTCTCAATTTGAAAACCATGTTGCCGAATTATTTGAATAGCTTTAGCTGGCTGAGTGCCCGGTAATTCATGCTTACCACAATGCCACTCTCCATCGGAAAGGATAGTGAAAATTTGGTCAAGTTTAGTGCCCTCATTAAACGGATGTTTTACCACTTCTAGCCCCTCCCCTTCTTTTTAAAGAGCATTATATATTCATGCTTAAAGACATAAAAACCACCGACTAATGCCCTATACCGCCAAAGTTCCTTTTGATTTCTTTTAGCTCTCGTCTCTTCAAAATTTTTTACTATTATGCTCTTTAATAAGTATTCTCTTTTTAATACCTCGCTCATACAATAGAAACCTAATGGTATCCACTCGCCCTTTGAATATTTATCTCCAATGACCAGAGCAAAATATCTACCCTTCTCTAAAAACGGAGTAACGTTGTCCATCACCTCACCAAACATTCTCAAGAATTCATCAACACTTCCAGCCCGTGAAAGGTCTCTGCTATCCCTAGAAAAATCAATAATGTCGTAATATGGGGGATGCATGATAAGCAGTTGAACTTGTTCTACACCGTATTTCCCAAGAATTCTTTCTACATTCGCTGTCCTACTATCATCAGGGATAATCTCAGTGGTGACATCGTATTTATTAAATTCTTTCTTCACCAATTCCTTTGCCTTCCCTGCAACATCAGGATTTAACTCTATTCCAATGCCATTTCTTCCCAATCTCCGGCATTCAATAAGAGTTGTTCCACTGCCCACAAAGGTATCTAATACCCAGTCACCTTTCTTGGTATATCTGAGCATCATTTGGTGGGGAATCTGAGGAATAAAGTTTCCCCAATACCAGCCAAGATGAGCGCCCGTAGTGTCTCTCTTATCCAACACCCAAAGACTATCGGTAATAATATCATCATATTCTTTCCATCTGAGAAGGTTCACATCGCTAACTTTGTTGGTCTTGACTTTTTGAACTCCGTTCTCCAATCTTTTCAGATAATATTTAGCTCTGCCAATAGTCTGCGCTTCTAAAATCTGATTTAGTTCAGAAATGAGCACATCCTTGCGTAGCGAAACAGTATCTCCATTTGAGTCAATGTTTAATACACCTTCTCGGTCGCTTTTGGGAGAAGCTATTGTGTCCTTTAACGTGAGGACTTTTTCCTTAAACAAACCCAGGTCAGTTAAATTATCGGTATCCCTTAAGACCTCTAGAAATTTCTCTTTGTTCAGAATAGCAACACCAAAAGACGACGCTATTGCCTCTAAACCTTCAAGGAAGTTTGACTGTGATATGCGAGTAGACTTCATTCTTACTCCTTATTACCCATTCTACCACCCCAAATAATAACATTCTAGGCTATATCACGGTTAATGGTCGTGCGGCTAAGGCCAGCCTGAAACTTAATGCCGGTGACCGGGTAAACATTGTCATGCCCCCCGCTCCACCCACCCCCCTCTCGCCTGAGGCTATTCCCCTGAATATCATTTATGAAGATAAAGATGTTTTGGTGATAGATAAGCCAGCCGGGCTGACCGTTCACCCGGCGCCGGGGCATCCAAATCATACCCTGGTTAATGCCATTCTAGCGCGCCTGACTGACCTGCCGGATACTGACGATTCGCTGCGACCGGGGATCGTGCATCGGCTGGATAAGGATACCTCGGGGGTGATGGTGGTGGCCAAGAATAGTGCGGCGCAGGCTAACCTGATAAGCCAGTTCAAGGCTCACTCGGTGGTGAAGGCTTATCTGGTACTGGTTAAAGGGCAGCTCACCCCGGATGACGGGGTCATTGAGGCGCCTATCGGGCGCGACCCGCGCAACCGCAAGCGCATGGCGGTGGTGGAGGGGGGGCAGGGAGGCTCGTACTGAATATCATGTCATGCAGCATATCGGCGACTATACCCTGCTGGAGGTCAGGCCGGAGACGGGACGTACCCACCAGATTCGGGTTCATCTCAGGGCGATTGGCTATCCGGTAGCGGGCGACAAGGTCTATGGCGTAAAGTCAGCCTTTTTACCACGGCAGTTTATGCATGCCTGCCGTTTGGGCTTCAAGCTGCCCGCCACTGGCGAATATAAAGAATTCACCTCCGAACTCCCCCCCGATTTAGCCCAGGCACTAAAGGATATAGCCTAGAATGTTATTATTTGGGGTGGTAGAATGGGTAATAAGGAGTAAGAATGAAGTCTA